>Ga0315336_1004875_pt1 | contig 15298 bp, 8 predicted proteins | sample ASW5metaG_FD_204512 | JGI IMG/M metagenome (GOLD analysis project Ga0315336, IMG submission 204512) | Ammonia-oxidizing marine archaeal communities from Monterey Bay, California, United States - ASW #5 | ecosystem: Environmental > Aquatic > Marine > Intertidal zone | place: USA: California...
CGTCTGGTGCCGCCGGATGAGTATTTCGAGGAGCACCCCGAGTATTACTCGCTGCTCGGAGGGGAGCGCAAGGTGAAGGGAGGGCAGCTGTGCCTGACGAATCCCGACGTGCTGAAGATCGCGACCCAAACCGTCCTCGGCTGGATCGAAGAGCATCCGGAAGCAACGCTCTACTCCGTCTCCCAGCAGGACGGGTTCGGGGGCAATTGCGAGTGCGACAAGTGCAAGGCGATCGACGAGGAGGAGGGGAGCCCCTCAGGGCTCCTCCTCCGGTTCGTCAACGCCATTGCGGACGAGGTGGCCAGGAAGCACCCGGGCAAGATGATCGACACTCTGGCTTACACCTATGGCGAGAAGCCCCCGAAGATCACCCGGCCGCGCCCGAATGTTCGGGTTCGACTGGCCCCCATACTGATCTGTCATTCCCACCCGATGAAAACCTGTGACCACGGGAAGAACGTCGAGGCCCTGAGCAACCTGACCGGGTGGGGCCAGATGGGCGGCCACCAGTATGTCTGGCACTACAACACCACCTTCAACAACTACATGCTTCCCTACCCGAACCTCGAGGAGCTGGAGGCGAACTTTCGGCTCTACAAGGCTTCCGGCGTAGCGGGTGTGTTCGCGCAGGGAAACTCCTTCGGTCCTGCCGGGCTCATGCCCGAGCTACAGGCCTACCTGATCGCGAAGCTGCTCTGGAACACGCAGACGGATCGGAGGCGCGTGGTCGCCGATTTCCTGAACGGCTACTTCGGCAAGAGCGGAAAGGCGCTAGGAAGGTTTCTCGATTTGATGCACGACAAAGTGCGCACGGAGAACATCCACGTCTTTCACTGGGATCCGGTCGATGCCGCCTTCCTGTCGCCCGAGATCCTGGCCGCAGGGGAGCGTGCGTTCGACGAGGCGGAGAAGGTCGCCGACGACGCGGACGTGCTCCGGCGCGTGCGTCATGCCCGGCTGTCTATCGAGTACATCAAGGTGAAGCGCGAGGTAGACAAGGCGAGCGCCTCCGGCACCCCCGAGGAGAAGGCGGCGGCGCTCGAGAACCTGACGGCGTTCGTCAAGAAATGTAAGGCCGCCGGGGTGCAGCGACTGGAAGAGTGGACGCCGCTGGAGCAGCACTTCGAGAGGCTGGCGAAACCCCTGGGAAGCTCCGGGTGATGAGCGGTTAAGACGGGCCCTGAGCGCCAGTTGTATTCAACATGAATTCAAATTGCGGCACCCGTTGGGTCGGGGTACAGTGGAACCGGTTATTCTCGGGTCGTCGGATTCTCTCCAATCTAGTGTTGGCGGTGCCAGCAGACGGAAGCGAGGGCCGACCTGAGGGTCTTTTGCTATCCTGGTTGCGAGTTCATCTCCGGTTCAAAGGAGTCCCCTGTCATGAAAAGGTTACTCTCTTTCTCCCTGATACTGGGGGCCGCCGTGGCGCTGGGATGGTTTCTCGTCCAGGCCTTCGAGGAAGGACCGGCGCACGCTGACGGGGGGCTCGGCCAGGGCGGCGGCGGCGCACCCGATCCTCAGTTGCCCGACACCGGCATGACGCAATGCTACAGTGAGGCCGCCGGAGAAATCGACTGCGTCGCGACCGGCCCCTGCGGCGGTCAGGACGCCTTCTACGATACCGGCTGCGGGCACGGAGTCCGCTTCGTTGTCAACGATGGGGAAACACCTGCGGACCTGACAGACGACACGGTGACGGACCTCTGCACGGGGCTCGAGTGGCAGAGGGACAGGCCGGAACAAAACGGCGAAGAGGGGTTTACTATTTCTATCTGTTTTATCTGCCGTGATGATGCTCAGCCCGCCAACGTCGTTGAGTGCGGCAGCCCAGAGGAGGTCACGAGGGAACGCGCCCGCTGCAGCTGCCCGGGGACCACGAGGGACCCTGCCATCTGCGGCGAATGCCGAATTGGGGATGAGATTACTTGGTGCGAGGCCCTCGCCTACTGCAACGATCTGGTCTTGGGGGGTAAGGATGACTGGCGGCTTCCGAACATCCGTGAGCTTCTGAGTATCGCCGACTACGGACTTGGAACGGGCATAACCAACCCGGCGATCGACAGGACGTTCTTCGAAGTGTCGCCGGACGACTTTAAGTACAACAGCCGCCAGTACTGGTCGTCCACGCAACACGAGGACGAGGTAGGCAAGGCGTGGGTCGTCAACTTCAGTCACGGCTCGGTGAACCGGACTCCGGTGGACCGCTGGCACTTTGTCCGCGCCGTACGCGGCGGAACGGGGGCCGGAGGCGGTGCTACTGGCCAGGGCGGCGATGGGGCAGAACGGGGCGGTGGCGCGGGGCCGCCGGGTTGCGTGGATGACAACGGCAACATCAACGGCGATGTGGACAGAGACCTCTCCGATGCCATCTCCCTCCTCGCCTGGCTCTTCCAGGGCGGCGCCGAGCCGGTGCCGTTCTGCACCGCGGGCCCGAAGGCGGACGGTTGCGCCGCGGAGAACGGCAACATCAACGGCGATGTGGACAGAGACCTCTCCGATGCCATCTCTCTCCTCGCCTGGCTCTTCCAGGGCGGCGCCGAGCCGGTGCCGCCGTGCCCCACTGGCGAACCGGAGAACTGCACCAGCGGTATGGACGAAGACGGGGACGGCGCCACCGACTGCGCCGACCCCGACTGCTTTTTGGACGCGAATTGCCTGCCGACTCCGAGCCCACTGCCCGCCACCGGCCAGACGAAATGCTACGATGAGCTCGGCGGAGAAATGGCCTGCGCCGCGACCGGCCCCTGTGGGGGTCAGGACGGTTTTTACGCGGCCGGCTGCCCGAACGACGCGAGCCGCTTCGTCGATAACGACGGCGGAACACCTGACATGCCCGGCATGCCGGACGACGACACGGTGACGGACACCTGCACCGGGCTCATGTGGCAGCGGGACCAGTCGGACGTGACCGGCGACGGGATGATCATCACCTCCGACCCGCAGTCCCCGGAGAATGAGGACGCTGCGACCTGGTGCCTGGCGCTTAACCACTGCCAAGTCACACTGAATAACCGCGCGTTCGGGGGTCACACCGACTGGCGGCTTCCGAACGTCCTTGAGCTTCAGAGTCTCGTCGACTACAGCCGCGCGACGGCCTTCCCGCTGCCGGCGATGGATCCGAAGTTTGACGGGATCGCGGGTGCTTTCTGGTCGTCCACGAATAATCCGGACAGCGGGGCCCACGCCTTCTACATCGACTTCAACCTAGGCGCAACGGCCCACGTGGCAATATCGCCGGGCGCGGGGCTAGACCGAAAGAAATCTGTACGAGCCGTTCGCGACGCGCCCTAGAGCAGCACTTCGAGAGGCTGGCGAAACCCCTGGGAAGCTCCGGGGGGGATGTGGCACTAAGCCGAGCCCCACGGGTTAGTTATATTCAACGTAAATTTAATTGCGGCACCTGTTGGGTCCGTGTACAGTGGACACGGTTATTCTCGGGTCGTCGGGTTCTCTCCAAGCGAGTGTTGGCGGACGGAAACCCGTGCCCCAGGTCTGAGGGTCTTTTGCTCTTCTGGCTGCGTGTTCGTCTCCGGTCCTAAGGAGTTCCGTCTCATGAAAAGGTCGCTATCTTTCTCCGTGGTTTTGGGCGCCGCCGTGGCGCTGGGGTTGTGTTTCGTTCCGGACTTCGAGAGCGGACCGGCGCACGCTGTTGGTGGGGTTGGAGGAGTCACGGTCTCCGGAAACGGCGACGTCAACGGCGATAACGGCCTCGACCTCTCCGACGCCGTCTACATCTTGACTCACCTCTTCCAGGGTGGCGACCCGCCGATGCCGTGTCCCGGTTTTCCTGGGGCTGGCGCTGGCACAAGCGACGCGGGCGGCGGCGCGGGCGCCGGAGGTGGCCCCGGGTTGCCCGACACCGGCCAGGTGAAATGCTACAATGACCCGGACGTCACAATCCCTCCGCCCCCTCTAGTCCTCGATTGCGGGTTCGCTCCCTGTCCGGGTCAGGACGCCTCCTACGAGAACGGCTGCACGCTCACGGGCGCTTTGCGCTTCCGTGTCAACGAAGCGGGAACACCTGCGGACATATCGGACGACACCGTGCTGGACGCCTGTACCGGGCTCACCTGGCAGAGGGACACGCCGGACTTTAACGGCGTAGACGTAGAGGGGGATCGTACTCATACTACCTGCACCGATGCTCAGGGCGTCGAAGTTAAGTGCAACGCTGGCGAGAACTCGCAGGTCCGTACCGGGACTAACATTGGGGATGACGTTACTTGGTGCCAGGCCCTCACCTACTGCGAAAGCCTGAGCCTTGCGGGTCAGGATGACTGGCGCCTTCCCAACGTCCGTGAGCTTGTGAGTATCGCCGACTACGGAGTCGCGGAGGACGCGTTCACCCCGGCGATAGATGAGTTCGACCCGGGGACAGGTGAGGGCGCCTTCGTCGTGGTAGATGCCGACCTTGATTTCAACAGCCGCCAGTACTGGTCCTCCACGTTTATCGAAGTAGAGGTGGTCGTACTCGGCGGCCCGGACCGCCCGCTGGCGTTTACCGTCAACTACAGCCACGGCCACGCGACCGCGGAGAAGGTAGGCCGCAGCGCGCAGGACGAAGGCCGCTGGTTCTTTGTCCGCGCCGTACGCGGCGGACAGTTCAGCCCGGGGGCTGGAGGCGGTGCGGTTGCCCGCGGCGAGGGGGCAGGACCTCCTGTTGCCGTCTCCGGAAACGGCGACGTCAACGGCGATAACGGCCTCGACCTCTCCGACGCCATCTACCTGCTGGGGTTTCTCTTCCAGGGCGGTCCCGAGCCCTTCGAATGTCCCCCGGCCGGGTCATCGGAGGTCTGCGATAACAATGAGGACGACGACTTTGACGGCGCCACCGACTGTGCCGATTCCGACTGCGCCTTCGACCCGGATTGCCTGCCGACTCCGAGCCTGCTCCCCGCCACCGGCAAGGCGAAGTGCTTCCATGAGGATGCCACAGAGGACGAGGAGTGCGACGACCCCGAGGTCACCGGCACCTGCCCCGGTCAGGACGCCTTTTACGCGGCCCAGGGCATAGGCTGCCCGGACGACGCGAACCGCTTCGTGGTGAACGACGGCGGAACACCCGACACGCCCGGCATGCCGGTCGACGACACGGTGACGGACACCTGCACCGGGCTCACCTGGCAGCGGGACCAGGCAGACTTGAACGGCAACGGGATGACCTGGACCCACGAGGCGGACGAGACGGACTGGTGCGCTGCGCTTGACTACTGTGAAAACGATCTGAACACGCTCGAGTACGGGGGATTGACAGGCTGGCGGCTTCCCAACGTCCGGGAGCTTCACAGTATCGTCGACTACAGCCGTTTCGCCGTACCTGCGTCGATAACGGAGGGAGCGATGAATCCGGTGTTTGCAGGGCTTAGGGGGATCTACTGGTCGTCCACCTCCAACACAGACAACCCGAGTGAAAAAACCGTCGTCGACTTCGACATCGGCGAAATCGAAAAGCTATCCGAGTATATTGGTACAACGATCCAAGAAAGATCTGTACGAGCCGTTCGCGGGCCCTGATTCTTTGCTCGTTGGCACAGCTCGCAGCTTTCCTCGCTTACGCTTCGAGTTTTTTGCGTGGTTACTATGCGACGGAGTTCCGTGTGCTGAAAAGGGTGATATCCTTCTCGCTGGTCTTGGGCGCCGGAGTGGCCGTGGGGTGGTTTTTCGTGCAGGACTTCGAGAGAGGACCGGCGCACGCTGTCGGTGGGGTTGGAGGAGTCACGGTCTCCGGAAACGGAGACGTCAACGGCGATAACGGCCTCGACCTCTCCGACGCCGTCTACATCTTGACCCACCTCTTCCAGGGTGGCGACCCGCCGATGCCGTGTCCCGGCTTTCCCGGTGCCGGCGCTGGGGCTGGCGCTAGCGATGCGGGCGGCGGCGCGGGCGCCGGAGGCGGCGATGGGTTGCCCGACACCGGCCAGACGAAATGCTACCATGACGTGGACCCCACAATGGATCCGCCCGCTGCAGACCTCAATTGCGGGATCGCTCCCTGTCCGGGTCAGGACGCCTCCTACGAGAACGGCTGCACGCTCACGGGCCCTGAGCGCTTCCGTGTCAACGACGCAGAAACACCGGACATATCGGACGACACCGTGCTGGACGCCTGTACAGGGCTCACCTGGCAGAGGGACACGCCGGACTTTAACGGCGTAGACGTAGAGGGGCCTCGTACTCATACTACCTGCCGCAAGCTTACGGACCCCAATGTGGAAACTAAGTGCAATAACGAGCACACGCTGGACCGTACTGAAGCTGACACTGGGGATGACATTACTTGGTGCCAGGCCCTCACCTACTGCGAAAGCCTCGAGCTGGGTAACAACGGCATGGGGGGCCTGCACGATGACTGGCGCCTTCCCAACGTCCGTGAGCTTCTGAGTATCGCCGACTACGGAGTCGCCGTGGACATTGAAACCCCGGCGATAGATACGTTCGACCCGGAGACAGATGAGGGCGCCTTCGTCGTGGGAGATGTCGACCGTGATTTCAACAACCGCAGCTACTGGTCCTCCACGTTTCACGAACGACTGGTGCACCTGCCCCCCCTCGTTGACATGGTCCCGACCCCGATGCCGCGGGCGTTTGCCGTCAACTACAGCCACGGCTTCGCGACCGCGGAGAACGTAGACCGCTGGCTCTTTGTCCGCGCCGTACGCGGCGGAGCGGTCGGCGCGGGGGCTGGAGGCGGTGCGGTTGCCCGCGGCCAGGGGGCGGGACCTCCTGTTGCCGTCTCCGGAAACGGCGACGTCAACGGCGATAACGGCCTCGACCTCTCCGACGCCATCTACCTGCTGGGGTTTCTCTTCCAGGGCGGTCCCGAGCCCTTCGAATGCCCCCCGGCCGGGTCATCGGAGGTCTGCGATAACAATGAGGACGACGACTTTGACGGCGCCACAGACTGCGCCGATGCCGACTGCGCCCTGGACCCGGATTGCCTGCCGACTCCGAGCCTGCTCCCCGCCACCGGCAAGGCGAAATGCTTCCATGAGGATGGCACAGAGGACGAGGAGTGCGACGACCCCGAGGTCACCACCGGCGGCCCCTGCCCCGGTCAGGACGCCTTTTACGCGGCCAACGGCATAGGCTGCCCGGACGACGCCAGCCGCTTCGTCCTTCACGACGGCGGAGCACCTGACATGCTCAACATGCCGGTCGACGACACGGTGGAGGACAACTGCACCGGGCTCTGGTGGCAGCAGCACCAGGCGGACGTGGACGGAAGCGGGACGATCAGTTTTGACGTCGATGAGGAGTTGAACTGGTGCGAGGCGCTGACGTACTGCGACGACCTCGACTTCGGGGGTTTCACCGACTGGCGGCTTCCGAACATCCGTGAGCTTCAGAGTATCGTCGACTACAGCCGTTGGCATCCGGATCTACCGATGGATCCGAAGTTTGAAGGCATCGCATCGTGGTACTGGTCGAGCACGTCCAACACCAACGCACCGGCCTTGAAGTACTTTGTCAACTTCGACATCGGCGAAGTCCGACACACAAGCGAAGATAAGAACAGAGCTGTGCGAGCCGTTCGCGGACCCTGATTCGTACCGATAATTAGTAACCCGAAGCGTCAGCGAGGAAAGGCATTCCGTCCTTCACGTGGCGCCAGCCTCGCTGACGCAGCGGGTTACTTTTTTCCGTCGTTACCGCAATACTGGCGCCCGAATCTGAGGACCCTTGCCGCTAGGGCCCCGTTCCTTTATTCTGAACGGCTAATATAGCGCGAAAACCAGCGGGCGAAAACAGATGCTCAGTCTCGTCAGCGAAGGGCAGCACGGACTCTGCGACGGAGTTTCCCGGCGCGACTTCCTGACCATCGGGGCCTTGGGGCTCGGCGCCCTGGGGGTCGGGGGCCTTTCGCTGCCGCAGATTCTCCAGGCTGAAGCCCAGGCGGGCGTCCGCAACTCGACCAAGTCGGTGATCATGGTGCTCCTCGCCGGGGGGCCATCGCACCAGGATCTCGTCGACCTCAAGATGGACGCCCCCTCGGGAATCCGCGGCGAGTTCAAGCCCACGGCGACGAACGTCCCGGGCATCGAGATCTGCGAGCACCTGCCGCGGATGGCGAAGATGATGGACAAGATGGCCATCATCCGCTCGGTTGTCGGCGGGCACGCTGTGCACAATCTGCACCAATGCCTGACGGGTCGCATAGAGCGTCGCGGCTACTGGCCGTCGGTCGGTGCGACCGTCTCGAAACTTCAGGGGCCGTCCGCGCCAGGGGTGCCGCCCTTCATGGGCCTGACACCGATGCCGAAGAACGATTTCTGGGGCGACGTCGGGGAACCGGGTTTCCTTGGCTCCGCGTACGCTGCCTTCCGCCCCCAGGGCCGCGAGCGTGAGGACATGGTCCTCAACGTTCCCCTGGAGAGGCTGCGCGAGCGCCGGGGGCTTCTCGAGAATTTCGACCGCTTCCGCAAAGAGGTGGATAAGAGCACGGCGACGTCGGCCCTGGACCGGTTTCAGCAACAGGCCCTCAGCGTGCTCACCTCGAACAACAAGCTCGTCGAAGCGCTCGACATCGAAGGAGAAGACCCGCGGGTACGGGAACGCTACGGACGAGGCTCTCTGGACTTTATCGGAGATGGCCCCCCCATGTACAACGAGCACTTGCTCATGGCGCGCCGCCTGGTCGAGGCCGGGGTTCGCTGCGTCACCCTCTCGTTCGGTCGCTGGGACACGCACGCCAATTCCGTCGACGTGATCTCGAACTTCAAGAGCCTCAGGCTGTTTTTGCCGCAGCTCGACAAAGCCGTCACGGCGCTCGTCGAGGACCTTCACGATCGCGGCATGGAAAAGGACGTCTCCGTCCTTGTGTGGGGCGAGTTCGGTCGCACTCCAGTCATCAACAAGGAGGGCGGGCGCGACCACTGGCCGCGGGTTTCCTGCGCGATGCTCGCCGGCGGCGGCATGCGCATGGGCCAGGTGATTGGGGCCACGGATCGTCTGGGAGGCGAAGCCGTCGAGCGTCCGCTTCACTTCCAGGATGTGCTGGCGACGATTTACCACAATCTGGGAATCGACGCCAACAAGACGACCGTCCGCGACAGGACGGGGCGACCTCAATTCCTGGTCGACCACGGCCACGAGCCCGTGGCCGAGCTCATCTGACGCAACGTTCAGGCGCCGCTGTCCAGTCGGGTAAGCAGTTGCTCGGCCCGGGCGCGCTTCTCCGGGTCGTGATCGCGCTGCGCGATACGAAGCAGGGCATCGCGCGTGCTCGGGTCGCCTTTCTCGGCCATCTCGAACGCCATCTCATCTCGGCGCTCGTAGTAACTGGTATCAAAAGGGACCACTTGCAGGTCAAATTTCCGCCAGTAGTACTGCTGCTCGGTCGACTGCCACGTCGCGTAGACCTCTTCCCAGGTTCCCGTGCCGGCATAGGGCACCAGATTCTTGTCGGCCACGGGCTGGCTGGCCCGCTGATAACGGGCGTCCATGGACTGGCGAATCTCTCGAGTGCGGTTCGGCAAGGCATGATGGGCGGTGTGATCGGCGAACACCAATACGTCTCCCGCCGCGAAAGAGCCCGTCACCCAGGTGCCGGGAACCGGCACGCAGATTTCCATACCCCCGGCACCGTTGCCGACCGTGGTATCGAAGATACCGGCTCGATGCGAGCCCGAGGCGACGGCCAGGCTGCCTTTCTCGGGCGGACAATCACCCAGGGGCACCCACATCGCATAGGTGGTAGCCCCGCCGATGTGCACCCTGTCCTGATGGACACCGGTGGTGAAATCGAAGTCTTCCCGCTGCGGAAAGATGTTGCGCTGGACAAACAGCGGGTGGGCCAGGGCCGGCTCACCGAAGATCCGCTCAAAGAGGGAGAGCACCGCCGGCTGGGTGCGCAAGCGGTGTAACTCTTCATCGGCCCAGATCCCACGGAACACCTTCATGTAACGCTCTTCGGGGTCCTTGCAAGCGGCGGCCGGGTTGGCGACGCCCGCCTCCCGCGGGCTTTCCGCGTCCAGCCAGCCTCCGGCGGCGGCCTTCTCCAGCAGTCGCAGGCGCACCCGCAGGATGGCATCGGGCCGAAACAATTGGCGGATGAACAGATACCCGTCCCGGTCAAGACGCTCGGCCAGCGCCGGGCCGTCATCGCGGATGTCGGTAGAATCGAGAAAGGTTTCCATCTGTTGCATGGTACCCTCAGGCAGAAGACCGTTCAAACAGCTTGTTGGAGCGTATCGTGTCGGACAGCCCGTCTCGAAAAGAGAGACCCAGGATCGCCGCGTTAGCATCCGTCTACCGCAGGTATTCGCACGCGCAGCACATCGTCGATCGATTTTTGTGGGGGTACGGCTGGGGCCCTCGCCACCACCATCCTCCCATGGACCTGGTCTCGCTCTACGTCGATCAGGTCGGGGAAGACGACCTGAGCCACGATCGCGCCGCCGAGTTTCCTCTCCTGAAGGTTTACCCCTCCATCCGGGAGGCCCTGACTCTTGGCGGCGACAAGCTGGCGGTCGACGGTGTCCTCCTGATCGCAGAACACGGTAGCTATCGGCGCAACCAGAAGGGGCAAACCCTTTACCCCCGTTACGAATGGTTCAAGGAGATCGTCGACGTCTATCGCGAGAGCGGCAAGACCGCTCCGGTATTCAACGACAAGCACCTCTCCTGGAACTGGGAGTGGGCCAAGGAGATGGTCGATACCGCCAAGGAGATGGACTTTGCCTTGATGGCAGGGTCCTCGCTGCCGTGGGTGCCCCGCGTGCCGCCGGTCGACCTGCCGCTCGGTGCGGAGGTGGAAGAGGTCCTCTGCGTTGGCAGTGGCAGGTTCGACCACATCGACTTCCACTCGCTGGAAGTCATACAGTGCATGGCCGAACGCCGTCGCGGCGGCGAGACCGGAGTCGTGGCTGTCCAGGCGCTCCGCGGCAAGGCCATCCTGGATGCCATGAATGCCGGGTCCTGGGCTGCGGGCGGCTGGGACCCACGGCTCTTCGAGGCTTGCCTCTGTCGCGGTCACAGGGGGGCGCCGGCGCGGGAAGGCTTCAGTCACGTCTATCCCGACGCCGACGAGATACCGGATTTGTTGACGGCGGAGCCCTACGCTTACCGCATCGAGTACGCCGACGGGCTGAAGGCGACCCTGCTCCATCTCCGGGGTCTGGTGGCGGACACGACTTTCGCCGCGCGCCTGAAGGGGAAGCGCGAACCCCTTTCGACCTTGTTCTACGCCCAGCCGAGGAAGCTCTGCAACTTTTTCAGCGCCCAGGTCCACGCCGTCGAAAAGGTCTTCCTGACCGGCAAGCCTACCCACCCGGTGGAACGCACGCTCATGACCACCGGCTTGACGGCGGCAGGGATCGAGTCCCTGTGGCTCGGCCAGAAGCGCATCGAGACCCCCCACCTCGCCATTCGCTATCAACCCACCCCGCGATCATTGTTCAGGAGAACCTGAAGCGGTTCCCCCCACGCGGTTTCTTCGAGCTGCCGTATCCAGCTGGCGCGTCGGCCGCTATCCGTCAGAGCCCGTCTCCTTGATGACGCCGAGCAGAAGGCCACCGAACGACTCGCCTCCCTTTTCTATACAGAGGACGAGGAGACACGGGCCTTGCGTGCAGGTCGAGTCGGGCAGGCACACCTTGAAGTCGTACTCGAAGCGAATGATGCTTCCCTCGTCGTCCTTCACAGCTCGCGCTTTCTTCAGCGGTACTGAGAGACAGGGCTCCGCGTCGGCGCAGTCGCTTCCGGAGGCGGCGACACTCACCGAGCCCTCGCACGCGACCCATTCCCCGCACCCGGCCTCCGTCGCGCCCTCCTCCGGCTGCCAGCAGAGCAGCTTCGGCGTCAGCTTGACGGTGTCGTCCTCGCCGAACTCGCTTCCGGAGAGCAGCAGGACGTCCTGGTACCAGCCGAAACCGGCCAGATTCAAACCCATCTCCGCCGCCTTGCAGATGATCTCTTCGAGCAGCTTGTTCCATTCTTTCTCGAGCTCGTCCCTGTCCGACAGCTTGGAGATGAGGTCGAACAAGTGGTAGAGGTCCGAGGCGATGCTGACGATCGCGCCAGCAGCTTTCGCGCCGACGACCCGGGCGATCTCCCGTTCGATGGCCTTCTTGATGATGTCCTTCGCAGCCCCCTCGGTGGCCCAGTCGATATACTTGCTGAAGTCTCCCTCCTTCAGCTTCTTCAGGTGCTCCTCGAAGGACTTCAGGTTCTCGATGCCCTCCAGCCCCTTTCTAACGCGTGCAATCGTGTCGGCGATGCGTTTCAGGGCCTTCTTCGTCGTGGGCGAATCCTCCGCAATGGCCATGATGCGGACCAGTTCCTCGAGGATCTCGAGAAGGCCTTTGACCGTCTGGACGCTGTAGCCGTCGAGAGCCTTGAGGTCACAGTTCACCACGCTCCGCAACGCCTCCAGCGCTTCGTCCGTGATCTCTCCCGAGTTGAGCTTGTCGATGAGTTTCATCGCCGCGGCCAGGAACCTGGCCTCCTCGACCAGCGGGTTGTCTTCGATGTCGTCCCCCAGCTTCTCGAGATCCTTGCGCATCTTGTTCAGCCGGTCGAGCAGGCCCTTGAGGTCGTCGGGAGGAAGTGTTTGCTGGACGCTGAAGAAGCCCAGCTCCCCCGTGGCGTGAAAGCTCGCGTTCGCGACTTCAACCTGCCAGACAAAGGAGTCCCCCGGCAGGAGAGGCAGGAGCTCCCCGTCGAGGAAGGTGTCGTCGATCCCCGCGACGCTGACGTCGGCAGGGCGCAAGGTGATCTCGGGTCCGATGTCCTCCCCGGGACGGACCTCCCAGACGGATAGGTTGTAGACCCGGCCATCGTCGGCCGCTTCGGGCTCGAGGCCCGCTCCCCCACCGTCGCTCGCTGTCGGGTCGTCCCAGCTGAACGCGGCCTGTCCCGCCTCGACGACCTCGCCGTCGGGCGGCCACATGGGGATCGGCCCGAGGATGCCTTCCGTCGCGCAGGTCTCCGGGCAGTCCGGGAAAAGCGTGCAGACCCCGCCCAGCACGTGCGCAGGGCCGCCGACAAAAAGGTACTGCAAGATCGACACGGGGTCGGACAGGTCCACGACACCGTCGCTGTTCCAGTCGAGCATCTGGCGGTTGCCCGCGCTCGCCGTGGTGCCATCGCCGCACGGAAGGGCCTCAGGATTTCCGAGGAAGAGGTTCCCGAGAAGGCAGACCGCGTCGGAAAGGTCGACATCCCCGCTGCCGTTGCAATCGCCCGGGAGCCGCGCTCCAGGTATTCCGGGTTCCGATGCTTCTGTCTCGGCTGCGCCCGTAACCAGCAGGGTGCAGAAAACCAGAGAGCGTAAAGGGAAAACGTGAAGACGACGTCTGACAATTTGCTGCATGGCGGCTACATCCTCCGAGCTACTGATGGATCTGGCGTCTCCTCCCCGGCGGCGACCCCCGCCCCGCTCAAACATCCAGTATCCGAAGGCGTCCCGGTGCGACAAAATGCGGAAAGATGCAGGCGAGACGCCTGCACCACAAAAGGACGGGGCGTGGCAGTAACAACACGGTAAACACGGCCGCCAAACCGGGAGCCCGGGTAACAAAGGCAAGGCAAGACCTGGCAGCCCGGGAAACATTGTGGTGCAGGCGTCTCGCCTGCCGGCTTGAAGCTTGGCTGGCAGAACGGCATCACGATGTCGGAATCCGAACCCGTATCAGGTCCCTCTCAACGAAACCGGAACGAAAACAGGTCCGCATCCTTCAGCACGAAGCGGATTCGTACCGGCTTGCCGGCCAGCGCACTGACGTCGTCGCCCGCCTTCCAGTGCACGGTGCGCTCGATCTCGTCGCCAAACACCTCGTGGCAGTCGGACTCCGAAAAGCCCTCCAGCGTCTTGCCGCCTGCGTCCTGCAGCTCGACCCAGATTCCGCCGGCGGCGGAGGTCGAGTAGTTGATCTGTAGCCGACCGCCCTGGAACACGACCGGCTGGGTCACCATCTCCCCGCCTGCCAGCGGCGCCTGCAGGGATACGAAGCCATCGATGCGCATGGAATAACGGCGCACGTTGAGGCCCTCGCCGGTCCAGAAGCCCTCCGTGGCGTAGATCGACAGCTCGTCCGACGCGCCGAGCAATGGGGATTTCGTCGTCAGGATCCCCCAGGCCGGGCTGGTGTCGCCGTAAGCCCAGCTGTCGGTCCTGGACGGTCCGGGACGGATGAAGGCCTCGCCCCAGCGTTTGAAAGCGACGCCGTCGCGGCTGGTCATGAACAGGGCATCGGTAACCGCGCTGCCGAACCTTTCCCTGGCTTTGGCACGAAGCCGGCGCTGCTCGGGATGGGGCAACCTGTCGGTCGAATCGACCCAGCCCCGGTCGACATAACGCAGGGGAAAGCCGACGAAAATGTGTGGGGCGCGAAAGTAGGGCTGCACCTGATTCGTGTAAATGTGCTCGACGGGGGCTCCGGGAAACTCGACTTCCTCTGATTTCGTCCATTCAAGGAAGTCCGGCGAGGTGGCGGTCAGGATGCCGCGAACTTTATCCTTCCAGCCGCGAAAGTAGGCGCGATACTCGCCGCGCTGCGTATCCCAGAAGGCCAGGTTCAACGAGTCGAAGACTCCATCGGTGAGGAGCAACTCGTCCTGCATCGGCGAGAAGCGCAAGCCGTCGGAGGACTTCAACGCATACACTCCGTTGACCTTGAACGAGCGAACAACAGCCTTGTACTTGGCTTCCGGCGAGCAGTCGGGGTTGGGATCCTTGAAAACCGCGACGTGGCCGGGGTCGATGGGAAGATGCTTCACGCTGCGAGCTGCCAGAACGATATTGTTCTTGGTCGAGCCGTCGAACTCGATGAGGCCGAGCTCCGGTTTGGTCCAATGGATTCCATCGCGACTCTCGGCATAGCAGGTGAAGGCCTCATGCGGAAAGGCCATACTGTAACCGTAGTGCTTCTCACCTTCCTTGTACTGGTACGCGCCATAGTACATGCGGTAGATATCACCGTCCCGAAACACGCAGCGGTAGTGGGAGGCGTTGCCCTCCCAGGGCTCGTCCGTGACCAGGACCACTTCGCGACGCTCGGGACGATGGAGCTCCAGATGCGCCCCACCGGCGAGCTTGTCGATCAAGGCATCGTCGACCATCAGCTCGAGCCGCGAGCCGATGTCCACGGGAGTCTCGGCCCGCAGGGCCGGGGACAGGAGCAAAAAGAAGACGGCAGCCAGGTATCGGATCATGGTTCGCACACTTTGCTATGGTTTGGACACAATGATGCGCGAAACAAGCACCGCGATCAATGCCCCCCTGGGACTAGGGGCAATCCGGATTCTGCGGACAGGGGAGGGGTTGCATGAAATACGCCCGCCGCGAAATCGTCTCGCG
>Ga0315336_1004876_pt1 | contig 15296 bp, 12 predicted proteins | sample ASW5metaG_FD_204512 | JGI IMG/M metagenome (GOLD analysis project Ga0315336, IMG submission 204512) | Ammonia-oxidizing marine archaeal communities from Monterey Bay, California, United States - ASW #5 | ecosystem: Environmental > Aquatic > Marine > Intertidal zone | place: USA: California...
GTTGCCCAAGGCTAACTGACGGTGTTTTATCGAGTTAAAGCCATTGGCGGCGACATTGATTTCCAGACGATTGTAGGCCTCAGGATGTGGTTCGAAGGCATGGATCGTAATGTTGTCCTGGCGCACAGAGGCCGCAACTAAGCTATAAAGGCCTACATAAGCCCCGATATCGAACACTGAGGTAGCTATTGCTGAAAGGTTTGCCCATAGGGCCAAAGACATCTTCTCGTAAGACCAACCGCCGACAAAGCCTGCCGTTGATGCGCAGTCATTATTCGTAAACATGATGAAAGGTGGACAATTAAAGCGGTCAATTTCGAAGTAGCCGTAAAGCGGATACTTCACCGGATCATATGGCAGGCCACCACCTTCGTACTGACGCAAAGTCTCCTTTGTCGCCGCTTGAATTTCCTCCAATCGGGTCACTGGCGATTTGCTGACCATAGCGGTGAGCTCTCGTTAGAGACGATTTGTATACCGGAACAAAATATCATATTCACCTACACGTCTACCGTATGCCACATGAGATTGTCGTTCATAGGCTCCCAGTGGGTGACTCGTGGCCCGACGCCGTCAAGACCCATAATCGGGTACAGGAGCAGGGTTTGGGCCTGATCGCGGTAGTACCTGTCAAGCCGCTGGGTGAGCTGGATGCGCATTTCCAAGTCGGCAGTGCGTTTGGCTTCCTCGATAAGCGGCTGAATGCTCTCATCGCAAAACCAAGCCGCATGATTATTACAGGAATGGAGACGGTAGTAACGCATGCCATCTAGGGTCTGTGAGGTGGAGTAGTCGACCATAAAGGCATCACCCTTGAAGCCTCCCTGAAGCATGTTGCGCAGCAATTGCGGAAAAAGGATGGTGCGCAGTTGCATGTTAACTCCTACTTTAGCCAAGTCTTGCGCGATCTGTTGGGCGATAGCGGCATCGTTCGGCGTTGTCCCTTGCACCAGTTCTAGGATGAAATCGAACCCGTTGGGATAGCCGGCGTCAGTGAGTAGAGTTTTTGCTCTGCCTGGGTCATAGGGATAAGGCTCTAGAGATGGATCGTATCCAATTACTCCTTTGGGCGCTGGTTGGCCCGAAGGTTCCACCAGCCCATCGAGCAGTGTTCTAGTAATAGCCCAGCGGTTCACAGCATAATTTATAGCTTGTCGTACGCGGACATCATCGAACGGCGTGTCTCTGTTATGTGTGATGAAGGCCATACACGAGGTTCGAATGGGATTCCGCAGGTGATATCTGTTGCCACCATCTTTCAGCCGGTCGATGTGATCGGTGCTAAGTGCCATAGCGATATCAACACGGTCAGTTTCTAGCGCCTGAATGCGAGAGGTTGGGTCGGGTATAGCTAACACTTCCAGAGTGTTGACCTTTGGAGCCCGCCAAGAACTTGTATTTGCTTTGAGAGTAGTTCTTTCCGCAGTCCACGTGTCAACGACAAAAGGCCCTGACCCGATGGGTTCTTTCTGTAATCCATCAAACCCCACTCGGTTGAGATGTCGGGGTGCCGCTAGATGCATACCAACTAAATGTTGTGGTAGAACTGCCATGGGCCACTTTGTGCGTAGTTCAATAATCAACGGATCGATTACAGAGGCGCCGGCAAGAAACCGTAGTTCCCGTGCCACTGATTGGGTTGCAGTCGCTACATCGCTTGTCAGCGAGTCAATCACGGTTTTTACGGCAAAGGCGTCAAAAGGCTCACCGTTTGAAAATGTGACATTTGGGCGCAGCTTTAATAACCAAGCTGTATCCTCAATCATATCCCAGGATAAGGCGAGCCAGGGTACTACCCCTCCTTGCTCATCGACCAGCGTCAGGGTGTCGTATATAGAAGTCCAGAAGTAGTTGGGCGACGTAGCGGTGGAAAAATAGGGATTGCCCTTGGATCCCGGCAGAGTGGTCATGCCAATTCGGAAGGCCTTCGTATCGGCGCTGGCACGACTGGCCGCAGCTAAGATCCCAGTGGCACTGATGGATAACAATAAATTCCGACGGGAAATCGAAATTTTCTGCATCTATCCCCCTACATCCAACGTGGCAAAGGGGATTAATCCGTTAACTTGGGAATATCCTGTTACGGTGGGCGTATATGCATCCAGCCCCAACTGCTCGAACAATAGGAGTGCCGCGGCCTCTTCATGATAACGCGACAGTATTAGGCGAATGAGTGCGCGTCGCTCAGATTCAATAAACATGTGTTTGGCTTGTTCAATGACTGGCTGAATCATCTCGTCACAGTACCAGGGATGTGCCCAAGTGCAAGAATGGAGCCGGAACGGTCTGAGTGTTTCTCCTGTCGGTAGTGTTTCGTATTCAAAGCCGAAGGCATGACTACGCCACTCCCCCTGGAGAATTCCGCGCAAAAGTTGCGGCCAGGGAAATGGCTTAATGTCCATGGTCACACCGACTTTAGCTAGATCAGAAGCTACTTGCTGGTATATGGCAGCTTGATGTGCTCCACCGGTTCCCATGCTAAACTCATATACGAACGAAAAACCCTTCGGATATCCTGCTTCCCTCAACAATGCTTTTGCTAGATCTGGGTCATATGGGTAGGGGGCTAAATCTGGGTTGGCATAGGGATTGTCATGCGGAGTCATTTGGCTCGCAGGTTTCACCATTCCGGCCAATATTGTCTTTCCAATGGCGTCCTTATTTACCGCATAATTAAGAGCCTGGCGGACACGCCTATCTTTAAATGGGGACTCGATAGATTGATTAAAAGCGATTACACCAATAGATGTAGGTGGTCTCTGGTATATTTTGTGACCCGCAGCGCGCAATATTTCGACATCGTCTGGTCCTATTTCTGAGGCAATATCTACTTGTCCAGATAGTAGAGCTTGGACTCGTGAGGAGGTTTCTGGCAGGGCAAGAATTTCCAAATGATCCAATACAGGTTTGTGCCATGAACCGGCAGAAGCCACAAAGGATACACCAGTTTCTTGCCATTCGGTGACGGCAAACGGTCCGGTCCCGACGGGAAGCAATGCAAAACGGTCTCGGCCAACTTCTTGCCAGTATTTGGGAGGAACGATGGGCACGACAGTGAGCTGTGCAGGAAAGTTCGGATTAGGCTGCTTCGTTATAAATTTTATTGTACGATCTCCAATCGCGCGCATTGCAACTATGTTCTGCACTTCTCGCGATAGAGGTTCTTGCCCAGCTTTTTGGCTTTGGAGGTAACTAAAAGTTGAAATTACGGCCTCAGCTGTTAACGGTTCTCCGTTTGAGAACGTCACACCATCGCGAAGCTCTACCATCCAGGTATATTTATCAATACTATCCCAAGAAACTGCTAGTGCGGGTTTGGTAGTCATGTCGGGCCCAAGTACGGTCAGTGTATCGAAGATGGCCCGCCATGTGTACCAAGACGTTCTAGCAGTTGATGCAAAGGGATTGCCTAGGCCAGGCGGTAAAGAAGCCAAACCGAGGCGAAGTGTTTTATCCGATGCGTCCGCGCTCCCCAATATAATGGCGCACGCTAGCACAATCCCGCACAACGTGTTCTTGACTTTTGTGGTGTTGATTAACATGAACATACTTGAGATTTAGCTGTGTTTTATGCGTCTGGCAACTAATGTGCAGATAATCAGAGCGTGATGAGCGAAGAACTTTAGGCTTTATAATGTGTACTGATCTATGGACTGTTTGGTGATGCTACTTTGGCCCTCGGTGCGTGTTGTTTGTTTTGTACTGGTAATGAATTTTACTATTTCTTGTGATGCACAGGAAGTTTGGCAATCGTACCGAGTAACGGCGGGTATTGATTACAGTTCAGGAACCTTCGGCCAAGAAAAGACCACCGCAATCACCTATTTACCCGTAACGGCGCAAGCGGAATATGGTGCCTTTATTGGCAAGGTCACAGTGCCATGGATGCATGTTGCCGGGCCCGCTATTATTCTTGACGGTGCTGACGGTGGAGTTTTAGGGGAGCGTGAGGATGATAGCAATTCTGGTCTCGGGGATGTCAGTGTGTCCCTCGCATATACTTTTGAGCAGCTCTACCGGTACGATATTTTTCTCGATTTTTCTGCCCGGGTGAAACTGCCAACCGCCAGTTTGCGCAAAGGTCTGGGCACGGGTGAATTGGACCTTGCCCTTCAAGCGGATGTTGCTAAAGCGTTCAAGAACGTAATGCCTTTTGCAACATTTGGTCACAAGTTTGTAGGTGTGCCTGAGGTATTCGACCTCAGAAACACGTTCTACGGTAGTGTTGGTATTCAATATACCTGGGACGAATTTACGGCATCCGGATTCGCGTTTGACTACAGGCAATCTTCAGTGCGGTCTGCTTCAGATCCGCAAGAAATGATTGGCTATATTAACCGTCGTATTAACGATAGTTGGTCTTTGAATGTTTATGGGGTGGTGGGGTTTTCTGTAAATAGTCCCAGCGTTGGTGCGGGTATCATGTTTACATATCGGACGCAATAGAGTGATTCTCAAGAAAGAGTGGCCGCTATGATCAGTCATGTTTCGGTCGGTGTTGAAGATGTGGCCCGGGCGGTATCGTTCTACGATGCTGTGCTAGCTCCGCTGGGCTATCGACAAATCCTTTTTCAGGAATCCGGCGCTGCCTGGGGTACAGAATTTCCGACCTTTTGGGTGACTAGTCCCGATGATGGGAACCGGCCTAATCCTGGCAACGGTGTTCACATCTGCTTTAATGCTGCTAACAAGGGAGCTGTCGATGCATTTTATGCATCAGCTCTCGAAAATGGCGGAAGAGATGATGGCGAGCCGGGGCTAAGGCCTAAATACACGAATAATTACTACGCTGCTTTCGTCAGAGATCCCGACGGAAATAAGATCGAAGCAGTGTGTTTCCTTAGAGAAAATAGACCCTAGAGCTGCGCCTATACCATTGGAAATCCGACGATTGACGGCCGCTCGATCTGTGGCCGCTCGATCTGTGGCCGCTCGATTTGTGGCCGCTCGATTTGTGGCCGCTCGATTTGCGGTCGTCCGGCTGGCCGCGGAGGCGCTGTGAGCCGTTCTGGTCTATTCGCCGACGGCGGCCGCATCGCAGCAGGTCGCATATTAGCTCTTGTCTGAAGAATAGTGATAAATGTGCGCACTTTGTCGAGTGAGCTTGCCGTTACCATGCGAGGCCCTTCCACACGACCTGTTACAATTACGCGGTCTCCGGCTTTTATATCTTCCAAAGCACTCGGTTCGATAGATATCTCGATTCCCCCGATGGATAGGCGTCCAGTATCAGATCCCAATGATGCATAGGCCTCGATAGACACTTCATCTACGTCGGCTGGGAATGGGAGAGGTGGTTCACTAGTTAAGACTTGTGGAGTAAATACACCATCGATGAGTCGCCCGGAAACTAATACCTGTGCATCCCCGACTCCCGCGTTATCGATTTTTACATCTGGCTCAATGTTTAACTCTAATCCACCGATTCTGAGTTGCTCGGGGAATAACCATGTTGCTGGTCCTCGCACCAGTATGCGGCTGTTCTTGCGGCGCTGGTCTACGCGGGAAGCAACAATGGTGTCGTCGTTTGTTCTTATACCCGACACACTAACAAAGTCGCCAACAGCGAGGGTTTTGAACGCGTCACGGGCTAATGTGTCTCCGCTGAAATTCACATCAATCGCTTGACCCAGTACGACCAAGGTGGATCTGTCATGGTTTATGGCGCTGATGGGGCCGCTAACTACGTGTTGAATCTCCAGATTCTGGAGAAGCAACCGACCGTTCTTGGCTCGCGCTATGCCCTGTATGACCTGACCGATACGGAGTGAGGACAGTTGGGAGGGCCTGCCGTCATTTTCCACCACTGTATCGTTGTCGAAGTCAATCTCACGACTATTGACAATGATGCTACCAAAACCGGTGATGGTGCCAATGATTCCCGTGCCACCGATTCCGTCGCCTGATGGTGTCACGCCAGTTCCAGCAATTCCGTCCTGATCGGTTGCAACAACAATACCAGTGCCGCCAATTCCATCAGACCCACCTCCGGCGTATGAGGTGGTGGCTGTGTTTGAATCTACCGAGGCACAGCCTGCAGCAAATGCCCACAGGACAAACGTCGTCGCTATTTTCTGCAGCGACAGGAAGACGTCGTAAAATGTGCGTGAGCACCTCATTTGTCTTCGTTCCCTGATGGTTCTCTGCTTAGGTTTATCGGTGAATCGAAGAAATACAAGCCAAAATTCACTCTATTGTTAGCATCTGGTTTACTTTTGTCTTGTTTTGCAAATTCTAAGGCTAGTCGGTTAACGGTTAACAGGGCCTCCATTCCTACTTGTTCGGAAATTTTGGCAAGTTCCTGCACCGATTCGTCAGAAAGTTTCCCGTAGTGCACGCTGCGTTCCAGTTGGGGATTATTCTCGCCAATCAAGTTATTGACGGTCGCCGCAAGGTGATCGTGGATATTGCGTCCAAAATAAAATGCCTTTTCGTCGAATCCTTTTTCAGGGATAAAAGCCTGACGGTTGAGGACAACCTCACCGTTTTTGCCAATATGGGCGACCCCGAGTCGCAGCCACTCATCAAGGACGGCACGTGGCCTAACGTCTGTCGAAATGCCTTCCACTAAACCATCGAAACTAGGTTCGTCTGCTATTTTAGCTTGCCGTGGCAAAGGCAATGGTCGTCCATCATCGTCTGTCGTTTCTGGAGAGCTAATCCATCGCGCCACTACCTGTGCGCCCAGCCCGATCGATGAGGGCACTATGAGATCTTCACGGGTTTTGTCCCGAAGTCGCTTAACGTCTTTGCGGTGAACACCGGTCAATAGACTCACACGACTATCAGTCTGCTTTTTTCCGTTAACTGGAAAGTTGGCCACGGCGATGTCAATGTATGCTTCTTTTGTCAAAGCTGTTAACACAGGCAGGGTTATACCCCTGTCTATTAGCAGACGCACCAGCGGTCTAAGTATGGCCCTTACCGCCGTTAGGAGAGCCTTAGGAGGGTCCGCAGGATTGTTGTCGGATTCCATTCACACCCCTATTTTAAAGTCTCTTAAGCCAAATTGGTGAATGATTTTACAATAAAGTGGGAAATATTCCCACTATTTTATTGACTGCTTCTTTGCAGCTTTCTATAGTGTTCCCGTTTAGTGGGAAATATTCCCATAAAATGATGTGTAACGCAACCTACGTGGAGAAGCCAACCTTAAGAATGTATTCAGCAAAAATGTGATCTGGCCTATTCGTTGCAGTCTTTCCTTACTCCTACTCACGTGACAACAAGGCCACAAGTTTTCTCCTGTCTTTTGAAGGATTATGCTGACGAGCAGATATCCCACAAAGGGCAGGAGAATTTTTTTTGGGGGAACCTAGGTTGGATAGGCTAGGTTGAAATGATTGTTTGGGTTCTAACAGACTGACTGGGTGTAGCGTAGGAAGGAAAGGCATATGCGTGACGAAATATTCGCTGATAGCATCGGAGAAATCACAGTATCTGGCACCACTGTACGGGTTGACCTTATGACATTGTCACTTACCGATAAGGATGAGGGCGGGCGACTAAAATCAACTTTCGGACAGCGAGTTATTTTTCCAATCGAGGGATTTGCTCACGCAACTGAAGCTATGTATCAGATGCGTGAGCAACTGATACAAAGGGGTGCTCTGAAGCGCACCGAAAACACTGATATGAAAATGAACTTTAGCGGCCCTAACTCACAGACTCATTAAGCTTTTGCCGACGAAGCTAATCCCAATAATTTATTAGTTTCGACTATCATGCCTGCAGACGTTTGAGGTCGCGCACAAGAAATCGTCCACCGTGAAGCGAGGCTAATAGGTCTCTTTCGACTGGCCAAGGCTCGCCCGTGATATGACAGGCAACAATTTCCGCGGCTAGCGGAGCCGAAACGAAACCCCTCGCCCCGAGACCTGTTAATATGAATAAACCCGGATGGTAAGTTGCCTCCGGGTACTTGGCCCATGGGTGGCCATGTCTCAGTTCGGAGTAGTCGGTCAGGTAGGTATTTTGATTGGGTGCGGGACTCGCTATGGGTAGGTGGTCCGGTGTTGTGCAACGAATGCTTGCGCGGCCGTCTAGCGTTGATGATTCTAAATTATTGGTGAAGCCTGGAAATGCAGTATTAAGAGCATGAAGATTTTGTTCATGGTCCTTGGTGTTCAGCTCAAGATCCGAAGTGTCTCCGTGGTGGTTCGAAAAGTTAAAAGTAGCACCGACGCAATGCAAGCCTTGCCGGGGAGGAGTAACATAGCCATCATACACCAGTACGCTTCTCAGGTGAGTGCTTGTGTTTGATTGAGGTACAAAACTGATTTGGCCGCGTTTGGCATTAAGCGGTAACCAGGCCGTATGATTGAAGCTGCTGGCTCCTATCGCATTGGCAATAATAATTGCGTCAGCAGTTACTATGACACCACCATCGTTGCTGACAACCTGCCACTGAGCATCGAGACGACGCAGTCCAGCAACATGTATTCCTAAAATAATGTCTGATTCACTTGTAAGTTTTTGACATAGATCCCGGGGTTGAACCCACCCGCCCTGAGGAAAATAAAGTGCGGAATAGCGTACCTTATAACCGGCAATATCTGCTGCCTCTTCCGCACTGACTTGGTGCAGATAGGAATGAGGCAGGGAGGGATTCAACGCAATAGCCGATTGACGTTGCTGTTTTTTTGAGTCGGTTGCAAGTTGTAAAGTGCCGCATTGAGAAAGACTAATGGGTGAAGCGGAATCGCTTAGTTCTTCAAGTCTTTCGAGGGTAAAACGCCACGCGGCGGCATAGAATCGGCCATCCAGGCTAGGTGATGTGGTCAATCGCGGCATCATTACATTTGTTGGATTGCCAGAGGCCTCTGCGGCGATGCGATCCTGTCTATCTACGATGGTGGTCGACCAACCCTTGCTGCGCATGGCATAGGCAGCTGATGCTCCTGCAATACCGCTTCCAATGATTGCCACATGGCCGTTTTCTTTCATTACTGGTGGTGGCCGGCTAAACCAAGGTTGCAGTCGATGTTCTTTCTTTTGTCCACGATATTGGCCGTGCAGGACTTCTTTTCTTGATCCTTGCATAGTTAGGCTTCTCAAAGAAAAACCAGCCGCATCAAGATCTCGTCTAATGTTCCAAGATGTGGAGCCACTAGCCAGTCGCGTCTGATTTGTCGAGAGGCGAGCAAGTTCTGAAAAAATTTCCGGGGTCCACATGTCTGGATTTTGCTCTGGGCTAAAGCCATCCAGATACCAAGCGTCCAAGGGAAATTCCAGCGCTTCGAGCATCGACTGCACAGGTCCGAAAAGAAACGTCAGGCAAACCTGTCTATCGTCCAGAAAAATCCGATGGAACCCTTTCTGGGGTTCGGGGTAAGCATGACTTAGTTTTAGGGCCAGCGCACTCAGTTCTGGCCAACAAGTTTGACAATCTTTCATCTCACCTTGAGTTAATGGATAACCTTCTACAGATATGTAATGTAGAAGCGTCCCCTTCCGCCTTATTTGTCTCCACATTTGCCAGGTTGATAAGAAATTGAGGCCAGTTCCGAATCCAATCTCACCAATGACGAAGGAGCGCCGGCCCCGAAGGGCTCGAGGAAGGTTACAGCTTTCTACAAATGTGTGTCTGCTCTCAGCTAATCCTTTTTCCGCGTCGAAATAAAAGCCCCCAAAGCGCGTCGAATAGGGTGAACGCTCACCCTCCCATACCAACCCTGGACTCGGCAGTGGTGCTTTTGCAGCTAGGACCTGACCGTTTTCCAAACTATACCCCATGCTTGAAATTGAGAAATATTGATGTATGCAGTCCTAACGCGGATTACACTTGTCTTGAGACAAAGTAGAAGGCCGGCGCTGAAAAACTCAACATGTGTGCCGCACTAGTATCATATATTTGGTCCTTAATAGAGGGGGGGCTGGAAAAGATTTATTGGTTTCTTTCCAACTCTCTTAAGTGCAGCATGCACTTTGACTTGCGTGACTGGCATAGGGAACTATTCATGCGTGCAATTAATATTGGTCTTTATATTTTTTTGGTCGTTTGTTGGCAGCCTATGGCTGCAGCAGGAGTTGCAGTTGAGGAGGTTATATTTCTGACCACAGATGATGGTGTTAGGCTGCCAGCGATTCTAATGTATCCCTCAGAAGGGATGAATGTTCACAGTCCTGCTATTGTTCACCTTCACGGCGGACCCGGTGGTTCACCTATAAGTGCTGACAGTGCTGCACGCTACGTTGCGGAAGAATTAGCCGAGGCCGGATACACAAACCTTAGCGTCGAATCCCGCCACGCTAGTAGGTACCCGTTTACTTTGTTCGACGAGGTCGTAGAAGACGTCCAAGCTGCCGTCGACATGCTAGCCACGCGGGGCTTCTCCGATATTGTTCTCGCGGGTGCCGGGCTTGGGTCATTAAGGGTGGCGCGTTACCTCGTTGAAACCGATGATTCGCGTGTAAAGGCGGTATTGCATTTTTCTCCGACTCAAAACATGGCAGATAACTGGCGCGAACGGGTGGGGGAGGTAGTCTATTGGGAGACCGTAGATCGAGCTGCCAAAGCTATCTCCGAGGGTGGAAGGAGAAAGTTCATCGATCTGGGTGACGGGTTAATTTTTACACCCAATAGTTTTTTGGATTGGTTTGGTCCCACATCAAAAACTTCTCTTAGCGCCGATATAGCAGGGATTGATAAGCCAATGTTTATGGCCGCGGGCGAAGACGATCCACTCGTTCCGAGCGGAAGACTGGAAGAGCTAAAAGCTATTGCGTTTATTAGTCCACGTGTAAATACAAAGTCTTACCCAGGTGCAGGCAGGTTGTTCGAAGGTGTACGGCAGCGTCTAGCGAATGACACTCTTGAATGGCTCTCTGATGTTGGTTTGGCTGTCAAGCCAAGGGTCAAGACCACCCTCGTTAATGTAGTGGAGGGTGATGGCACGTCTCTTACAGGAGTTCTTTATACGCCTGCGAGTAAGCCAGATAATGATCGGCCAGCGTTTATGTTACTTCATGGCTGGACCGGTGATGTGTTGCGGTCATCTAATCATTGGCTCGGTATCCGTTTGGCACAGCAGGGCTACGTTTCGGTCGCAATACAGCACAGGTCGTCAGGCTTGCGAGGAGTCATCGGCGGTAAGTTAGAAGATATACCTCAAGACCTTGAGGTTTGGGCTAATTTCATGGCAGATCGCGGACATAGTAACTTAGTGAGCGTAGGGCATTCTGCTGGCGGTCTTTGGTGGACTACCTATCTGGCTAAAAGAGATGACACTCTTGTGAAGGCCGCCGTCTACCTAGCACCCAATCGAGATATGCCTAAGCATGCACGTCAGGGTATGGGTGAAGACATGTATGCTCGTGCAGTCCTCGAAGCTCAGGCAGCTGTTCGGGACGGTAGGGGTGCTAGCCATCTTATCGATTACCCACTTCCAAGTCCGACCTACGAGGAAGACCTTCGTCAACCAAGTTATCTTTCGCCCCCCGGGTCTGGCTTTACCTACTATTATGCTGAAAGTTTTCTAAGCTACTGGGGTCCTAACTCTGAGGCGGTCCATACCCAACGTATTTCTGAAATTGATGTCCCGGTCCTCGCCTTAGGCGGTTCGCGGGATCCCTATATGCAGGGGGGTTTTCTCATAGAGTTTACAGAGGCGGCTGGTGGAACTGCTGAATACATCTATTACGGCGGTCCTAGAGGGGCCACTCACTCATTCATTGGTTTTGAAGACCAGGTCACATCGGATATCATATCTTGGATTAATAGGGTCTTGTAAATTAATAAATCACACGATTCGTACAAATTTAGGACCGAAATGATGCCCGAAGGCCAGAACACACAAGTGCAGGTTAAGAGATTGCCCGAGGGTATTCCTGTAGAAGAGGATTTTATACTTGTGGTTGCACCCATTCCCGAACCTAAGCAGGGAGAATTCTTGGCAGAGACTCTGTTCTTGTCCCTCGATCCCTACGTGCGAGCGGTCATGTCGGGTCGACATTTTTTCAACGCTCCTTGTTCAGGGGATCTGATGCGCGGTCGGAGTGTAAGTCGGGTACTGCAGTCGAATCACTCCCAATACGATGAGGGGGACTTGGTATGTATGGAATCCGGTATGCAGAAATATGCCGTGTCCGATGGCACTGATGTTCGCTGCGCTGACACTGGTGTAGCGCCCATGTCAGCGTCGTTAGGTGTCCTCGGTATGCCGGGACTGACAGCTTATGCAGCCCTAAACGGACCAGGTCAATTGAAAGAGGGAGAAACAGTGTTGGTCTCCGCAGCAGCGGGGCCGGTGGGCTGCATGGTAGGGCAAATTGCCAAGGCGGAGAGCTGCAAGGTTATTGGCATTGCTGGATCTGAAGACAAGTGCGAGTGGGTCGAATCAGAGGCGGGTTTTGATGCTTGTATCAACCGCAAAACAGAGAATTTAGATACTCAATTATCCAACATCTGCCCTGACGGTGTTGATCTATTTTTTGACAACACGGGTGGAGATATCCAAGCTCTGGTCATGACTAAGTATTTGGCATCTCGCAGTCGAGTAATTCTCTCCGGCCTAATAACGCAATATAATTTGTCCGTTGCACCACCCGGCCCAAACCTCGGCAACCTCTGTAAGATGAGATCTACGGTAATCGGCTTCGTAGTTTATGATTATCCTCACTTATGGGAGCCGTTCTTGCGCGAGGCGAAAAACTGGTTTGCTGACGGTAAATTCGTCTTTAAGGAGGATATAACAGAAGGTATACATACAGCCCCCGCCCAATTTTGTAAGCTTATGCGGGGCGATAATTTTGGAAAGACGTTAGTGAAAGTGGCTGATTAAAACCAATTGTGTTTTCCTAGCGTTAATACATCTGCGAAAGCGGTGCTCGAGATGAGGTGATCATCAAACGCTCTTTCCTTTTTAATCCCTAACGCCAATGGTTGTTCATGGATATTATTCGCGACTGGTATAAGACCATTTCCAAGAATCCTCAGTTGACTCTTTTAGTGCTCCTGCTGGTTCTGGTCACGACAGCTATTATATTAACCGCCGACATACTAGCCCCATTTATAACCGCTTTAGTCCTCGCTTATTTGCTCCAGGTATTCATCGATCGCCTCGATCAGCTGAATGTTGCTCGATGGTTATCTATGACCTTGGTCTTTGCATTATTCCTAGCATTTGCCCTTGTCGTTTTGGTGGGTCTCATCCCTCTCCTTATCCGCCAAATCACTCAACTGGCGCGGCAAGTACCCGATTTAATGTCCAGACTCCAAGATGTGGTTATGCATTTGCCTGAAGATTATCCGGCGTTGGTTACGCCTGATCAGGCTGCCCGCATAATGGATCAAGTGCAGACAGAAATTGTCGACTTTAGCCAATTTATGCTGGGCTCATTGGGTGGCACTGTTGTTGGCCTGATGACTTGGATTGTTTACCTGATCATCGTTCCGTTGATGGTATTTTTTCTCGTGAAAGACAAAGACAAGATCGTAGCTTGGATAAAATCCTTTCTACCTCAACAGCGCCAGTTGGCTGGTGAGGTCTGGAAAGAAGTTCATCATCAACTACAAAATTATGTGGGTGGCAAGGTTATTGAAATCGCTATAGTCGCGGTCGTTACCTATATCGTCTTCGCGTTCATTAACCTCCAATATGCGTTGTTGTTGGCGGTGATAACAGGATTTTCGGTTCTGATTCCCTACATTGGTGCGGCCGTAGTGACTTTACCTATAGCGATGGTTGCCACGTTACAATGGGGACTAACGGGTGATGCAGTGACGGCCTTAATTGCTTACGGCATCATCCAAGCCTTAGATGGTAATGTTTTAGTGCCATTCCTTTTTTCGGAAGCGGTTGATATTCACCCCGTTGCGATTATTGTCGCCATACTATTCTTCGGCGGTATTTGGGGGTTTTGGGGAGTGTTCTTCGCGATTCCTCTAGCGGTGGTAGTGCAGGCGGTCATAAGATCTTGGCCAAGCAAGTCGGAACGAATACCGCAAGCAGATTCTGTCGATTGATAGCGTGTTAGCCGGCATGGACGAGGCGGTCCCGCATACAAGCCCAGCCACGCCAGATGATCTGTTTGAACGATTATCAGCACTTGGCATTTTGACAGAAACTATAAATCATCCACCGTGTTTTTCCGTCCAGGATGGAGAGAAACATACCGGTCACTTGCCCGGGGTACATGTGAAAAACCTATTTCTTTGTGATGCCAGGAAAGAAATGTGGCTGATTACAGCGCCGTGGGATAGAGCTATCGATCTAAAGTGTTTACCAGAACAGATTGGATCCAAACGTCTTTCATTCGGTTCAGTCGATCGGTTGATGCGGACCTTGGGCGTTACGCCCGGTTCCGTCACTCCATTTGCCGTAATAAATGACCAAATCCAAGCTGTGCGCTTCGTCTTAGATGCATGGATGATGCAGCAAGGCAGCATTAATTGTCATCCTCTTGTTAACACCATGACCACCAGCATCGGGCCTCAGGATTTGGTTGAGTTCATAAATGATTGCAACCATCGTCCTCAGTTTGTCGACTTTCAATAAGGAAATGTGGATTCCAGATGACATCAATGACCGAAGACTCACGGTGTGCGCTTCCCCTATGCAAGTTCTTGGTTGTCGCCCCATTACTGATTAGCGTGCTGGCAGGATGTGATCAAGAGTCCGGGATCCATTGGGATTTTTCCATGCCTTGGGGTCCAAATGAATATCCCACTCTGAATCACCGGCGCTTTGCTGAAGAAGTTTACAAGGCAACTGATGGCGAGTTGACTATCCACGTTCATTCAGGCGCCGTTCTTGGAATTAAAGGTCCTGATACGCTGCGGGCGCTTGAGGAAGGGATTGTCGACATGGCCGATGCTGCTAGTTTTCAGCAGGTTGGCTCTGAGCCTATTCTAGGTCTAGAATCTCTTCCGTATCTCGTCGACACAATTGACGAACTCAAGCTTCTCTACAGCTTTATACGACCGGCAGTTGAGGAGGCGTTTGAGCGACACAACGTGAAGGTGCTGATTATTGCACCCTGGCCGAACCAGAACTTCTTTTTGCCGGCTCGGGTGGAGACTGTTAGAGACTTTGCCGGTCTTAAGATGCGCAGTTATGATAAGTTATCGACGGACCTTGTCGCTCGCCTTGGTATGACGCCCATACAGATGCCGTCGCCAGACGTGGTTCCAGCTTTAGCATCAGGTGCTATTGACGCGGTAATGACTTCGACTACCACGGGTGTCGCGCAAAAGTATTGGGAATTTCTAAAGGTCACGTTTCGTTCAAATCACACTTGGTCAAACAATATTGCGGCTGTCAATTTGGACTCTTGGAATAAACTCAAACCAGAAC
>Ga0315336_1004877_pt1 | contig 15294 bp, 13 predicted proteins | sample ASW5metaG_FD_204512 | JGI IMG/M metagenome (GOLD analysis project Ga0315336, IMG submission 204512) | Ammonia-oxidizing marine archaeal communities from Monterey Bay, California, United States - ASW #5 | ecosystem: Environmental > Aquatic > Marine > Intertidal zone | place: USA: California...
CCGGTCGATGGTCATCAGGAATCGATTCTCAAAAGCCCGGTCCCGGTTTTCCTCCAACGCCTTCTTCGTGCTGGGCCGCTTGATTTGGTCCAGGTTGGCGTAGATCCCCTCTAGGTCATGGAACTCGCTCAGCAGTTCTATCGCCCTCTTCTCTCCCACACCGGGAACTCCGGGAATATTGTCGGAAGTATCGCCCAATAACGATTTGAAGTCCGGCTGCTGCGCAGCGGTCAGACCTGAGTATCGAGATTCCAGTTCCGCTTCGTCATACACCGTGCGATTCTGAATACTGGAGGACAGATCCACCCGGACTTTTGGCGTGATTAATTGGAAGGTGTCCCGGTCTCCAGTCAGAATGACGGTATCGATGCCCTGCTTTTCAGCTTGCCGGGCCAATGTACCGATGATGTCATCGGCCTCGAAGCCCTCGCACTCAAAGATTGGAACACCGAAACCGGTCATCAACTGCTTTACTCTGCCGAATTGGGGCCTCAATTCGGCAGGCATCGATGGACGTTGCGCCTTGTACTCCTCGAACCGTACATGCCTGAAAGTGGGAGCGGAAAGATCAAAGGCGATGGCGCAATACGCCGGTTTCCAGTCTTGCAGGGCCCGAAGGAAAGTGTTGGCGAATCCGACTACTCCGGAGGTGTCTTCTCCGGTAGTCGAGACGGTGAGAGGTCCCTGTGCCGAGATAGCGCGAAATGCCCTGTGGACCATGGCGTGACCGTCCATCAGCATCAAAAGAGGCGAGCCTTGAGGTGTGCCTTCGTTGACAAACATGGGCAGGGTTTGACCCTCGTTAGTGGACATGGCAGCACCTCGGAAAGCTAGTGAGACGGTGGGGGCCGATGGGCTGCATTATACACCTGGATGAATAGATTCTTCAGCCTGCTAATACTAGTCAAAGTGCCGGCAGCCCATGCTACAATGCTCACGAAGCTGGGGAGGGGCAAACCACACCATGCCCATCTACGAATACCGATGCCAATCCTGCGACGAAGTATCCTCATTCTTCGTCAGGTCCATCGGCATCGACCTGGAACCCGATTGCCAGCATTGTCAGAGTAATCAGATGCAGCGCTGCATGTCATCATTCGCTCTGGGAAAAACCGGCACGTCGGCGAATCAAGGCGCATCGCCGTTAGACTACTATCGCGACCCACGTAACATCGGCCGCAACGTGGAGGAAAATTTTTCGCGCCACGGTTTGAAAATGCCTCAGCCAGTCCGCGAAACTATCGACGCCGCCCGAGATGGCAACGTCCCCAAGAGGTTAGACATATGACCACCGCAAACACACTTCCGGAAAGCTGCTACGCCTCTCTGGTGCATTGCCTGTACACCGTCTCTGAGCAATGCCCCGATACACCCCCAGCCGCCGGCGCCCTGCACCGCCTGCGCAACCTGGTGCTAGTACTGTTGTCCCAATTGACCGCTGCGCCATCGGTCACAACCTCGGGAATGACTCTCACGGAGGCACTGACCCTGGTCACGACATCACGCGAGTTGTTGACCGTGTTGACGGGACAAGGAACTGAGGGGCCGGTTAATTCCGAGATGAACCAGGCATTGTCCGAAACCCTGGACGCTCTGACTACCGGCATGGGCGCCGCCCTTCGTCAAGCCCAAGCGGACAAGGTTCGAGGGCTGTACGTCATCATCGACCCCCAGGTAACCGGTGGTAGAGACCCTATGGAAATCGCCAGAGCGGCGGTCAACGGCGGGGCCAAGATGCTCCAACTTCGGGACAAGCTCCGGGACAAAGGGGAGATACTGACCCTGGCCACTCCTTTGCAGCAGCTTTGCCAAGAACACGACGTGATGCTAATCATGAACGACCACGTTGACCTGGCCGCAACCGTAGGTTCGGCGGGAGTGCATGTGGGCCAGACAGACATGCCTGTGGACCAGGTACGCAAAGTGCTGGCCCCGCATCAAGTATTGGGGCGTTCCAACCGGGAGTTCGACCAGTTGATAGAATCCCAGGAGATTGGGGCCGACCACGTGGCCTTCGGCCCTATATATCAGACCACCACCAAGGGCGTCGGCCGGCCACCCCAGGGAATAGATCCGCTGCGTAAGGCACGGGAACTGGCCAAGGTTCCCTTGGTCGCCATCGGAGGCATCAACATCGACAATGTGACACCAGTGGTGGAAGCGGGAGCCGACGCGATCTGCGTTACCGCCGCCGTGGCGTCTGCAGAAAACCCTGAAACTGCTGCCGCCGCCATGGTTGAGGCGATACGGTCGGCCGGAGGTAAGGTTTAATGCCTTCATCTTACGGAGATGATTTGGCGGATGTCGTCTCCAAAGCCATCGGGCGTCTAACCGTCCGAAACCGGTCCCGGGAGCAAGCCCTGCCCATCTCCCGGGAAGTGATACGGTTCTCAGCCAACGCTATCCGGGCCGTCCACCGAGGCGACTTGGATGAGGCCGACAAGCTCATCGCCCAGGGACGGGGGCGACTTGAGGACGCAGAGACGTTCCGCCAAGACAACCCCGAAATTTACTCCGCCCCTTTCATGTCCGACGCTCGCAAGGAATTCGCCGAGGCCAACGTGACCTACGCCATCATCTCCGGCGGGAAGATTCCTCAGCCGGAGGACCTGGGGATCGACCCACCGGCATACCTCAACGGGCTAGCCGAGGTGATTGGAGAACTTCGCCGTTACATCCTGGACTCCCTGAGGCGCGACTCCTTCGACCGCTGCCAGGAATTGATGGACGTGATGGACGAGATATACAGTCTGCTGGTTACCGTGGACTTCCCAGAGGGCGTTACCGCCGGTCTACGCCACAGCACCGACATGATGCGGGGAGTCCTTGAGCGCACCAGAGGCGACCTGACCATGGCCATGCGGCAACACAAACTGGAAATGAGAATGGCCGAATGGCAGGAATCCCAGCCATAACAATCACCTTAGGAGATACACATTGCCGGATATAACCGTCACCTTCCTTGGCACCGGAGCCGGGGTCAGCGTTGACCGGGCCCACACGGCTATCGTCGTCGATTGCGCCGACGGTACTCGTCTGCTGCTAGACGCGAGTTCGGGAAACTCGGTCATGCGGCAAGGAGCGGCGGTGGGAATGGCCGCTAGCCATTTCGATCAGGTACTCTTAACCCACCACCATGGCGACCACATGGGCGGCATCCCCTTCATATCGGGACAGCGCCGCTTTTCGGACCCCGGAGATCCGGCGATGCATGTCTACAGCACAGAGGAAACCCTGGACCGGTTAGGGAAGGTCTGCCTGGCAACTCAAATGAACGTCCCTTCGGTGGATCAGGCAGGCGCTTACTTAGCCGACGGCCGCGCATTCTTAAGCTGGACCGCCGTGGACAACAGTCAATGGATCACTTTGGGACCCACCAGCCGCGCTTGCGCGTTCCCGGTAGACCATATACCCGGCGCCGTCGGCTGGAAGATAGAGTCCAATGGAGTGTCCGTGGTTTTCTCCGGCGACACCCGATTCAACCCCCATGTGGCGGAAGCGGCCCAGGGGGCCAGTCTGCTGATCCACGAAGCCTTTTGCACCGATGCAGACCAACAAGCTGCCGCCATCCGGGGCCATTCCACCGCCGGAGAAGCCGCAAGGATCGCCTCCCAATCCGGGGTTGCCGAGTTGGTAATGACCCATATAACTCCCTCATTCCACGCCAACATACAACCCCTCATCGACGACGCAAAACTCCATTTCCAAGGCCCAATCTCCGCCGCCAACGACCTCACCGTGGTCACTGTCGCCACGCCGTAGATTAACCGTCAAACTTCCCAATATAGTAAGCCTCGCATCTAGGCATCCCATTCCCGAACATCTACCGTCAGGAGCGAGTGTCATGCCCACGGAATTGGAAGACGTCAAATACCAGGTAGCCGTGGCCAACAGGGTTCTGTCCGAGATGGGTTTAACCACGGGGGCCACTGCGTCTCTGGGCCACGCCAGCATGAGAATGCCCTCCGACTCGGGCAGGTTCGCGATCAAGGGCCGGGGCTACAAGATAGACGTTTTATCCCGCGTCTTGCCCGAGGAAATGGTTGTCTGTGACTTGAACGGAAGCCAGGTGGAAGGCTTACCCGGACTTACACCCTGTTACGAAATCAAGATGCACTCTTGCATCTACCGGGCCCGGCCTGAAGTCCAGTCCATCGTCCACGTCCACCCCCGGTACACTGTGGTCATGAGCGTTCTTCAAAAAACCCTCGTACCCATGTGCCCAGAAGGCATCGGTTTAGTGCGCCACCCTCTCCCGGTATACCCTCACAACAAACTCATCCTGACCGACGAGGATGGCACCGAGGTAGCCGAAACTTTGGGAAACGCTCCCGCAGTGCTTCTGATAGGACATGGCGCCGCCACGGTGGGCAAGGACCTGACCGAATCGGTGATAAACATGCTCAACCTGGAAGAGCAGGCGAGGATGAACTGGTACGCCTACTGCGCCGCCGGTCCCGAACATGCCCAGATACCGGAAAATCTCATCGCCGAGAGCGACAACCGGCCTCCGATACATGAACTGCCCCATCTTTCGGAGTTGTTCGCAGGATCCCCGGCGCCAGCTAATAACGGCGTCTGGCTCGATTATGTCGACCGAGTAAGCAGAGACCTCTAACAAAGAGCAACCAAAGAATCGCCCGGAGTTGATTCCATGCTTGCAACAGCACCAACCTGCGCGGTGCTGGGCCTTGGGGGCTACATCGCACAGGCCTAAGTAGACATATCGTCGGGGTTGCCGGCCTTCAACATCGTGGGCCGGCCCGATACTGCGGTGCAGGAAGCCAAGGACCGGGTAAGGGCTGCCCTGCGCAACAGCGGGTGCGAGTTTCCTCTGCGCCGAATCACGGTCAATCTGACCCCCGCCGACTTAAAAAAGAAGGGCCGGCTTATGACCTGCCGATAGCCGTCGGCATGATGTTCAGTTCCGGCCAGGTCGATCTCCCAGACGATAATGCGATCTACCTAGGAGAGCTGTCCCTGAACCGTAGCCTTCGTCACACCGCCGGCATCCTATCTATGATTTCGGTCGTCCGGGATCAAGGTTTCACCAAGGTAAATGTGCCGGCAGTGGATGCCCTGGAATCCGCTTTAATGGAAGGCGTGGAAGTTTATCCCGTCCCCAATCTCGCCGCTCTGATAGAGCACTTCCGGGGATAGAACAGAATCTCCCCCATCTCGACGAACGGCACTCCCTCGGACGATGACTGGAGCCCTCCCGATGCCATCAACCTGGCAGACGCCAAGGGCCAGGATCACGCCAAGAGAGCATTGGAGGTAGCGGCGGCGGGTTTCCACAATCCGCTGTTCAATGGGCCTCCGGGTAGCGGCAAAACCATGTTGGCCCGGTGTCTGCCGTCCATATTGCCCAGTATGACGTCGGAAGTAGCTCTGGAAGTCGCCAAGATATACATCGTCAGAGGCGCTCTGCCCGCCGATAGCCCGTCGATGCTGCAACGCCCCTTTCGGGCACCTCACTACACCATCTCCAACGCGGGTCGTGGGCGGAGGACGCAACATCAGGCCCGGCGAAGTTACGCTAAGCCGCCGGGGAGTTCTGTTCTTGGGCGAGCTTCCCGAGTTCAGCCACACGTCGCTGGAATCGCTACGCCAGCCCTTAGAAGACAAAATGGTAACCATCAGCCGGGTTTCCGGCACGGTTACCTACCCAGCGAGCTTCATGATGGTTTCCGCCATGAACCCTTGCCTTTGCTGCTACTTCAGTGACCCCAAGAAAAAGTGCACATGTTCGTCTTCCGCCGTATCCCGCTACCAGAAACGGGTCAGCGGACCGCTTCTGGACCGCATCGACGTGTTCGTGGAAGTGCCATCGGTGGAATACGAGAAGCTGGTGGACGAAGCGCTAGCCCAAAACTCCAGCTACGCCCGGCAAAGGGTGGAGCAGGTCCGTGAGATTCAGCGGGAGCGGTTCAAGGACAACGGCTTCTTATGTAACTCAGAGATGGGACGGCGGAAGTCTGGAAATCGTGCCCTCTGGACGAAAGCGCCAAGGCCCTGCTCCAAGCAGCAACCCAACGACTTAACCTCTCCGCCAGAGCATTCCACTGGATTCTGAAAGTCTCCCGCATAATTGCCGACCTAGACGCCGCCCGAGACATCGGCGTCTCCCACCTGGCCGAGGTGTTACAGTACCGGTCGAGGGGATTTGTGGGGTAAGGGGCAGGCAAGATGTAGATGGTCAGAATCAGTCCCGAATCGTAACTCCAGTGCTCTGGGCCTAACGATTCAATATCAGCAGAGTCTAACAAACCCCTCTGATCCTAGATTGACATAAAGGCGTATCAATGACTGAAGAGCGGTGGGCCGATAGTGAGGCGGAGGCAATTCAAACGGTGGAAGAAGGCATTGCTGCCCTAAACTCCGGGAATGACGAGGCCTTATTCGATACCTTTCATATGCCCCACGTACGAATATCCAGCACCGGCGCTGTGGCCTTTTACGCCACTTGGGAAGATCTGGAGGAGAATTATCGGCGCGAATTCGAGGCCAAGGCCGGGGGTTCCTGGCATCGCACGGTCCTAGATTGGGCCCAAGCGCTCCACGGCTCAGAAAACAAAGTCCACCTGTTCATCCAGTGGACCAGGTACGACAAGGACGGTGGTCCGCTAGCCACCCACCAAGCCTTGTGGATCATGGCCAAGCTCGACAGCCATTGGGGTGCTCAGGCACGTTCCAGCTTCGCCTCGTGAGAGCGCCCCTCGGAAAACTTGCGGCATAGAGTTGTTTGCTACCCTAGAACGTGGGTTGACTGCTTCTAACACGCCCCAAGCAACCGGCCAGAAGAAATCTCCGGTGACACACATAATTGCTACACATGCCCAAGTAGGCAAGAAAAAAGGGGGATAAGATGGCAACTCAGAGTATGACAATCGACTCACAAGTTCATTCCTACGAGCGTAATCGACCAGAGCGTCCTTGGGCTTCGATCCCGCCATGGCCGGACCAGGTGAATGGGGACGACATGGTGGCGGCGATGGACGCTGTCGGCGTTGACGGAGCATTGTTGGTTTCTCCGTACAGTATGTATCGCTACGATGCGAGCTATGCGCTTGAGGTGTACGCGAAACATCCGGGCCGATTCGGCGTGATTAAGCCATTCGACTCGCAGTCAGAAGCGGTGGCCGACGAGATCACTGAGTGGGCACAGACACCGGGTGTCGTCGGAGCACGTCTCATGCTCAGGGATGAGTCCGGCGGAGCGGACGATCCAGGGGTCAATCGAATGCTTGCCGCCGGCGCCCGAGCGGGTATTCCAATGAATGTTATGGGTACGGGCAAGCTGCCTCTTTTTCTCGAACTGGCGCGCCTCCATCCGAACACCCAATTGGTGATTGATCATGTCGGTCTGCCCCAGCCCATAGAACCACCAGCGCCGCCCGAGCCGTTCGCCGATCTGTCCGATGTGATTGCGCTTGCGGCATGCGACAACGTGTCCATCAAGATTTCCGGGGCCTGCACTCTCTCTCATCAGCCCTTCCCGTACCCGGACATCTGGGAGCCGCTGCACAAGGTGTTCGACGCCTTCGGATTCGATAGATGCATGTGGGGCACCGACTGGACCCGGGCATCAGGAGTGTTGAACTACGAGCAGGGCGTTGAGGCGTTTCGAGTAACGGACCAGCTGTCGGATTCAGAGCGTTCCGCACTCATGGGCGGCTCCCTCTCGAAGATTTATAGCTGGTCACCTCACAAAAGCTAGGGGATGTGCGGCGGTTAGAACCGTCCGAAGCGATCCATTTACTGAGCTTGTGGGCGGAGGGTGCAACATCAGGCCCAGCGAGATTACGCTAAGCCGCCGGGGCGTGTTCTTTCAGGGCGGGCTTCCGGAGTTCAGACACACCTCGGTGGGTTGCGTCAGTCCTTAGAAGACAGGTTGGTGACAATAAGCGAGGTTTACGGCACGGTTACCTACCCTGCCCAGTCTCATGTTGGTTTCGGCCATGAAACCGTGCCCGTGCGTCTACACGAGCGACCTTAAGAAAGAACGCACTTGCTCGTCCTCCGCCGTGTCCACCAGCATTGTCGACATAGACGCCGCCCCAGAATTCGGCCTCGCCCAGCTGGCCTAGGCATTGTAATACCTATCAAGGGGGGTTAGGGTCAGCGAGCGAATTACAAGCAAATGGGAGTGGAATTAGCCAAACGTTAGCCCTATATTTATTTCTCCCGAAAAATATTACGCTCCCCTAGATGAATTTGTGACCTTCTCAGGGTTGCTCCCACACTCTAGTTACGCAAGGGATAAGCTATGTATCGATCCGAGGTTAAGTGACCCAAAAATACGGAGTTAAGAGGAATGATAGTACGTAGATATGTCTATTTGCATTGGACTGGGAGATACCCAAAATATGCTTCGCCTATGGCCCCTAGGAACTCCATTTCGCGGTGCCAATCAATGCTCTAGATTCTCATTGCACAATCTATGATTGCTTGAGAATGGCTGAGATCACAAAAAATTCAGTCTCTGGGGCAGGTAGTTTTTATGGGCCTCGTTAACCAGCATCACAGTTCACTAAGGAAATAAGTTCGCGTCAAGTTCACTTAACGTGCGACTGATAATCAGGCGACTTAGAGACTTGTGGGGCAAATTCACCAGTTTACAGTCTGAGCAGTCTATAAGGCGGCTTTTGTGGCCGTTTATGTGGCCGTTTATATAGTTATCGACTCGACCAGGAGAAACACCATGAGCAAGCGATTGATTTTGATACACGGTAGAAGTTTCAAACCCGTAAAGGCAGAACTCGAGGCAATCTAGACGGAAGTACTTCGCTATGGTAGCTCAAGGGACTTCGGAGATGCAAAGGTTGGACAGTTTGAACATGTAGATAAAGAACTAGCCTACTACGGGGATTTTTCAAATGATTTCCGACTAAAAGAGGGAGTCACCTATGACCCGCAAAAGGATATGGATGACAGGGGTACTGCGCTCGAAGAATCGAAAAGGTGGAACAGTTCAGATGTTGCTGGCGAAACCGGTAAATCCAATTACCAAAAACTGAACGGGCAATCTTCGATGTGGTAAACGTTCGCCGATTTTGCCGACCTACTTCCACTTGCGGCCCTGAGCGACAGGATTATCTCCCGTAAACTGCCCGACATTAAGCAGTATTGGAACGTAGATGAGAAATTCGGAAGCGACGTCCGTTGGCGATTGACGGAACCTTTGGCTAAAGCCCTTAGGCAAGGCGACGACATTTTGATTCTCTCTCATAGGCTAGGCACCGTACTAGCCTATGACGTGTTATGGAAGTTCTCCTACTATGGTGAGTGGCAGGATATCCGCAACAAGAAAGTTTCGATGTTAGTCACTCTGGGTAGTCCATTGGGAGACGAAACGACCAAGTGCTGGCAAGCAGCTAAAGTAGGACACTTTTGTTAAGGAGAGATCAGGGGGATGTGGCAGTGTTGCTGGACTCCCGGCGCTGCTGGTTGTAGCGTTGACGGCATCGTGAAGTCTGAGCTTTCACCTCCCTTCTTCTGATCAAGATTCCTCCCCCTCTTCCCCTCAAGACATCAATTGGGGTCACGTTGCTCAGGGCTTTGTGATAGCGACGGTGGTTGTAGTCCTAAGGTGGCCACCTACAGATCACCAGGGACCTCATACGGGACCTGGTTCACGTCCTGCTTGATGCTCTGATGGTACCTCTCCAGTTTCCCATCGGTTTGGGGATGATAATCGTGGAAAGCCCTGGATACGTCGCCAGGTCCATCGTCACTCAGCAGTCTGGTCCGGTCCTCCAAGGGCACTTCTGTCATACCAGTAGCATCGATGGCTAGCTGGACCACCTGGATCAGGGAATCAGATGTCATGTCCAGTTGCAGCTTCCAGACCAGGATGGATCGGGAGTAGTCGTCCATCACGGTGGCCATGTAGTAGTAGCCCCAGCCGACCACTCTGAAGTACGAATCATCGGTAGCCCACATCTGATGCGGACCACTGGTCTTGCGTTGGTACTCTTTACCAGCCAGGAGCTTCATATCGGGAGGTTTGACCAGCCCTTCCCTCTTCAGGATGCGGTACACCGTAGATCCGCCCACCGATAGCCTCAGGTGGTCGGTGATCCAAGTGGCCAGTTGCCGGCTACTCCACTCCGGAAACTCCTCTGGTGAGATAAGCTTATTCCAGGGAATCCGGACACTGTTGCCAGAGCTGGCTTGCTTCCCTTGCAGTGCACGGGCCCGCCACCGGTAGTAGTTACTCTTGGGCACCTGCAGTTGGATGAGTAACTTCCATTTTCCCCACCGGGTCTCTTCCACCCGGATCATGACGTTCGACCTCTCCTGAGCGCTCATACGCCTGCGGCCCCGTCGAAAGCTGGGATGGACGTTTTCTGAAGCGGTGGACCTCCAGGGAAAGGTCGGCGACCAGCTGCTTCAGATCGTGGTTCTTCCGTCGTGGTTCTCCCGCTTGAGGTGTTCGATCTCCTGACGGGTGGCGTCTCTCACCGTGTCCCAGGTGAGACGCTCTTTCCCCGCTTCCATGGATTCCTTGAACTCCCTGGTCCAGGCATAGAAAACGCCTGGCTTGATTCCCTCTCGTCGGCAGAGGTCACTAACGGTCACTTCTCTTCGGAACCCTTCCAGGACGATGCGTCTATTGTCTTCCGGGGCGTACTTCCTACGGGTCGCGGATCCGACTTGCCGGATGAAAATCTTGGTCTCTTGAGTCAGAGTCTCTGCGGCTTGGCCTTGATCGATGTTGTTCTGAGACACTTCTGGCTCCTTTCTTGATGTGGATGATTCATAACCAACACCAGGAGTCCAAACCCATCATCACTCTCATATCTTGCTCCCCTTAAAAGTGTCCCATCATCGCTGAACTATCTTACAAGTGGACCCGGTTCGTCCGCTGTAACTCTGCTTGCTCCCTACCGGTCCAGTTACCCCGGATGTTATAATAACGCACCGAACAATAGACCTAAATCGATGGCAGAGAGGATGATTGACATGCCGCAGATATCTGGACTTGGCCACGTAGGGATATATGCCAAAGACCTAACCAAGCAACGTGATTTTTATTCCAGAGTTTTGGGCTTAACGATAGCCGACGAAGATCTGGAGAACCGGGGCATGGTGTTTATGAGTTCGGATCCTGAATCCGAACACCACGAATTCGTACTGATGAAGGGCCGGGTTACCTCGGACGATGCCAAGGTCATCCAGCAGATCTCCTTCCACGTTCCGACCATCGACGATCTGCGAGGTTACAAGCAGGCCCTCGACGCCGAGAACATCACCATCGAGAGAATCGTCAGCCACGGCAACGCTTTCGGTATGTACTTCTTCGACCCTGAAGGCAACCGGGTCGAGGTTTACTATCGAACCGGCGTTCCGGTGCCCCAGCCCCACGGCGACCTGATCAACCTGGAAGACTCCGACGAGAAACTTATGGGCGACGCCCGCGAGTTGCTTCTAGCCAAGTAACCCGCATAAGCACCCAAGTTCAAAAAAGAGGCCTCCCGGAATACCGGGAGGCCTCTTTCTATTCCTGATCTGATCTAAGATTGAAACAGGCTAAGCAGCCATTATCGTCCTCCTGTCTCCGCATGTTATATCTTTTACCGACCGTATCATAGTGGACTACTGGCCCACTAAGGCGACAACCCTACCCACCGTATTCCGACGCATACCAGTTGTATATCTCATCCCCGGTACACATCCATACATCTCCGTGGCCCGCTATGTAAGCGAGTGCCTGTTCCAGATATTTGGACAGGTGCGGCGCTCCCACCAAGAAAGGATGCAGCGCGATGGCCATGGTCCGGGGTATGGTGGCACCTTCCCGGTACAGAACATCGAACTGGTCAACAATCATCTGGTAGAACTCCTGGTCGGACCGTTTGGAACTCAGTACCATGCCGATGTCGTTGATGTGCTGGGTGTAGGGGATGGACGCAAGTTTCCCGCTTTTGACGTTCATCTGAAAGGGCTGGTCGTCGCACACCCAATCGCAGACATACTTCACTCCGGCTTCCACCAGCAGGTCCGGGGTCACGTAGCTCTCAGCCAAAGCCGGACCCAGCCATCCGATAGGCCGGGTACCCGTGGTCTGCTCAATTATGGCTAGGGTATCGCCAATGACCTTCCGTTCTTCGTCTTCTGGCAGATTGGTCAGGTTCTGGGAATTGGTCATGCCGTGGCCCAGTATTGGCCAGCCCAGTCTTACCATCTCGTCGACGACGGGTTTCTCGTGTATGCACACCTCACCATTGAGGGTCGAAGAGCCCTTGATTCCCAATCGCTCCATCATCTCGAAGAGACGCCACATCCCAACCCGCATGCCGTAGTCCCGCCATGCGTAGTTGATAACGTCGGGTTTGAGGTGAGCCAGACCCTCGCTCAGGGCGGTGGCTTGTACGTCAACTTTGAAGTGCTCTACGTTGTAGCAGACCCAAACTGCCAGCCTTTCACCGTTGGGCCAACGAAAGGGTTCACGCTGGGTGATTGCTGAGAAGTCGTACCTTGTATTATCTTGCGGCATTCCTCGTTCCCTCCTGGAGATTATTCACGTCACTGAACCACGGCTGACTACATGCTGATATCGCCGTACCGGCAGCAAGTCTACTCAGACCAGATCCCACTGAACTGGGTGCCCACAACCCGGTCGTAGGGCACAGGTCCGGAGAGTATCCCAGTTTCTTGGGCGAAGCGATTCATGGCCTCCACGGCAGTCTCGGGAATCGATGGGTCGTAGAAGGGCAAATCCCGCTCCACCAAAGCCGCAATCATCTCGGCTTCTTGGGCGGGAAACAATCGCTGCCCCACTTGGGTCGCCAAGGACGGGTCCGATTTTAGATCTTTCTGTACCTTCACGATCGCGCGGACAGCGCCCGCCACCTCATCTAGGCTTTTGTCGATATGACTGTCCGAGGTGACTAACGCAGCAAAAGTATATCCGGTGGCTGAGAACGGGCCTATACCCCGCCTAACGTCAAGAATCACCTTGCCGGCCCCACTTTGGACCGCCACTTCACAACCCATGGCGTTGGCCCAGAAACCATCGATCTCGCCCCTTTCCAACACCCCGGCGGCGTGAACCCCGAAGTTGACGTCGTGGCCTTCCGCACCGGGCACCCGGCCCAACTCCACCCCGTCTCTCACCAAGTCTATCCCAGCTTCGGTCAACAGGTGCCTGAAGGCTTGCTCCGGTCCCGGCGCCGCCCCGATACGCAGTCCCTTCACCGCCTGAACGTCTCCCGGCTCCACGTCCAGGTCCGCCCGGAGAACCAACAGCCAGAAGGTTTGCTTAGCTAGCGTAGCAACCACTTTGGCACCTTGCCAATCGGGAAAAGCCGCCAAAGTGGCATGGGCCGGCCCGGCGACAACGTCTATTTCGCCGTCCCGTAACGCCGCCATAGCTCTGGGAATCGGAGAAATCATCTGCAATTCCGCATCCACTCCTTCGGCCTTAAAGTGTCCTAATTCGACAGCGGCCACGGCGGGAAAATATGAGTTGGATACAAGGTCTGGGACGGCGATACGCATGAAATGTCTCCTTCAGTGATTTGTGCGCGTCCGTTACTTTTGGGCCAACAATCCTGGTGCGAACTTGTAGATTCTAAAAAGTTACCCGCCACGGACGGCGTAGAGAGTAGCATACTAGGCTTAGATCCCCAGCGGGGAAATCTTCAGCAGCCGCGAATACGACTCGGTGGCCACCGAGTCTATCTCTCGCAGCACCGTATCCAGAAAAACCGGATCTTTCAGATAGCTAAGAAGCTCCAACCAAAAGCTCGCTGGACGCTACTGGGCATCAGGTCGTCAGCATCGCATCTTATCACGCGGGCCGAGGCTAGTTGGCGGGCGAGGGCGGCAGAAGTGGCATTCGGGTAGCTATCCAAGCTGAGGGACTTGTTGGGAGATAGATACCCGCCCATGATTGCCCAGAGTTCCCAGACGCTTCCGGTGCCAGATACTTCATGAGAGACCGTGACGCCGCATTTTCGTTCAGCATAACGACCATATTCCCCCCGACGGTCGTCGAAGAAGCAAATCTGGGGTCAAGACTGGGAAAGGGGTAAAAGTCGTAACCCTCGCCAGCCTTCAATTCAGGAAACTCGTCGGCGATGAACCCTTGAGTGAAGCTGCCTTGAAGATACATATAAGCATCCGGAGGGTCACTGAACAGTAGGTGGGCGCCCTTGACCGGATCGGTCTATTGGCCCTGAAGAACAAGTACGACCCGGCCAATCTATACCGTCTGAACCAGAACATCAAACCTACGGTACGACCGCGGCTTGAAAATCAATCCTCCAAGGCGCCAGGATAGATGGTGACATGCTGAGGAGACGTCGTTAGGTATCAGCCACCAATAACCCTCTCCATTTTGGGAGGGGGTTAATTATTTAAAGAGCCAGTCGGCATACACCGGTTCTGTAAGCCATAACTGGCCTATCATATATGGTAGAATCCGCCCGGAACCACGATGGAACGCCAAATCATTAGCAAGGAACCGAGATAGATGGCCGCTTTAGAAACCGGCGTCCAATTCCACCTGCCAACCTACGCCCACGTTCCCCTTCCCCAGCTTATCGACCTGGGCAAGATGGCCCAGGTAAGCGGAGTGAAGCAAATCTGGGTTACCGACAACCTGCGCAGCCGCAACGCCTTCGTTGTGCTGACCGCTTTCGCCGCCAATATTCCCATCAACCTGGGCACGGCGGTAACCGTTCAATATTTCCGCAATCCAGTGGACGTGGCCGACTCGGTCGCCGCCATCAGCGAGATTATGGACGGCGACGAACTGAGCATCGGCATCGCCAGAGGCAACGGGGACACACCCAACTTCGTCAACACTCCAAAGCCAATCACCATGGCGCGGGAAGTGGCCCAGAGTCTGAAACGCCTGCTGGCCGGGGAGTCTGTGTGCTTTGCCGACTATCCGGCGTTGACCGAGTACTTCAACTTCAATCCCACCGCTTCGTTCCGTATGAACTTCAGCCCCAAGACTCCCATCCGCTTGTATTGCGGAGGAAACGGCCCCTTAGGCCTGGCTGTGGGTGGGGAACACATGGACGGCCTCATCGTGGGGGGTGAATTCAAAGCAATCTCCGGGGCGGGTCATCTGCCTTCAGTTCTGGACAAGTATGAAGAGGGCGCCGCCAAGGCCGGAAAGAGTACGGACTTGCCTAAGATAGCCGAGATTAAGCTTTCCGTGTCACGAGACAAAGAGGCGGCCCGAGAGTTCGCCAGACCCACCGCTGGCCGCAGAATCTTGAACCTCAGCCGCCGCGGCTACCGTCCGGAAGACATCCTCGCTATGGGAGTCGACCT
>Ga0315336_1004878_pt1 | contig 15294 bp, 15 predicted proteins | sample ASW5metaG_FD_204512 | JGI IMG/M metagenome (GOLD analysis project Ga0315336, IMG submission 204512) | Ammonia-oxidizing marine archaeal communities from Monterey Bay, California, United States - ASW #5 | ecosystem: Environmental > Aquatic > Marine > Intertidal zone | place: USA: California...
TTGGTCAGCCCTGAAATCGTGAATTCGTCGGTCTCGTGCGGCACGCTCGCCGAGGTCATGTTCATCTGCTCGGCGACATGCTTGGTCACCAGATTCCAGGTGAACTCCTTGGTCTCCTGAATGTTGGAGACGCTGTCCTTCCACCCGGTCGAGGAAAAACCGATGATCGGCGGCACGTAGCAGAAGGCATTGAAGAAGCTGTAGGGCGCGAGGTTGACGTGCCCCTTGGCGTCCTTCGATGAAATCCAGCCGATCGGCCGGGGGCCGACGATGGCATTGAAAGGATCGTGCCGGAGACCGTGGCCCTGGGAGGGTTCGTAATAGTGGAAATCAGCCATGAAGTGTTTTGCCCGCGCCGCCGTGGCCCGGCGTCGCACCGGGCGCGCTCAACGTAAGCGCTGCGAGGACAAAGTCTATCATTTGATCGAGGGTCGGCCCTGGTTTCTTGGCGCACTGCTCGATCATCTGCGGATGAAAAAAGCGAATCATGCCGGTACAGGTGCTTTTCGCTGCAAGCTCGATGTCCGTCACCTTGAATACACCGGTTTTGACACCTTCGGCGATCACCGCTGCGATGGCAATCGTGATGCGTTCAATATGGGCTTCGCAAACATCCCAGCTTTCTTCCATCGCGATGGCGACCATCTCGTGGATCTTGGCATCGCCGACAAAGCGCTCGGCATTCATGATGCTGACGGTGGCAAGAAGTTCGCGCAGCCGTTCGTCCGGCGGCGTCGGTTTGGCCGCGATAGCTTCTGCGGCCTCCTCGACCTCGTTCATCAACCGCCGCGCGACCCCTTCATGAATCGCCTTCTTGGAATCGAAGAAGCGATAGATGTTCGCCGGCGACATCTTCAGCGTCTTGGCGATATCGGCGACCGTGGTCTTGAGATAGCCGATGTCGCGAAACAAACGCTCCGCCGTGGCGAGAATGCACGCCTTCTTTTCGGAATCGGTATCGTCGTGAATCAAGCTCATGTCAGCATCATACCAAGGTTCGACTATTCGGCGGCGGCCGCAAGTGGCGGCGCATGCCGGATCTGGCCCGGTTGCACGGGCATCGGGACCTCGCCCTCGCCGCGCTCGTCCAGACTCTTCCTGAACCATAGCGCATAGAGGCCGGGCAGGAACAGCAGGGTCAGGAATGTTGCAACGAACAATCCCCCCATGATGGTGATGGCCATCGGTCCCCAAAAAGCCGACCGGGACAGCGGAATCATGGCCAGAATCGCCGCCAGCGCGGTCAGCACCACCGGCCGGGCACGGCGCACCGTGGCCTCGACGATGGCTTCGCGCCGGGTCAGGCCGTGCTCGACGTCGGTCTCGATCTGATCGACCAGAATCACCGCGTTGCGCATGATCATACCCGCCAGTGCGATCAGGCCGAGCAGCGCCACGAAGCCGAACGGGCTGTTGGCGACGTTCAGACCCAGAGACGCACCGACGATGCCGAGCGGCGCGGTCATGAACACCAGCACCAGCCGCGAGAAGCTCTGCAACTGGATCATCAGGAGCACCAGCATGCCGATCACCATCAGCGGGAACAGCTTGTTGATCGAGGCATTGCCTTTCTCGGACTCCTCGATCGCGCCGCCGATCTCAATGCGATAGGCCGGCTGCAAGCTGTCGCGAATGCCCTGCAGCTTCGGCCAGATCGCGCTGGTCACGTCGGGCGCCTGCACGCCATCGACGATGTCGGCCCGCACGGTGATCGCCATGTCACGGTTGCGCCGCCACAGGATGGGCTCTTCGTGGGCGTATTCGATTTTCGCAATCTGCGACAGCGGCACGGCGACGCCGCCCCGTGAATAGATCGTCAGATCGCCCACCTTACCGAGATCGAGCCGTTCCGACGGCACTGCGCGGGCGACCACGCCGACTTTTTCGATACCGTCGCGCAGTGTCGTCACTTGCACGCCGGAAATCAGCATCGCCAGCGACTGCGAGATATCCTGCGGCGTCAAGCCGAGCGCACGGGCGCGGTCCTGATCGACAGCAAGCTTGAGGTAAGGCGTCTGTTCGTTCCAGTCGAGATGCGGATCGACGGCGCGCTTCTCGGTACGCATGACCTCGCGCACCTTGTAGGCGATGTCGCGCACGGTCTTCGTATCGGGACCGACAACGCGGAATTGGACCGGGAAGCCGACCGGCGGGCCGAAGTTGAAACGATCGACGCGCACGCGCGCTTCCGACAGCACGCCTTCCGCCACCGCCATCTCGATACGTCCCTTGATCCGCTCGCGACCCGCGACGTCCTTCGCGACGATCACCGTTTCCGAGAATGCCTCGTTCGGCAATTGCGGATTGAGGCCGAGCCAGAAGCGCGGCGAGCCCTGCCCGACATAGGTCGTGTAGGTGGCGATATCCTTGTCGCCCTTGAGCAGCGCTTCGGCCTTCTCCACGCTTTTCTTGGTGACGTTGAACGCCGTGCCTTCAGGCAACCGCAACTGGAGGAACAGTTCAGGACGTTCCGACAGCGGGAAGAATTGCTGCTGCACATGGGTGAAACCGACAATCGACAGCGCGAACACACCGATAGTCGCCAGCACCACGGTGCCGCGACGGCGCACGCACCATTCGATCACACGGCGCAGACCGCGATACATCCGCGTCTCGTAGATCGCATGCGGATCGTGATTATGCTTGCCCTTTGCAAAATTCGGCAACAGCTTGACCCCAATGTACGGCGTGAAAATCACCGCGACGAACCACGACGCCACCAGCGCAATCGCCACCACCCAGAAAATGCCGCCGGCGTATTCGCCGACGGACGAATTGGCAAAGCCGATGGGGAGGAAACCAACGGCCGTGACCAGCGTCCCCGTGAGCATCGGAAACGCGGTGGATTCCCAGGCGAACGACGCTGCTTTGACGCGGTCCCAGCCCTGTTCCATTTTCACCACCATCATCTCCACGGCGATGATGGCGTCATCGACCAGCAGGCCGAGCGCGATGATGAGCGCGCCGAGCGTAATGCGGTGCAGATCCATGCCCATCGCGTTCATCACGATGAAGACAATCGCCAGCACCAGCGGCACCGACAGCGCGACGACAATGCCGGTGCGCCAGCCGAGCGCGAGGAAGCTGACGAACAGCACGATCGCCAGAGCTTCGACGAAGGAATGGACGAATTCGCTCACCGCATGCTCGACCACCTTCGGCTGATCGGCGATCTGTTCGATGTTGAAGCCCTGCGGCACGGCGGCCATGAACTCATCGGTCGCCTTCTGAACCCGTTCACCGAGCTCCAGAATGTTGGCGCCCTTCGCCATCACGACGCCGAGACCGATCGCGGGCTTGCCTTCCTGCCGCACCTGATAGGTCGGCGGATCGACGAAGCCGTGCGTGACAGTGGCGATGTCACCGAGGCGGAACACGCGGCCGTTGCCCTCAACAGGGGTCTCGGCAACCGCTTTCACGCTGTCAAAAGCGCCGGTCACGCGCAGCGGCACGCGCTGCGACGAGGTCTCGACCGTACCGGCGGGAACGACGGCATTTTGTTTGGCGAGCGAGTCGAACAGCGCCTGCGTGGTGATGCCGAGCGTCGCCAGCTTGGCATGCGAGAACTCCACGAACACGCGCTCATCCTGCGTGCCGTACAGATTGACTTTGGTGACGTCAGCAGTCTTCAACAGGCGCTGGCGGAGGCCTTCGGCGACCTTCTTGAGCTCGGCGTAGTCCGCGCCGTCGCCGGTCAGCATGTAGAGCACCGAGTCGACGTCGCCGTATTCGTCGTTGATGTTCGGCCCGATCAGACTGGCGGGCAGATCGGGCCTGATGTCGCTGAGCTTCTTGCGCAGCTGGTAGAACAGCTGCGGCACGTCCTTCGCCGGCGTGTTGTCCTTGAAGGTCAGCGTCATCGCGGTGAAGGATGGTTTGGTGTAGGTCTGCACCTTGTCGAAATACGGCAGTTCCTGAAGCTTCTTCTCGATCGGATCGGCGACCTGCGCCTGCATTTCCTTCGCCGTCGCGCCGGGCCACATCGCGTTGATGATGACGACCTTGATGGTGAACGACGGATCTTCCGCACGGCCAAGCCGCTCATACGAGAAGAAACCCGCGATGCCGAGCATCACGATGAAAAACAGGATCAGAGTGGGATGCGCCACCGCCCATGCGGAGAGATTAAATCGCTTCATCGGCCCCTCGTAAATTTCTTTCGGTCAAACCCTGATCAGAACGACAGCGACGAGACGACACGGACCTTCTGGGCCGGATCGAGTTTCTGCACACCGAGCACCACAACACTGGCGCCTTCCTCGACGCCGCCGGTGATGACGACGTCCTTGGTTTCATAGGCTTTCACGGTCACCGGCTTCAGCGACACCGCGCCGGTTTTTGCATCGGCGACGTAGAGCGACGGTCCGTCGCCCTGACTGAACAGCGCCGACAGCGGCAGCCGTGCCACACGCTCGGTCGCAGGATCGGCCAGCGTCAGCGTTGCCGTCATGCCGAGCGACACCGCGTCATCCGCACCAGGCAGTGAGAACTTCGCCAGATAGGTGCGCGTCGCAGGATCGGCGGCAGGCGCGATCTCGCGCAGCTTCGCGACGTATTTCTTGCCCGGCTCCGACCACAGCGTAACGCTGGCCTCGCCGGTCTTGGCGAAGCCGACCAGCGTTTCGGGCACCGCGACCACGGCTTCCTTCTCGGCGGAGCGCGCGACGCGGATCGCGGTCTGCCCCGACGCCACCACCTGCCCCGGCTCGATCAGCGTCGCGGTCACGACACCGCGCGTATCGGCAAGAAGGTGGGCATAGGACAGGCTGTTGTTGGTCAGTTCGACCGATCGCTGCGCACGGTTGAGACGCGCCCGCGCTTCATCGGCCGATGCCTTGGCCTGATCGAGCTGAGCTTCCGTTGACCAGCCCTTGGTGCGTAATTCCTTGGAGCGGCCCTCGGCGGCGCTCGCCTGCGCCAGCACACCGGTCGCGGCGCGCAACTCGGCTTCGGCCTGCTCGGCCTGCAATTTGAGATCGACCTCGTCGAGCGTCGCCAGCGGCTGGCCGACATCGACAATCTGCCCGACTTCGACAAGGCGCTTGGCGACCTTGCCGGGAACGCGGAAACCCATGTCCGTTTCAACGCGCGGGCGGATGGTGCCGACAAAGCTGCGCTCCGGCGACAGCGACTCGTAATGGACCGTGGCCACCAGCACCGGCCGGCCCTTGTCGCTCTCCTGAGCCTGCTCCTTGCTGCAAGCACCGAGCGCCAGCGCGGGCACGATCAGGGCGAGAACAGCCAAACCATTGCGTTGGCTAACGAATTTCGAGATGCGAGGCATCGGAAGCTCCCATAGGATACTTCCGGAACCATCCTACAACGATTGACGAATGTCAATAATCGTCAGTAGTCAGAATGCCGCAGTGCAACTACCTGATGGACAAGCCGTTTCCTGCCCCGCCCCCGCGTTGCGCATTTTTGTCGGCGCTCACGATGCCGTGTTTAAGCTTTTTCTGCCGGATCGCGGTGGATCGGATCGATCCACAGCACCGTCTCCGGCTTTTCGACCGGCTCGATGTCGAGATTGATTGCGACCGCCTGTCCGTCGCTGCGCACCAGCACGCACTCCAGCGCCTCATCGGGGCTGGCATTGATTTCCTGATGCGGCACATACGGCGGAATGAAAATGAAATCGCCGGGATTGGCTTCGGCGGTGAACTGCAGGTTCTCGCCCCAGCGCATCCGCGCCTTGCCGCGCACGACGTAGATGATGCTTTCCAGATGCCCATGATGATGCGCACCGGTTTTCGCATCGGGCTTGATGGTCACCGTTCCCGCCCAGAGCTTCTGCGCGCCGACGCGAGCGAAATTGATCGCGGCCTTGCGATCCATACCCGCAGTGGAGGGCACATTCGGATCGAGTTGATCGCCGGGAATGACACGCACGCCATCATGCTTCCAGCGCTGGTCGTCATGCGCGTGGGAATGATCATGAGAATGATCGTGTGCGTGGTCATGCGGATGATCGTGGGACATCGCGGGTTCCTTGCCGAATTCAGTCAACGCGTCACAAGCGCGTGTTCAAAAGCAAATCATCAGATCGGGAACATCGCGTCAACTCACCCGTTGTCATTGCGAGCATTCAAAAAAGGAGATCGTGATGAGCGGCACTACCGACAAGATCAAAGGCGTTACGAATGAAGCTATCGGCAAGGCCAAGCAGGGCATCGGCGAAGCAACAGGGTCCGACAAACTGAAGGGCGAAGGCGCCATTCAGGAAGCCAAGGGCCACGGCCAAAAGGCCATGGGCGACGTGAAGGAAGCGGCCAAGGATGCGGTGAACAAGGCCGCGGACGCAGCAAACAAGAACCTGTAATTGCGTTTGGCGACGCGATGAATGGAACAGGCCGGTCCTTCGGGGCCGGTCTTTTTCATGCCTCGATACTTGATCGCATCAGTATGACTTCGGCAGTCCCAATACTTTTTCGCCAATAAAGCTCAAAATCAACTGCGGGCTGATCGGCGCGATGCGCGGGATCATCACTTCGCGTAAGTAGCGCTCGACGTGATACTCCTTGGCGTAACCGAATCCACCGTGGGTCATCACCGCCTGCTGGCAGGCGTCGAAGCCGGCTTCGCCCGCGAGATATTTGGCCGCATTCGCGGCCGGACCGCACGGCAATCCCTGATCGTATTGCCACGCCGCCGACATCGTCATCAGCCACGCAGCTTCCAGATCGATCCAGTTCTTCGCCAGCGGGTGCTGGATCGCCTGATTCTGTCCAATCGGCCGATTGAACACGATGCGCTGCTTTGCATAGGCCGCCGCACGATCCAGCGCGAGCTTGCCGAGGCCGACAGCTTCCGCCGCAATCAGCACGCGCTCGGGATTCATGCCGTGCAGGATGTATTCGAATCCGCGGCCTTCCTCGCCGATGCGGTCCTCCACCGGAATTTCGAAATCCGTGAGAAATAACTCGTTAGAGTCGATCGCCTTACGGCCCATCTTCTCGATCTCATGCACCGCGATCTGGTCGCGGTTGAAGTCCGCGTAGAACAAGCTCAGGCCGTAGGTCGGGTTCTTGACCTCCTCCAACGGCGTGGTGCGCGCGAGCAAAAGGATCTTGTGCGCGACCTGCGCGGTGGAAATCCAAACCTTCTGGCCATTGACGATATATTTGTCGCCCTTGCGCACGGCGCGGGTTTTCAACTGCGTGGTGTTGAGCCCGGTGTTGGGTTCGGTCACGCCAAAGCAGGCCTTCTCGCGCCCTTCGACAATGCCGGGCAACATGCGCGCACGCTGTTCGTCAGTGCCGAACACCACAACCGGATTGAGCCCGAACACATTCATATGAATGGCGGATGCACCCGACATGCCCGCGCCCGACTCTGAAATCGCGCGCATCATGATCGCGGCTTCCATGATGCCGAGCCCGGAGCCGCCGAACTCCTCCGGAATACAGATACCGAGCCAGCCGGCCTGCGCCATCGCATCGTAGAACTCGTGCGGAAAGCCGCCGGTGCCGTCCTTCGTCAGCCAGTATTCGTCATCGAAACGGGCGCAGATTTTCAGGATCGCATCGCGAATGGAGTCCTGTTGCGGGTTCAGTGCGAAGTCCATCGAGATCGGCCCCAGAGAATGATATGACGTGACCGAGACATACGTGACCCCGAGGCATTGGGCAAAGGGGAACGCCATGCTGTTTTGCAGCGCAGCGCGTCCCTACGCATGACGCAGGGCAGAACATCGCGCATTCCGCTTGCCGGGTGCCGCGACGGGGATATTGTTCGCGTCAACATTGAACTCGCACCGGAGTCGCGGACATGGACAAGAAAGTCACCGATCACGACATCCTAACCGCGCTGAACCGCGACTACATCGACTCGGTCCAGAACAGCAATGTCCATCGCTTCGATGAAATTCTCGCGCCGGATTTCTACTGTTCGAATCCCGACCGTTCGCTGGTCGATCGTGCAGGGTTTCTGAAACAGACCGCCAATCCAGTGGCGATCCGCAATCTCAAGGCCGAGGATGTCTTGATCCGGATCATCGGCGATGTCGCCATCATCCACGCGCGCACCAGTTACCTGATGCCCGACGGCAGCGCGAGCGGCGGACGCTATACCGACGTGTGGGCGAAACTCAACGGCCAATGGCTGGCGGTGTCAGCGCACGTCACGCGCTAGGCACCCAGCGGCGCCAGGTGCCGCGCTCGACCGCGCTGAGGAAACTCTCCACCTGCGCATTAAACGCTGCCGGTTCTTCCAGATTCACGGCGTGACCGGTGTTCGGACACATCCATAGACCGGCGCTGGGGATTGCGGCTTTCAGCATCAGGTTGGTCTCAATGCAGGGCGCATCCTCGTCGCCGACAGCAAGCAGCACCGGCGTGGTCAGCTTCGCGAACTGATCCTGAAAATCATGCAGCGACGGCCGGAGCGTCTGATACCGCGCCATGGTGTTGGACGTGCCGCGCGGCGAATGTTGCCGCAGATGATCGACGAACTCCTGCCAGGCGCGTGGGTCCTTGTGCTTGAGCTGAATACGGGTCGGGCTGTGCCCCATCTCATCCGCCATCGTGTCCATGCCGCGCTCGATGAATCCGCGCGCGGTGACCGGCGTTTCTTTCAACCACGCCTCGCGGTGCGACGGCGGCGATCCAGACCCAGCACCTGCGGCAACAATCGCCGACGCCTTGCCGGGGTGCCGCAAGGCGAACTGAAGCGCAGCATATCCGCCCATGCTGAGACCGACGATGTGGGCGCGTTCGATGCCGGTGCCGCGCATGACCGCGGCGATGTCATCGACCGAAAACTCCCAGCCATATTGAAGGAGATCGTCGGGAACATCGCTCGGCGGATAGCCCCGCGCGTTGTAGGCGATGCAACGATACGAGCGCGAGAAGTAACGGACCTGGGTTTCCCATTCCCGACAGTCCGATCCGAACTCATGGACAAATATAATCGGATAGCCGCTTCCGGTCTCTTCATAATAGAGCTTCACGCCGGAAGCATCGACATACGGCATCCGTACTCTCCCTGTTTCGGGACACCATAGACGCTTAACGGGTGCCGGAAAATTTCGTTTCCATTGCGCGGCGAAAAGCGACGGCCTCGTCCTTGGCGTCGATCTCCACATCGGTCCAGCGGACCACCGCGCCATGCGCGACATCTTTGGTGAGCTTGACGCGATGCGCCAGTCCGATCGGCAGCGCGCCAACCTTCAGACTTTCCGCGGCAGGCATCAGCTTGCCCCACACTGTGTAGCCGCCCTCGCCGTCGAGCATTTCTCCCGCGCGCAGATCTTTCTTCGCGACGGCAGCAACATCGCCACGGAAGCCCTGCGGCTGACCGGTCGGCTCATTGCGCAATGCCGCCGACAGCACCGAGATGTTCAGCTCCAGTCCGATCAGATGATACGGCTTGTACATCGCAGCATAGCGCCCGGAGGAATCCGTCTTCAATCCGTACTGGCGGAAGCAATCCGCCGCGTAATCGTTCGGTGCTTCCAGAACCACGTAAACGCCCCAGCGCAGATCGCGGAACACCGGGCGGCTATCGCGCTCCAGCGACGACACCACCTCGACCACACCGGATTTCTCCAGCACGCCGCCCGCCTCGCGCGGACGCATGATATGCGGCAGATCGTCGACCCCGCACGGCGGAAACAGCAATCCGCTCGACGGCACATCGAGGCCGGTGGCGTTGGCAATGGCCGCCATTTCAATGGCGGACTTCGTGCCATCCAGAAACGAATTGAACATCTGCGGATTCATGCCGGCGGACTGTGCCTCGGCGGCCGTCAGACCGTAATGACTCCAGACATCGGCAGGCGTCACGTCGTGATAGATCGGCAGATACTTTGTGCCTTTTCCCGCTGCAACAACCTTGAAGCCGGTGGCGCGCGCCCAGTCCACCATCTCGGCGGTAAGCGCCGGCTGATCGCCATAGGCCAGCGAATAGACCACACCGGCGTTGCGTGCTTCTTCCGCCAGCAAGGGCCCGGCCAGCACGTCGGCTTCGACATTGACCATGACGATATGTTTGCCCGCGGCAATCGCCGCGCGCGCATGATGAATGCCGACCGAGGGATTTCCGGTGGCCTCCACAATCACCTCGATGTTTGCGCCGGTCGCAGCACCGCCATCCTTGGTGAAGGTGGTGGCGGCAATCCGCGCATCGTCCCAGCCCACCGTGCGACAGGCATCGCGCGCGCGCTCCGGATCGAGATCGACAATCACCGGCACTTCGAGGCCCGGCGTATGCGGCACCTGCGACAGGAACATCGAGCCGAATTTGCCGGCGCCGATCAGCGCGCCGCGAACCGGCTTTCCCGCCGCGTGGCGCTTTTGAAGAAGGTGATGCAGGTTCATAGAGAGGTGTCCGATTGGATTGATACAGGCCGTCATTCCGGGACACGCGTCTTCGCGTGGACCCGGAATCCATACTCCCGACAGGGTTTATGGATTCCGGGCTCGCTCGCAAGAGCTCGCGCCCTGGAAAGACAAGTCGAGACGTTGCGCGGTGCCGTTATTCCGCCGCCTGGCGATGGCTGCGCGCGTAACGCACCAGCGCATCGTCATCCACTGTCTGGATCGGGGTGAAGTCGCGATGCGCGATAAACTCCGGACGCGTCGGCGTGCGGATATAGTTCGAGACGGAGTTCAGTGTCAGGTATACGATCTTGCGCGGATACGGCGTGATGTTGCCGGATGAACCATGCACGAGGTTACCGTGGAACATCAGCATGCCGCCGGGCTTGCCGGTCGGCGCAACGATACCGCCTTCTTGGACAAGGCGGGTCACGGTTTCTTCATCGAGCGTCCAGAGCGGATAGGAGGTCGTCGCCAGATCGTGCGACGCCTTCAGGTCGCCTGCGTCCTGGCTTTTCGGCACCAGCATCAGCGGCCCGTTGATCGGCAACACTTCATCGAGAAACACCGCGATATTCATCGCCAACGGCTGAGGCATGCCGTCGTCGCGCTTCCAGGTGCCGTAATCCTGATGCCACTGCCAGACGTCGCCGGTGAACGCCGACTTCGCGTTGATCTTGTACTGATGCATGTAGACCTTCTCGCCGAAGATCTGCTCGACCGGATCGATCATGCGCGGATGCGCGCCGAGCAGGCGGAAGGCTTCATTATAAAGATGAGCCGCAAAGGCGGTGCGCGGTGCGCCGCTCTTCTCGCGCCAGACTTCGGGGCGCTGCTCGTCATAGATCGACACCGCCTCGCGGCGCAGGACGTCGACTTCCTCGGCGTTGAAAAGCTCCGGCAGAAACAGCCAGCCTTCGGTGCGGAATTGTTCGAGTTGTGCGGGGCTCAACTTCATGGCGATCCTCCTTGAGGTTTTTGGGCCGTTTCCCGTTGTCGTTATCCGGAACGCTTGGCGCGCCCTCGGGCCGTCAGCAGCACAAGACTGCCTGAGGTTCGTTGGTATTGCATTCTGAATTCAGTATTCTAAACTCAGGATGCGACTTGCGCCTCACCCTGTCAAGCGTCAACCATGGTGCCGCGCAGCGATGATTCCGTTGGAGGAAACGTGCTGGAATCCCTTGCCCCGCCGAAAAGTCTGGTCGATCAGGCTTATGAGGTAATCCTCGATGCCCTGTGCGACGGCACGTTCAAGCCCGGCGAGCGTCTCACACAGGAGAGCATCGCCGCTCGATTGAAAGTGTCGCGGCAGCCCGTGACTCACGCGCTCGCCGTGCTGAAGGCGCAGGGATTTCTCGCGCAGGGACGTCAGGGGCTGACCGTCACCGCCGTCGATCCGGATTTCTTCGAGGCGATCTACCAGATCCGCTCAGCGGTTGAGCCGCTCGCGGTGAAACTGGCGACACCCCGCCTGACCAAGGAGTCGATCGCGCGCGGCCGCGCACTGGTCGAGCACGGCCGCAAGCTGGTCGCCGCGGGTGACAGCCGCGCCAGCCTGCAAGCCGATATGGATTTTCACTCTTTCATCTATGAGCTGTCCGGCAATCCGCTGATCGCCGAGACGATGCGGCTGCACTGGCGGCATCTGCGCCGCGCCATGGGCGAAGTGCTGCGTCATCCCGGCATGTCGATCAGTGTGTGGAAAGAACATGGCCGCATTCTCGACGACATGATCCGCGGCGACGGCGATGCTGCGGCTGAACTGATGCGCCGGCATCTTGTGGAATCTTACGAGCGCGTCGGAAAGACCGGCGAGAGCTCAGCCTAGTCGCGCCGGCATCTGCGCCTTCAGGAAGTCCATGAACACGCGAATCCTCGGGATGTTTTGACGCCCCGGCAACATGAGGGCTGTGATCGGCGACGCATCCTCGTCGTGACACGCGGATAACAGCGCCACCAGCCGCCCGTCGGCGAGCGCAGCCTCGCCGAGAAAATCGCCGAGACGGACGATCCCCATTCCGGCGATGGCGAGATCAAGCAACAGATCGGCGCTGTCGCAACTCACCGTGCCTTTCACCGGCATCAGCACGCGCCGCCCGTTGTCAAACATCGGCCAGTTGGCCTGCCGCGCAAACCCGGACAGTAGAAGACAGTTATGGTTCTTCAGGTCGGACGGAGATCGCGGGACCCCGTGTTGCGCGAGATATTTCGGGCTGGCCGCGATGATGCGCCGAACTTCACCGAGGGGATGGGCGATCAGCGCACTGTCCTCCAGCGTTCCGACGCGGATCGTCACATCGATCTGATCGGCAACGGGGTCGATGCGGCGGTCTGTGACCGACAGATCGATCGCAACCTCGGGATACTGCGCCTGAAAATCCGGCAGCAGGCGAACCAGCCGGTGCTTGCCGAATGCCGTGCCTGTATTGATGCGGATGAGACCGCGCGGACGTCCGCGCCCGGCCGTCACTTCGGCCTCCGCGGCATCGATCTCGGTCAGGATATTCCGGGCACGCAGCAAATACGTCTCACCCTCCTGCGTGAGGACAAGCCTGCGCGTGGTGCGATGAAGCAGTTTGACGCCGAGCCGGTCCTCAAGGCGCGAGATGGTTCGCGAAACACCGGACGCCGTCAGACCGACTTCATCCGCCACCGCTGCGAATGTGCCGAGATCGACCACGCGGACAAAGGTGGCGATGTCGTTGGCGGGATGCATCGGGCTTATTCCTGATTTTTATACGGGAATGACATGCCATTTAACACATTTATCCGCACCATTCGAAGGAATAGCTGTGTCCAAGGCCGCATTGGCGGCTCAGCCACCGGAGAGACCGATCATGCCCCTTGCCCGGATTTCAGTGCCCGCCCATCTCGCTCAGACCCAGGTGATCGCGCTTGCCGACGCCGTGCATGACGCACTGGTCACGACATGCGGCGTCCCGCCCAAAGATCGCTTCCAGCTGATTTCGCGCTTTGCGCAAGGCGCGATGATCATCGACCCGACATTTCCAGACGTCGCACGCACGGCGGATGCGTCGATCGTCGAGATCACGTTTCTCGCCGGGCGCGACGCCGAGAAAAAGCGGCTGCTGTATCGCGCGATCGCCGACGGCGCCGTCGCCGCCGGCTTCAAGGCCGACGACATCATGATTGCGCTGACCGAGAACGGACCCATCGACTGGTCGCTGGGACGCGGCCTCGCTTACGGCGATCACGCTTTGGCGTAGTTCAGCGCTTCTAAGCTGGTAGCCGTCCACGATCTAATAGGGCCTCCCGTCTTTGTGCGTGTAGAGCCATCCATCCGGTCCGAGTTCGGCCTTCAAGTCGTCACGAGGATAGGTGCCTTCATCACCCGGCGTGCGGTCGCCGATCTCAAGGTAAGTCACGATGTCGGTTGTCCGATTGACCAGTTGATGCGCGACGCCGCCAGCGGCAAATCCCGCGCACATCCCCGGCGAAAGCTCGACTTCGCCGGTGTCGGTGACGAGGACCGGGCGGCCCTCAAGGATGTAGACGAATTCGTCCTGCTTGCTGTGCCGGTGCAAGATGGACGACTCGCCTCCCGGCAAAAGCTTGGTCAGGTTTACGCCGAAATTTCCAAGCCCGAACAAATCCCCCAATGGACGCTTCTCGCGCTTTGACATCCGGCTAAAGAAAGGCTCCGGGTAAGAAGACGGCTTTCGTCTTGGTTCGGCATCTTCTGCCTTGATCACAGGAAACTGAGTCCCCCCATTCGCCCCTGCCTTGATGTCCATGAGTTTGATGATCTCCATTCCCGAGTTCTCCAAACGCAAATTCGGAGCGATGAAAGTCACAACTCGGCTGCTGTCCGCGAGGCGCGCGACTATGATGATATGAGCTGATCGCCCGCATCGTCATATTCGTCGGGCAGCACGACTTCAATTTTGATTTTTAGAATTCTGATTTTGGAATTTCTGGATATTCAGCGTCTCGCTTCGCCATCGGCCTCAACGAGCGCAGCGTCAGGCTTCCTGATCGGCCTTCAGCAGCGAGCAGCCGGTGATCCTGAGGCTGCCGTCCGGCTGCTGTTCCAGTGAATACAACGCTTCCCATGACACGCCGTCGCTATCGACGATGTGAACGCTCTGCGCGATTTTGCCGTCGGCCACCGCAGACTTGCCGAATGTGAAACGCTTCGGACGAACCAGCGGCGCGTAGCCCTGCCGCACCATGTTCAGGAAAATATCTGGCTGAGAAAACGCTTCCTGGACCGCCGGCGCGGCATAGGAATACGCGGCATTAGCATCGCCGCGCCCGATGGCCTCGATCTGCGATCCAATGACCGTTTGCGCGGACGTGGCATCGTCTGCGCGCGTGACGGGCAAAAAGCCGATCAGAAATGCGACTGCCAGAACAAACATGCGCATGGAAGCGATCCTGCCGGAGCGGCGAACCGGGAAGCGTTCGCACACCATAAACAGATTACGCACCAGCCGGTGTCCCGGTTTCAGGAATGCCTCGTTCATGGGGACCGGCCGGAGCCGCCGTATCGAGCCGCGATGTCTGGATGCAAAAGCGGCGGTAGCGAGAGGAAATTAGGGGCTTAACTCCCGACACAAACTCCCTGCGTTCTCGTTTCGTTGCATTTTTCCTACCGTAGCACGTCTAATTGAATCTGACCCATATGGGTGTTTTCCGCGAGCCCTTTTGCGACCTCAGCGCGAGTTCTGAAATCCCCTGGCAGCCACGTAACAACTGGCAGTACGGGCATCTTCAGGTACACGTTCTCTCGGTGATGAAATTGCGATTGCCCCAAGAAACTGATGTCGAGCAATGAAAGATCAATCGGTCGCGCGTCCGCCGTTAAGATGAAGCCGAACGGTGGATAGGCGATCTCGGCGAAAACATGCTGTCCACGATCGTTCAACACGCCGGTCATACCGGATTGGCGAAACGCTTCAGATTCGCGTGGATGCAGTAGATAAGCAAAAAGCCTTAAGTCATGCGGGATATGTTG
>Ga0315336_1004879_pt1 | contig 15292 bp, 9 predicted proteins | sample ASW5metaG_FD_204512 | JGI IMG/M metagenome (GOLD analysis project Ga0315336, IMG submission 204512) | Ammonia-oxidizing marine archaeal communities from Monterey Bay, California, United States - ASW #5 | ecosystem: Environmental > Aquatic > Marine > Intertidal zone | place: USA: California...
TGAAATCGTCGGCATGTACGGACTGATCGGGTCGGGCCGCAGTGAACTAGCGAGAGCAATGTTCGGGTTGGAAAAGCATTCGGGCAATGTCCGGCTTCACGGGAAACGGTTGCGCCCTACGGATCCGGGAGCAGCGAGCGAAGCCGGCCTGGCCTATGTCGGCGAAGACCGTCTCACCGAAGGCATCTTCGCGAATCATTCCTGCCGGTCGAACGTTACGTCAGCGAACCTGAAGGCTCTGAGCCGGGGCGGCATCCTCTCGACCCGAAAAGAGAAGGATTCGGCCCAACGGGTCATCGACCGGCTATCCGTGAAACTGGATTCGCAGATGCAGGCGATCCACACGCTTTCCGGGGGAAATCAGCAGAAATTGATGTTGGGTCGATGGCTGGAAACGCATCCGAAGGTTCTTATCCTGGATGAACCCACGCGTGGTGTCGACGTGGCGGCAAAAGTCGAGATTCATCGATTGATCGATGAACTGGCTGCCGATGGCATGGGGATTCTCCTGATCTCTTCTGAACTTCCGGAAGTAATGCGAATGAGCGATCGCGTCCTGGTTCTCTGCGAAGGAGAAATCACGGGTGAATTCGATCCTCGAAGACATGACGACGGCACTGTCGCGGCGGCGGCATTTCCCCATCCGGGAAGAAGCCGATCCACCCGGGAAGCGGCGAGTGGCAGCGATGGAACGGGTGCATTTCAATTCAAGGGTTGGGGTATTATTGCCGCTTTGACTCTCGTTACTCTGGTGATGTCTCTCCTGAGACCCCAGGAGTTCGCAACGATTCAAAACCTGATCGATGTCCTGACATTTGCTTCCATTCTTTCCGTTGGAGCGGCGGGAATGACCCTTGCAATCGTCGCCGGCGGAATCGACATCTCGGTCGGGGCGGTGCTCGGACTGGTCGGTGCCGTTGCAGGAATGGCGGCAATACGCGGCGTGCCTCCGGTCTTCTGCCTTATTCTGGCGGTGTGCCTTGGAGCCGCATGCACAGCCGTCAACTCCCTGGTAAGCACACTGGGAAGAATTCACTCCATCGTAGTCACCCTGGCTGGGATCAGCATCTATCGGGGCATCATGCTGCAGATCACCGGAGGATATGAAGTCAGTCCCCTCCCCGACGCCTATCGCGCGCTGACCAATACGGAGCTTTTCTCCATTCCGGGGGTATTGCAAATCGCGCTGGTAGTATTGGTTTTCAACTGGCTCTTGCTGAATCGGACGATCATGGGGCGGAGGCTGCTCGCGGTGGGAAACTCGGTCAACGCCGCCAGGGGAATCGGGCTATCGCCCTGGAAACTCCAACTGGTTGCATTCTCCATCATGGGGGGGCTGGTGGGGCTTGCATCCGTGATGTGGGGTGGATACTACGGGAAAATCCAATCCAATACCGGACTGGGATGGGAACTGCAGGTCATCGCGGCAACTGTAATCGGAGGCTGCTCGATCATGGGCGGACGGGGAACCGCGATGGGCACATTCCTGGGAGCGGTGCTCATCGCTTTGATTTACAACATGCTGGTCATTCTCCGGATCAGTTCCTACTGGCAAATGTTCTGCGTGGGAGCGCTGATTCTTGCGGCGGTGTTGACCGATATCTGGTTGCCCCGCCTCGCGGACCGATGGCGCCCGAATCATCGGGGGCGGGCATGACGCGAATTTTCGCCTCTCGAGATGTCGCGCTGACCGCCCTTCTGATCCTGGTATGCCTGGCCTTTGGACTCACCAGCGAAAATTTTCGCGATCCGATGAATTTCCTCGACCGCTCACGCCACTGGGTGGAAATCGGGATCATTGCGATTCCGATGACGTTCATTATTGCGACCGGCGGCATCGATCTCTCGGTTGGCTCGCTGCTGGCGCTTTGCGGTGTCGTCAGCGGGCTGGCGTACGAAATACTCGGGCTTCCATTACCGGTTGCATTCGGGCTCGGCGTTGTCATCGGAGGGGTGTGCGGCGCGATCAACGGGCTTCTCTCCAGCAGACTGCGGGTTCCGGCACTGGTCACAACCCTGGCAACGATGGCTGCATTTCGCGGGCTTGCCATGGGGTTGTCCCAGGCAGACCCGATCCGTGGTTTCCCGCGCGCATTCACGGATTGGGCCGGCATGGGGGCATTCGGACGGGGTGATTTTCAATTCCCCTACCAAACCGCCATGCTGGTGGCGCTGGTCGCGGTTGGTGCGATCCTGTTTTCGCGATCCTTGATCGGTCGTTGGTCGATACAGATCGGAGAGAATCCGAAAGCAGCAAGATTCTCCACCGTGCCGGTTCATACAACGAACCTCCTCCTCTACACTGCAAGCGGACTATGTTGTGGACTGGCAGCCATCTTTTACACCGGCAGGTTTGCCACCGCACATCCGGACGCGGCCAAGGGCTTGGAACTTGAGGTGATCGCGTGTGTCGTGATAGGGGGTACGCGAATCACCGGCGGAAACGGATCGGTGGTGGGAACTTTTCTGGGGGTTCTCCTGCTCGGAACCCTTGGATTCGGCATGGAAATGCAGGGCGTGGTGCAGAAATACCAGATGATACTCATCGGCGTCCTGGTCGTAACGATTGCAACTTTTAATGAATACATAGCAAGAGCGCCACGACAGGCCGGCGCGCAGAGAGGTACAAGATGAAATTTATCGTGATCGGAATGTCCGCCATCTGCTCGGCCGCGCTTCTTCTCGTCAACCCGGGATGTTCCAACCAACAGGAGGCATCCGAGGATGAAAATGAAGTCACGATTGGTATCATGCCCAAGCTGGTGGGAATCGATTTTTTCAACGCGGTTGAGAACGGCGCACTTCAAGCCGGGGAGGAACTCGGGGTCCGGGTAGTATACGATGGTCCTGTGAAGAACGACGTCACCAAGCAGGTGGCAATGGTCGAAACATGGATCGCAAGGGATTTCGATGCCATTTGCATAGCCCCGAACGATCCCGATGCAATCGCCCCGGTCCTGCGCAAGGCCTCCCGGCGGGGAATTCCGGTGATCACATTCGATGCGGACGCTGCCCTCGACGCCCGGGATTATTTCGTCAACCAGGCGACCTACGACGCCATTGCAAAGGCACTGGTCGAAACCATGGTAAAAGGAATCGGACCCGAAGGGAAATACCTCTACCTGACCGGATCGCTCACCGCCGTGAACCAGAATATCTGGATGGAACGCATGGAGAAGTACCACAAGGAAAAATATCCCGGGATGGTCAACCTGTCGGAAACTCCGAGGACCAGCGAAGAGGACCAGGCACTGGCGACGCAAACCACGATTGACATCCTGAAGGCATATCCGGAACTCAATGGGTTGTACGCCATGACATCGGTTGCCCTGCCGGGCGCCGCGGAAGCAATACAGAAGAACGACGCCCAGGACCGGATTCACCTGACCGGCCTGTCGACTCCAAATGCCATGCGCCCCTACGTGAAGAACGGCATTGTAAAGGAATTCGTCCTCTGGAGCCCGGTCGACCTGGGATACCTGACAATTCACGCCGCAAGCGCGATTCTCAGCGAAATCATTACGGACTCAACCGCCGGTTTCGATGCAGGCCATCTTGGACAAATTCAAATCATGGATCGCGAAGTTCTTCTCGGTGAACCCGTAATCTTCAACGCCGAAAACATCGACAACTTCGACTTTTGAAACACCCAGGAAAGATCACGGCCCCGCTTCGCATGCAGGTAGCGTGAGGGAATCGCAGGCGGGAATGCGTATTTACGAATCTTTCAGCGCGCGGTAGCGAATGCGGTGCGGCTGCCAGTTTTCACCCAGCGTCTTTCTCCGCCATTCGTGATACGCCTGGTAGTTGCCTTCATACCAGATCACCTCGCCACTGTCCTCGAACGCGAGAATGTGGGTGGCGATCCGGTCCAGAAACCAGCGGTCGTGGCTAATGACCACGGCGCAACCGCCAAAGTTGATCAAACCTTCCTCGAGCGAGCGTAGCGTGGCAATGTCGAGATCGTTCGAGGGTTCGTCCAATAGCAGGAGATTGCCGCCGCTCTTGAGCAGTTTTGCCAGATGAACCCGGTTTCGCTCCCCACCGGACAGCACGCCGACTTTTTTCTGTTGCTCCGCGCCCTTGAAATTGAAGCGCGCGCAGTAGGCTCGGCTGCTCATTCTGCGCCCCCCCACCTCGGTGGACTCTTCGCCATTGCTGATCTCCTCCCAGACGGTCTTTTCGGGATCAAGATCATCACGAAACTGGTCCACGTAGGCTGATTCCACCGTTTCGCCGATGATCAGTTCGCCGGAAGAGGGCTGCTCCTCCCCGGTAATCATCTTGAACAGCGTGGTCTTCCCCGCGCCGTTTCCGCCGATCACGCCGACAATCCCTCCGCGGGGGAGAGCGAAGTTAACTTCCTCCATGAGTAGCCGGTCCCCGTAGGCCTTGGAAACATGAATCGCCTCCATCACCTGGTTTCCGAGTGCCCTGCCGTGAGGAATCTGAATGGACAGGTTTTCTTCGCGCGCGTCGAATTCCTGCGACGCCAATTCCTCGTACCGCTTCAGGCGGGCCTTGTTCTTGGTGAGACGGCTGGATGCGTTCATCCGCACCCACTCCAGCTCCTGTCCCAGAAGTTTCTGCCGGGATGCGTTCATCTTGCTCTGCTGTTCCGAGAGAATCTGTTTTTGCTCCAACCAGGCCTCGTAGTTTCCCTTGTAGGGATAGGCTCGACCGTTTTCCAATTCGAGAATCCACTCGGTCACATTGGAGAGGAAGTACCGGTCGTGGGTCACCACGATCAGGGTGCCGGTGAATCGCTTCAGGTGTTCCTCCATCCACGCGACCGAATCTGCGTCGAGATGGTTTGTCGGCTCATCGAGAAGAAGCACGTCGGGATTCTTCAAAAGGAGGCGGCAGAGCGCGACGCGACGCTTTTCCCCACCCGAAAGAACGTTGATTCTGGTTTCCGCCTCCGGGAGCCGAAGCGCATCCATGGCCATTTCAATTTGCCGGTCCAGTTCCCAGAGATTCAAGGTATCGATATCGTTTTGCAGGCGATCGTATTCGTTGTTGAATTTCTCTTCTTCCTCCGGGGCTCGCTCGTCACCCAGCGCGTCGCACATTTCGTCAAATCGATCCAACTTCGCTCTCAGCTCCACCACGCCCTCGGACACGACCTCCTGCACGGTCTTGTCCGGGTCAAGTACCGGCTCCTGCTCGAGGTAGCCGATATTTGCATTCCTGGCCACGTGAACATCACCCAGAATGTCCGTGTCTATCCGCGCCATGATCCGGAGGAGACTGGATTTTCCCGAACCGTTGGCGCCAATGACCCCGATTCTGGCCCCGAAAAAGAACGCGAGATGGACATCCTCGAGGATTGCCTTCCCCTGGTGCCGCTTGGTCACCCCTTGAAAATTAAAGACGTATTCGCCCGCCATATTTCTCCGCCGGATCCTTTCCTACCACCAGGTCCGCCCGTTCAACTTTCCGGCGAGCCATCCACGTCGTACGCGATCAGCGCACTGCCGTGTCGAATGTAAAGGCGGCGACCGGCAATGACCGGATGCGTCCAATGGTTGCCTTCGCCGTTCGTCACCTGAAACCTTCCCGTCAGCTCATATCCCCGGGGTGTGGTTTTCGCCAGGCCGACAGTTCCGTTCTCACCGTAGCAATACAGCATTCCGTCCGCGTAGCTCACCGAACCCGAACCCACCCCTTCGGCTTCGTACATGACTTCACCGGTCGTGAGGTCCAGACAAACCCACTTCTTGTTCTTATTTGCGCCGTAGACATACCCGTCTGCGAGGACGAGTCCCCCGTGATTGCAACTCAACGTCTCATCCGTCCACTTCTGAACCACGCTCCTTCCATCAGTTGAAATCTGGAGCATTTGTCCGCCCTCGCCATGACCACTCGTCACGTAAAGCATTCCATCCAGATAGACCGGCGTAACGGAGTGATTCTGATATTTTTCCTCCGGATCGATAGGACTTTTCCATGCCACTTCGCCGGACTCCAGGTCGACCGCAACCACGCTTTTCGCCGTCATGGTAATGAGCCAGCGCGTGCCCCCGCGTTCGATCACGATCGGCGTGCAATATGCCGACTGCTGACTGAAGCCTTTGGTGGTCCACAACGTTTCTCCGTTCGCCTTGTCGATCGCCACAATCCCGGCATCGGGTCCACCCGGGGTACAGATTACCTTGTCATCTTCAACAAGAACCGCTTCCGCAAACCCGCAAGGCTGCTTCACCGCTCCGAACGTTTCGACGACGTCGACCGACCAGATGATTTCGCCATCCCCACGGCGGAAGCAGAGCAGCTTTCCGGTCCCGGACAGGAGATAGATCCGGTCTCCGTCCACGGTTGGCGTTGCGCGCGTCCCTGGATACATCTCGTTCCAGGCGGGGCCATACTGCTTTTCCCATTGGACGCTTCCCGAGAGATCCAGGGCATACAGCACACCCTGCGGAATCTCGTGGGTCGTCATGCCGGTGGTGTAGATCGATTCCCGGACCACCGCGACCCCGGAATACCCGTCGCCAAGGCCCTTCGTCACCCAGAGCGGCTTCAGGCCTTCCGCCGGCCACTCTTTCAGCAAGCCGGTTTCGGGCGATTTCCCGTCCCGGTTCGGGCCCCGCTGCTGCGGCCAGTCGGCCGCATGTGCGGCGAGGATTAAACAAGACGAGCTGCACATCGCGAACGTGGCGAGGGAGAGAGCCCTGCAGCTATCAAATACGAAATTCGCTGAAATGTTGATCTTCTTCATGTGCCCTCTTCTACCTCAACCCGCTCCTTATACCCTAGAATAATTCCATTTTATCGGCGCACCCCGGGTCGGGAGCCCCCGAATCATCGGGTTCGGGGGATGGGCCGCACTGAAGGTACGCCCGAACGAGACGTGCTTCTTCGTAGCTGACAGTGTTCCCGGAGGCCTCAACGATGGGACCCAGTTTTTCGTCGCCGATCTTGATGAACAAATCCGAGATCTCCCGGAGTCGCGCGGACTCCATGAATTGATCGATGTTTACGTTTTCACCCGCAAGCATCAATTGTTCGATATGCGTACAGATTGTCCCTTGCGACAGGCTTCGGAGATTCGCAACGTCTTTGATCGACAAGCCCTTTTGCAGCAGCTCCCAGGTCGTCTCGCTTGTCGACTTCCGATCCCGATTCACCGGCTTCGCGGCCGGGGGAGAGAGTGCGCCCCGGAGCGGCTTCTCGAGGTCGGGATGCGTATCGAGATACTCCCGGATCACCTGCGAAAACTCGCGACCGAACTGTTCCAGTTTCTGTGCGCCGACCCCGGTAATGATCGACATTTCCGAATCGTCGGTGGGAAAAAAGTGTGCCATTTCGCGAAGGGTGCGGTCCGAAAAAACGACGAATGGCGGAACTCCCCTCTCTTCCGCCAGGCGCTTGCGCAGTACACGAAGCGCCTCGAAGAGTCCCGGATCACCTGAGAAAATCTCGCGCGCCTGCTTTTTCGGAGCCTTGGTTTCAATCTGACGCAGGATGTGAATCTGCCGGCCATTGAACAGCACGTCCCGGGCGGCGGCTGTCAGCTTGAAGACTGGAAACTTCTCATCGGACAACACGATAATCTCCTGGGCCAACAGGTTGTCGAGAAGAAAGCGCCAGTAGCTCTTCGGGCTATCGTTCCCGATTCCGTAGGTCTTGATCTGATCGTGCCCATACTGGCGAATGCGCTGGGTATTCGCGCCGGTGACGATGTCAACGACATGGGTACCGCCGAACTTCTCCCGTGACCTCGAAATCGCGGATAGCAGGATTTGCGCATCGCGAGTGGCATCAATCCGTTCGACTTCGCCGGCGCAAACATCGCAGGCACCGCAGGAATCGTTTGGATACGCCTCCCCGAAGTAGGCGAGAATCTGCTTTCTTCTGCAGGCGTTGTTCCCGGCAAATCCCACCATATCGCGTAGACATTTCTGGGCATGGGCCTTCTCCGCATCGTCGGGGATCTGGTCAATGAAGTAACGGATCCGGGGAATATCGGCACGGCCGAAAAACAGGAGGCAGGTTGCGGACTCACCGTCCCGGCCGCCACGGCCGGTTTCCTGGTAGTAGCTTTCGATGTTCTTGGGAATGTCCCCGTGGACGACGAAGCGGACGTTGGATTTATCGATGCCCATTCCAAAGGCTATCGTGGCGACCACGACATCGACTTCGTCCTTGTTGAAAGCCTCCTGGTTTTCCGCGCGGGTCCGGTCTTCGAGCCCCGCATGATAGGGGAGTGCCCGGATGCCGTTGCGATCCAGGAGATCCGCGGTTTCTTCCACCGACCGGCGCGTCATCCGGTAGACGATGCCGGATGCTCCGGGCTGCGTGCGTACGAAGTCGAGGATCTGCTGTTCCACCGCAGATTTTGGAGACACCCGGTAAAAAAGGTTCGGGCGATCGAACGACGCCCGGACCGTCAACGGTTCCCGCAATTCGAGTTTCTGAATGATGTCGGATTGAACCCGATGGGTTGCCGTTGCGGTGAATGCGCAGATCGGGACACCGGGAAATGTCGAAACGATATTGGAGAGATTCAGGTAGTCGGGCCGGAAGTCATGTCCCCATTCCGAAATGCAGTGCGCCTCGTCGATGGCTACGAATGAAAGGGTTGCCTGATGCAGAGATTCAACAAAACCGCTCATCGCGAATCTCTCGGGCGACACGTAGAGCAGGTCGAGTTCCGCCGCGACCAGGCAACGAAGGACATCCCGTCGCTCATCGGGTGACTGCGTACTGTTCAGGTATGCCGCCTTCAACCCGTTTTCGCGCGCGCCGTCGACTTGATCCTTCATGAGCGAGATCAGGGGGCTCACCACGATACAGGTACCGGGAAGAATGTGGGCGGGTAGCTGGTAGCAGAGCGACTTTCCGCCGCCGGTTGGCATGACTACAAATGCATCCCGCCCCTCGAGGATCGCGCGGATAATGCCCTCCTGGTGCGGACGAAATTCGTGAAACCCGTACACCTGCCGGAGAACTTCGGGGGGAGTAAATTGTTCCTGAGCCATGCTGGTTTCCTTTCTCCCCGAACTTCTCCTGCAAATGTGAGAAGGACCAGAATGGCTAGATAAGGACAGAGAAATTCAGGACTGGAGAGAACAGTAGCCGATCAGGAAAACACCGACAATAATTTTCTCCGGGCCGTTTTCCGGGTTTCCAGTGTCGTGTCGCTGAAAGACAGAGGCTTCTGTCGGCATTGGGTTTTTCGACATTCGCCATTCCTCGAGCGTAGCCGGGGGGCCCGGTCAGACGACGGGGACGGCAGCGACGCCTCGACGGGTGAGACGGGTGTAGAAATCGAGGACCTCGTCGTCTGCGGCCCCCGCTTGCATTGCGCGGCGACAGGACTGGGTCGCCTGGGTGTAGAACACATCCCGGTCGAATCCAAAATGCATCTGGCCGAATCGGGCGGCCGTTTTCTCCACCGCGGCCCGATGTGCGAGGGTCTCGTAGGCGCGTGCAGTCAGGAGCCATACTTCCGCATCCTCCCGTCCATTGTTAATTGCCGAGCGGCAGGCGCTGATCGCGGCGGCAGGCCGGCCTTCGTGAAGGTACGCATCGGCAAGACCAATCCAGCTTTCCCCCGTCTTGTAATCGCGCCGTATATTCTCGCGGTACGCCTTGGCCAGACTCCGGAAATCGTTATCCTCCCGGTACAATTCGATGAGCCGCTCCCAGGACTGATCATGGCCCGGCATTTCCGCGACGGCGCATTCGTAGGCTTTTTGCGCCTCGATTCGCTCGCCTCGTTCCTCCCGGATTCGGCCGATTCCATGCCATCCGCAAGAGAAGATGATTGCTTCGTAGAATGCGAAGCCCAGCAGCTGCCGCGCTTCATCCCACTGCTCGCTCATTGTCTTCGGGGAGCCCTCCCCGGAAGATTCCGATTTCTTCAAGCGATTCGTCCGGCTGCGGTCCGCCTCGGCGATCTCCAGCGCTTTCTCATAGCCGAAAATCGCGGAGTCATCATCTCCATGGCACCACCAGGTTTCGGCCCGGCACAGCCAGGCCGACGGACAATCCGGGAATTCACGAACCAACTCCTGCGACGCAAGAATCGAATCCTCCGGTGTTCCCTGATCCTGGGCTTCGCACCACGCACGGTATTCCGGGGAGGCGAAAAGCCGAATATTCAGGTTTTCAGGCAGTTCCATGAACTTATAGTACTGCAAAAACCGCTTTCTGGCAAATATTGAGGGAGTATAAAGCTCCGATTTCCCTGAATTTCATATGCCGGATGAACAGCGCGAATCCAGGCGGGGGGACGCGATGCCGCGTCAGGTCTGCTGCGCAAATTGAATCGCGGCTCGCCACGCGAACATGATCAGTACGACCGTCCCCACTTTGAGCGCGGCCTCCCCCCATTCGGAGCAGGGCCTCGGGCGCGGAATGGCAAATGGAAGCACGACGAGAAGTCCGCACAAAAACCCGGCGGCATGCGCGGCGATATCCGATCCCGGGTGGGTGCCCGAAAACCCGAGCAGAGCGATTCCACCGCACAGCGGAATCCACGCGCGACTCCATACGCTCTTCCATCCCCCGAATTGACGGAAGTTCTCGAGAGCCTGATACATGGCCGCAATGCCGAGAGCGCCAAAGCAGGCAGTGGAAGCGCCCACGGCAACATGCGGTGCGTCCCGAGAAGCAAAAGCCACGAGAGTGTTTCCCGCAATGCCGGAGAGAACGATCAAAGCCCACCCGAGTCCGATCCCGAGGTTCCGGCACACAACCCCGCCGAGTATCGTCAAAAAGACGGCATTGCCCGCCAGGTGATCGAATCCGGCATGAAGCGTAAGCGCCGTGATCGGGCGCCACCACTGCCCCTCCTTGATCGCCACCGAATCCGATGCGCCGGCCCTCAAATGGGAATTGTTTCCGTCATACTCTCCAAAGCAGAAAAAGACCATGATGATAAACGCGGCCCCCCAGAGCCCTGACCACAACGGATGCGCAAGCGATGTAGATTCAGCCCAACGTGTCTGCTGCGGCGGCCACCCGACGTTGACGTCCTCGTACTCTTGAATGGTCTCCCGCGCCTTTTCACCAAAGTGCGGAGGAACCTGGATTTGCCAATCCTCCCCGGCTTTCACGAGACGATACGGGATCGCGTCAGCGGCAAGCGCGGTAATCCATTCGAGCGCCTTGTCGGCGTTCGGAGGCTGAATGGTTTCAAACGCTTGCATCGGCGGACTTACGGGATGGGGGGTGCGAACGATTGAATGTGTCCAGTATCACGATGCATTCTTTTCCAGGTGTAGTATGAACCCCGAATCATCTCGCCCATTCTTTGAATACTTCCAGGGTCCCGGGATCGCTTTCGATGCGCCAGTTCGGTTCGTTTCCGCGGCGCTTGTCATAGTTGAAATATATGAATGCCTGGATCCGATCATCGGCGGAGATCTCTTGTAGGAATTTACTCATCCATTCTGATTTTCTGGCATCGTCCGCGCATCCGATCTCGCTGATCATCAGCGGCTTCTTCCAGGCCTGAGCGGCCAGGATTGTCGGCTCGAAAATCTCCTCGTAGGCCGTCCAGGTGTGCCACTTGTCGTGCCGGTCGCCGAAATTGTATCCATCGAGACCGACCCAGTCGACGACATCGTCGCCGGGATAATACGGGTACAGGTACTCTTTCGGATCCTGTTCCGGCGAAAGCACGTTTGGAGAAAACATCCAGGCAACATTCCCGGCCTTGTTTGCGCGAAAGATCGCATGCACGCGCCGCCATGCCTTTTTGAAACGTTCGGGCTGGCGCCCCCAGGCAAACCAGTCCCCGTTCATCTCAAAACCGAAACGCAGGATCACCGGGTGCCCATACGCCGCGGCGTCACGCGCCCATGCCGAAAAGAAAGCATCGTGCTTTCCTTCCTCGATTTCCTGCAATCCCCCCTCTTGCCGATGCCTGGACCACTCCCAGAGTTCGAAACTGATCACGGGCGTAAGGCCCCTTTCCCGGCAGATCTGCACCGCCGTCAACGGAAATCCCCTCCGGGAACTCAAGTCCCGAAAGAACAATGTGTATCTGCACTGACCGCCAAGTGACGCGAGTTGTTCATCCAACTGTTCTTCAAACTGGTCGGGCTGCCAGTAGATCTGGTACACGCCCCACGCTTTGCCTGATTCCCCATGCACGCGGCCCGCCCCGGAGAACAGCAGGCATGCCAAAAGAATCGTCACGATTCGTGAACAGGATATGGTGCGTGCTATATACACGGGTTGGGAATCCGGATCGGGCGCAAATTTTTCAGACGAATATTACAAAACTTCCTCGAGATTATACTCGATCGACCCCCTTTCCGAAAGTAATCTCGGACCGGTACTAACCGCATGGCTGACCAGCAGCCGCACCATTGAATCAAGAGGGACGACGAAAATGAGATCTCGCATACGAACCGGACTACTCGGGGCCATGGCCGGCCTGTTCCTGGCAGGAATTGCGCAGGCGGATAAGAGCATTCTGGCAGAACTGGAAGTGTACGGGCTGGAGCGGATGGCAAAGCAGGTTTCCGACATCTCCGCCACCGTTGGAAAGGACCTGCCGCCGGAAGCAGTCACCGGGATGCTGGGACAAGTCCTGGGAAATCCGACGTGGGAGGGAATCGACACCGATGGCGTGTTCCGCATCATCGTGGCCGGAGACCAATCCGTCATGGAGGCGGATAACCCGCCGATGGTCTTGATCCTGCCGATTCTGGATGGAATCGATCCGGTGGCAAATGCTCTTTCAACCTTTGCCAACCAGGAAGCCGGGGAAGACGGAATGCTTTCGTTCAGCCGCAACGACGACGCCCCGCTCTCCTTTCCGGAAAAGGTTTTTCTGACCCAGGGGTCCGGCGGGGCTATTCTCGGCATGGAGAAGGATGTCGTGGAGGCGGTTCGAGATCTTCTTCCCGAAGACCCGCCCGAAAGGAAGTCGCTTGGGACCGCCGTCCTTACCATGCACCTTGGCAAGATCATGGAGATCTTCAAACCGGTTATTGAAGCCCAGGTCGACTCGGTAACCGAAATGATGACGAGCGCGCAGGAATCGTCGTCGGCCGATGGACCGCAAATGGATCCGGGCGCAATCCTGGCAGCGGAGGCGGATCTTTTCATGGTGATAGTCCAGCAGATTGAGAAAGCGTCCCTCGGAATCGCATTGGAGGAAGGGATCTTCAGAATCAACTCGGCGTTCGATCCCGTGGAGAACTCGGGATTTGCCGGCACGCTTGCGCAAGCCAAGCCGCCACAGAAAGCGTTTCAGAACATCATGCCCGGGAATTCGATCTACGCACAGGCGGGCTATCTTCCGGGGATGGATAAACTGATCGGCTCTTACATGGATTTTCTCAGGACTATGTACACGTCCATGGGGCCGGAGATGGAGAAAATCAGCGACAAGATCATGGCCTCAACCGAAAAGCTTCTTGGGGATTACACCGGAGAATACGCGTTCGGGATCGCGCCGGGAGAAGACGGCGGCCTCATACCGTCCATTGTCCAGGTCTTATCGGTTGCCGATTCCGAGAGCTTCAAGGCCGCGATGGATGAACTGATCGAAATTCAAGAGGACTTGTGGGATCCGGATGTGGTCGGATACGAATACTCAATCGTAAAGCAGGAATCGCGAACGTACAAGGATGCCGACATTCAGACCATCCGGGCGGATCTCGATTTCGATGATGAGGTAGAAGGCCAATTTCCACCGGGGTTTGCAGGTTTTCTGAAAAATCTTCGCTACGACATTGCAGTATTGGATAATACCGTATTGTTCACGTACGGAGGATCCAACGTGACGGAGCGCGCGATTGACAAGATCCAATCGGGCGGAGGCACCCCTGTCCACCAGCACGAGGCATTCAAGTCCGTGTATCCGGAAATCAGCGGCATGCCCATTGATGTCTACTATTTTCAAGCATTCGATCTGGCACGGGCGGTCGTGAAGCTTCTTCCCGAGGAAATGAAAGCCGAGGCGCCGGCGATCCCGGAAGGCCCGGGCACCCTGGCCGGATACTCGGTGGCGGAAGGCGGTACGCTCTACTCGTATGGAGCATTCCGCGGCCAGGTTGTGACGGCGATTGCCGGCATGATCACGGCGATTGCAGCACCGGCATTTTCGTCTGCAATGAATACGGGTCACGAAATGGCGTTGCAAGATGCCGCCGCCATGGATCCCTGCGCGAGTAATTTGCGGCAGATGGCGATGGCATGTTTCCTGTACGCCGGGGATCACGAAAACGAATTACCCACTTCGGTAAACCAGTTAAACGAATACCTGGGATCGTCGGGTGAGGGAATTTCAGACGTCATGCTCTGCCCGCACGCGGAAGACCGCTCCGTCTCCAGCTACCGAATCGTCGCCACGGGAAAAATCTCATACACGAATGACATGAGCTCGGCGCCGTTGATTGAGGAAATCAATGCTTTGCACGACGGAAAGCGCTGGATTGCCTACGGGGATGGGCATGTAGACCTGGTAGAGGAGTAGAATCGGGTTCGGGATTCCCGAGATTCGTCGTTGATTTCCCGGGCTTGCCGATGCAAGAAACGGGTCATGAAAAAGTCAAAAATCGGGATTGCGTTTCTCGGGGGCGGATTGGTGGCCGAACTTCACGCGCGAGCCGTGAAATCATGTCCCGAGGCCCGATTCGCCGGAGTATACGATCTCAAACCGTCCCGCGCCCGGGAGTTGGCCAGGCGTTTTCGGGGGCGGGCCTATAAAACTGCCGAAGAACTTCTCGGCGATCCCGACGTGGACGCGGTCCACGTGCTTACCTCGCCGGAAGCCCACGTGTCCTCCACCATCGCGGCGCTCAATGCGGGAAAACATGTCCTGCTCGAAAAGCCGGTGGCCGACCGGGCGGCCGACATCAGGCGGATGGTTCGTTGCGCAGAGAAAAACGACCGCCTGCTGGTTCCGGCGCACAACTACATTTACGTGCCGTCGGTGCGCCGCGCCAGGCGTCTGATCACGAAGGGGAACCTGGGGAAGATTTCCGCGTTCTGGATGATGTACAACCTGTATCACGGGGAGGATCTGATACGAAAATACGGATCCATCTATCGCGTGGTATGCGTTCACCACGCCTACTCATTGCTCTACCTGCTGGGCCGTCCGGTTCGAGTCATGTCCATGGGCGCGCCGGGTGTTCACTGCAAAAAAGAAAAGGCTCCATCCACGGTTTCGATTACCTGCGAAATGCCGGACGGAGCCATCGCAAACCTATGGGCAAATTTTGCCTCAAACGACATCACGAATGATCCCTGGAGCGTCCTCTACAAGGTGTTGGGCACCAAGGGAGGCGTCTGTTACTCCTGGAATGAAGCCCAGTTCAAA
>Ga0315336_1004880_pt1 | contig 15288 bp, 15 predicted proteins | sample ASW5metaG_FD_204512 | JGI IMG/M metagenome (GOLD analysis project Ga0315336, IMG submission 204512) | Ammonia-oxidizing marine archaeal communities from Monterey Bay, California, United States - ASW #5 | ecosystem: Environmental > Aquatic > Marine > Intertidal zone | place: USA: California...
CTCCAACCGGTCGCGCTCCAGAGCCTCGTTTTCGGCGATCAGCCTGGTCACCACCACCCGGGGCTCATGCAGCACCACATGGCCCATCGCGACGCCTTCCGACAGCACGACGCCATCGAAACGGCGCATCTCCTCGCGGATCGCGGCGTCGACGCTCCCATTGGCGGTTTGAAATTCGGCCGCCGAGAACAGCTCGGCCAGCACCATGGCAGTGGTCTGCAGCGCCTCGACCTCCTCTTCGGCATAGTGGCGCTGGGTCTGGTTCTGCACGGTGAGCACGCCAAGCGTCCGGCCGCCCCTCAGGATCGGAACGCCCAGGAAGGAATGATAGACTTCCTCGCCGGTCTCGGGCCGGTATGAAAATGCCGGATGGGCTTGTGCTTCGGTTAGATTGAGCGGCTCGGCCTGCTCGGCGATCAAACCCACCAGGCCCTCGCCCCGCTTCAAATGCGTCTTGTGGACAGCGTCCCGGTTCAGCCCCTCAGTCGCGTAAAGCTCGAGCGAGCCGTCCCGGCGGCCGACATAGATGGAGCACACCTCGGTCACCATATTGGCCGCGATCTGCACCACGACCTTGTCAAGCCGGGCCTGCGCGCTTTGCGGCTCCGCCATGACTTCGCGCAGGCGGCGCAACAATACGCGTGGAGCTCCAAGTGGGGCGGCGGATACCAACAGCTGTCTCTCACCTCCGGCGCAATTTCGCGGGGTGCAGCGCGTTTCTTAGCGCGACGTCTATCCCTGCGGGCTATTTTCCATCCAAGCCATAAAGCGAATGCAGCGTTCGCACCGCAAGCTCGGTATAGGCCGCGTCGATCAGAATGCTGATCTTGATTTCCGAGGTCGATATGGCCTCGATATTGATGCCCTTTTCGGCAAGCGCGCCGAACATCTGGGCGGCAACACCCGCATGGCTGCGCATTCCAACGCCGATCACCGAGACTTTGGCGATATCGGTGGAGCCGCGCGCTTCCATGTAGTTGATCTTCTTCTTGGCTTTTTCCAGCACGGCCATGGCCCGGTCCAGATCGGAATCCTGAACCGTAAAGGTCAGGTCCGTGTAACGGCCATCGTCTGAGACATTCTGAACGATCATGTCTACGTTTATGTTCGCCTCGGCGAGTGGCCCAAAGACCCCGGCGGCAACGCCCGGCTTGTCCGCCACCTTGAGCAGGGTGACCTTGGCCTCGTCCTTGGCATAGGCAATTCCGCTTACAACACTCTGTTCCACGATCTCTTCCTCATCGCACACCAGGGTGCCAGGCCCATCCCAGGGCCCATTATGGGCCGCCGAGCATGCATCGGGCGGTTCGAACGCCGATCTCACCTGCAACCTAACACTGTGGCGCATCGCGAGCTCGACCGAGCGTGTCTGCAGCACTTTCGCGCCCAGCGAAGCCATCTCCAACATCTCTTCGTAAGAGATTTTGTCAAGCCGATGAGCGCGGGGCACCAGACGGGGATCGGCGGTATAGATGCCGTCCACGTCCGTATAGATGTCGCAGCGATCGGCGCCCAGAGCTGCGGCAAGCGCCACCGCGGTCGTATCCGAGCCGCCGCGGCCCAGCGTGGTGATCCGGTCATCGGGGCCTATGCCCTGAAATCCGGCTACCACCGCCACTTCCTCGCGGCTGAGGCCCGCCTTCATGTCTTCCGATTGTATCTTGGCGATGCGTGCGATGCCGTGAGCTTCGTTGGTTCTTATCGGAATCTGCCAGCCTTGCCAGGACCGGGCCGGCACGTCCATGCCCTGCAGCGTGATCGCCAGCAGACCCGCGGTCACCTGCTCGCCCGAGGAGACGACCGCATCGTATTCGCGCGCATCGTGCAATGCGCCGGCCTCCTGGGTCCAGTCGACCAATTGGTTCGTGTGCCCCGCCATCGCGGAAACCACAACTGCACATTGATTGCCGGCATCGACCTCACGCTTCACATGGCCCGCTGCCGCGCGGATCTTGCCAAGGTCGGCCACGGAGGTACCGCCGAATTTCATCACCAGGAGAGGCATCTCGAGATCCTGCACCGCACTCCGGAACCGCGTTTCTGCGCGCCAATTTCGGGAAACCGCCGGCGGGGATCGCGCCGGCCATCCGTCTGGATCGCGCCGCATTCATAGACCCACGGCCTCTATGGGGCAACTGCGGCCGATGGCCAGCCTTGACAGGCCTTCACCGGCCACGGCCAATGGGCTCCATGAGCAGTCAGCGCAGCGTCCACGAGACTTCTACGCTCGATCAAGGCGAGATCGAGCGGTTCTCCGCGCTCGCCCATGAATGGTGGGACCCCGACGGCAAATTCAAGCCCCTCCACCAGCTCAACCCGACCCGGCTCGGCTATATCAAGGGCCGGCTATGCAGCCATTTCGGGCGCGACCCCAAGGCGCTCGATAGTCTTAAGGGGCTGGCAGTCCTGGATGTGGGCTGCGGCGGGGGACTGCTTTGCGAGCCACTGGCGCGGCTGGGTGCGCGGGTCACTGGTCTTGATCCGGCTCAAGCCACCATTGCCGCCGCCCAGAATCACGCTGAAGCTCAAAACTTGGACATCCGATACCGGGCAGAGCGGGTCGAAGATCTTGCCCGGGAGCCGGATCGCTTTGACGCGATCCTGGTGATGGAGGTCGTCGAGCACGTGCCGGACGTCCCGGCCTTTTTGGCCACTTGCGCTGGCCTCATGAAACCCGAAGGCCTGATGATCCTTTCGACCATCAACCGCACGCTGAAATCCTACATGCTGGCGATTGTGGGCGCCGAATACGTGCTGCGCTGGCTCCCGATCGGCACCCATCAATGGGATCGTTTCGTGACGCCAAATGAGCTCGTTGCGGCGCTGGAGCGCTCGGGCCTCGCGGCCGACGACACCACCGGGATGGTTTACGCGCCGCTCGCCGATGAGTGGCGGCTCTCCAGCGATGTGGACGTGAATTATTTGGCGGCGGCCAGCCGGCGGGCGTGAGCCGTTTCACGGACGCCGCGGTTATACCAAGGCTCGCCGATAGAGACCCACCTCACCGCTGGTATTTTGTCTGCCCGGTAGGCGCGGGTTGCGCCGTGGTGCCAATCCACCACAAGCGGTCCGCAACGACGCGGGCGGGCAAAAGACCGCGGCCTGCGGTGGGCCAAATCGGCCCCCCGGGGGCGTTGCGGCGCTCGCCCGATGCTCCGGCATCGCGCTTCGCGCCGCGCCTGCCCGGACGACCCGGTTTGCTCCCATGAGATGGGTCACTATCGGCAAGTCTTGGTATCAATTCTGATCTTCGGGCAGGGTGGGAAGCGGATAGACGTCGACGCCTTCCTCGCGCAGCTCGTTGGCTTCCTCAGTGCTCGCCTCCCCGTAGATGCCGCGCTTTTCTTCCTCTTCGTAATGGATCTTGCGGGCCTCTTCCGGGAACCGGTCGCCGACATATTCCGCGGTGTTCTCGACATGGCTGCGGACCTTTTGAATCATTTCACGGGCCGCTTCAAAGCCCTTGTTTCCTTCCCCGGCACCACCACCCTTGCTCTCACCCTTGGCAAGATTGGGCGCCATCGGCGCCTTGTCGATGCGAACCGACCCGCAGGCAGGGCATTCAAGCCGCGCTTCAGCCACTTGCGACTCCCAGGCCGCACTGTTGGCGAACCAACCCTCGAAGCCATGGCCGTTCTCACATGTGAGCGCGTATCTGATCACGATGCTGCTTTCATATTCGGTTGCGCGCTTGTTTCCGGGGCCACTTCGAATGCCCGGTCGTGTTCCAGCGAGGGAATCCGGGCCCGCGCGGCAGCGATCTGCGCAGGTTCAACATCAGCAAAAATGACGCCGGGGTCAATGCCGGCCTCCGCGATCACTTCGCCCCAGGGCGAGACCACCATGGAGTGACCATATGTGTCGCGGCCGGTCGCATGTGCGCCGCCCTGGGCCGCGGCAAATATGAAACATCCGGTCTCGATCGCCCGTGCCCGCAGCAGTACCCGCCAATGGGCCTCGCCTGTCTGCTTGGTGAATGCGGACGGAACCGCGATGAAATCGGCACCCGCCTGCGCCAGCTCACGGTAGAGCGCGGGGAACCGCAAATCGTAGCAGATCGTGAGACCGAGCCGTCCCCAGGGAAGATTGGCAAGCACCGCCTCGCCGCCGGGCTCGATATGTGCCGATTCGCGGTAGCTTTCGCCGCCCGGCAAGTCGACGTCGAACATATGGATCTTGTCGTAGCGCGTGACGATGACGCCCTCGGGATCGATCAGGAAAGACCGGTTGGCGATTTTCCTCTCCGAGAGCTTGATGCCGGTTGAGCCGATATGCAGCCAGACCTTCAGCTCCGCGGCCAGCGCCGCAAAGCGCGCGGTCACCGGGTTGTCTTTCTCCGCTTGGGTGTTTTGCAGAAGCCGCTTGCGGTCGAGCTCCATTAGCGCGGTGTTTTCTGGCGTGAGCACCAGCTCCACGCCGCCCGCCGCCGCCCGGCGTACCAGGGCCTCGGCTGCATCCAGATTGGGACCGACCTCGCGGCCTGAACGAAGCTGAATCAGCGCGACGCGGAATTGATCGTTGGCGGTCATCTGATCCTCGCGGGCGGGCTAGCTCACAGCCCCGCCATGGAGCAGCGAATCGAGCTTACCCTGCCGGTCGAGCTCGTAAAGCTCGTCGCAGCCGCCAATATGGCGATCTCCAATGAATATCTGCGGAAATGTGTGCCGCCCACCGGCGCGCTCCTGCATTTCGTCGCGCCGCTGCCGGCTCATGGTCGCGTTGATTTCCTCGAATTTGGCGCCCTTCTCCTTCAACAGCCGCTTGGCCGCGCTGCAGTAGCCGCAGAGAATCCGCGTGTAGATGGTGACATCCTGCATCCGCTTCCGGTCCTTGGGATTTGCGCGACTCACCCGCCTAATATCAATGGGGTACGAAGCCGCAAATGCCAAGCCGGCAAAGCGACTGACGGGGAGGTTAGAGGCGGGGCTCCAGCGGGTCCACCACGCGGCCCAGCGCCAAGACGTCGACGCGTTCGGCTCCCGCCTGCTTCAGCGCCCTGGCACAGGCATTGGCGGTCGCGCCTGTGGTGATCACATCGTCTATCAGCAGGACAGACCGGCCGCGAATGCCAGCTTCGCCCCGCTTCGAGAGCGCGAAGGCGCCCGCCACATTGCGCCGACGCTGGTCGAGGGTCAGGCCCACCTGGCTCGGCGTTCGTCTCCGCCGCACCAGGGCGCGCGGCTCGAAACCTATGCCGGTCCGAACGTTAAGCGTGCGGGCGAGCAGCGCCGCCTGGTTGAAGCGCCGTGCCCAGAGGCGCGAGACGTGGAGCGGGACTGGAACCAAGACGTCTGCGTCGGCAAGCAATTCGTGGCCCGCATGGCTCAGCCAGCTCGTGAATAGCTTCAGCCCCTCATGCCGGTCGCGGAACTTGAGATCATGAATTAGCTGGCGCATCACGTCGCCAAAGCGCGCCACGGCCCTTGCCCGGTCGTAGCTCGGCGGATTGGCAAGAGCTGCAGCCGAGACAATGCGTTCGCCCACCGCGTAGGGCAGCGGAATTCCGAGCCGGTCGCAAAGCGGGGGCTCAATGAAATCGATGCTCCACCAGCAGCGCCCGCAAAGTCCGCCCTGGCCCTCAACCGGCGAGCGGCAGGCGAGACAAAGCGGTGGCAGCAACAGCTCCACGAGCCTGGACCGCCAGGGCCGTCGGCCCATTGGCGAAGGCCTGACAGCGAGCGCTTGCTGGTGTTGAACCGTGTCTTCCAAATCCTGCCCCAGACGCTAGGTCTAATCGGCTGTGATATTCTCGGGCGCGAACCCAAATCATGCATGAGCCGCCCGCCAGTTCATTCAAGCAGAGCCGATGAGCCCCGACAACGACCTGTTCGACCGCAAACTGCTGAATCAGCGCCGATCGCGCGCAGCCGCGGCCATCGATGATCATGACTTTCTGTTGAAGAGAGCCGCGGAAGACATCGTGGCCCGGCTCGATGCCGTGCTGCGCGAGTTTCCGGTGGTTCTGAATATTGGCGCCCATCATGGCGTGCTGGGTGACGCCCTCCGGGAACTTCCCTCAATTGGCCGTGTGATTGCCACCGATTCCTGTTTGGCCATGGTGACGCGGAACGATCCGCCCCGGCTGGTCTGCGATGAAGAGCGACTCCCCTTCGCGCCCTACTGCGCCGATCTGATCGTCTCCGGGCTCGCGCTCCACCTGGTGAACGATCTGCCGGGCGCGTTGATCCAGATGCGCCGGATCCTGAAGCCCGACGGCCTGTTTGTGGCCGCCCTGCTCGGCGGCGAGACTTTGGTGGAGCTGCGCCAGGCATTCATGGAAGCAGAGGCCGAATTGGAGGGCGGCGCAAGCCCGCGGGTCGCCCCGTCCGCCGACGTTCGGGACTACGGATCGCTTCTGCAGCGGGCGGGTTTCGCCATGCCCGTGAGCGACTCCGATCTAATCCAGGCCAGCTATGCCTCGCCGCTCGCCCTGATGCGCGAAATCCGCGCCATGGGGACCGCCAACGTGCTCCATGCGCGGGCCAGGAAGCCGCTTCGGCGGAAGACCCTGGACCGCGCGGTCGAGATCTATCGCGAGCGTTTCCCCGCCGGCAACGGCCGCGTCACCGCCAGTTTCGAGATCATCTATCTCACCGGCTGGGCGCCAGACCCGAGCCAGCCCAAGCCGCTTCGGCCCGGCTCCGCCAAGACCCGCCTGGCCGACGCATTGGGCGTCGAGGAACGCTCAGCGGGCGAGCCCACTGGACCAGCGAAGAAGTAACGGGACTGGCGTGGCCTTGTGCAGGGCAACCCGCTTTGGTGCAAATTCGCCACAGTGGCGATCAGATTTCGAGCCAAACAGCTCTATTTGCTTCCATTCGCATGAGGTTCTGAGGCTTGATTGAGTGTGCTTGCGACTTTGATCGTCTGATCGATCGCGGCTGGCCGACGGTTGAGCCAATGGGCAGGGTGATCCGGCGCGTCAGACAATTGCGTATTGCCAGTCAACAACTGACGTAATTGGGAACCGACGGGGACACCGAATGCAACGCTTCTGCGTGAGCCTCTTCCTGAGTCTGGCCCTGATTGGCCTTGCGGTGCCTCTGGCCTACGCCCAGCCCGTCAATCAGGATCCAAACGCCCGCAGCAAGAGCATAATCGTGGGCGGCACGGTCGGCGTCAGACCGAAATATGAGGGCTCTGACGATTTCCGTGTGATCGGATTTCCCATCATCATTCCGAAATTCTCGGGCGGCGATGGCAACAGCACGTTTTCGATGATCCGCCGCCGCGTCAAATTCCGCAATATTGACGATATCCGGTTCACAGCGATCGAGTGGAATGGTCTCCAGTTCGGACCCCTGGCGGGCTACAATTTTGGCCGCGACCAGGATGATGCCCGCCGCTTGCGGGGCTTGGGTGATGTGGATGGCGGCGTCACAACGGGCGGTTTCGTGGGCTACAATTTTGGTCCGGTCCTGTTGGATGGCGCCTATATCCAGCAGGTGACCGGCGACGATACGGGCTATCAGCTCCGCTTCGCTGCCGGCGTCGAGCGGGATTTCTCGCCCAATCTCAAAGTGGTCACCCGGATCGGCACGACGTTTGCCAGCGACAGCTATATGGATTCCTACTTTGGCGTCTCGCCAACCCAATCCGCCCGGTCATTCGCGGTTGGAATCGGCCTCCCCGTTTTCGATGCGAGCAGCGGCATCAAGGACGTCTACGGTCAAATCGACGCCAATATCTACCTGACCGAGCGCTGGTTGCTGAGAACCGGCGTGCGTTATGGCAGGTTGCTGGGCGACGCCGAGGATAGTCCGGTCATCGAGACGCCAGACCAATTCTCGGGCGGCATCGGGCTGGGTTACAAATTCAACATATCGCCTTAGTCATTAGCGCTCTATTTGTCCGCCTTCATCGCAACGCCGAATCTCGGTTGGTTTTCAGATAGGTATCGGCTCGGCGCTTGGCTGGCTCGCTGCATGGGCGCGATAAATGACGGGTGGCCGCCATCTACGCGTTGAAACTGCGCAACATCCGCCGTTAGGTCTGTACGGCTTGGGCGCGCCTACAAGTCATTCCTTCGCGCCGAACGGATAGTGGTGCACCGTCCAGTCCGCATCGACACTGATGGGCTGCACAGGTCAATCTGTGGTCACCGCAGAGCTTGCGCCTTCATTGTCCTAATGAAGCTCCACGACTAACCTGACCCTCTTGTCTGGGAAAGGGCGGTCGGACACTGCGTCCGATCCGATGGGCAATCACCACTACCCTCGATCAACGCTGCCCCACAAATGGAGGAAACACCCGTGCCGATGTACATCAACCACTTCACCTGCATGCCCTCAGCCTGGCCGACCGACCGCGAAAGCGAGATCGCGGCCTGGACCGATAATCTTACGGACGCCACCAAGCTGGTGGATGACGACAGCCCGGTGAAGTTCACCGGCTGGATCAACAATACCGAGGGTTTTGTGTTACTGGAGGCGGATTCCAAGGCGGAAGTGATCGGGATATGTGCTGAGTTCTGGCCCTTGTTCCACAACGACATCATGGAAATCGTGCCCGTCGCCGAGGCCGCTCCAGCGATTCTCGCGGGCGTCAAGAAGGGCTGGGAGAGGAGATAGGCAAACACGCCTACGTTTGGGGCAAATCAGTCCGATTCGCGGTTTGGCAGGACAATGGTAGAGAGGGACCGTGCTCACGCTCTTATCCATGCTGGACCGCACGCTGCGCCTGTTTGGGGCCCAGACGGCGGTCGTAGACGCTGAAGGAAACTTCACCTGGACCCAATTCGGCGACCGGATCGCCCGCGCAGCTAGCGTCCTGCAATCGTTTGGCGTGGAGCCGGGCGAGAGATTCGCGATCGTCTCCCCGAACAGTTTTCGTATGGCCGAAATCACGCACGGCGGATATTGGATGGGCGCGGTCCCCGTGCCCATCAATTTCCGGCTCGCACCGCCCGAAATCGGCTACATCGTGGAAAACGCGGAATGTGGTCTGCTAATCGTGGAACAGGGCTTCGCCGGGCTGCTCGATGCGCCCGAGCTCGCCAATTGGAGCCAAAACGCCTTGATGCTGGGCGCACCCGCCGGCGATGGCCGGCCGCACTATGATGGGTCGCTCGCCGAGGCCGAGCCCGAGCCCCCTTACACGGGCGCCCGTGAGGAAGACGAAGCCCTGCTGCTCTATACCGGCGGAACGACCGGCAAGTCGAAGGGCGTGCCCCTAAGTCACCGGAACATCCTTGCCAATGCCATGCAGATCGGACTGATGACCGCGCCCCGCGCGGACGACGTCTATCTCCACGTCGCGCCGATGTTTCATTCCGCCGACCTGCTCGCCAATCCCTCCACACTGGTGGGCGCGGCGCATCACTTTCTGCCCAAATTCAGCAGCGAGGCCGTTTTCCGGGCGATCCAGGAGTTCGGCGTCACCACCTGCCTGCTGACGCCCTCGATGATCATCGTGTTGCTGCAGGACCCGAAGCTCGACGACTATGACGTCTCCAGCCTGCGCCAGGTGATGTATGGCTCCGCGCCCTTGGACGCGACCTGGATCCGCAAGGCCGTCGAACGCTTCGATGGCGTGGAATTCTTAGGCTCCTACGGGCTGACCGAGACTTCGCCGCTGCTCACCATCCATCCAATGGCCGAGCATAAGCGTGCGATCGCTGCCCGAGACGATGAGCTGCTTCGAAGCGTCGGACGGCCCCTGGTAGGCGTCGATATGAAGATCGTCGGCGATGACGGCACGCCGGCGGGGCCGGGCGAGGCGGGCGAAGTGGTGGTTCGCGGTCCCAACGTGTCCAAAGGCTATTGGAAACGCCCCGAGGCTACCGCGGAAGCTTTCCGCGAGTCATGGCTATACACCGGCGATATCGGCCAGATGGACGAGCAGGGCCGTCTCTACCTGCTCGACCGTAAGAAGGACATGATCATAACCGGGGGCGAGAACGTCTATTCGTCCGAAGTGGAGGCGGCGCTCTATCAGAATCCCAAAGTGCAGGAATGCGCGGTCGTCGGCGTCCCCGATGAGGTCTATGGCGAGGCGCTGCTCGCCGCGGTGGTGCCGGTGCCCGGCGAAACGCTCAGCGACGAAGAGCTGATCGCGCATTGCCGCGGCAAGATCGGCGGCTACAAGATCCCGCGGCGCTATGTTTTCCTCAAGGAACTGCCGAAGAGCGCGGTGAACAAGGTTCTGAAGAACGAGCTGCGGCGCCTCTATGGCAAGCGCTCCCGGGCCGGGCAATGATGCAGGCCTACGCTTCGGCGACAGCGGCGACCGACCTCAACGATAGACCAGCACCGGCAACTTGCTGTGGGTCAGCACCTTGAGGGTCTCGCTCCCCAGCACGATGCCCGAAAGACCGCTGCGGCCGTGGGACGCCATAACGATCAGGTCGCAGTCCGTTTCGGCGGCCGCGTCCAGAATGCCCTGATAGACGTGGTCGTGCTCGACATCGACGGTCTGGCAGGAAATGCCGCTTTGTTTGGCGATGGCTTGGGCGTCCGACAGGCGCGAAACGGCGTCGGCGGTGAGGTAGTCGTGGACGTATTTCTTGTATTCCTCGGGCATGTCCACGACCATCTGGGGGTCGCCCGGCATGGTGTAAAACGGTTCGCGTACCGTAACGAAGGTCACTCTGGCGCCGAATGCTTTGGCCAGAGCCACGCCCTGATGGACCGCCTTCTCCGATAACTCGGAACCATCGGTGGGGATCAATATGTTGCTGTACATCACCGTCTCCTGAAGCAGGGCACGCCCAGTTCTTTCGTCATCGGAGAAGCCCGCCAAATCAGTCAAACAAGGGGCGCGAGCCCGGCTCGCTCACTCGGGTTTGAGGGTGAGGATATAGGCGATCACATCATCCATGTCTTGGGGCTCGATCACCAGGTTGGGCATGGTCGCATGCGGAGTTTGGAGAAACACAGTGAGTGCGGTGCGCGTCATCCCCGGCGTATTGGCAACCTCCTCGAAGCTGGTCGCCTCGGAGACCGGCGACAGCAAATCTTCCGCCCTCACGGCGTGGCATTCGGAACAAGTTTCCTTCGCAAAGGTCAGCCCGCGCACGGGGTCGCCATATTCCCTTGCCGCGGCGTTTCCAAATCCGGCGATCACCATCGCCGCAACCAAAATCCAAATGCATCGCATCTCGCTTCCCCAATAAAGTCGGCATTCAAGGGCGCTCGCTCATGACCGGCCCGCATCGAGCCAGCACGCAACATCTCGCCAATTATGGCGTGCGGACCATCGTAGTCTGATGGCCTGGATTAATTTTGACTTGGCTCAATAGCCGTTTGGTAGAGGGGGTAAAAAGTTTGGATTTAACCATAAAAACAGTAGCTTAGAGCTCGATAGCTGCCGGCCTGCTGTGTCATAAATGCAACGCCCGGCAAAAATCTGCGTTGTGGCCTCATTGTGTCAAAGAATCACCCAATAGCCCGTCTAGATTGCAGACTTGCAGTGGCAGGGATCCACAAATCGGCCGGGGATAAGGCCGATGGACCTGAGGGAAACGCAATGTCACAGATGTTTTGGTCTTATCGTACCGCACTTCTGAGGTGCGAGAGTTGCAGCCATTCCAGTCTTGTCGAGATGCGGGGACAGAGCTGGTTGGTCAAGCTCATCTGCTACGCCATGAAAGAAACCCGGATTCGGGCAAAGTGCTCGAATTGCGGAGGAGCGAGCGCGAGCCTGTATTTGCGGCGAGCCGAAAACCCGCTGCTGCAAGCAGGTCTTCGTCTTATCGCTGGCGCGGCACGCGGCTCCACAAAGGCTGGCATCGTCGCCAAGAAGTAGCTTGGCCTCATTGATGCGCGGGCGGCTGCGGCCGCCATCGCGCTTTCGCAGCAGCGTCGAGCTAGGCTGCGCTGCATTCCGGTTTTCGGATTTGAATTGTTAGCTTTGCAAGCGGGGTGCACGCTCGCTCGCGGGGACACGCGGGCGCGTACGTCCAAGGCAAATCCGTGGCACCCGGCCTTGGGCCTCACAGAAAGTCGCGGAGCATGGCGCGCAGCGGAACGTCTGCCGGCGGCATCTCGTAATCGGCCATGCGGAGTGGCCGGACCCAAGCGAGTTCCTGGCCGTCCTGGGGGCTGATTTCGCCCTCCCACGTCCGGCAGACAAAGAGCGGCATAAGCAGGTGAAACGTCTCGTAGCTGTGGCTGGCGAAGCAGAGCGGCGCCAGGCAGCTTTCCGAGATGTCGATTCCGAGCTCCTCCTGCAGTTCTCGGATTATCGCGTCCTCGGGCCGCTCGCCGGGCTCGACCTTGCCGCCGGGAAATTCCCACAGGCCCGCGAAACTCCGCCCCTCTGGGCGCTTGGCAAGGAGCACGCGCCCGTCCTCGTCGATCAGCGCACACGCCACGACGAGAACGACATTGTGGTCTGGGCTGTCGGCGGTCATCCGGGCGAAGGGCTTCAGCTGCGGTAATCGGCGTTGATAGCGATATAGCCGCTTGTCAGATCACAGGTCCAAACCGTGGCGGAGGCATCGCCCACGCCGACATCGGCGCGCACCGCAAGCTCCCGGTTTTTCATGTACTCCGCGCCGTTTTCCTCACGGTAGGCCGGATCGGCCTCGCCGTCGCGCGCGACTTGAATATCCCCGAACCAGATCGCGAGCCGGTCCCGGCTCGCCGCTTCGCCCGATTTGCCGACCGCCATCACGATGCGCCCCCAATTCGGGTCCTCGCCGGCGAATGCCGTCTTCACCAGGGGCGAATTGGCGATGGCGAAAGCAATCCGCCGGGCGGCTTCCTTGCTTTCTGCGCCCTCCACGGTGACGGAGATGAATTTACTGGCGCCTTCGCCGTCCTTGACGATTTGATGCGCCAGGTCCCGCATCAGATCTTCGAGCGCGGACACGAATTGATCGATCCGTTCATCCGCCGGATCGGAGAGCTCGGCAACGCCTCTCGAAGCCGCTGCCCCGGTCGCGAACAGCAGAACCGTGTCGCTGGTGGAGGTGTCGCTGTCCACGGTTATGGCGTTAAATGTGTCTTCCGCCGCCGCCACGCAGAGTTGGTGGGCGAGCGGGGCCGCAATCGGCGCATCGGTAAAGCAGAACGCCAGCATGGTCGCCATGTCGGGCGCGATCATGCCCGCGCCCTTGGCGATGCCATTCAATACGACCTCTTCTTCACCCAATTTCACTCGCCTGCTGGCGAGCTTCGGGAAGGTATCGGTCGTCATGATGGCGCGGGCCGCGTCCTCCCAAGCATCGGGACTGGCCAACTCCGCCAGCTCGCCGAGACGCCCGGTAAAGCTCGCAGGATCGAGCGCCTCGCCGATCACGCCGGTTGAAGCGATCATGACTTCGTGCGCGGCGCACCCGGCAGCCTGCGCTGCGGCGCGGGCGGTCTCCTCGACTGCATGCACTCCGGCCATGCCGGTGAAGGCATTTGCGTTGCCCGCATTCACGACCAAAGCCCGCGCGGTTCCCGGCCTGAGCTTGTCACGGCACCAATCCACCGCGGCAGACGCGGTCTTCGACCGGGTAAGCACGCCCGCGACGCGGGTGCCGGGGTCGAATAGCGCCAGCATCAAATCCTTGCGCTCCGCATAGCGGATGCCCGCCTCGCAGGCAGCCAGGCGCACGCCCGGCACGCTTGGCAAGGCCGGAAGGTGTTTGGGTGCAAAGGGAGATTTGGACACGGGCGTGGTGGCGCGAGAAATTGGGGGTCGCGAGTCTATTGCCCGAAACTGCCGCGGGGCGCCGGCGACTCCGAGCCCATGGTCTTCTTCAGTTCCGGGTCGGTAATCTCGACCTTTGCCTTGGCCCGCAGCTCGCCAACCACCTTTCCCATCCTCTGCTGGATCAGCTCGGTCATGATCCGGCCCTCGTCGTCTTCGAATGAGTTGGGCTTGGTGTTGCCTTTCTCTAAGACCTCGACGACGTGCCAGCCAAACTGGGTCTGTACAGGTTCCGATATCTTATTGACCTCAAGGGCGAATACGGCCTCGTCGAATGATTTCACCATGTCGCCCTTGCCGAAATAGCCGAGATCGCCGCCGGCTTCAGCGCCCGCGTCCTTGGAGTGCGCTTTCGCGAGCTTGGCGAAATCTTCGCCCTTGCCGAGGCGCTTGATGATGTCCCGCGCCTCTTCCTGCTTTTCGACCAGGATGTGGCGGGCGCGGACTTGCAATTGCGGTTCGAACTCTGAAACCCGCTTGTCGTAGACTTTCTTCGCCTCGGCCTCGGTCACCGCGCCGCGGATGTCCTTCTCGAAGAACAGCTCGCTCAGCGCCAGGCGCCGATAGGTTTTCATGCGCTGCTCGAAAGTCGGATCGTCCTGCAGGTTCTTTTTCGAGCCCGCCTCGGCCATAAGCTGATTAGTGATCAAGAACTCCATCGCCTGGCGCCGGCGGATTCCCGCTGGCATGCCCGCGGCTTCCGCGCCCAGCGCCGACTGCGCGTTTGCCAGATCCGCCTCGGTGATCTCAACACCGTCAACCCGCGCCACCACTTTGTTGTCCTGGGCCATCGCCGGCCAGGCGAGCAGACCTGAGAGCGCGATCGCCAAGCCAATTCTTCTGCAATACGCCACTGGTATTACCTCGCATTTGCGGCCGTCAGCCGTCGTCGCGATCGGGCTGGAGTCCATGGGGCCGGGGAACGAATTTCGATTGGCGCCTTCATAGCGTTTGAGGCCGCCCAATGCCAGCGAGCATGGGCCTCAATCACGGCGATTTGCGGACTCCGCTTCGCGTTGACAAGGTTTCGGCGCCCCCCTATCTCTCCGGGCAAGCATGGCCGTTCACTTGCGCGCCCGGCACCGCCGCGATATCGACTCTTCGAGAAATTGGGAAGACGGGGCGATTGCCGCCAGTCTGCAGGTGCGCGATAACCGCTGCGAGCGAGTGAATCGGCGCTCGCCGGCCGACTTGGCCGAGCTATGAGAGTAAACGGATAAGAGGTCCCTTGGATGGTTGCCCTTGGCCAAATCGCGAGCAAGTTCTTCGGCTCTTCCAATGAGCGCAAGCTCAAGGCCTACGCGTCTAATATAGAAGCTATCAATGCGCTGGAAGAAGAGGTCGAGAAGCTGAGCGACAACCAGCTGCGGGCCCGCACCCAGGAATTTCGCGAGCAGATCGATCAAGGTGCCACGACGGAGGATCTGCTGGTGCCAGCCTTCGCCACCGTGCGCGAGGCGGCCAAGCGGACCCTCGGTCAGCGCCATTTCGACGTTCAGCTGATGGGCGGCATGGTGCTGCACGACGGCAAGGTCGCGGAAATGAAGACCGGCGAGGGCAAGACGCTTGTAGCGACGCTGCCCGTCTATCTCAACGCGCTTACCCGCCGTCCTGTCCACGTGGTCACGGTGAACGATTACCTAGCCA
>Ga0315336_1004882_pt1 | contig 15284 bp, 4 predicted proteins | sample ASW5metaG_FD_204512 | JGI IMG/M metagenome (GOLD analysis project Ga0315336, IMG submission 204512) | Ammonia-oxidizing marine archaeal communities from Monterey Bay, California, United States - ASW #5 | ecosystem: Environmental > Aquatic > Marine > Intertidal zone | place: USA: California...
CGCCGCCGGCCGACAAAGGCCGCGCCGAGGAGAGCCAGAAACCAGGGTGTGCCGGTCGATCCAGTCGCTCCGACAGCGCAACTGCAGCCGCCATTGGGGTTCTTGAAGTTGCTGTCGTCGATGCAGCCTTCGTCGACGAGTCCGTCGCAGTTGTTGTCGACGCCGTCGCAGACTTCGAGCTGATCGGGGCTGGCCCAGCCGTCGGTGTCGTCGCAGTCGCCCTGCTCTGGGGTGAAGCCGTCGCCGTCGATGTCGATGAAGTCCTCATCGGTCTCGCCATCGCAGTCGTCGTCGATACCGTTGTCGTCTTCGTCCTGCCCCGGGTAGATCTCCTCGTTGTCGTCGTCGCAGTCGCCTTCGTCCTCTGAGAAACCGTCTCCATCGTCGTCGGTGAAGTCGGAGTCCTGGTCGACCTCGCCATCGCAGTCGTCGTCGATGCCGTTCACGATGTCGTCTGCGTCGGGGTGGATGTTCGGATCGGCGTCGTTGCAGTCGCCCTGGGCCTCGGTGAAGCCGTCGCCGTCGTCGTCATAGGCGTCGGTGCCCTCGTCGACATCGCCGTCGCAGTCATTGTCGAGACCGTCTTCGATTTCGGGCGCGCCCGGATAGACGTCCGGGTCAGCGGGGTCGCAGTCGCCGCCGTCTACAGTCCAGCCATCGCCGTCCTCGTCGAAGACGCCGTCGTCGACCTGCCCATCGCAGTCGTCGTCGATGCCATTGGCCAGGATCTCGGCCTCCCCGGGGTTCACGTCGATGGCGCCGTCGTTGCAGTCGCCGGGCATGGAGTTGTCTGAACAGAGCACAGCCTCGCAATAGCCGTCTCCGTCGTCGTCATAGCAATCGGTGTCTTCGTCGATGATGCCGTCGCAGTCGTTGTCGATGTTGTCGCACGTCTCCACATTGCCTGGGAAGACATTGGCGTCGTCGTCGTCGCAGTCGCCGCCGTCGTCGGCGTAGCCGTCTCCGTCATCGTCGTACCAGACTGTCTCTTCGTCGACGGTGTTGTCGCAGTCGTCGTCCATGCCGTTGGCGAGCTCGGGCTGCCCGGGGAAGATGTTGGGGTTGTAGTCGTCACAGTCGCCGTCGCAGGTGGCGAGACCGTCTCCGTCGAGGTCGTGGCCCTCGAGGGTGGGGTCGTTGTCGTCGCAGTCGTCGCAGCTCCAGGAGCCATCTCCGTCGGCGTCGGTCTCGTTGGCCAGGTTGATGCAGGGATCGCAGTCATCGCCCTGGCCGTCTCCGTCGCTGTCGATCTGGGGGAGATTGCCAATCAATACGCAGTTGTCGCAGTCGTCTGGCACAGTGTCGAAGTCGCTGTCGACATTGTCGTCTCCGTTGGGACAGATGTCGCAGTCGTCAGGGGTCAGATCACCATCGGTGTCCACGGTGTCGTTGCCGTTTGGACAGATGTCGCAGGCGTCGGGAACCGTGTCGAAGTCGGCGTCGAGGAAGTCGTCTCCGCCGGCGCAGACATCGCAGTCGTCGGGCATGTCGTCGCCGTCGCTGTCGATGTTGTCGTCTCCGCCCGGACAGACATCGCAGTCGTCGGGTATGCCGTCGAGATCGGTGTCGGGCCCGGAGTCGGGGAAGCCCGGACAGATGTCGCAGGCGTCGGGCACACCGTCGGCGTCGGCGTCGAGCTGATCGTTGGCCCCGGGACACGCGTCACAGTCGTCGGGCACATCGTCGAAGTCGTTGTCGAAGCGGTCGTCGAAGCCCGGACATTCATCACAGAAGTCGGGGGCACCGTCGAGGTCGGTGTCGAGGAAGTCGTTGCCACCGGGACACGCGTCGCAGAAGTCCGGAATGGTGTCGAGGTCGGTGTCGAGGAAGTCGTCTCCGCCCGGACAGGTGTCGCAGGCGTCAGCGACGCCGTCGAGGTCGGCGTCGAAGTTGTCGTCTCCGTTGGGACAGATGTCGCACACATCGCCGATCCCATCGAAGTCCAGATCGTCCTGAAGTGGGTTGATGGTGCCGGGGCAGTTGTCACAGACATCGGCCACGCCATCGTTGTCTGTGTCCGTGAGCGGGCCGACGCAGTCGTCGCAGGTGTCGCCCACGCCGTCTCCGTCTCCGTCGGTCTGGAGCGGGTTGGCGTCGCTGGGGCAGTTGTCGCAGTCGTCGCCGATGCCATCGGTGTCCACGTCGATCTGCGCCGGGTTGGGGTCGGCGACGCAGTTGTCGCAGGCATCGCCCACGCCGTCTCCATCGCTCTCTGCCTGGCCGGGGTCGGCGGTCAGCGGGCAGACGTCGCAGTCGTCGCCGATGCCGTCGGTATCGATGTCGACCTGGCCGGGATTCGGGGTGGTGCCGCAGTTGTCGCAGGCATTGCCGACGCCGTCCCCGTCTCCATCGACCTGGCCGACATTGGTATCGAGCACGCAGTTGTCACAGGCGTCGCCGAAGCCGTCTCCGTCGGCGTCCGCCTGAGCGTCGGGTGTGCTCGGGCACACGTCGCAGTCGTCGGGGAAGCTGTCGCCGTCCTGATCGGCGTTGTCGTCTCCGCCGGGACAGATGTCGCAGTCGTCTACAACGCCGTCGCCGTCGCTGTCGAGCAGGCTGCTGCAGCTGTCGCATGCGTTGGGGATCCCGTCTCCGTCCACGTCAGCGGCGTCGTCGCCGAGGGGACAGATGTCACAGCTGTCGCCGAACCCGTCGCCGTCCGAGTCGGACTGGGCGATGTTGGCGTCCGTCGGGCAGTTGTCGCAGACATCTCCGACGCCGTCGAAGTCGGCGTCTGCCTGGGTCGGATCGGCGGCGTTGAGGCAGTTGTCGCAGACGTCTCCGACGCCGTCTCCATCGATGTCGAGCTGTGTGGCATCGGGGGCCGAGGGACAGTTGTCACAGACATTTCCGATGCCGTCGCCGTCGGAGTCGAGCTGGGTGAGGTCGGCGTCGTTGACACAGTTGTCGCAAGCGTCTCCGACCCCGTCGGAGTCGGTGTCGGCCTGGGTGAAGTTCGGCGCGTTCGCGCAGTTGTCGCAGGCGTCTCCGACCCCATCAAAGTCGCTGTCGTTCTGTGCCGCGTCCGGGATCGAGGGGCACATGTCGCACAGGTCTCCGACGCCGTCGAAGTCGCCGTCTGCCTGAGTCGGGTCGTTGGCCGTCGGGCAGTTGTCGCACAGGTCGCCGAACCCGTCGCCGTCGACGTCGACCTGGGTCGGATTGTTGACGCCAGAACAGTTGTCGCAGACATCGCCGAGCCCGTCGCCGTCGCCGTCGAACTGGGTCGGATTCACATCGGTGGCGCAGTTGTCGCAGAAGTCGCCGACATTGTCTCCGTCGAAGTCGTTCTGGAGTGGGTCGAAAGCCAGCGGACAGATGTCGCAGAAGTCGCCGACGCCATCGAGGTCGGTATCGGCCTGGGCGGCGTTGGAGACGCCAGAGCAGTTGTCGCAGATATCGCCGACGTTGTCTCCGTCCGCGTCGGCCTGGGCCGGATTGTTCAGGTTGATGCAGTTGTCACAGCTGTCGCCGATGCCGTCGAAGTCCGCGTCGGACTGCGACGGATTCGAGGCGTTGGCGCAGTTGTCACACAGGTCTCCGAGGCCATCAAAGTCCGAATCGACCTGGCCGGGGTTGCTGCCGTTGGGGCAGTTGTCGCAGAAGTCCGGCGTGCCGTCGCTGTCGAAGTCGACGTTGTCGTCGCCACCTGGACAGGCATCGCACGCATCGCCGTTTCCGTCTCCATCTCCGTCGGTCTGCGCGTTGTTCGCGTCGCCTGGACAGTTGTCGCAGAAGTCCGGAACGCCGTCTACATCGAGATCGGCTCCGTCGTCGCCGCCCGGACAGATGTCGCAGTCGTCCTGGATCCCATCTCCGTCGGTATCGAATGGAGAGGTGCAGACATCGCAGGCGTCGGGGATTCCGTCGGCATCCACATCGGTGTCGTCGTCGCCCGCCAGGCAGATGTCGCAAGCGTCGCCGTATGCGTCGCCGTCGCCGTTCAGCTGCGACGCGTTGGGGTCGTTCGGACAGTTGTCGCACACATCTCCGACCCCGTCACCGTCTCCATCAGTGAGGCTCGGATCCGCGCTCAGCGGGCAGTTGTCGCAGCCGTCGCCGACCCCGTCTCCGTCCAGATCGGTCTGCGCGAGGTTCGAGATGAGGGGACAGTTGTCGCAGCCGTCCGCCACGGTGTCGCCATCGCCGTCTGCGTTGTCGTCCGAGGCCGGGCAGGCGTCGCAGCCATCGGGGACGCCGTCGGTGTCGGCATCCTGCAGATCGTCGAATCCAGCACACACGTCGCAGCTGTTGGGCACGCCGTCGGCGTCGGTGTCGAAGGTGTCGTTGAACCCGGGACAGATGTCGCAGCCATCGGCGACGCCGTCGGCATCCGAATCGACGCCGTCGTCGAAGCCATCGCAGTCATCGCAGCCATCTGGAACGCCGTCGTTGTCTGCATCGAGGGTGTCGTCTTCTCCAGGGCAGAGGTCGCAGCCGTCGGCGGTGCCGTCGGTGTCGGCGTCGGCGTTGTCGTCGGCACCGGAACACACATCGCAGCCATTTGGTACGCCGTCCAGGTCGGAGTCCAGGGCGTCGTCGAACCCGTTGCAGATGTCGCAGCCATCGGCGATGCCGTCGGAGTCGGCATCGAGGTTGTCGTCGGCACCCGCACACACGTCGCAACCATCGGGAACCGAGTCGCCGTCGGCGTCGGCGTAGTCGGGGTTTCCGGGGCAGACATCGCAGCCGTTCGGCACGCCATCCGTGTCGTCGTCGACGGTGTCATCGAAGCCGGCGCAGATGTCGCAGCCATCGGGAACCCCGTCGGTGTCCACGTCGAGCCGGTCGTCGTTTCCGGGACAGACATCACAGCCGTCGGCGGTGCCGTCGGTGTCGGCGTCCGCATTGTCGTCGAAGCCGGGGCACAGATCGCACGGGTCGGCGACGCCGTCTCCATCGGTGTCTGTCGGGTTGCCGACACAGTCGTCGCAGCCGTTGGGGATCCCGTCGCCGTCATCGTCGAGCCCATCGTCGAAGCCGGGGCACACGTCGCACGCGTCCGGCGCCCCATCCAAATCGGCGTCGAGGGTGTCGTCGTCTCCGGGACATACATCACAGCCGTCTGGCACGGTGTCCGTATCGGCATCGGCGGTGTCGTCGAATCCGGGGCACGCGTCGCAGCCGTCCGGAACCCCATCGGTATCGTTGTCTACCGTGTCGTCGGACCCGGGGCAGATGTCGCAGCCGTCGGCCACGCCATCGGCGTCCGCATCGTCCAGATCGTCCGACCCATTGCACTGATCACACCCGTCGGCGATGCCGTCGAGGTCACTATCGGCGGTGTCGTCGAATCCGGGGCAGGTGTCGCAGCCATCGGGAACGCCATCGGTGTCACCGTCGGAGCCGTCGGCGAATCCCGGGCAGACATCGCACCCGTCCGGGACCGCGTCGCCGTCTGAGTCCACCCGGTCGTCGGAGCCTGGGCAGATGTCGCAGGCGTCGCCGTTTCCGTCGGCGTCGGCGTCGAGCTGCAGTCCATTCGTGTCGGTAGGACAGTTGTCACAGACGTCGCCGACGTTGTCGGAATCACCGTCGAACTGACCCACATTCGGGTCGGCCAGGCAGTTGTCGCAGGCGTTGGGAACGCTGTCTGCATCGACGTCGGCGTTGTCGTCGAAGCCCACGCAGACATCGCAGAAGTCCGGAACCCCGTCGCCGTCGCCGTCGAGTAGATCGTCGCCGCCCGGGCAGACATCGCAGAAGTCACCGACGCCGTCAGAGTCCACATCCTGCTGGCCTCCATTGGGGGTGCCAGGACAGTTGTCGCATGTGTCGCCCACGCCGTCGCCATCGACATCGGCTTGCCCTGGATTGTCGTCGAGGACACAGTTGTCGCAGCCGTCGGCAACGTCGTCACCGTCGGCATCCAACCCGTCATCGAAGCCCAGGCAGTCGTCGCAGTCATCGGGCACGCCGTCACTGTCCCCGTCCAACAGATCATTGAAGCCCGGACACTCATCGCAGCCATCCGGCACGCCGTCGGAGTCGAAGTCGAAGGTGTCGTTGAAGCCGGCGCACAAGTCGCAGCCGTCCGCCGTGCCATCGCCGTCGGAGTCCACGTTGTCGTCAAAGCCCGCACAGGCATCGCAGCCGTCCGCAACACCGTCGGTATCCGCATCCGCCAGATCGTCGAAGCCGGGACAGAGGTCACACCCGTCCGCGATCCCGTCGCTATCGCCGTCGACACCGTCGTCGAAGCCCGGGCAGTCGTCGCACCCATTGGGGACGTCATCGCCGTCTGAATCCAGAGTGTCGTCGGATCCGGGACAGGCGTCGCAGCCGTTGGGCACGCCATCGAGGTCGGTGTCGTTGTTGTCGTCGGAGCCCGGACAGATGTCGCAGCCATCCGGAACGAGATCGGCGTCGGAGTCGATATTGTCGTCCCAACCTGGACAGATGTCGCAGCCGTTTGGATTTCCGTCGACGTCGGCGTCCTGAGTGTCATCGAAACCCAGGCACAGGTCACAGCCGTCCGGGACGCCATCGGAGTCGCCATCGATGGTGTCGTCGGAACCCGGACAGATGTCGCAGCCGTCGGGAACTCCGTCGGCGTCACCGTCCAGCAGGTCGTTGTTGCCGGCGCAGGCATCGCAACCGTCGGGGACGGTATCGGTGTCGGTGTCGGTGTTGTCGTCGAAACCTGGACAGATGTCGCACCCATCGGGGGCGCCATCGCTGTCCGTGTCGACCAAATCGTCGAAGCCGGGGCAGATGTCGCAGCCGTTGGGCACGCCGTCGTTATCGGGGTCTACGGCATCGTCAAAGCCGTCGCAGGCGTCGCAGCCGTCCGGGACCGAGTCGCCGTCGGTGTCTACCAGGTCGTCGAACGCCGGGCAGGTGTCACAGCCATTGGGGACCGTGTCGTTGTCGCCATCCAGCGCGTCGTCGAATCCAGGGCACTTGTCGCAACCGTTGGGAACACCATCGATATCGGTGTCTTCGGAGTCGTCTGAACCCGCGCAGATGTCGCAGGCGTCGGGGACCCCGTCGGTATCGGTATCGGTGTTGTCGTCGCCCAGGGGACAGATGTCGCAGCCGTCGGGGACGCCATCTCCATCGAGATCTGCCGTGTCATCGGCGCCGGCACAGGTGTCACAGAAGTCCGGGACGGTGTCGAAGTCTCCGTCGAGGGTGTCGTCGCCTCCGGCACAGACGTCGCACCCGTCTGGGACCGAGTCGTTGTCGGTGTCGATCCCATCGTTCGACCCTGGACAGACATCGCAGCCATTCGGCGCGCCGTCGCCATCGGCGTCGACCCGATCGTCGAATCCGGGGCAGATGTCGCAGTCGTTCGGGACGGTGTCGGAGTCCGCGTCGAGGGTGTCGTCGAATCCAGCACACAAATCGCAGCCGTCGGCCGTCCCGTCTCCGTCGTTATCGACCGCATCGTCGAACCCGATGCATTGGTCACACCCGTCGGGCACACTGTCGCCGTCCCCGTCCACGGCATCGTCGAACCCATTGCAGATGTCGCAGTCGTTCGGCACGGTGTCCAGGTCGTCGTCGAGGGGAGACGAACAGTCGTCGCACCCGTTCGGGGTGCCGTCCCCGTCGTCGTCGAGGGTGTCGTCGTGGCCGGCGCAGATATCACAACCATCGGGCACGCCATCGGCGTCGGCGTCCAAGGTGTCGTCATCGCCCGGGCAGGCGTCGCAGCCGTCGGCAACGCCGTCGGTGTCGGCGTCGTCGGCGTCGTCGAAACCGGGACAGAGGTCGCAGCCATCGGGCACGGTGTCGAGGTCCGTGTCGATGGCGTCGTTGGAGCCCGAGCAGATGTCGCATCCGTCCGGGACGTTGTCGCCGTCCGTGTCGACGTTGTCGTCGAAGCCGGCGCACACGTCGCAGCCGTCGGGAACCAGATCGGTGTCGCCATCGAGGGTGTCGTCGAATCCGGGACAGATGTCACACCCATTGGGGACAGTGTCGGTATCGTCGTCGATAGTGTCGTCGCCGCCGGGACAGACGTCGCAGCCGTTGGGCACGCCGTCGAGGTCGGCGTCCTGGGTGTCGTTGAACCCCGGGCAGACATCGCACCCGTCCGGCACGCCGTCGATATCGGCGTCCGCGCCGTCGTCGAAGCCCGCGCAGACATCGCAGCCATCGGGGACACCGTCGGTGTCGCCATCGTCGCCGTCGTCAAAGCCCGGACAGAGGTCGCAGCCGTTGGGCGCACCGTCGGTGTCGTCGTCTACGAGGTCGTCGGAGCCGGGGCAGATGTCGCACCCGTTGGGGACACTGTCCGAGTCATCGTCCACATTGTCGTCGAAACCCAGACAGACGTCGCAGCCGGTGGGAACGCCGTCGTTGTCGCCGTCGATGAAATCCAGGTAGCCCGGGCAGAGGTCACAGAAATCCGCGGTCCCATCTCCATCGGAGTCGACGGTGTCGTCGCCTCCGGAGCACACGTCGCAACCGTCCGGAATCCCATCGCTGTCCGCGTCGAGGGTGTCATCGAATCCGGCGCAGTCATCGCATCCGTCCGGCACGGTGTCGGAGTCGGCATCGTCGCCGTCGTCGAAGCCCGCACACGCGTCACATCCGTCCGGCACGCTGTCGGAGTCGGTGTCGGTGAAGTCGTCGGATCCAGGACAGATGTCGCAGCCGTTCCCGGCGCCGTCGCCGTCGTTGTCTCCCTGCAGCGGGTTGTCCACTGTCGGACAGTTGTCGCAGGCGTCTGGGAAGATGTCGAGGTCGCCATTGAGGGTGTCGTCGCCACCAGCACAGATGTCGCAGAAGTCCGGAACGCCGTCGATGTCGGCGTCCAGCGCATCGTCGCCGCCAGCGCAGACGTCGCAACCGTCGGGAACACTGTCGCCATCGGTATCGGTGTTGTCGTTCGCGCCCTGACACACGTCGCAGATGTTGCCGACGCCGTCGCCGTCGGCATCACCCTGCCCGTTGTTGGCGATCTGTGGACAGTTGTCGCAGAAATCCGCGTGGTTGTCGAGGTCGGCGTTCAGGTTGTCGTCACCTCCGGGGCAGACGTCGCAGCTGTCTGAGACGATGTCGCCGTCGCTGTCGGGACAGTCCGGGTCCAATGCGTCGATGAGGCCGTCCGCGTCGTCGTCGGAGCCGTTGCAGCAGAGCTCGGCGCCGGCACAAATAGGGTCGCCGAAGCAGTCGGGGTCCGCGCAGTCGATGAGCAGATCGAGATCGTTGTCGATGAAGTCGTCGCAGTCCTCCTGGCAGCCGCCGGTGTTGTCTACGAACCCGAGATCGAAGCTTCCACCGCCATTGTCCCAGTTCTCCACCACGATGTAGTAGGTGTTGCCGGAGACGGCGAGGAATGTCACCTCGTCCGTGGCCACGCTGGCGTCGGTTGCGCCCTCGATGCAGCTGTTGTTCTCACACAGGCTGTCGAGCACGTACAGGTCGTGGTCGGACGTCATGTTGTTCAGGGTGAATGTGACCAGCCCGGTTCCCTGGGGCGTGAACTCGTAGATGTTCTCGGTGTTGGGCTGTGACAACGGGGCATATGGAGCGCCGCACGTATAGAAATTCATGCTCGAGCTTCCGCCGCCCGTGTTCTCGCCGAGGAGGTCCGAGGAGCACGTGATCACCCTGGCGACGTCATTGGCCACATCGCAGTTGTTGCAGAAAGTGCTCACGGCGTAGGGCCAATTGGTGGCGGCCTGATCCACGTCGAGGTGGATGTAGTAGTTGCCGCCATCGGACTGGAATGCCGCGTCGGCCGCGCCGTTGTTGTCGGCGTCGATGGCCCACTCCGCCAGACCATTGCCGTTTGCTTGCGGAGAGTAGGAAACGCACGCACCGGTCCTGCAGCTGTCCTCGACGATGATCATGTCGGCGTTGGGTCGGGACGCGGGGGGACCGCCGATGAACTCCGGTGGACCGAATCCGACGAAGATCTCCGTCCCCGCTGGCTCGTTCATGACGTACACCATGTCCGAGCCGGCCATGTTGAACACCCCGCAGCTTGGATAGTGGAGCTCGTCGAAGGACGCGTTCGCGTTGGTCCAGCCGGTGGACGTTCCGCACGAGAGGGCCAATGGCGCTGCACAGGTTTGTGCAAAAGCTGTGTTCGGTGCCAGTACGCCAACAACGGCGAGCGCGAACGCCACCCACATGTTGGAGGAGAGGTGGTGGCTCATCTGTTGGTTGCTCCGCGCGGACGACGCGCATTTTAGCCGTCAAGAACTTGCGAAGGAAAGCGAAAAATACAGTCCGGACCTGAATGTCCGCTCATTCAGGGCTCCTTTTTCGAAGAGCGTCTGCCCATTGCGCGGTACCCCGTCACGCAGTCCTCGTTTTACCGAGGTTATGGCTGGCATCTACGAATACCGTCATGGGTCTGGTCCAGCGGTTCCACTCAATTCGATGTGTCGAACATTCGGCTTCACTCGTCGAACATCGCTGGGTCCGATGGGGTTGGATTGCCGGTCCTCCGGCGCACTCCCCAAGCCGTCTCTTTTGTTTGGACGACGGCACCGGGCTGACGATGGAGGTGTGGGCTGGGTTCGACACTCAGTTCTATCGGGACCTCGACGACATGATCGCGCTTGAAGGCGAAGTTGCGACCTTGCGGGTCGAGGTCACCGACCCCAACGGTGTGACCGAGAGTGCGGAGGTCGACGTGGAACTCACATCGCCAGCTGCAGGCCGATGAGCGCTGCGAAGAGCATCGGCGGCCCGCCCCATACCGCGATCGCGACCGCGGAGGTGGTGACCAGCGCGAGGTGATCCATCGCGGTCCGATCGCCGAGAGGCTGGGAGGTGCGAGTCTCGGTCCGCAGGTCCTCGACACCCCAGGTCATCCACTCGCTCGCCGGTCGACGGTACAGGTTTCGCCCCTGGCGCCCGCGGTAGAAGGCCCCAACGGTGCGCGAGGGAAATCGCATCAATCCCAGGAAGAACGTGCCCAGATCGTAGATCTGGCCCAGGACTGGCCCGCCTCCTGATCCCAGACACCACGCGCCCACTTCGCTCTCGCCCGCCTCGTCCGTTCGGTAGCCCGTGACGATGTGATGGAGGTCGTGGTACGGCACCAGAACCACCCTTGCGGCGGGATTCGGAATCGGGAAGGGAAGGCCAAAGGCCGTGGTCCAGTCGAACCATTTGGTGACGCCGCCGTCTTCGGGCAGCTCCTCGCGAATGTAGAAGTCGACGATGGCTTGTTTGGCGGTCAGCATGGCTTGCTCCTTTCAAAAGATGAGCACAGTCATAATTTGACCTGTTGTCCGAAGAGGGGCGACTGGGCGCAACTCTGTGCTGCACAACGGTGTGGACGTGTGAGGCTCTGGCCAATAGATGAACGCGCTCATCTACCGGGTTGAGGCATGTCCCGACGGCAACAGAAGAAGGCAGAGACCCGCGCGGCGATCACCGAGGCGGCGCGGAAGCTGTTCGCCAAACACGGGTACGCAGCCACCCGAACTCGCGACATCGCCCAGGCCGCTGGCATCGCGACCGGCACGCTCTTCAACTACGCCAAGACCAAAGAGGACGTCGTGCTGATGGTCTGGAAGGCGCGGGCCACGGCGCTGATGGAGTCCGGTCTGGCCGCCCTCGCCGCAGAGGCGGATCCCGTCGACGGCATCGTGGCACTGTTTCGGCCCATCTTCGGTTTCTATGCGGAGGATCTGGAGCTGGGGCGCGTCTTCCTACAGCAGGCCATCTACGCCTCGCCCACCGATCCGGAGATGGTGGCCCTCAATGAGGGATTCATCGCCCGCATCGCCCTGACCCTGTCGCCGTGGGCGGGTCTGAACGCGATGCACGTGTCCCTGAACGTGTTCGCCGCCTACCACACGGTGCTCACCATGCTCCTCGGTGGTCGACTCGATGACCGGCAGGCGGCGCGAATGCTTCGGGACCTGGTTCGCGTGCAGCGAAAGGGCTGGGAGGAGGCTGTCAGCTCCGAAGGTCCGTGACGCGGGCGACGACCTCCGCAGCTGCTGTATTGCCGTGCGCGGCCAGCCCACAAGCGACCTGTCGCGCGCGTCGGAGGGCGGCCGCCTTGTCGGCTACCTGCCGCATCAAGTGCTCGAGAACCTCGATCTCGCCCAGGCGGGCTGCGGTCTCTCCCAGAGCATTGGCCATCGCGGTGGCCTCTTCCGCGGGCAGGCGGGTGTGATGCTCGGCGAGGAGAATCCGTCCCGACGCATCGAGCTCGCGCACGGCCCTGGTGGCCCTCGGAAACCGTCCGAGGGGGAAGAGCAGGCATAGCTCCATGAACAGTTCCGGGTCGGTCTTCGCCAGTTCGGCTTGGGTGGCCGCGCGAAACAGCCAGCTGGACACCGTGAATCGCGTCCGGCCTCCGCGACAGGTGTCCACCGCTTTGCGGAAAGCGAGGTGGCACTTTTTCGTTTCCCCCGCGCGGGCCCAGGCCACAGCCAGCCCGGCGTCGGCGAGGCACGCATCCCCGTCGTAGAGCAGGTTGCGGAGCGCAGCGGCCCGCTTCTCGAGTGAAAGCGTCCAGATCACCTCGGGCACGACCGCGGCCAGGTCCTGGGGAATGACGCTCGAGCCCATCAGCACATCCAGGAGGTCGTCCACGCGGGTGCCGGTCGACTGTTTGGGATGGGCCAAGAGGTGTTGGGCGATGTCCAGGGCGAGGTAGGCGGGTCCGCGGCGCGAGATTCGACAGTCCTTCATGCCTTTGAGGACCTTCAGGGCGTCATCGACCTCGTCGAGCAGCAAGTGCAATCGGCCAAAGTCGTGTTTCCAGGTCTGCTGGCTGTCGTTGTCGCGGCCCCACTTCGGGCACTTCTTGTACCGGGCCTTGAGGGTCTTGGCCTGCTTGGCGTCCAGGGGCACGGCTCCAATGGCAAGGAGCGAGGCGCGCAGGGGTCGCGAGATCTGTGACTTGTCGCCCTGGTACGAGGCCGCGAACGCAAAGGCGTCGTCGATGTGCCCGGCAGCCGCCAGCGCTCCGCACAGATCGCGGGCCTCGTCTTCGGTCATGACCCCGGTTCGCAGGCTGAAGTCGGCGGGGGGACACCACGCCTCCACAGCCGTCAGACCGAGGGGGCCGAGCAGCGCGGCGGCGGCCGACAGCCGTGGCCGATCCGCTTCTGGGAGAAGCTCCTTCCAGCGCTCGAGGGCGACGGTGGGTTCGTCGACATGTCGGGTCGCCGCGTCGCGAATGAGGACCGAGATGCGTTTCTGCCGTTGGTTGAGGTTGTTGCTTCCCAGTTTCTCCTCGTGCTCGCGCATCTCCAGGGCGCCCTGCAGGAGTCGCGTCTCGAGCTCGACGGTCGCCGCCGTCGGCAGCAGCGTCTCGACGACCTGCATCTTGTCGTTCTTGATGCCGAACTCGAACGCGGCACATCCACGCTCTACAGCCGCTTTGAAAACAGACAGCGCGACGGCGGGGTCGAGGTCGGCGATGCGCGGCCAGAGGGGGTGCAGGTGGTACAGATTCTCGGTGGAGTCAATGAGCTTTACGAGCCGATCTGCATCGTTGCTGGCCACCGCCCATGCGAGCTGCTCGTCGAGCTCTGGCGTCTCGCTCGACGGCTCCTCGACGGCGACGATCAGCGCGTCGACCACTCCCTGCGAGTCGGTGTTCGAGAGGGCGATGGCCGCGTGGCCCGAGGCCCCGCGTGCCCTCCGACGGAGGCGGCCCTCAGACCTCAGTTCCTCCAGGGTGTCGAGGGGTGGGGGGTGTGTCCACGAGATCTTCTTCGCGAACTCTCCCCCGAGGGCAGCGTCGGCGACGCTCTCGGCTTCCGATCGGTACACGAACTTGCGCAGCGCTTCGGCGTGATCCCGCCAGCTTGGCGAGACGGGCTCGAGCTCGACCGGTGGTGGTGGTGGCGCCGGTTTTCGGAATATCCCGACGACGGTGTCCCATATCGACTTCGGAGCGGGTCCCTGGGGTTCCTCGGGTTCCGGCGGGGCGGCGTCGGCGCGACAACAGGCAACCACGGCCAGGGAGACGCCGTGAGACCTCCGGTCCTTGTAGTCGATGAACTGATCGCACAGGGCGCCGACCTGCCGGACCGCTGCGAGGACGGCCGGGTGGTTGGAGGGCAGCGCGGCCAACACATCGAGCAGGTCGGCGAGGGCCTCTACTTCCTCGCCGCCACTCTCCACGATGGGATCGCCGCTCGCGTCGCCGACGGCCGCCATGAGCCCTTCGGCATCGGCGCCTTCCTTCAATGCGATGCGCGCCCGGGTCGTCGATCGCTCGCTCTTGGCGAGGACGTGCATGTGACCGTGGAGGGCGGTGGCGACGGTGATCTGGCCCTGTTCCAGCTGCCGCTCGGCGAGGCGTGCCAGGACCTGCGCGGCGGAGCCATAGTAGGCCCGGCACACCAATTTCGCAGCCAGATCGACCCCGGCGTTGGCCAACAGGACCGTCGCCCAGGCCTCCACCAGCGCCCCGTCGCTGAAGTCGCTCCATCGGATCTTTCCGTCAGAGGCCGACAATACCGATTCGAGGACCTCTGCTGTCTGGCCGGCGATGCCCGGGTGCAGGGCTCCAATGCCCGCTGTCGCGACGAACCGTTCGGCCTCGCCGAGGAGGTCGAGTGCCGCGGCAGTTCCAGCCCCATCCCCGGCGGCGGCGCGTTCTACGGCGCCTTGAATCGCCTCGCGGGCCGGACTCGTCTGAAAGCGGTCGATGGATTCGCCGCACAGCCGGGTGAGATTTTCGGAGGTCGTCATCGGGTGGGGCCATGGTATCTCTGGCGACGATGCACCACACGCTCTCCTTCGGGGACTTCCAGCTCCACATCGACCGGGGTGAACTGCGCAAAGGCGACGAGCGGGTCGAGCTTCAGCCGGCCGTCTACGAGGGTTTGAAGTACTTCGCGGAGCATCCCGGTGTCCTGCACGGGCGGGAGGATCTGCACACGGCGTTGTGGCCGGGCGTGCACGTCGCCGACGACGCACTCTCCCAGTTGATCCGGAAGTTGCGGTTGGCGCTCGGCGACAGCGCGCGGTCCCCTCGGTACATCGAGACGGTCGCGCGCCGCGGCTATCGGTTCGTCGCCGAGGTCCAGACCGGAGGGCATGCCCGGGAGCGGACGCCGCCGAAGTCCACTCTCCACGGGCGCGAGTCCGACCTGGAGCGGATCGTCAGCAGCGTCGCCGGGGGCGCTGGAATCGTGACGATCACCGGACTCGGAGGCATGGGCAAGTCCTACCTCGCGCGGGCTGCAATGGAGACTCTTGGGGCTGACTTCGACCGGCGTCTGAGCGTCGATCTCCAGGAGCAGGACACGCCGAGCGGACTGGTACACGCCGTGGCGCGCGCACTGGAGGCCCCACTGCTGGACGACCACCCCGACGAAGAGCGCGCTCAGGTCGGCCAC
>Ga0315336_1004883_pt1 | contig 15283 bp, 11 predicted proteins | sample ASW5metaG_FD_204512 | JGI IMG/M metagenome (GOLD analysis project Ga0315336, IMG submission 204512) | Ammonia-oxidizing marine archaeal communities from Monterey Bay, California, United States - ASW #5 | ecosystem: Environmental > Aquatic > Marine > Intertidal zone | place: USA: California...
CGCTCGATCACCACTTCGGCCTTGTCCCTTTGATGCCCCGCAAAATCAGCACAGCCGAGAAATTTTTCTGCAACTTCATCATAGCTCATGGGATTTACCGGGCTACCCTTGCCAAAATCGGCACGGCCCTCAATTCTGCGGCCATCGTATAATTCAATCTCGATGATGGTGGTCATCTTGTCATAACCGGCGGCTTCGGCCTCCGGGTGCACACCAAATTCAACCTTTTCGATCATCGCCTTGACATCAGCGCGGTTGACCACGGTATCTGTAAACTCACCGAGGCCGCCGACCCCGTCGAGCAGCAGGATCGCCATGCAGAATTCCATGGAGAACTTGGCCTGAAGTTCATCGGCGGGGCGGTGATGGATCAGCGCGTTGGGCATATTCTTATTAGTCCCGATCTTGACCGCAGCCACTTGATCGGCACGGATGTCGTGGGCGGCGACCAGTTCGCGCATCTTGGTCATGCCGGGATGAGTGAGCGATCCCGATGGGTGCGGCTTGATGGAAATTCCCGGTTCGGCGAAGGTCCAAGGCGCGCCGAGTTTTCCCAATATCGCGCCCTCGTCGAAGCCACCACCGGCAGCGCGGAAGAAACCGCGAGGCGCTTCCAGGATAATGTCCGTTGCAGTCCAGCCCCGAGCCGCGAAATCAGCTGCAGTGACGCCAGATTCTGAGGATCGCCCAGCGTGGAAAGGTTTGGTCATAGTACCGAAATTTTCACGCAGACCAGCCGATTGCGATCCTGCCACAGAAAGCGCCCGGCGCGTGGTCTCGACATCCAATCCCTGAAGCCTAGCTGCCGCCGCCGCCGCCGCGAACGTTCCGCAGGTGGCCGTTGAATGAAAACCTTCCTGATAGTGACGGGGATTAATGGCCTCAGCAATTTTGCATTCAACCTCAACACCGATGTGATAAGCCGCCATGAGATCAGCACCTGATGCGCCATCCCTCTCTCCAATAGCGAGCGCCGCAGGCAAGCACGGCGCCGTCGGGTGGGTCAGCAACCCGTATACCCGGTCCTTGGCAATGGCCAGTTGGGTGTCGTCATAATCATCGGCATGGATGGCAACACCATTAGCGAAAGCGGCAAAACGGGGCGCCACGCGCATCTCTGAACCGATCACCAAGGACGGCCCAGTGCCCAACCCAAGGCTTTCGAGATGTGCCCGCACTAAACTGCCTGACGCCGCGTGGTTACCCGAAAGCGCCAATCCTAAACCATCGAGGATCGACTTCTTGCCCAGAGCAATGACTTCGCCAGGGATATCGCCATAGCTTGTCCCGGAGATGAAATCGGCGACGTAAGTGGTCAGGGATTCGGTCATGGCAACTCTCCTCATGTCCACCATTTGACCCAGCGAACGGGTGTGGCGCAATATGCTCACCAAGATACTGTCCCACTCAATAAGATACCAAGGCGCAAATGACCCTGCCGGATATTCCCAAGACACTACCCAAGAACATGGCCGCCATCGAAATCACCAAACCGGGCGGGCCCGAGGTTTTGAAAACCGCAAACGTAGCCGTGCCTGCACCGGTACATGGTGAGGTTCTAATCCGGGTGGCGGCGGCGGGCGTCAACCGGGCCGATGTAGTCCAACGCCAGGGACTTTATCCACCACCCAAGGGGGCTTCTTCCCTTCCAGGCCTTGAAGTGGCGGGCACTGTGGTGACCCTTGGCGAAGGTGTCAGCACGCCTGCCGTGGGTGATGAGGTCGCTGCTTTGCTATCGGGCGGCGGCTACGCCGAATACGTCAGCGCCCCAGCTGTTCAATGCCTGCCGGTACCTAAAGGCCTCACCCTGGAGGAGGCAGCGGCACTGCCGGAAACTTGCTTCACGGTGTGGTCCAACGTGTTCGACATGGCTGGGCTCAGCCAAGGAGAGACCTTCCTGGTTCATGGTGGCACCAGCGGGATCGGTACCACGGCGATCCAGGTGGCGGCGGCTTTCGAAGCCAAGATCTTCGCCACTGCCGGCAGTGCCGAGAAATGTGCCGCCGTGGAAAAGCTGGGTGCTCGGGCCATTAATTACCGCAACGAGGATTTCGTCGAAATTGTCAAGGCCGAGGCTCCGCCAGGTGCAGATGTCATTCTTGATATCGTCGGTGGCAATAACGTCCAGCGCAATATCAGCGCCGCCGCACCGGACGGGCGCATAATCTCCATCGCTTTTCTCACGGGATCAAAGGTCGAGTTGAATCTGATGCCGGTCATGTTGAAACGCCTAACTCTGACTGGCTCGACGCTCAGACCGAGGGACGTCGCCTTCAAGGGCGCCATCGCCGAAAAGCTCCGCACACACGTCTGGCCGCTGATCGCGATGGGCCACATAAGCCCGGTGATCGACACAGTGTTCCCGCTTGCTGAGGCTGCCAAGGCCCATGCCCTGATGGAAAGCTCAGCCCATATAGGTAAGATCGTGCTGCGTGTCTGATAGAGCTTGTGTATGCTGTACTCATGGCCCTAGACCTCCACATAACACCCTTCAACGGCCCGTTGGGCGCTCATGTGACGGGGATTGATCTGACCCAGCCGGTGGATTCGGAGACAGAATCTGCCCTCGACAAAGCGTGGGCCGAACACCTTTTGCTAGTCTATCCCGGCCAGAGCCTAAATGACGACCAGTTGATCGCCTTCACTCAAGTTTTTGGCGAACTCGACCCGCCGGGGCCCAACCCCTATGGCGGATCGATCCTGCCCGCGCACCCAGAGATCAACGTCATATCCAACGTGTTGGAAGGTGGCCGGCCGATCGGCAATCTCGGAGCCGGCGAGGCCATCTGGCACGGCGATATGACCTACACGGAAAGGCCCCCCCGGGGCAGCATCCTGCAGGCGCTGGAGCTACCACCCGAAGGTGGTAACACCTATTTCGCCAATATGTACCTGGCCTATGAAAAACTGGATACAGACCTCAAGGGGCGGATAGCGCCCCTCATCTGTATTCACGACGCGACATTCAACTCGGCAGGCATAATGCGGGCAGGCTATTCGGAAGTGACCAACCCCCGTGAAGCGCCCGGCGCCCGGCACCCACTTGTCATCAGTCATCCAGAAACGGGCCACACCTGCCTATTCCTAGGCCGCCGGCGCAATGCCTGCATCATCGGCATGCCGCTTGACGAAAGCGAGGAACTTTTAGACAGTCTTTGGACCCATGCCACCCAGGACGCCTTCGCCACCACCCATGTCTGGTCATCAGGTGACTTGCTGATGTGGGACAATTTTGCGACCCTGCACCGCCGCGATGCCTTCGACGAGACGAGCCGCCGCATCCTCCACCGCACCCAGATCAAGGGCGATACGGTCCCAGTCGCCGCCTGAACTTCCATGCCTGATCTAGCTGGCCTTACCCTGCACCTAGTGCACTTACCGCTAACCGTACCCTATCACGTGTCCTACCGGGTCTACGAGGATTTCGACCCGATCCTAGTAGAGTCCTGGGACAGAGAGGGCCGCACCGCCTGGGGTGAAGGCCATATCTCGCCCGGGTATTCAGATGAGACGGTCGCCGGCGGGTTCGAATTCTGCAAAACACTAGCGGGCAAAATGGTGGGCCGAAGCGCGTCGGAGGCCAAGTCCCTAGCCCAAGCACGAAGGCACGAAAGCCCGGTTGCTGCATCAGCCTTGATCACGGCAGTGGAAGCTTTAGAAGGCAATCCGCTTCTCTCCCTTACTGAAGACGTGACGCTACCGCTGCTGACACCTTTCCACGCGACCGAACCCGGCGCCATCGAAGACGAGGTGGAAGAACGTCTCACACAAGGCTTCCGCACCCTCAAGGTCAAGGTCGGCAAGGATTGGCGAGCCGACCTAATCCGCGTCGCCCAGATTCGCGATACCGTAAAGGGCCGCGCCGTCATCCGCCTCGATGCCAATAGAGGATTCTCTAGAGAAGACGGGCTAAGCTTCGCCCGCGGCCTGGAACCTGAAGGCATCGAGCTTTTCGAACAACCTTGTGCCGCGGCCGACTGGGAGGCAAATGGCAAAGTTGCCGCCGATAGCAAAATGCCGGTGATGCTTGATGAATCAATATACGGGCTCACCGATATCGAGCGTGCAGGACTTATGCAAGGAGTCGGCTTTGTAAAACTCAAGCTAAAAAAAATGGGTGGATTAGAGAATCTGCGCGCGGGTCTCGCACGCATCCGGGCGCTGGGCATGGAACCAGTGCTGGGCGATGGCGTCGCCGCCGATATCGGCTGTTGGATGGAAGCCTGCGTGGCCCGCTTAGGACGAGACGGCGGCATAACCAATGCCGGCGAATGCAATGGCTTCCTGAAGACCCAAACGAGCCTGTTCACCAACCCCATAAGTTTCGCCAATGGTGCCCTGCATCTGCCCGCTGGATACTGCCCTGATATAGATCGCGAGGCATTAGCAAATCATACACGGGAGTGCGCCAAATTTACGTCAGCAACCATAGCCTAACAGGCTGTTGAAAATATCGTTGAGAGCGTTTGCCCCCTTTCGAGCCAGATCGCATGCGAAGCTTTAGCGAAGCACTCTCCGAGTCATAGAGATATTGTGAGACTAACATCCTTTGGTCGTTCTAACACTTAATCGCCATTCCCTTATTACCGAATGCAGTAAGGCGGGCAAATGGAAACTCGTCCATTTTAAATGGAGCTTTCGCTAACTTAGAGACTGCTTTTTCAATCTCAACGGTGTTTATACAAACCGTCCGGTGATGTGTATCCTGACAACAATCGAAAGGAGATGAACACTCCCCCTATTGGGGGATGTTTTTTGGGGAAGGATCAGACAGTGCGCAGGGCGCAATTGAAATATTGGCTGCTATAGCAGATCCGCCTGGTTATCACCCACGCCATTTTCACCTGCATAAATAATACATAGCGCCTACAATCCAGTAGTTGCGGTACAACTCGGCCGCACCCAAGGAAATCGCTGAGCAAATAAAATGACGACTCCTCTGCTTGATCTTACCGCCATCCTGCTCACCCTTGCCGCCGCATTCGGCTATGCCAATCATCGCTGGCTCAAGCTACCCCATACCATCGGTCTAGTGGTGATCGCGCTATTTGTCTCCATTGTAGTGCTAGCTCTCGACTTCGTGTTACCGACCCTGGGCTTCCGAGCAACAGTGCGGGGTGCGGTGGAGAGTATCGCCTTCTCCGAAGTCCTGATGAAGGGCATGCTCAGTTTCTTGCTGTTCGCTGGAGCCCTTCACATCAACCTCAACGAGCTTGCCCGGCGCAAATGGGCAATCGGCACCATGGCAACCATCGGCGTACTGATCTCCACCGCGCTGGTCGGCACCACAATCTATCTGCTATCTGGCTTTGTAGGATATGCTATTCCCTTCACCTACTGCCTGGTGTTCGGGGCATTGATCTCGCCCACCGACCCTATTGCCGTGCTCGGTATACTCAAGACCGTCAAAGTTCCGGCATCCCTCAAAGCCAAGATTGCCGGCGAGAGCCTATTCAACGACGGCGTCGGTATAGTCGTCTTCACCATCGTGGTCGCCATCGCCGTTGAGACCGAAGGCGGCGCACCCATCACAGCGGCATCCATAGCCAAGTTGTTCGCCACTGAAGCACTAGGCGGCGGACTTCTGGGGCTGGCCACTGGTTTAATCGCCTATCGCGCCATCGGCTCCATCGATGAGCACAATCTTGAAGTCCTTATCACCTTGGCTCTTGTTACGCTGACCTATTCCATTGCCATCGCTATCCACGTGTCGGGCCCTATTGCCGTGGTCATCGCCGGCATTCTCATCGGCAACCACGGAAAGCAGTTCGCCATGAGCGAGACCACACGCGATCACTTGTTTAAGTTCTGGTCGCTGATTGACGAGGTGCTGAATTCGATCCTGTTCCTGGTCATCGGATTCGAGATCCTGGCTTTGACCTTCACTGGCAGCATCGTCCTTATCATGATGGTGGCCATCCCGGTAGTGCTGGCGGCACGCCTTATCGCTGTCTCGTTGCCGCTCACCTGCCTTAGCTTAAGCAACGAATTCACCAAGGGGGCCATTCCGGTGCTGACCTGGGGTGGATTGCGCGGTGGAATTTCTATCGCCCTAGCCTTATCGTTGCCCGAATTTTCGCAAAAAGACGTGGTCCTCGCCGCAACTTATGGCGTCGTCATCTTTTCCATCGTCGTCCAGGGATTGACCGTAGAGCGCGTAGTTCAAAGGGTGGTTCGTTAAGGTACCAGCACCTTGAAGCGTGTGGTGCCGTCGCGGGCTATTTGTTCCACTAACCCCTGTTCCCAACTAAGATATTGGTTCATGCGATCCTCGACCCCGCCCGAGTACTCATAGGGTCGCCAGAAGGCATCGTCATCTACCGGATCGACGGCATTTTCCACCCCCTCTTCCAGGGGTAAGCCATCACACCGCCAAGCAGCATTGCCGCCAGCTAGTACTTTCACCGGCACCTTGGCCAATTCCGTGGCCTCCTTGGCGGCGAAGCGGGCGATGCGCCCGTCGTCCGACGTCAGAATCACCATTTCTTTCTGGTCCAGACTAGGCAGGCTCTCGGCTAAGCGTGAGCGGATCGCGAACCTGGCACCGGGGATGTGGCTCTTGGCATAGTCCAGGCTGCGGGTAAAATCGAGGATCAGCGCTCTGCTTCTCATTTTTTCCTCCGCCAAAATTTTGGGTGATAAGGTCTCGATACCTCCATCATCGGTATCGAGCAAATCCGCAACATAAGCGCCCCGGACCTTCGGCCCGTCGCCCATGCCCCCGTCGAGCACATAGGCTTGCCAACCCATCTGGCGTAACCAGGAAGCTGTGGTCAGTGCCCTGGGGCCGGTGTCGTCAACACAGACCACCCGTGCGCCCAAACTCGCCATAAAGGAATCCGTCTTTTGCACCAATTGCACGCCAATAGCGGGCTGGAAGCCTGAGAGGTGCCCGGCGCAATATTCCTTCAATGTGCGCACATCGAACAGGTAAAGAGTGTGTTGATCAGCCTCGTTACGGAAACCCTCCAAAGTGACCCCATCGATGACCTCTACGCCGGTGCGTGCCGCTACCGCGCTGGCCCTATCCATAGCGTTTTTGAGCCCAGCCCCGGTGACCTCGGGAGGTTCACGCTCGTTGCCGTGTTCTACTTCGTAGCCCGCAAGGTGCCAGCCCATGGTGCCGTTTTCCAGCGCCACCACCCCGTTGACTATCCCGGCATTGATAAGGGTCTGAGCCCCGATGATCGACCGCGTGCGCCCGGCACAGTTTATTACCACCAGGGTTGATTCAAGGGGCGCAATATCATGGATACGGTAGAGCAGTTCCGAGGTCGGGCAATCGATGGCGGTGGGGATATTCATTAAACGAAATTCGTCCATAGGTCGGGAATCAAGCACCACCATGTCGTCGCCCCGATCCATCATAATCTTCAATTCATCGGCCGTGACATGGGGCGTCCCATTGGTATATTTGACCAATTCGCCGAACGCTTTAGAGGGCACGTTCATCCCACCGAAGACCTCGAACCCGGCCGCACTCCAGGCTGCCAGCCCGCCGTCCAGCACCGATATATCGGTATAACCCAAACTGGCAAGGCGATCGGCCGAGCGTTGCGCCAAGTCATCGCCATCGTCTATCACCGTCACCGGCGATCCCAACCGCGGCACCATATCGCGGACCAGAATTTCCAGCCGGCTCAAGGGACACGAGGCAGCGTAGAGACAATGCCCCCGAGCGTAGACGCCCTCTTCGCGAACATCCAACAGAGCGTGTTCGCCACGACCCTCCAACGCTTCGGTGACAAGGTCTTTCAGTTGTATTGCCGCTAAACTCGGGAACATTAGGGGACCTTAAGTGCAGGGAATTAAGCGGTCGTAATCATAGAACGGTTGACCCTTAGGGACTAGAACCCTAGCTTCCCCCTTACAACGTAGTGAAGAAGGCTGGAGGCAACCAACCCTCGACGTAATAGGGAAATTTCTGGCTACAATTATATAGGTTTGCTGATAGGAGGCACCCATGCAAAATAAGACGAAATTCCGTACCGCGGTTATGTCGCGATTTACTCTTAGCGTCGGCCTCGTTGCCGCTCTTGGCCTTGGGATACAGACTACAAGCGCAATCAGTGCCGATTTCCCCAGTAAGGAAATCCAGGTCATCAGCCACGCGTCGCCCGGCGGCGGCACCGACACCACGGCACGTATGATGATGATCCGCTCGCGGCGCTATCTCGCCAAGGGGATCAAGAGACTGAAGAAGTCGGGCGCGCCCATGAACGTCGTATACAAGCGCGGCGGCGCCGGCAAGCGGGCCCATGAATACCTGCTCAAACGGCCTGCCGATGGGCATACCATCATGGCCCTGACCCAGACCCATTTCTACACCATCGCCCGGGGCAAGAGCCCGCTCAAGGCCAGCGACCTGATCGGCGTGGCGCGGGCCATGGATGACCCGACCTTCATCGTCGTGCGCAAGGACAGCCCTTATAAGAATATCGACCAGTTGGTGGCGGCATCCAAGACGAAGCCGTTAAATTGGGGCGTCTCCCAAGTCGGTGGCACCGAACATGTGGGCCTGGCGCGGTTTGCCAAGGCGGCGGGCTTCAAGATCAAGGTGGTTCCCTTCGGTTCCGGCGGCAAGATGCTGGCGGCACTGATGTCGGGCGCCATCGAAGCAACCCTGCCCAACGTGTCGGAAGCAGTAGGTCTGATCGCCGACGGTACGGTGCGAGCTCTGGTGGTGCTGGCGCCATCGCGGCTCAATGATTACAAGAAAGTCCCTTCAAGCTATGAAAAGGGCTGGAAGATCGCCGTCTCCACCACCCGCGGCTACGCAGTGCGCAAGGGCACGCCGCCAGAGGTCGTCAAGAAGCTGTCGAAATCCCTGGTCAAGGCCATGAAGCATTCGACTTTCGCGGGATACCTCCGGGCGTCGGGGCTCGACCCCAAGGCCAGCCCGGCGGGAAGCAAGGTCTGGACCAAGCAGATCCGCGATGAGATCAAACTCGCCAGGCGTACGTTGAAGGAACTCGGCATCATCAAATAGCCGGCCTGGAGTGGGATAAACCCAGTTGAGCGATCAACCGGAACAAAAAGTGGACGGGAAGGGTGGGACGTGGCTCCCATCCTTCCTGCATCCCACCGACCTCTGGATCACATTGGTCCTCCTGGCGATCGGTGCATTCCTATTTTATGAGACATCGACCTGGGAAACCGCGCCCCCGGCGTTCTCCCAGAATATCCCGCCGACCTTCTTCCCCAGGCTGGTCTTGGGGATCATCATCTTTCTCACCCTGATCCTGCCGTTCGAGAGCCATTACGCGATCAAGCAGGGCACCGACCTTGACGAAGACCGTAGCGCCAAGGTCGAGCGCATCACCTACATCACCGCATTGGGGCTTTTGTTCATCGTGACGCTGAGCGAGTGGCTGGGCACCGACCTATCCATGGTGCTGGCCTGCGTGCTGCTGCCGATGCTTTGGGGCGAGCGGCGGCTCAAGATCATCATCCCCTTCGCCATTATTTTTCCGCTGGTGGTGCGGTTGGTGTTCGTCGAGGGGCTGATGGTGCATTTTTTGCCCGGCATCCTAGAGCCGATCCTGGGCTGAGAGGATCGGCATGGAACCAGTCATCCAGGGCATCACCCTTATCCTCGAGCCTTATAATCTGCTGTTAATATTGGGCGGCGTCGTCATGGGCGTTCTGGTCGGCGCCCTGCCCGGCCTGTCCTCGACCCTGGCGGTGGCGCTGTTGCTGCCCTTCACCCTACAACTACAGCCGATCCCAGCCATCGCCATGATGGCGGCGCTCTATTGCGCGGGCACCTTCGGCGGCTCCATCACGGCGATCTTGATCAATACCCCGGGCGCGCCGCCGGCAGTGGCGACAGCGCTCGATGGTTTCCCCCTGGCCCAACGGGGCGAGGCAGGCCGGGCGCTTGGCATCGCCGCGGTCAGTTCGGTGTGCGGCGGCATGTTCTCGCTGCTTATCTTCATCGTCGCCGCCCCCATGCTGGCTAAGATCGCGCTCAGCTTCCGGCCCCAGGAATATTTTGCCCTCGCCCTGTTCGGGCTTTCCATGCTGGCCTCGATCTCGGGCAAATCGTCGCTTCGCAACCTGATCGCCGGCGCCTTCGGAGTGCTGGTGGCGACCATCGGCATCCACGAGACCACCGGGGTCGAGCGTTTCGTCTTCTCGATCCCCGAATTCGTCGAGGGCATCGGCTTCGTGCCGGTCCTCATCGGCCTATTCGCCATGGCCGAGCTCCTGAACCAGTCCAGCAAGCTCGACTCGGCGGTGGAACGGGTCAAATCGATCGCCATAAAGCTGCCATCTATGGCTGACTTCAAGCTAATCCGCTGGACCGTGGCACGCTCAGCGGTGATCGGCACCTTCATCGGTATCCTGCCTGCTGAGGGCTCCACCGTCGCCGCCATCATCGGCTACAACGAAGCCAAGCGCTGGTCCAAGAACAAGGAAGAATTCGGCAAGGGATCCATCATAGGCATCGCCGGGCCAGAAACCGCCAATAACGCGGCCACCGGTGGCGCCATGGTACCGACCCTGGCCCTGGGCATTCCCGGTTCCGGCACCACCGCTGTGATCCTCGCCGCCCTTATGGTCCACGGGCTCCGGCCGGGACCCTATCTCATCCAGAACACGCCGCATTTCGTCTACGCCATCTTCACGGCCATGTTCATCGCCAATGTGCTGTTCCTGATCTTAGGCCTGCCCGGGGCCAAGCTGTTTGCGCGCATCACCCTGATCCCGCGCCAGTTCCTGTGGCCGGCGGTGTTCGTGTTCTCCATGATCGGCGCCTATGCCTTGAACCAGTCGCTGTTCGACGTCTGGGTGATGCTGCTCTCGGGCGTTCTCGGCTTCTTCATGCTGCGCCATGGTTTCGGTCCAGCCCCCTTCGTCATGGGGCTGATTCTGGGCCGCCTGGTGGAAGAGAACTGGTCGCGTGCCATGATTATCTACGACAACAACTTTCTCCGCTTTTTTGAGAGCTGGATCGTCGATTTATTTTTAGTGCTCACCATTATCGGCTTGTTCGGACCCTTCATATTCCGCCAGCTGAACGTTCTCATGAACAAGATGAAACCCGAAGGCCGGGTGTTGGAGGATTGATCTCCAAAGCCGCACCCGGGCGGGGCACGCCTTCATGACCGACAATCAGGCCCAGATAAGCCCCCCCATGGTCGCTTTAAGCACCCATATGGCAGCCGCCGCCGGGGCAGTGCTCCCCGATGCCGTCGCCACCAAGACCAAGCATCATATTTTGGACAGCCTCGCCGCCATGATTTCGGGCTCACGCCTCAAGCCCGGGCGTTTGGCGATATCTTACGCAAAAGCCCTTGGCGGCACCCAAGAATCCCTGGTGCCGGGGACCGAGATCCTCACCACGGCACGGAATGCGGCGCTGGCCGGTGGCATGTGCGCCCATGCCGATGAAACCGATGATTCCCACCCCACCGCCTTCTTCCATCCAGGCTGCGCCATCGTGCCCTCAGGCCTCGCCATGGCGGAGCGCGGTGAGGCATCGGGCACGGCGCTGATCAATGCGGTGGCGCTCGGCTACGATATCGGCGCGCGCGTCAATTTGGCGCTCGACGTGGAACGATTCTATGGCGAGAACAATTTCTCCACCCATAGCTTCGGCGCGCTGTTCGGCTCTGCCGCCGCGGCTGCTTCCCTTGCCGGCCTGGACGCCCAACAATGCCGATGGGCGCTGTCTTTCACCGCCCAGCAGGCGTCAGGCCTTGGCTGCTGGGCGCGCGACACCGAACACGTGGAAAAAGCGTTCGATTTCGGCGGCATGGGGGCGGAACACGGGGTCGCGGCCGCCACCATGGCCGAAGCCGGCATGACCGGGCTGGATGATGTCTTCTCCGGGCCGCGCAACTTTTTTGCGGCCTTCGGCGGCACGCCTGAGCGCCTATCCCAGGATTTGGGCAAAGTGTTTGAGATCATGAATGCCAACATCAAGAAATGGTCGGTGGGATCGCCCTGCCAGGCGCTCTTGGATTCCCTTGAAGTCCTGATGGCGGAGAACGGTTTGACCCCGGCCAATGTCACCAAAATGGAAGCCCGGGTGCCCGCCGTCGAAGCCCATGTGGTGGACAACCGGGAAATGCCCGATATCTGCCTGCAACACCTCCTAGCACTTCTTCTTGTGGATGGTTCCCTCAGTTTTGAAAACACCCATGATTACGCCCGCATGGAAGATGCTAAAATCCGCGCCCTTCGCGAAAAAATCACTATCGTCTCCGATGCCGAACTGCCGCGACGGGCGGGTGTGTTGACGGTTGAGCGCAGCCATGGCGCCGCCCTCACCCATGAAGTGACCCATGTGCGCGGCACCGCCGCCAATCCCATGACAGAGGGCGAGGTCGCTGCCAAAGCCCACGACCTGATGGAGCCGATCTTAGGGGACGCGCGCGCCTCTGATTTGGTCGACACTATCTTGAATCTGGAAGCGCTCGACGATTGCCGAGCGCTCCGGCCCCTGCTGACCGCCTGAAACAAAAACCGGAAAAGGCCCACCCCATGAAAATCAAGGATATTAAGGCATCAATCCACACTATGGATGTGGAAATACCTCTGGCTGGAAAGATCGAGGGCTACGGCCGTGCCGAGCAACGCCATTTCGTCCTCGCCCAAGTCGAAACCAATGACGGGCTGACCGGTGTCGGGCTCACTGGGCATTTCCTTTCTCGCGCCGTGATCGCCGCCTTGGACGGCCATGTGCTACCGCTGGTGCGCGATATGGACCCCTGCGATCTGGAAGCCATCCACACCCAGGTCCATGACAAGCTCAACCCCCGCGCCATGACTGGTACCATCTCCATGGCGCTAAGCTGCCTCGACATGGCGCTGTGGGACATCATCGGCAAGCACCAGGGGCGCTCTGTCGCCGGATTGTTGGGCGGCGCCCGCACTAAGGTACCGAGCTATTGCACCTTCGGCTTCCCCCATTACGACCGTGACCTTTTGGTGGAAGCTGCCCTGCTCCAGGTGGCCAACGGCTTCACTGCCCTAAAAATGGTTGTGGCGGTAGATGCCGGCGGATGGCGCGAGGATGCGCGCCGGGTCCGCGCCGTGCGCGAAGCCGTGGGGCCCGATATCGACTTGATGATTGACGCCAATTACCTGTTCACCCCGGTAGAGGCTAAACTACTAGCGCGAGAAGTGGCGGATCTCGATCTCACCTGGTTCGAGGAACCCTTATCACGCAACGATTCAAGGGCACTCGTCGATCTTAGGGGGGCAACAAACATCCCCTTGGCCGCCGGGCAGATGGAGGGCAATCTCTGGCACCTGCGCGAGCACGTGGAGCGCCAGGGCATCGATATCCTGCAACCCAATGTGTGTTATTGCGGCGGCTATACGGTAGCCCGTAAAGCGGCCCACCTAGCCGAGGCGCATAACTTACCCATCGCCAACGGTGGCGGCTGGCCGCATTTCAACATGCACCTGATGGCGGGCGTGGAAAACGGTTGGATGGTGGAATGGCACCTGGGCAACGTCTCAGTGGCCGAGGCCCTCTTCGAGGAAACCCCGTCGCCCGAGGCAGGCATCCTCGCCATCCCCGACCGTCCCGGCCTAGGCCTCCTCCTCAACGCCGATGTGGTCAAGGACACGCGGGTGGATTAGGACCATTGAGGGGTGCCTAATACTCGACACTAATATCTATTTTAACTAGTTTTCTTGGATTCTTGCTTAATTTCACGCAACTTCTTACCGGCTTTCTTCGCCTCTGGGATGTCCATCACTATCGCCAAGAAAATACTATCCTTCCCGGTGGCCTTGCTTGGTAGCTTATAGGTACCAAAGGATTTCCGAAGAGCTGCAAAAATGTTATGCTGAGTTCACAAAATTCGACACGGAGGCCTTACCGAGGGCCCGTCCCGGGAGGAGATGATCATGCCTGCAGATATCGATGTCATTGCCGTTGAACCTATTAAAACCGACCTTTACCAGCTCAAGAAAGATTGCGTGTTAGCATGTCGCATGCTCGTCCATGAGGGGGTCTCAGAAGGTGCGTTCAACGTCTCCGTGCGGACTGGTCCTGACGAAATGATGGCAGTTCCTATAACCAGCCCAACTCTGGTGACCGTGGACAATCTCCAAACCTATTCAATCTCCAGCGGGTCGGACAATTGGAAAGCCCATCCCGCAATCTACGAGGAACGGCCCGACGTGGGCGCCATTGTCCATTGCCACCCGCCCCATGTCACAGCGTTCAGCACCTGCTCCGAAGACTTCGTACCGGTGCACCATTACGGCGCACCGTTCCACGGCAAGATTGCCCGCTACACCAGCCCTGGCCAAACTAAATCCAAGGACCGCGCCCGAGATCTTGCGCGCCAGCTCGGCGATAACAGAGCCATTATGCAGCAAGGCCACGGTGTCATCGTCGTCGGCAAGGACATCCACGAAGCACTGATACTGACGCTATTCCTAGAAGAATCCTGTTGGACCACCCTGACCGCCCGGCAGATGGGCACGCCCAATTATCTCAGCCTGGAGCATTCGGTAAAAATCACGCCGCAAATCCTCAAGCAGCGGTCCCAGGACAAGGCCTGGGAGCATTACGTCAACAAGCTGCGCCTCGCCGGATGGGCCTAAGTGAAGCGCGTAGGAAATTTTTCATATACTATGATGTGGTCATAACCTGGCTTGTACAGGGCATCGCACAGTGCCGCCGTCTATGGGGTCGAAAGGATAGCCTGGATAAACTGGGCGATGATGAATTCAATATATTTCAGCCAATCGGGAACCCAGTCCTTATTGCAAGTATGCCCTGAAGCTTAAGAAAATTCGCGACGGATGGCATCGCTGTGCTGACCCGGTGCCGGTACCGGGCCGGGCGCAGGCATATTATCAGACTGAGCCGGCGGGGCCGGCATCTCGACCGGACCGCTCGATGTTTCAATACTCATGCGGCGCAGTTGAGGATGGCTGCTTAGTCCTGCTACTTCGTTGAGCCTCCCAAATGCTGTCCGCGCCAAGCCAAAACGGACAAGCAGCCGGTCACAATCGAGGGTCCCGAATTCCGCAGCTATCACAGAATCCAGGGCGGAGCGGTTGGCAACACGTGCGAGGTTGGTAGAGAAGCGCGGATCGTCCCCCAGAACGGTGTTTTCCAGAACGGATTCGGCAAAGGCGCGCCATTCGCGGTCGTTCTGAATGGAAATCAGCACCTCCCCGCCATCATAGGCATAAGCCCCGTAGGGCGCGATGGAAGGATGATGGAGTCCGGCCCGGACCGGGGCAACTCCACCGTAATCAAAATGCAGCAGCGGTACCGTCATCCAGTCAGCCATGCCGTCGAACA
>Ga0315336_1004884_pt1 | contig 15282 bp, 11 predicted proteins | sample ASW5metaG_FD_204512 | JGI IMG/M metagenome (GOLD analysis project Ga0315336, IMG submission 204512) | Ammonia-oxidizing marine archaeal communities from Monterey Bay, California, United States - ASW #5 | ecosystem: Environmental > Aquatic > Marine > Intertidal zone | place: USA: California...
CAGATCACGAGCGCGCGTATCTCATCAACCGAGATATCGATGCGATTCGCGGCACGATCATCCGGCAGACGATGTTCGCCGAATTTGAGAGAGTGATTCATGATATGGCCGAGTCGGGTGAACCGTTGACGGTCGACAGCTTCAAAAGCGAGTACGGCAAGCTCCTGAAAACCTATTTTGGTCCCGGCTTTACGATCGATGAACAACTCAAGCTTGAATGCTTTAGAATTCCACATTTCTATCGGGCGTTCTACGTCTACAAATACGCCACGGGCCTGTCAGCGGCCATCGCGCTAAGCGAACGCGTATTGAAAGGCGGCAGGAAGGATCTTGGCGACTATCTGGCCTTCCTGAAACAAGGCTGCTCGAAGCATCCGCTCGATCTGCTGCGCGACGCCGGTGTCGACATGGCCAAGCCCGAGCCGGTGCTCACTGCTTTGGATCGTTTTGAAACGCTGGTCGAACAACTCGACGAGCTTCTTTAATAGTCGCTAGCGGAGCTCGTGTTGCGCGTCTTACTCGCGATCCTGTTGGTCCCTGGTGTTTGAGAGATTTTCTTCGCCGAGCTGTGTGACCCACAGAAACGGATTTCCCGCTTCGTCGACCCGCAACTGACCGACCAGACGTGCCTGGCTCAGAATTCGGTCGATGACCCGCTTGAGATAAGTTTTCTTGCTGGGCACTTGTACTTGAATCTGATTGGGATCGATCTGGCGAAGCTTCAAGATTCGCTGGTCGAACAGAACCGGGATCTTCAGTCGCGACTGAAGGGCTTGCAGTGCTTCCGAGAGCGTGTAACCGCTAATCTCGACGGCCGTCGATTGATACAATGCCGGCACTACCTGGCGAGGGCTCTCATCGAACGGCCAACCGGTCGGCCAGAAATCGATCTGTTGGTCAATCTTGGTCACGCGCAGCTGCAGGGATCCGCCCGAGGGTTGTTCTGGTACAAGGACCAATCCTTCTCGACGTAACGAACTGGTCAGCACGACGCCCAACGACAGATCACGCAGCTCAACCTGCTGCGGATCTCGTCGCCGCAACACCCTCTCAACGCTGGAGTCGCGCACTACAGGTACAGAGATCCGGCTGGATACCTCGTCTAGCACCTCAGCGAGAGACTTTCCCGTGGTGGAAAAGTCCGTTGGGCGGGCAAGTTCTGTAAACAAGATGCGGAATTGCTTCTCGGTCAGGCCGAACCGTCCTCGTTTGGTTTTCAGATCGGCCGTTGCTTGAGGAAGGCGCGCGAAGTAGGCGCGAAGCTGGGCCTGATCGCTACTCCTGAATCGCCTGCCGGGAACGACTAATTCGTTGCGCCGGCTGAGAATTACCAACAGCTTGTAACGAGGTCCTGCCGGTGATTCGATTTCTGTGAGTAGGGGTCGTTCGTCCCGTTGCATGGCTCGGATCCGCACACGTCCTAGGTCCATTCTGCCCAACAGCGCAGCCCATTGTTGGGGTGCGGTTGGTGTGATGCCAGGTTGGAACGCGACCTCAAGATCGATTGGCAACGTGGCATGGGCCATACCGCAGCTGATCAGCCAGATGGTTAGCGCACATGATTGCCAATGGTTTCGCATCAGATTCTCCATAGCCTAACCAACTCGGTGTAGGGTCTTCTGCAGGCGAGTGCCCGGTTTGGCACCAATCGTACCGGACCGGCTGAATAGGCGGACTGAGGAAATTATAGCACCCTCTCGCCGTCCTCAGCCTGATCTGAAGGGGGAACTTGGTTGCCAATGCAGCTCTTTTCTAGAGAATGAACGGTTCAACGAATTCGTAGAACGAAGACCGGGAATTGTAATCACCGCTAAAAGGAGCACCCCGATGTCGCATCCCGTTACGCTGTTCACGGGTCAATGGGCGGACCTGCCGCTGGACGATCTCGCACGCAAGGCGAAGGAATTCGGCTACGACGGACTGGAACTGGCCTGTTGGGGAGACCACTTTGAGGTCGAGCAGGCCTTGGCCGACGATGGCTATGCCGACGCTAAACGCCAGCAAATCGAACGCCATGATCTGCAATGCCATGCGATCAGCGCCCATTTGGTCGGTCAGGCGGTATGTGATCAGATCGACGATCGTCATCAATCGATTCTGCCCGAGCACGTGTGGGGCGATGGTGATCCCGCCGGTGTCAACCGACGGGCAGCTGAGGAAATGCAAGACGTGGCTCGCGCGGCACAGCGTTTTGGCGTCGACGTGGTCAATGGATTTACGGGCTCCAGTATTTGGCATCTGCTCTATTCGTTTCCGCCGGTCCCAGAGTCGACGATCGAACAAGGTTTTTCCGAATTCGCCCAGCGTTGGAATCCGATACTTGACGTCTTCGGTGAGTGCGGCGTCCGATTTGCTCTGGAGGTGCATCCCACGGAAATCGCGTTTGATTTGCACACGGCTCGCCGGGCGCTCGACGCGCTCGATAATCGCGAGGAATTCGGCTTCAATTTCGACCCGAGCCATCTTATCTGGCAGGGAGTCGACCCCGTCGAATTCATCCGTGAGTTTCCAGATCGCGTTTTCCATGTCCACATGAAGGATGCGATAGTAACGCTCGACGGCCGTAGTGGTATTCTGGCGAGTCACCTGAACTTTGGCGATTCGCGGCGCGGCTGGGATTTCCGCTCACCAGGCCGGGGTAGTGTGAATTTTGAAGAGATCATTCGGGCTCTAAACGACATCGACTACACCGGTCCGTTGAGCGTGGAATGGGAAGATGCCCGAATGGATCGCGAACATGGGGCCCGCGAGGCGTGCCAGTTTGTCAAGAATCTCGATTTCACTCCGGCGAACGTCGCTTTTGACGCTGCTTTTGCGGAGCAATGATCAGCACGATCCTGCGAGTGCACCGCGTGCCGGCCTAGTTCGGCATGCTAGAATGTAAGTGTGCCGTGTATCTCGCGACCTACTCTGAGCTACCCTAGGAAACTGCTGTGCACTTCGATCGCTGTAAAGTGGTAGCTGCTGGGATCATTCAAGTCCTGTTTGCCATTCAGGCGGCAGCGGGTGCTCCTGTTGCGGATGCAGGCAGTGTGGAACAGCTTCCGAAACTTGCCCTGGGAGAGGTACTCCTTGTTGCCGATGATGTTTACTCGGCCTCAAACAAGAATCGTGAATCACACGTCGACGATCAGGGTCAATCTGCTCAGGCCGAAGAACTCTTTCAGCGAGCGCGCAAAGCTTGTGGCCAAGGGGAAGTCGACACGGCCATGCGCTATGCGGCCAGAGTCCTTGCTGCAGATCCTGACCATCATGAGGCACGTCAGCTGCTCGGATATCTGTCCGTTGGCGATTCATGGGGCGGTGGCTACGCGGCCCGGAGATTCGAGCGCGGTGAGATTTGGAACCCTCGATTCGGTTGGCTTCGGGCCGAGGACCTTCAGCGCTGGAAGGCTGACGAGCGGCCACTCGGTAAGCGTTGGATTACCCTGGAGGAGGATACACGCAGGCATCGGACCATCGAGGATGGCTGGCGGTTGCGCACCGACCATTTCGAGATTGTTACTAACCACAGCCGTGAGGCGGCTGCGGAATTGGCGGCGCAGGTGGAAACGCTCTATCGCGTCTGGCAGCAGCTGTTCGGGGACTTCTATTTAGCTAAGAGCGACCTGCTGAGACGGCTGGATCAGAAAAAAGTTTCAGGACATCGTCGGCAGCCGTTTAGTGTTGTCTACTATCGCTCGCGTGACCAATACAATAGCGCCCTGCGTAGTCAGCAGCCACGGATCGACATAACGCTGGGTATCTATTTCGACACCACGCGTAAGTCACACTTTTTTGCCGAACCGCAACAAAACCCCGGTACGCTGTATCACGAAGCAGTCCATCAGTTTTTCCAGGAGTCCGGTCGGTCTGCCAAGAAAGTCGGCGCTCTGGGTAATGCCTGGGCCATCGAAGGGGTCGCCTGCTATTTCGAGTCGTTGATGAATCTGCCAAGAGAGGAGCAGTCGGGGCTGGGACCATCGGGGGCTGGCAGGTTTTTTACGATCGGGACGGCCAGTGCCGGTCGGCTGCCTGCCGCTCGACATCGCCGTCTGATCGACGATTACTACGTACCTCTCGCTGAGCTGTCGCCAATGGGTACGAGCGACTTACAGCAACGGGAAGACCTTGCCCAGCTCTACACCCAGTCCGCAGGCCTGGCGACGTTCTTCATGCACTACCAAGACGGAATCTATCGAAAGCAGTTTGGCGAACTACTGCGGCTGCTCTATACTGGGCGCGATACGCCAGGTAAATTGTCTGAACTGGTTGGCGTTGGATACCCGCAGCTTGATCGCCAGTATCGCGAATTTATGGAACATCTGACCATGCCGCCGGCCACTCATCGGACATCGCCAGACGGCTCTCCCTCACTTCGGGCGAATTTAGTCAACTAAGGAGGTCACCTCATGCCGACTTTGCTGAGTCATGTTACACCCGAAATAGTACCTCTGGGCGTATCGCTGTTGCTGGCTGGCGTGGCGGTGGGAATCGGAATTTCTTGGGTTGGATTTCTGCTCCGACACCGGAAATGAGAGGCCGCGCTCCTAGTGCCAGATCAGTGCGAGCTCACCCCTTCGTAGTTGACCGGTGTCTGGGCCAATAGTAGGATCGATCCTTCGCGCCATGGTGGCTGTAGCTCAGTTGGTTAGAGCGCCGGATTGTGATTCCGGAGGTCGTGGGTTCGAACCCCATCAGCCACCCTGATTCCACCCGTTGAATTGCTCGCCAGAAGGCGCACTTCAACGGGTTTTCGCTGCGGCACCTTGCATGAGCCGACGATGCTGCAATGGGACTAACTGAACAGCTCATGGATCGGCTGGACGTCACTTGCGAGCAAGCCGAGGGAGGAGCTGGTATTCTGCTTCAGCTGGCCCGGGATCGGCTCCTCCGTGAAGAGTTCTCGAAGATCGCCGACACTGTTCCTGCTCTTTCTGATATCGTTGCCAAGGCACCCGAGTTCACTACGCCCTCTCAACGAAGATTATTGATTCTGCTATCCCGTCTGGCGGGCGGTCTGGGGGGGACTGCAGGACTGGGACGTGTGTTCGGACGGCTGGGAATGGGCAGATCGGATATCAAAGGTTTCGTAGAAGTGATCTTGGGATACTTTCGCCAACAGGGCGGTCCGGAAGTAGAATTGCTGTTACGAGGCGTGTTTCGTTAGTTAGTTGCGAATTGAGATTTTTGCGTTGGAGCGAGCGTGTCTGGCTGCAACCATTCGGGACTCCGTCAGAAACTATTTTGCCGTTCGTCGGCTCCATCGCCATCCTGTCAGAAGCGCGTATGCAAGACTTCGAAAAACTCGGCTCTTTCTACCTGGGACGCGAGCACGATTTGGCCCAAGGCCAAACCAAGTCCAGTCGCGTTCTCTATGACAGCAAAGATCTCACCACCCATGCCGTCTGTGTGGGAATGACTGGCAGTGGCAAAACGGGATTGTGCCTGTCGTTGCTGGAAGAAGCGGCCTTGGACGGCCTGCCAGCGATTGCCATCGATCCCAAAGGGGACCTAGGCAATTTACTGCTAACGTTCCCAGAACTTCAAGCCGCGGACTTTCGGCCTTGGATCGATCCCAGCTCTGCGGCGAGAAAGGGCATCACTCCCGATCAGCTGGCCCAAGATACCGCGTCGCTTTGGCGTAACGGCTTAGCCGAGTGGGATCAAGATGGCGATAGAATCCGCCGTTTTCGAGAAGCGGTCGACCTGGCAGTTTACACGCCTGGGAGCTCGGCCGGAATTCCGCTGACCGTTCTCAAGTCGTTCAACGCTCCTGCTCCAGAAGTAATCCAAGACGGTGATGCACTGCGCGATCGCATTCAGTCTGCTGCTTCGGGAGTGTTAGCCTTGTTGGGAATCGACGCCGACCCGGTGCGGAGTCGCGAGCATATCTTGCTGTCGAATGTGTTGGACAGCGCCTGGCGTAACGGTCGAAATCTGGATTTGCCGGGCTTGATTCAGGAGATTCAAAACCCGCCGTTCAAGAAGGTCGGCGTGGTGGACTTGGACAGCTTTTTCCCTGCTTCGTCCCGGCTCGAACTAGGTATGCAGCTGAACAACTTGCTGGCGTCACCGTCCTTTGCAAGCTGGATGGAGGGCGAGCCGCTCGACGTGCAACGCCTGTTCTATACAGACACCGGCAAACCGCGCCTTTCGATCCTTTCGATCGCCCACCTAGACGACGCGGAGCGTATGTTTTTTGTAACCATCTTGCTCAGCGAAGTGGTGAGCTGGATGCGCTCACAGCCCGGGACCAGTAGCTTGCGGGCGCTGTTGTACATGGACGAGGTATTTGGCTTCTTTCCCCCGACGGCCAATCCGCCCAGCAAGCGCCCCATGCTAACACTTCTCAAGCAGGCCCGCGCCTATGGCCTGGGTTGTGTATTGGCAACACAGAATCCGGTCGATTTGGACTACAAAGGCCTTTCCAATGCGGGCACGTGGTTCTTGGGTCGGCTGCAGACGGAACGTGACAAGGCACGAGTGCTAGAAGGACTGGAGGGAGCTTCGGCCCAAGCAGGGGCTCGATTTGATCGTGGGCAGATGGAGGCGACCTTGGCAGCGCTCGGCAGCCGGGTATTCTTGCTGAACAACGTCCACGACGATCAGCCAACCGTCTTTCACACCCGCTGGGCGATGTCGTATTTGTGTGGGCCGTTGACCAGAGACCAGATCCGAAATCTGATGAAAGATCGCAAATCTGCTCTTGCGGCCAATCGGCAAGCCGAAGATTCGCGAAAGAGCGACTCTGCAGCTGAGCAAGAAGATCATATCTCCCATGCGGTTTCCACGCCCTCAACGGCAGCTTCCCGGCCGATAGTTTCCGCTTCCATCGAGCAGAGGTTCTGGCCCGTAAGCGATGACCTTCCTGTAGGTGAGGTTGTGTACTACCGCCCCGGGATTCTCGGCGGAGGAAAACTGCATTTTGTTCGCAGCTCCTACTCGGTCGACCACTGGAGCGATTGCGTCGTGCTGCAGCCGGTCCATGGCGAGCTGCCGGCTCTCATGTGGGATTCGGCATTGGTGTTCGAGACAGCTTCTCCGCTAGATGAGCAGCCGCAGCTGCAGGCTGAATACGGACCCTTGCCCAGCGAGTTGGCACGCGAGAAGAATTACTCCAAGTGGAAGAAAGAGTTGAAGGACTACCTCTACCGTACGGAAAGATGCATCATTTGGCATTCCGACGACCTCGATGAGTATTCTCAACCTGGGGAGACGGAGCCTGAAGTTCGTATTCGCCTGACACAACAGGTTCGTGAGAAACGGGATGAGAAGCAGGAGATCCTTCGCCAGCGTTATGCCAAAAGGATTCAACGGGCCACCGATGCCGTTTCAAAAGCCCAACAGCATCTTAGTTTGCAGAAAACACAGTTTTGGACGAGGGTTTTGGGCACGCTGACAGCGCTGGTCGAGACGATCGTGCGGATGCTCTCAGGGAGTCGTTCTGGCAGAAGAGTTTCCTCCTCGACCGCTTCCCAAACGATGCGCGAGCATGGAGAGAAAACACGGGCTCAGCAACGACTCGACGACAAAAAAGCGAAGTTGGAAGCTTTGCAGGAAAACCTTAAAGAAGAGCAACGGCTTGTCGACCTCAAGATCGACCCCAGCCGGATCGAGTTAGACAAGCTGGAGTTGCCTCCGCGCAAAAGTGATACCGTGGTCGATCAGGTGGTGCTCGTCTGGTTGCCTTGGCGCAGAGACTCTCAGGGGTCACTGCAACCGGCTTACTAGAGGTGATAGTTCTTTTCGTCGATTGGTGAGCAGATCAATTCATAGTATAATTTGGTCTGACTCACCGTTTACGACACAGCGAAACGATCCATCAGCGTTGCCCAGCTTTCCATAGAGCGCGACGATCAGAAACAAGCGTCAATGAAGTATCTCGCCCGCATCAAGACAAACCTTTATCGCAATCTCGCGCTGCGTTTGTCGGCTTCAGGGATTGCCTTGTTGGTATTGGCAACGTCCGTCGCAGGATGCCAGCAACGTACGGCGAGCCAGTTGCTCGGCCGTTGGGTTGGTCGGCCCGATTCTGAGTTGGCCCGAGCGGAGCGCGAGGAGCTGAAGTATGGTAAGGGTTCGGATGAGAAATCTAGTCCGGCACAGACGATCAGCTCAGGCAGCATAGTTTCTGGTAAATCCTCGGGGGAGAAATCCGATTGGGAGCGTTATGATGTGACAGTGTCGCTGAATTTTATCAGTCACTCGCGGCTGGAAATGTCGCTAGCCGGTGGGGCCGAGCCGGTCTCGGGTTCTTGGCAAATCGTTGCTTCGAATTCGGCCGGTTGTACAATCGAAATCGTGACGAACGACAGCCCTGATACAGACGAAAGTCTGGCCCAGACCGAGATGCGACGACGTTTCCAGTTGTTGCTAGACAATCGCGACGGCCAATGTTTAGGATTCTCCCTAGCTGAGGTAGGCGCTGATCGACAGCTAGGTACGCTCTATTTTCACAGAGAAGAGTCGTCTCTCCGCAACCCCTCGAAAAACGTCACGCAGTGAGCGGACAAGTGTATCGCTCCCTCGGGCGATTCCATTCGAACAGCTCTCAGGAAGAAATCATGAGGTGAATCATGTCAGAACGAGAACGTTGGATCGTTTACCCACTGTTGTTCTTTGCCCTGGGCGCCGCGGTGCGCGACAAATTGTTTCAACGTGTACAAGCGAAGGAGATCCACTGCGAGAGCCTCAAGGTAATCGATCCTAGGGACTCAAACCGTGTGTTGGCACAACTCGGATCGAAAAGTGATCCTCAGATACTCTCGGGCCAGCCGCTGGCGTTTCTCCAGGTGGGTGAAGTTCTTTGCGATGGTATGAGCATCGTGGACAGGGATTCAAACCGAGTGTTGGCTCAACTTGGCACGAGAAGCAATCCACAGATACTTTCAGGCCAGCCACTGGCGTTTCTCCACGTAAGCGAAATACTCTGCGATGGAGTGAGTATCGTTGATGGTGAAAACAGCTCGAATGTGATGATCAGAATGAGCACCGCCCCAGTGCCGAGTCCTAATCCGGATTTGCCTGTTAATCGAGTTGGAACCATCGTCTTAAGAGGGGACGACGCGGAGCAGGGTCAAGTAAGCGAGCTGAGAGCTGATCAATTCATTTCCGGTCGAGTTGTGACCAACCAGGTATTTGTGGTCGACCCAGTCAATCGCTATCCCCGGCTTATCGCCATGACGCAGCCGGTGCATGGCGTGGATGCCGATGGTTCAGTTTCCGTGTTGAATTATGAGGGAGTTCTCTATCTCAACAATCGAGCGATTACCTCTCGCCCGATCAGTCCCACGAATTCTCAGCCAGTCCAACCGGGTGAATCATCCAGGCCTGAGTAAGCGAGAGGGACGCACCTCGACGCCTGTTTTGGCCGCGGTTTCAAAGTATATCTAGGCAGTTCACCTCGCCACAATCGACGCAAACGCCATATTTCGGCCACATTGTGCCGAAACCGGCCATTCGTGCTTGAAATCACCAAATCTCAACGGGCGCTGCGTAACGAGTTGCGGTAGGAGCGCTCTACACGTTACCCTATGCTGTCTGTAATATTCCTGCCTGCCGACTGCGCGGCCGGATCGTCCAGATTAGCTTTCTCCACTCGATAGGCTGATTGCGTTGGCAGGGACTCGATTGAGAGCAGGAAGTCGACATCGAGTATCGCCATGAGCCAATCTTCTCACACGCTTTCTGATAATCATGGCACTGAAGCGAACCGCGGCCCCAGAACCTTGGCCGAGGTGCTTCAGGCGAGTACCTTGGAATTTCCTGAACGGGTCGCTCTTGCCTTCGAAACGGAAACCGACTCGCAGGAGCAGTGGACCTATAGGGATTTGGATCAGCGAGCCCGTGTCGTCGCGGCATGGCTGGGCGAACGGGCAAAGATCGGCGATCGGGCGCTGTTGGTCTATCCGCCCGGTCTGGAGTTTATCGCGGCCTTTCTTGGTTGCGTGTATGCTGGCGTGTTGCCGGTACCGGCGGGCTATCCCAAGCAGCGTCGACCCTCGCCTCGCCTCGACGCCATCGTCAAGGATTGTCAGCCACGGTTGGCGCTAACCTGCACCGATTCCCTCGCAGCAATCAACCTCGAGGGACAATCCTCCGCGGTTCAAACACTGCGGTGGGAAGCGACCGATCGGCTCGACAGTTTGCGAGCGACCGATTACAAACCGATCTCTTGCCAACCAGACGATCTGGCTTTCCTACAGTACACCTCCGGCTCGACGGCAAGTCCTCGTGGTGTGATGGTCAGTCATCGCAATCTGATGCACAACCTCGAGTCGATCCGCGAAGGATTTGCTCTCGCCTCGGGTGAATCGAGAAACGAAACTGTCGAGACAGCCGTCTTTTGGTTGCCCGCTTATCACGACATGGGCCTGATCGGGGGTATTTTGACTCCGCTGTACGTCGGAGGCACGAGTTATCTGCTCCCGCCCGCCGAGTTCCTGCGTCGTCCGCTGAGCTGGCTCGAGACAATCTCTCGAACCCAATCAACTATCAGCGGTGCTCCTAACTTCGGATACGAGCTGTGTGTACGCAAAACGACTCCTGAACAACGGGCCGCTCTGGATCTAAGTTCTTGGCGGCTTGCATTTTGCGGGGCGGAACCGATCTGCAAGGCTACGCTCGATGAATTTGCCGAGGCTTTCCAGCCTGCCGGTTTTCATCCTCGGGCTTTGTATCCTTGCTACGGCTTGGCTGAGAGCACCTTGCTGGTAACAGGGGGACAAGAGTCCTCGGGTCCCCCGGTTGTGCACGTCGACAAGCAGAAGCTTCGCGAAGACAAGAAGATTTCTCAGGTTGAGCCGTCGCATGCTCAAGCCTTGCCGTTGGTGAGTTGTGGCAAACCCTTGGGCCAACTTGACGTGTCCATCGTCGATCCCCAATCTCGTCTGCGGTGTGGCGAAGGAAGTGTGGGCGAAGTTTGGATTCGGGGAGAGTCGGTCGCTCGCGGGTATTGGAACCAAGAGGGCCTCAGCGAGGAAACTTTCCAGGCTAGCATCGGCAATGAAAATGGTGCGCCCTTTCTGCGTACGGGCGACCTGGGCTTTCAATGGGAAGGCCAGCTCCACATTGCGGGGCGCCTCAAAGATCTGATCATTATTCGAGGCAGAAATCACTTTCCTAACGACATCGAAAAATCGGTCCAACAGGTTCACAAGGCTATCGATCTCGGCGTGGCGTTTGCCGTCGAAGGCCAGCGGCAAGAACAGTTGGTGGTCATTCACCAGATCCATCGCGAGCATCGCCGGGCCAATCTGGACGAAGCGATGCGAGCGATTCGTTCGGCCATCGTTGAGGAGCACGAGATCGATCCGTTCGCCATCGTGTTGCTTCGCCCTGCCAGCCTGCCGTTAACGTCCAGCGGAAAAGTTAAACGGGACGCTTGTCGTCAGCTCTACATGACCGGCGACTTGCCGATCAGCGCTGAGTGGATCAACTCGGAAGAAACGTTTCTCTTCGATCCAGAATCAGAGTTGCTCATCGGCCACAGTGCCAACGGGCTTGAGCCTGCCAGGCCCGAATTCTTGAACAACGCTAAGGACGCCGACGTCGATGAGTTGACCGCAGAGATTCAAGCCTGGTTGCTCGATTGGCTGGCGATTCGCGGGCAGGTACCCATCGGATCTCTTGAGCCCACGATGTCGTTTGCCGAGCTGGGCATCGATTCCTTGACGGCCGTCGAGCTGAGCCTGGAAATGGTGCAAGTGCTCGAACTGCAGTTGCCCCCGGGCGTTGCCGGCAGCTATACGACGCCCGCGTCCCTATCTCGCTATCTGGCCCAACAGCTCAGTAGCCAAAGCTGACCGGGAATAAAAAAAGCGTCTGGAAAAAGGCTCTGGATTCTCCATCAGCTCTCAACTTTCCATTCCGCATCCCGCAATCCAAATTCCGCATTCCCTGGACCCTTCAGCCCCTCGCCTCTGGAGTGTTTTGCGCGCGTCGTAGGGGTCCCATATTTTCGTGCAAAATTCACCTATTCTGCGCGGGACTCCCTAGCTTTCGCTCTGCAATCGCAGTCTCACCGCTGCTGCGGTCCGCGCAAAAAGGCTTGAGTTTACGTTTCCCAATGCGAATTTACGGCGCCTTTACGCGCCTTTTTCTGGCCCGCGAAGCGATCAATGTGTTTCAAGTTTTCAAAGAACGACGCAACTGTGCGTACGTCGATTATCGATAATTCTCTTGGAAATGCGAGCACGTTTTTTGGCCAGGTAGCAATAGCACCCCACGGACAGCCGGGGACGAATCTTAGGGTTGCTCGTTGGGATGACTAGATAGTCTGATTCCAGTGATGAGTTCCCCCTTGGGCGTGAACCCATCATCGGGCACGGACGATCGAGGCCTCGAAGTGCATCTGGTGTGCGCCACCGAAGCGGACTTGCGACTTCCTGTTTCTTGCTTCGGCGTTTCACGCCGACGCTTCGTAGCTTCAGCCCATTTCTGGCGGCGGGGCTCAATTGAGCCAAACCCCGCCGCCTACCAATCACCAAACACAACGCGGCTAGGGCACAAAAAAGCCGCCAGGGGTTGCCCGGCGGCTTGGGGTTGAACTTGTGAAAAACCTAGCTTCGCTTTCGCCGACTGTATCCCAGACCGAGGAGGCCGAAGATGGCGAGGGCGAAGGTGGAGGGCTCGGGGATGGAGACGGTATCGACGTCGATTTGATGGATAAATGAATTATCCGCACTTATAACGATCTGTTCCCAATCCGGATTCGGCACGATCTGCCAGTCTTCGTAGAAATTGTTCGCATCGACGTCGACGTGCCGCAATAAACCGCCGTTTACGTTGAACTCACCTCCTGTGCCCGCAAGTTCCTGTGCGGTAATACCGTTGATGATAGGCGCAAGCACAGAATAGGTCACCTGAATCCGCAGCAGCTTCAAGGGCAACTCGTCGACCCAATTCTGCGTGTTGATACCCATTGCAGAGTTTGGACCGACCGTATTAATGGTGCTGACGCCGTCCCAGTTCCAGCCCCCTGTAAAATCAATGTGCGTACTGAAACCAGTGTACAAGGTCTCCCCGCCAGAGCCTCCCACCGTATTGAACACATCCGGAGGTTCGCCAAGGAAGTTGACGTTCTGTGTGAAATCCCAATGGGCTTCGACGGAGAGGGGGTCTCCCCGGTAAGGCGGAGGTGAGAGATCATCCGCCTGCGCTCTAGTCACTAGAAGCCCCATTATCGCCGTTGCAAGCAATATTTTTTTCATCGCTTCACCCCTTTGCTATAGGAACATTAGGCCAATGAGTATCCCGGGGAGACAGGTCAACGTTCGCCATTGTGTCGCTGGGGCGTTTCTAAGCACATCGCGTAGATCGCCTTTCTCCCATGGTGGATTCCGCCATAGGGGAATAAAGGGATATTTCCCATTTGGATCTACTTGGAACCACTCCAGGCCCGGAATGTCGCTGTTGAAACAGAATGTGCCCCTCCGCAAAAAAGGGCGATTTTCGGCTCATCTTTTCTCACGCAATCGCCGCCCCTGGCCCTTGCGGCACCCGTCCAGGTGTGCGGCTTGTTGCACCCAAGTGTGCCCCCCTGCACACATTGCGACTGTGTCATCGCTCTAGCCGCAGAAATACGGGCTCCTAGACGCCACGGCCATGTAGAAGGTGCGAATTGCGTGCCGAGGGACACCGCTGCGTGGCGTGAATGAGTCCCACGAAGGACGATCGGACTTCGTTCACCTAGGGACAGCGAGTCCGTCGTCGCTATGTGCATTCGGTGAAGTCGACCGACGCGCGCAAGCAACTTGCGTTTCGTGCGTTCGGTTGCCCCCTCCGCACGCACGAACGGTAGGTCGCCAGGATGCGTACGGCGTGAAACTTCGACGCGATTTTCACAGCTTTTTCAAAGTTCCGCGGTGAATCTGCCCGCGGTACGAAACGGACGGTACGGAAAGTACCGCGGGTGTGCACACCTCCGCATCTAAATGGACCTTCACGAAACCGCGTCGGACGATGAATCCGAAGCAGTTTAGCAACATGCGTTTCGAGACTGCAGGTGTCCTCACATAGCGAATTGGCGATTGAGCGGACGGTCGATGCGACCGCCGGACGCAAGCTTGTCAGTAGATTTGGATGTGAAATCCCTGCTCGCCCCGCTGTGACGCTTCTTTCAACGCCTCATAAAAACAGGTAACCTCAAATGCCACGCAATACTCACGCTCGGTTGGTTCACTCTCCTCGGTACTCAGCTTCTTCCATTTGTGACGCGAAGCCAGTGCTTTGAAAGTCTGGATTCCCTGGTTAATCGGTATCCACTTCGCCATCGCTTCGCACTTTCGCTCCAACGCCTGAAACTCCTCCTCGCTCAGCTTGTCGAGTTCACCTTCATCATAAAGTGGGTTGTGCCATACGAAATGGCTTGGTTCTATAATTCCCAGTTCACGTGCGGATTCATCCAAAATGTCAATCATCTTCGGCAGGTTTCTGCCGAACACGAACCTTCCCTCTGGGTCTACCGCACGCGGTGCCGACCTATCTTCACATTTCCCGCTCTTGAAATAAAGTTCTGCTTCAACAGACATGGAGGATTCATACCGCTTTGTGTTCTGGTCTACCAAGACTTGGCTCGTCCCATCAAGTATAGCGGTAGAATCAGCATCTCGCTAACTGACCGACAGATGACACATCGTCAGCACCCAACTACACAAAGCTACGACGCGTCGGAGTGAAACGCCGACGCGGATTGGCAGAATGCTAGAGTACGGCGGGGAATCTGCCCGCGGTAGGAAACGAACGTTGGCAGAATCCTCTGAATCGCCCCCAAACTTGGGGATAATGTCGCCCAAAAACCGACTCGTCGAATGCACGAGATGCACATCGCCAACTCCCCTCGGCTTCATCGACCAAAGCGTGCAATCAACTCCCTTCTTGTGCGTAGGTCGCCCCCCCCCGAAACGACTAAGCTACGGAAAACGGAATCGCCACTGGAGAAAGTAGAATGGGTTCACGCTCAAGCGCGAACCCATCTTTGGACGTCGATAATGATATAGCCTCATCCCGCTGAGCAGCGTTGATGCAAAGTCGAGGGGCCACCGTGTGCTTCTGAATGGCGGAGAACCGTGTGTACCAAGAAGAACCTATCCCGCGTTCTATTCTTCGAGCAGCGGTAGCCGAAGGGGCTTCTCGCGAGACTTTGGCAGGGGCAACAACCGGAAATCGCTGAGCAGGCGGATGTTGCCAGTCGAGTTCGCTGCTTCGGCACTGGTCAAACTGACATCTTCTGACGGACCAGTGTCCGGGATCGGTTCGGAGGAGGTCGATGGAGTCCACCGCAGTAGGGCAGGCGCAGGT
>Ga0315336_1004885_pt1 | contig 15279 bp, 8 predicted proteins | sample ASW5metaG_FD_204512 | JGI IMG/M metagenome (GOLD analysis project Ga0315336, IMG submission 204512) | Ammonia-oxidizing marine archaeal communities from Monterey Bay, California, United States - ASW #5 | ecosystem: Environmental > Aquatic > Marine > Intertidal zone | place: USA: California...
AAACCCGCCGGTCTCGACTTTCGTCTTCGGCCCCCCCGCGCTCCTGTCGGCCTACTCGAACACGGGCTACCTCGCGCTCTATGAGCCGCGCGAGTCGAAGCTGCTCCTGGAATCGACCGACGGAGCCGACGAGGTGGGACTCCGAGAAGTCACGCTCGGCTTGCCGCCTCACCCCGACCGCAGGGGAGGTACCAGGGAAGCCGGCGGGGGAGCTCCGGGAGCAGCTCAGCCGGCTCGCATCTACTCCTTCGCCTCGCCCGCCGCTCGCTTGAACGTGCGACTTTCCGATGTGCGCACCCTTCACGAGAGCCGTTCCACCTATCTGGTACGATTCAACAACTCGGGAGCCGCGCTCACCGGAGCGCTGCGCGTAGCAGCGCGCGAGGGTAGGGTCTACCGGCTCTCCCTGTCTCTGCCGGCCCCGTGGAGACTTCTCGACCTCACCGAGGCTGACCTCACCGAGGCTGGGGCAGACGCACAGGCGGGCCACGGTCTGCGTTACAAGGTCGTGGGATCCGAGGAGAACCGCGCCATCGAGCTCGAGCTCCAGAGGGCCATCGAGCCCGCCCAGCCGCTCGACCTACGGATCCGTCTCGAGCACGACGCCTATGCTGATGACCGCAGGCGGGAGCGGAGGGCCGTCGAGATCCAGCTGCCCGTGCTCGCCGGAGCCCAGAGGGCTCGCACCGATCTCGGCATCGCGATCCCTGGCTCGATGGACGCCTTGATGCGGGATCTGCCCGGGTGGCGCTCCCTTTCTCAGCAGGAAGCCACACAGCTCGGCCTCGAAGCCGCGGTCGCCATTCTGACGACCGACGAGCCCGAGGCGCGGGTAAGCCTCACCCTCGTGCGACGTCCCGCGCGCGGCGAGTACCGTCAGGTTCTGCACGTTCTGGCACTGGAGCGTCAACTCCGTGTCCGCGCCGACCTGCAACTGGCCCTCGTCGACCGCCCCTTCGACGAGATCGTCTTTCGCCTGCCGCCGTCGGCAGGCGAAAGTACCGTCATTCTCGGAGACGGCATCAAGGAGGTCACCACCGACACTGACAGCGGCGCGCGTACAGTTCGATTCTCGAGTCCGTGGCTCGGAACACGGCAATTCCGAATCGAGTACGAGACCCCGCATGAGGCGAACACGAGCATTCCCATCCCTGTCGTCGAGGTCGAACCGGGCGCAGCCAGGGGAAGTTTCGGGAGCGAGCAGTTCCTCGTGCTGGAGAGCCACGGGCCCGTCGAAATCGTGACAAGCATTGGTCCCGGGCTCGCGCCCATGGACATGGACGACTTGCCGGACTTCGCTGAGCCCTGGAAGAACGGTCGCGTCCTGGCAGCCTACCGTTTTCGACCGACGGGCGACCCGGGCACTCTGAGCACCGAGGTTCACGAGCGAGCGCCCGTGCTCGCGAGCCTCGCCCGCGAGATGAACCTGACCACCATTCTCGGGCCCGGTGGGGTCTCCCGGACGACTGCAGAGATCCTCCTCGCCTACACTCGCCAGCAGTATATACGCGTTGCTTTGCCAGCCGATGCCCGCCCGATCGCCGTCAGCGTCAATGACGAGCCCATCCGCTCCGTACGACCGGAGGCGGGGGGAGCCCGAAAAGATGGCGTCCAGGAACTCTCGATCCCTTTGCCTCCGCAGTCGTACGCTCGCATCCAGATGATCTACGAACGCCTCGGCGGTCGAGTTGGCCGGAGCGGAGAAACAGTTCGTCTGGCCGGCTCCTGGGGGAGCTGGCGGGAGGAAGCCCCTCACCTGCCGGACATTCCCGTGGGGGAAACCACGTGGACTTTCTACCACCCGGATGGCTATCGGTTTCTTCTCGCGGGTGGCAACCTGCGCGCGGACAGCGCACGCAACGAAGAGCGTGGCGGGACCTTTGCGGGTACCTTCCTCGGCAAGATTCTTTCCGGCAAGCCGTTTTGTTTCTCAGCCTTGCTCGACGAGCACCCCACGAGCGCCCTGGCAACGATTCCGGGACTGACGCCTGAGGAGAGGATGGCCGCCGCACCCCAACCCGCTCGGGGCCCGACGACCCATATACTCCGCCAGACTCGAGCTCCAGCGGGCGCGGGAGTCGGCTCGCTTCTCCGCCAGGCGAACGCGGCCCCCCGCTTTCAGCTCCTCCCTGAAGGCAGGAACATCCGCGCCACCAAGATCGGCGGCAGGGCAGCTCTGGACCTGAACTACCGCTCGGTTGCCTGGTCCGACTTCGCGCGGCGGAGCGTCTTTCTCGGAGCGCTCCTCGCCGGCTGGATTCTGGGTCTAAGACGGGGACGCCGCGCCTTCTTCCGTTTCGTTTTTCTGGGTTTCGCAGGGGCGACTCTTACCCCGGTGGCGTTCGGATGGAGCTCACCGCTCCTTGCCGTTCCTCTCTCCGAGGCGCTCTTTCTTCTCGCGGTCGCAGGAGGCGTCTACTGCTTGCTGTCCCTTGTCAGGCGGCGCGTGCGGGGGCGCGTGGCGTTACGCGGTACGGCCGCCGTGGCCCTGATCGTTTCTCTCGCCACCGTAGGCAGAGCGGTTCGTGGGGATGAGGGGGCCGCGCAGGAGCCGCCGCCCGTACCCGCTGACGGTATTCTCATCCCCTACGACGCGACGCAGCCCGTAGACGCGGGAGGCGGCAACGAAAAGGTGTTTCTTCCGCATGAGGTTTTCCGCGACCTCTGGAAACTGGCGAACCCCCAGGAACCCGAGGAGAAGGCCCTCCCGGAAGCCCTCGTCCTCGGTAACGCCGAGTATCACTTGCGTCTCGAACGTCGCGACGCCTACCGCATTTCGGGAGTCGTGCAAGTCCACGTCCTCACCGATCGCTGGGTGGTCTTTCCGCTGCCCCTCGAAAGAGCGCAGATCGCGCGTGTTCTCGTTGATGGCGTCGACGCCGGAATCGCCCAGGGGCACTTCTCGGGAAGCAAGACCGCGGTGCCCTTCATCGAGCTCAAGGGGCGCGGACGGAAGCGGATCGAGATCGAGCTCGTCGGCGCCGTCGAGGAAGAGCTTGGCGAGTTCAAAATCTCCGCGGGTCTCATTCAAGGCGCCGCCTTGTCTCTTCGGGCGGAGCTTCCAGAAGGAGCCCGTGTCGAAGCGGGACACGCGGCCGTGGTACGGTCTGAGCAGAACGGCACGATTGTCGTGGTCGACCTCGGCAAAGCCAATCGCCTGGACCTGAAGTGGTCGTTTCCCAAGAAAGAGGGGCAGACCGGGTCGCAGATCGATTCGCGTTCCTTCTCGAAGCTCGTGCTGACCTCCGATGGTTACCGCGTCAGCCGCCTCGAGCGTGTACGCGTTACGGGACGGCCCGTCGATCGCGTGGAGTATCGCATCCACGGGAACTGGCGCATCAACAAGCTGACCGGAACGGACGTTTCCGAGTGGACGGTCTCCCCCGACCTGGCCGCGCCCGGGACAGAGACGCTGCAGGTTTTTTTCGCGAAGCCGATCTCGCAGACGGACCTGCACATCGCCGGATACACCCTGATGGAAGACTCCGGTCCTCTTGCCTGCCTCAGCCTCGCTGGCGCGGTGAAGCAGGAGACACTGGTCGGGCTCTACCACACGGGGAACAGGCGGTTCCGCCAGGACGTCCTCGGGGGCATGCGACGCGCCTCGAAAAGGGACCTCTCCAGGCTGTTGCCCGGTGGCCGGGAAGAATCGCCCGATCGCATCTACCAGGCGTATGGAAGTGGCGAGGGCGAGTCGGTGTCGGCCGAGACCTTGACCGGTGAGGTGAGCATCTCGACCGAGATCATCGCCGTGGTTGCCGAGGACAGGCTCATCACGTCGGCACGTTCCCGGTACGCGGTCAAGGGCCCAGGGCCTTTACGCCACGAGGTGGCCATCCCGGCCGGCTGGTCGGTAAGAACGGTGAGCTCGAACACGCTGCGAGACTGGGAAGTCACTGACGTGGACGGGACGCGTCGGCTCCGGGTGCACTTCACGGGGAGGGCGGTCGCGGGAACCCAGGTAACCTGGACGGCTGACCACACCGGCGAAGTGCTGCCGGATCCTCTCGAGTGGAGGGGCCTTCGGGCACTGCCATCCAGAGGAGTAGAGCTCCGAGAGACTCAACAGTGGTTGATTGCGGCAAACGATGCGATCGACCTGCACGTGATAGAGGCAGCGCGTCTGGTCCCGACTCGCCTGGAAGCGGCACCGAAATGGGTAGCTCTGCCTTCCGACGCGTCTTATCGCTTCGCCTTTCACACTCCTCGCGGAGATGCTTCCGAGAGAGATCCGGTTCTCCGCCTGGGTACGGTGCCGAGACCGAGTCAACTAAGCGCCACGGTGATCTCCTTCGCGCGAATTGCCGAGGACCGCGTGCACGTCAATGCACGTGTGATCCACCGGGTGAGGCTCGGTGCCCGGGATCGGTTCCACCTCGTGCTCCCGGAGGGCGCTCTACTCGAAAGCATCGAGACCCGCAACCAGCGTAGCCGCGACGTCCGGGAGGCTGCCGGAGGGACGGAGATCGAGATCATTCTGCAGTCACCCGTGACCGGCGAGGTCGCGGTCGACGTCTCCTACAAACTGCCCGCAAGCGAAACCGCTCCGAGGATTCTTCCGGTGAAGGTGCTCGACGGCGAGAGCCGGCTCGAGGAAGTAGATCAGTATGTGGGGGTCGTGCAGACCGCCACGCACTTCATCTCGCCTGGCGAGGTAGAAGGACTCATCGCGGTCGAGCCCGGGAGGCTGCCCTTTCTTCCCCAGGGTGTCGCCGTCGCGAGCCTGAAGCCGACCTTCCGCTCTACGCGGCTTGACTGGAGCTTGGCCCTCGACGAAGAAGCGATCGAGGTCGCCCCCGGACCGGCGGCCGTCATCGAGCTCGTCGAAATCTGGACCTTTGTCGGGAACGACGGGACGGCGCGCACACGTGCCGTCTACACGGTGCGCAACCGTAGCCTGCAGTTCCTCATGGTCGAGGTACCTGCGGGCACCGACCTCTGGGGCGTGACCCTCAATGGCAAGCCGGTGGCGGTGGGCACGAGCGCAGCCGCCACGCCCGGAGCTGCCGCGCGGACTCTCAGGATTCCGGTGGAGCACGTCGGGGCTGCCAGCCTGAACCTCGAAGTCGCTTTGCACTACGCGGAACGGCCCCTCGACCTGCCGTCCGCGCGCGGGAGTGCAGCGCTCACCGCGCCGAAGGTGGTCGGCACTCAGGTCGTGGAGACGGTCTGGAACCTCTACTTCCCGGACGGGTACAGCGTATCACGCGGGGGAGGCAACATGCGCGAAGCTGTGGCAAGCGTGCAGTATGCGAAGAAGGTGGGAAACCTTCTCGAACAACTCGAGAAGATCACGAAAACCGCCAGCGAGTCGGATTCGCGCCGTGTGCGCGAACAGGCCGCGAACGAAATGGCGCGCCTCGAGCAAGCGCTGGGCGACAACCTCGCCGAGCTCGAGGTCACGAACCGCGGCGCCGCGGACAGAATTCAGTCCGGAAAGATCGCCCAAGTGGATCTCGAGGAGCAGTGGGGTGCCAACGACATCATCATCAGGCGGTCGCAAAGAGCCCAGTCCGGCCTGCGCCAGGCGCGCGAGCACCAAGAAAAGCAACGGGAGCTCGAGAAGGCCCAGAAGGCCCCGCAGGCTCCTCTCTCGAAAAAGGAACAGTCCTTCCTCGACAGCACCAACTACCTGAAAGGTTCCTGGCTTGATAATAACCTTCCCGTCCGGAGAGGAGGGGCAAAGATCGGGCAGCACCGCCGGGAGGAACGAAGTGGAGAAAAAAGCCTCGAGAGCCTGCTCGAGCAGACCCCCTACAACGGGCTGGAGGGCGCTCAGGTCGCAGGAGGCGCACCCGACGCCGATCTTGCCGAACCGGCTGCGGTCGACGGGTCCGCAGGGCTCAAGCCCCTCCCCCACTGGGCTCGCACCGGAGCGGCGCCCGGACTCGAGACCCCGGCCAAGGTCCCCACCGCTCTGCCCTACACTTTCGTCCACCAGGGCGGCGACGCGAGGCTCACGGTGTCCTTCACACGAAGAGACATGCCCCCGAGGCTGGGCGCGATCCTGGCGCTGGTCGCACTGGTCGGGGTAGTGGCGTGGAGGTTGCGGGCCGGGCGGTAGCAGTTGAGCCGGCTAGCGAGGAAGGTGCCGCGCTTCGCGCACTGCAACCTCTGGCGGGCTTCGCCCGCAAGCGGGGGAGAAACCAGCTCCTGAGGCCCCGGCGCAGGTTTCTCCCCCGCAACCCCCTCTTCCTTGCCGACCCCACCCTGCCCCTACTTGTTTTTACATCGCCCGGGCAAGGATCGTCCTGTGTGACTCCTGGCGTGTCCGCACGCGCGGACTCCATCTGTCGGACTGGCAGAGTTTACAGCGCGATCCGCCCGATGGAGACGACGCGGTGCAGAAGTACGAGGGTGTGTACCGCCAGATGGGCAGAACGGAGTCCGCACGTGTGGACTCCCCGAGTCGCACTTAGCCTCGCCCAGGCGATGTAAAACTGTTGCTCCAGAGGAAAAACAAAGAGGGGGCAGTGTGGGAGGCTGCCAAGGAGGGGGCTTTTCGGGGGGAACCTGCGGCCGGGGGGCCGAAGAGCTGGTTCCCCCGCTCGCGGGCGAAGCCCGCCAGACGTCACAGTGCGCGAAGCGCGACAGCTTCTATAGCAGCCCGATATCCAGAAGCACCTCCCGCCCCACCCCGCGCAGGTCCATCTCGTACTCGATCTCCACAACCGGCGGGCGGGATCGATACCAGTGGACCCCGTGGCGGCTGGCGGTCCCCAGTCGAGGTAGGACGACATCTTCGACAAGCTCGTCGACCGGGTGGCTCGTATAGACGTCGACGGTTCGGATGGCCTCCCAGCTGGCGCCGAGACCGCGGCGCCTTTCCTCCATCACATCCATCACGTAACGGGCTTTCTCCTTCATCGCTGCTGCATCGGTCTCACCCCGCCGGAGGATGCGTTCGTTTTCCAGCAATCCCTCCCTGAGCTCTCCAGCTCCCGCGACGATCAGGTTCGGCTGACGATGCTCGTTCCCGGGACACACGTAGGAGAAAGCGTGAAGGACAGATTCTTCCGGCGCGTTGTCGGCAGGGGCCACGTTGGTCCGGGCCAGCGGGTTGAGGCCGTCGACGAGGAGTCCCCAGTCCTCGAGAACAGCGCAGTACTGCTGGTTGAATGCCAGGAATCCCTCCAGGGTGAAAGGCTTCGGACAACGTAGCTCCATGGCACAGAGAGCCGGGCGCTCGAGCCCCTCGGACTTGAGGTACGCATCGACGCGCTCGAAACCCAGCCGCCACGGGAGCCACTCGACGAGTGTGACGTGAACCATCTCGTAGCCCGGATCGGCGATGACCCCGCAGGAATACGGTTCGATTCCCTGGAGGAAGCGGTAGTGGCCTCGGGAGTTGTGGATGAGCATTGTTGTGGCGAACTAACGTACTCCCAGATGCACGCCATCTTCCAGTACAATAGAGGACTCAGGTTGGTTACTCAGGTAGCAGCATGTCGGCGCTTTTCATCACTTTTTGCCTAGTCGGCCAGCATCCGGCCACCGCGTGGAAAACGCACTGGGCAGCCCAGCCGATCGAACGGCAACCCTTGCCTTCGGTCCAGCAGACGGAATGGCCAAGCACATCGATCGACTATTTCATCCTGCAGCAACTCGAGGAGCACGATCTGCAACCGTCGCCCCCGGCTGACCGGCGAACGCTGATCCGACGAGCGAGCTACGACTTGACCGGACTGCCACCCTCACCGCGGGAGATCGAAGATTTCGAAAACGATTTGTCACCCGACGCGTTCGTCAAAATCGTCGATCGACTGCTCGCCTCACCCCGGTACGGCGAGCGTTGGGGACGCTACTGGCTGGACGTCGCCCGTTACGCGGACAGCAAGGGCTACGTCCGCCTACAGGAGGAACCTCGCTACCACTATGCGTACACCTATCGCGACTACGTGGTTCGGTCGTTGAACCGGGACTTGCCGTACGATCAGTTCCTGACGGAGCAGCTGGCGGCCGACCAGCTCGATCTCACCGACGACAATCGCCCCCTGGCGGCGCTCGGCTTCTTGACGCTCGGGCGCCGGTTCACCAGCAACAAGCACGACATCATCGACGACCGCATCGATGTGGTGACCCGCGGACTCCTCGGGCTGACGGTCACCTGTGCACGCTGCCATGATCATAAGTACGATCCGATCCCCATCGCGGACTACTACTCCCTGTACGGGCTCTTCGCCAGCACCCGTGAACCAGCGAACCTGCCCCTCATCGGCAGCGAAAGAGCCAAGCCCGTCTTTTACGGCGACAGGACCGAATATCGTCGGAAACGAGAAGAGCTGGATCGTCTGCAGGAAACCAAGCACGCGGAGCTACTCGACGCCCTGCGCGCCGATACGAGCCGGTATCTGGTCCAGGTCCTCGAGGGCCGCAAGCCCTTTCTGGTTCCCATGCCCGCGGAGACGACGGACGTTCGTCCCACGTTCGTGGAGTTGTGGATCGACTACATCCAAGGGTCCTCCCGCAGACAGGATCCAGTCTTCACAGCATGGCATGCGCTGGCAGCGCTGGACCCGGACCAGTTTGCTCAAAGGGCTCCCGACGTCGTTGCGGAGCTTTCCCGCGTAGGATCGGCTGACACGGACGGCGGACGGCGGTTGAACCCCCTGGTCTTGCGGGCTCTGGCCAGCGGTCTTCCTACTTCGATGAAAGACGTTGCTCGCACGTATGGGGAGCTCCTCGTTTCCGTTCATGAGCAATGGCAGTCCGAGTTGACGCGAGAGCCCCAGACCACCGCACTGGCAGACCCGGAGAAAGAAGAGGTGCGTCAAGTCCTGTACGGGTCCGCCGTCCCCTTTGCGGTCACCTCGAAAGAGGCCGTAGCGCTTTACCTCTACGAGCACAAGATCAACATGGAGCTGGCCAAAGCTCAGAACGCGTTCGATCTCTGGTTGATGGAAACCGGCCAGGCTCCGGATCGGGCTCACGTTCTTGTCGATGCACCGGCGCCGTACGAGCCGAACATCTTTATACGAGGCGACCCGGATCGTCCCGGCCCGCTCGTCCCGCGGCGCTTCCTGAGCTTGCTCGCCGAGGAACCGCGTCAGACCTTCGCGCATGGTAAAGGCCGGTTGCAGCTCGCCCGCTCCATCACCGACCGGAACAATCCGCTGACGGTCCGCGTACTGGTCAATCGAGTCTGGTTGCAGCACTTCGGCAAGGCCCTGGTCCCCACGCCCAGCAATTTCGGCCTCCGTGGCGAGCGGCCGTCCCATCCGGCCCTGCTTGATGACCTGGCGTGGCGCTTCATGGACGGGGGATGGTCGATCAAGACGCTGCACCGTCTGATCCTGCTCTCGAGTACCTATCAGCAGTCGGGAAAGGACCGGAAGGCATGCCGGCAGGTCGATCCGAACAATCGACTCTGCTGGAAGATGAACCGACGCCGTCTCGATTTCGAGACGCTGCGCGATTCGATGTTGTGGGCAGCCGACCGGCTCGATCTGTCGATCGGTGGACCGCCCGCCTCGCTGACGGGGATCACCAACGTACGGCGAACGATTTACGGCACCATAGACCGCCTCGATCTGCCCGGCATGATGCAGACGTTCGATTTTTGCAGCCCGGACACACACAGTCCGGGACGTTTTTCCACAACCGTGCCTCAACAAGCGTTGTTCCTGATGAACAACCCCTTCGTGCTGGAGCAGGCGCACTCTCTGGCGAAGCGAGCCCGGCAAGAAGCCGACCGTGCCGGAGCCAATCCCCCCGAGGCCAACCCCTCAAAAGCCATCGCTCGTTTGTATGCGCTCGCGCTGGGACAGAGGCCTACCGCGAGCCACACAGCCCGAGCCTTGGGCTTTGTCCAGGACGACGCGTCCTGGGCCGAGCTGGCGCAAGTGCTTTTGCTTTCCAACCAGTTCTTTTTTGTCGATTAGCCGAACTTCATGGATGCAGGATTTTTCACCCGACGAGAGCTGCTGAACCGCGTCGGCATGGGCATGGGAACCCTGGCCTTGACGCCGCTCTTGCGCGATGGCGGGCACCTCCATGCCGCGGAGGCCACAGAGGTGCTCAGCCCGACGGCGGCGAAACCACCTCGGTTCACGCCCAGGGCCAAGCACGTCATCCACATTTTCATCAATGGCGGCCCGTCACACGTCGACACGTTCGATCCGAAGCCGGCCCTGGAAAAGTACGCCGGGAAGCCGATACCTTCGGGCAACCTGGCCACGGAACGAAAAACGGGCGCTGCCTTTCCGTCGCCTTTCAAATTCTCGAGGTTCGGCCAGAGCGGCATTGAAGTCAGCGAGCTTTTCCAGAAGACGGCGGAATGCATCGATGACATCACAGTGATTCGGTCGATGTACGCCGACATTCCCAACCACGAGCCCTCTCTGCTGCTCATGAACTGCGGAGAGGCCCGCTTGCCCCGCCCCAGCATGGGATCCTGGATCAACTACGGCCTGGGAACGGAAAATGAAAACTTGCCCGGCTTCGTGGTCCTGTGCCCGGGCGGACTGCCGGTGCAGGGCAGCGAAAACTGGAGGTCGGCCTTTCTTCCCGGCGCGCACCAGGGGACATTCATCGACTCACAAAACGAAAAGATCGAGGAGCTGATCGAGAACATCAGAAATCCTCGAATTTCGCCCGCGCGGCAGCGTCGCCAGCTGGAGCTGCTCCAGAGAATCAATAGGGAAGATCGTGGTCAGCGCGGCGACGATCCTCAGCTCGACTCACGCATTCATTCCTTTGAGCTCGCCTATCGCATGCAGATGGAAGCGGCCGAGGCCTTCGACGTCAGCCGGGAGCCGCAGGCGGTTCGCGACCTGTACGGACCTGGACCTCAGGCCCGCCAGCTCCTGATCGCTCGCCGACTGGTGGAACGCGGCGTTCGCTTCGTCCAGCTCTGGCACGGCGCCCGCCAGCCCTGGGACAGTCACGAGGACATGGCCGACCATAAAAAACTAGCCAGGCAGTGCGACCAGGGCATCGGCGCCCTGTTGAAGGACCTCAAGCAGCGTGGCTTGCTCGAAGAAACCCTGGTCATCTGGGGTGGCGAGTTCGGTCGCACGCCTTCGGTAGAGCTACCCAACCCGTTGATCGGCCTCGAGCCGAGCGGCAAGCAAGGCCGCGATCATAACCACCACGGGTTCAGCATGTGGCTGGCCGGCGGCGGCGTGAAGGGAGGATACGTCCACGGCGCCACCGATGAATTCGGTTGGCGGGGCGTAGAGAACCGCGTCCACGTCCACGATCTACACGCCACGATCCTGCACCTGCTCGGCTTTGACCACGAGAGATTCACCTACCGCTACGCCGGACGCGATTTCCGTCTGACCGACGTGCATGGGAGCGTTATCCGGGAAATCATAGCGTAAGGTGTAGATTCTTGTTCCCCTCACGGTTCCGGTGCGAAGTGACAAGTAACGCTTGACGCAGGCAGGCGAGACGCCTGCACCACAATGCGCCGCGAGGGAAGAGGTAAGGCCTAATGGTTTCACTTCCACGTAGGCGGTAGATCCGCGGCGCTGTTCGGGTTGTCGATCTCTTTACTTCCCTTCTCCAGCCACAGGCGGGCCACCTTGCGGATCGTTTCCATGTCTCCATTGGCCACCCCCTGGAGGCTGTAGTAAACGCCCTGCTCGGTAAGCTCGTTGGCCAGCGCGTAGAAATCCATGCCCGCCGGCGAAAAGTGGTTGGGGTATCGTTTCAGCGAGTCCTCATCCACCTCATGCGCTTGACTGTTCAGCCAGCCGATAGGCCAATGATCCCAGCAGCTCGATACCCAGAGCATTGCGCCCGTGTCCGCGTTCGTGTGCTCTTTGATGCGCGTGTAGTCGTGTCGAAAGCCAGAAGCGTCGCCGAAGACGCAGAAAGTTGCCCCTTCCGCCATGGGCAGGACCAGCGCGACGCCGGCCGCGTCGTCCAATTCCTGCCAGCTGGAACCCGATCTGCGATGAGTGGCCTTCCACAGGGTTCCCGGTTTCGGCTTCCAGAAGACGTCATAACGCTTGTCTGAGAACGCGTCGAGAACGGCCAGCGCGTGGCGTTCCTCGGAGGTGCGGTCCTTTCTGAGGACATCGGACCAGAGCTTTCCAACGGGACACAAGCCGATGAGCTCGATCGGCTCGCGGGTGTGTCCGATGTGCTGCTGGGGAAGCAGCGACTCGTACATCTGACGCCTCAGGACCAAACCGTTGGGATAGGCCCAGAAGTCGTCCGTGGCACGGTAAGCCGGTTCGCCGGAATGCATGTTCACCCCGAAATAGGTCCAGCGCACCCAGACGCGTTCCGGTCCGCGTTCCAGGATATCGACAAAGCTGTTTCTTTCCTTACGTCCCTGATCGTTGAAGAGTTCCGCCCAGCCCTCGTTTCCCTCGAAGAATTGATAGCAGACACCGGCGCCGGACGGAAACTCGAACCAGGGACAGTAGCTCCCCTCGTGACAGAACACGAAGCGAAAAGGGAAGTCTTTCCAGAAGACGATAAACGCCTTTTTCGGATTCAGATCGGCATGCGGAGGGCTCGGAAACTCCCCCTGATAGCCGCCGAAGACGTAGTCCGAGACCTCGACCACCGACACAGCCTGTGTTCTCTTCCAGTCCACCTCCGCCAGGGTCACGGCCCGTGGCTTGAGCAAACGCGGAGGAAGCTCTTTTTCACCAGCGAAGCTCGGCGAACAGCTCGAAAGGGCCCCCATCAGAGTGCCCAGGAGAACAGGGAGCCACCCTGACGGACGAACAGCGACGGTCACGGCCAACCAATGCATGACGTTCTCTCCCTCATTGACAACATGAGTGTACCGAACGTCAGATTGGCAGATCGGCGCGTCTTTTCATAGCAGGAAAAAGAAAACCGAGGTGCCTTGTCAGACCGTCAGCTACGGCCTCTCGTCGCGAAGTCGGCGCAGTTTCGGAAAATCTCGAGAGTTTATCTTGCCGAAATAACCCGTCCAGGCGACCTCGACCGTTTCGTCGTTCAGCTCTGGCGACTGGTCTTTGAATCGACACAGGTCGACCACGCGATCGATCAGATCGTGGGGATCGCAGGAGCGGAGCTCACGGTTCTCAGTGTCATGACGCGCGATCAGCCGCTTTATGAGGCCCGCCGGCACGGAGAGACCCCGTCGAGCGGCGTGGCTCTCGAAGATCTCGGCATAGCGCTCCGGTGTTGGGCTGTCGACATGCACCCGATAGCCGATTCGCCGCAGAAAGGCCGAATCCGTCACGTCCGCGGGGTCGAGATTGGTCGCGATGACGACCGTCTGCAGGAACGGCACCTGGATCTGCTGGCCGGTGCGCAAGGACAGGTTGTCGACCTGATACTCCAGCGGCATGATCCAGCGATTGAGCAACTCCCGTGGTTCGACCCGCTGTCTGCCGAAGTCATCGATCAGAAAGATGCCGCCGTTAGCTTTCATATGCAGGGGGACGTCGTAATACCGAAGCGTCGGGCTGTAAGTCAGGTCCAGCGCATCGATCGTCAGCTCACCGCCCGCTACAATCAACGGGCGGCGGATGCGCACCCATCTTCTATCGACGTTCCCGGCTCCTCCTTGCGGGAGGTCTGCCACCTGATGGCAGAGGGTATCAAAAACTCGGAGGATGTTGCCGTCAACTTCGATGGCGTACGGGATCCACAACTCACCCTCGAGCGCCCGGTGGAGAAGCCGGCCAATACTGGTCTTGCCGTTTCCAGCCGGTCCGTGAAGGAAGAGACTCCGTCCGGATGAAAGCGCCAGGCCGGAAAGTCTCTTGCATTCATCCTCGAGCACCAGATCCGAGAGAGAGGCCTGAGCGTCTCTGGGGTGCACGACGGGGAAACGAGCGATCTGCCAGGTGAGCATCGCCTTGTAAGCTTCGAGCGAGACAGGAGCAGGGCCGATGTATCCGCAGATCTCCATCAGCCTCCTGGAGCGCTCTACACCTCGCCCCGAGATCGCGTACCGGTGACTGAAGGGCGTGACTTGCCCGAGAGTCTCGAGCATTGCTTCCCTGCCCAGCTGCGTCAGTATTTCCTCGACAAACTGCAGAGGCAAGTGGAGTCGCTCAGCGGCCCACTCCGTGGTGAAGTCGTAAACGGTGCTGGCCAGTTTGAGCGTCAGGTCGCTCAGCGCCCGCTCGCTCAAGCCCGCGTCGTGGGTATTCATTGACGCTTCTGGCGCCAACACATCGCCGAACGCAAACATTCTGGGGGGCTGGGTGGGACCGCGTGGAGCTCGCGCTTCGGGTTCGAGTAGTGTGTGCATCATGGAAAATTGGGGAGAGAAGGGCCTGGGGAAGGAAACAGAACTGCCTGAGAACTGCCTGAAAAAAGGAGGGTTTCACCATTGTACCGGTGCGGCTGAAAAGCACAACCTTCCCAGGACGAAGTCGCCGAAAAATGCGCGGCCCCGTGCGTCGGAAAGCCTATATGCCTGGCTCGACTCGTCTTGCGTGGTAGATTGTTACCCATGAGCTCTCCGGTTATCGACGGCTACTGCCACTGTGGGCTCAGCAAGTATCGCCCGATCCACGACGTCAGAGGGGTCCTGGATCGGTTCGGGGTATCTCGCGCCGTGCTCGTCCAGCACATCGGCGAGTACGATAACAGCTATATCGAAAGTGCGGTTCGGGAGGAGCCAGATCGTCTTGCAGGCGTCCTGATGGTCGACACCGACAAGCCGGGTGCGGAGGACGCGCTAGCTGGATGGGTCGGCGGTGGTGCTTTTCGCGGCGTTCGGCTCTTCGCCCGCACCCTCGAGACGTCGCCCGGCGTCTGGACGCGCGCCGCCGAGCTCGGGCTCAACATCGTCGTCTTCGACGACCCGACGTTCTCGCCCTACGTCGAGTCTCTCGCCGGCTTCGCGAAACGCTTCGGAGAGACGCGACTGATCCTCTCGCACCTCGGGATGCCAAGAGACGCTGCGGATTTCCCGAGTCACCAACGCATTCTTTCCTTGGCCGAGCAGCCGAACGTATACGTCCAGATTTCGGGGATGCACATGTTCTCCCGGAGTCCCTACGCTGAGCTGGTGCCCCTCGTTGAACGACTGCGACAGGCCTTTGGAGCGGAACGGCTCTTCTACGGGAGCAATTTTCCCGTGATGGGTGACGAAAGGGTGTATGGGCAGGAGCTCGAGCTCCTGCGCGCGGGAAAGCTTGGGATTCCTCCTGACGAGGTCGAGCACGTCCTCGGAGGCACGGCGATGGGACTGTGGTTCGCGGGCTGACCCGAGGTCCTCACGTCCCGAGCACGAGTACAAGCATTGTGGTGCAGGCGTCGCCTGCTTGCATTTGGTTTCAGCTACCGGAGCAGCATCGGAAAAAATTACTTTTCCGGCGGACTGGGCGG
>Ga0315336_1004886_pt1 | contig 15273 bp, 17 predicted proteins | sample ASW5metaG_FD_204512 | JGI IMG/M metagenome (GOLD analysis project Ga0315336, IMG submission 204512) | Ammonia-oxidizing marine archaeal communities from Monterey Bay, California, United States - ASW #5 | ecosystem: Environmental > Aquatic > Marine > Intertidal zone | place: USA: California...
CGCCGATCTGCTGCCGGCGCTTGCGACCGAGCTCCGGTCGGCGCCCACAACGTGACCCTGACGGTCGATCTCGTCGAGCCGTTCTTTGCCGGCTCGCATCAGGCGTGGGCCGAGGGCTGGGCTGCTCATTCCACTCACGACGTTCGGCTTCACACTCTTCCCGGAACGGCGTGGCGATGGCGGATGCGAGGCTCGGCGATGACGCTCGCCCCGTCGTTGATCAACGCGGCGACCGTTCGCCCGCCGGACCTGCTCGTGGCCTCCGACATGATCGACCTGGGCGACCTTCTCGCTCGTCTGAGGACAACCCACGCGGAGGTGCCGGTCGTCCTCTATCTCCACGAGAACCAACTCACCTACCCCCGCCAACGCGAGGAGCAACTCGACATCGGCCTCGCTTGGGTCACGTGGCGCAATCTCACCCTGGCCGACGAGATCTGGTGCAACTCCGCCTTTCACCGCGACGAACTTCTCGCTGCGTTGCCGACTTTTCTCGACTCGGTGCCGGACGAGAACCATCTCGATGCGTTGAGCGACGTGACGGCAAAGATGCGTGTGCACCCCGTGGGCGTGACCATTCCCGACGGACGAGATCGCGTCGAACCACCTCTTGTTCTCAGCAACCAGCGATGGCATCACGACAAGGATGTCGGCGCGGTGGTGCGGGCCATGCTCCGCCTCGCCGACGACGGTGCCAACTTCAGGACGGCCGTCATTGGCGACGATCGCGGCGGCCTGGCCGATGAGATTCACCCGATGCTCGATCGTCTCGGTGACCGGGTGGTGGCTCGAGGGCTCCAGGACCGTGCCGACTACGAACGGATCCTGGGCGAGGCCGACATCGTGGTGTCGGCTGCCCGCAACGAGTTCTTCGGTGTCGCGATCGTGGAAGCAGTAGGTGCCGGCGCGGTGCCGGTGTTGCCCAACTCGGTGGCGTATCCCGAGGTCATCCCGACCGAGTTCCATTCCTCGGTGCTCTACGAAACGGGACAACTGCGGTTCGCCCTCGCCTCGACCCTCGCCGATCTGCCGACAAGGCGCCGTGAAGCTGCAGGGCTGGCGGCCGCGATGGAGAGGTTTGCGTGGCCGACGGTCGCCGCCGGCTACGACCGAAATGCGGTGGCGCTCGCCTCATCGCACTCGGATGGAGCCAACTAACGTGCGAGACGTGAAGATCGCTGTCGAGGGCGTCACCGTCGGTCATTCGACCGACCCGGAAGCCCGTACGGGATGCACTGTGGTGCGGCTTCCGGCCGACACCGTCGCGTCGGGTGAAGTGCGCGGTGGAGCCCCCGCGAGTCGCGAGTTCGCCCTGCTCGATCCGGTGCGACTCGTCGCTTCGGTCGATGCCGTGGTGTTGAGCGGCGGCTCGGCCTTCGGACTTGCGGCAGCCGATGGTGTGATGGCGGTGCTCGAGGCCGAGGGCTGCGGGTTCACGACCGCACAGGGTCCCGTTCCCATCGTCGTCGGTCTCTCGCTCTACGACTTGGCTGTCGGGTCCTCGAGCGTTCGCCCGGATGCCGCGTCGGGTGCGGCAGCGACTCGCGGCGCTTCGACAAACCCATCCGTCGGGCGAGTCGGAGCAGCCACCGGCGCGATGGTGGGCAAGTGGCGCGGCCCAGAGTTCGCGGTGCCGGGTGGCATCGGCATCGTCAACGTCGAGAGCGGCCCGCTCGCGGTCACCGCGGTTGTGGCCAACAACGCCGCCGGCGACATCGACGACGGACAGACCGCGACGGCGGTGTTGGACGGGTCGTTCACTGGCTGGCCGGACCGAGAGGCCTTCGGGCCCAACACGGTCATCGGATGCGTGGTCACCAACGCGATCCTCACGAAGACCGACTGCCGGCTCGTCGCGGAGGGAGCCCACGATGGCCTCGCGCGAGCAGTGACCCCGCCCCACATGCGCAGTGATGGCGATGCGTTCGTCGCCGCGGCAACGGGGCTGGTCGAGGCCCACGTCGATGATGTGCGGCTCATGGCGCTCGTCGCGGTCGAGCAGGCCGTGCGGGAGTCGGTCGGTAACATCGAGGAGTGAATTCCGGCCCCGAGCTCCGTTGCGCGACGTCGTCAGCCGTCGCGACACAGGCGATGGCCGCCGCGATTGCGCCCCTGATTGTCGACGGCGATCTGCTGGTGCTCGTCGGTGATCTCGGTGCGGGCAAGACGGCCTTCACCCAAGGCATGTGTCGGGCGCTGGGTGTCGAGGAACACGTCACCAGTCCCACCTTCACTCTGGCCAACCGCTACGAGGGACGACTCGTCGTCAATCATCTCGACGTGTACCGGATCGAGGCGCTCGCCGAAGCCGAAGATCTCGCGCTCACCGAGTTGTTGGACGAGGGAGTCACACTGATCGAGTGGGGCGACGTGATTCTTCCCGCCTTGCCGGCTGACCGACTCGATGTCTGCATCACCTTCGGTGCCGGCGACGACGATCGCATGGTCGAGTTCACGCCCGTCGGTCATCGCTGGACCTCGCGATTCGACAACGTGGCGGCGGCGCTGGGTGAGTGGGCGTCGTGAACGGCCCGCTGGTCCTCGCCATCGAATCAGCGACGTCGTGTGTCGGGTGTGCTCTGGGCACTCCGGCCGGAGTGCTGGCATCGACTCACTCCACCCGCGGCCGACATCACGCCGAGTCCCTTGCGCCCCAGATCCAACAGGTTGTCGCCGAGGCCGGAGCCGTCATCGCCGACATCGAGATGATCGCGGTCGATGTCGGACCGGGGCTCTACACCGGTCTACGCGTCGGCATCACGACCGCCCGGGCGATGGCCCACACGCTGTCGGTGCCGATGCTGGCGGTCACCTCGGTCGAAGCCATTGCCCACGCCAATCGCAACTCCGGCGCCCTCACGGTGGCGATCGACGCCCGTCGCGGCGAGGTGTTCCACTCGACTTTCGTGTTCGACTCGACCGGAGCAATGACGGGCAGCGAACCCGGCGTGGCCACCGCCGACCAGGTCGATACCCGCGAGTCGACGATCGTGGTCGGTGATGGCGCTCTCGTCTACGCCGAGTCGTTCGCTCGATTGGGATTGACGGTCGACGTTGACGCGGTCCACCTGCCCATGCCCGAGGCTGTTCTCGAGCTCGCGGTCTCGAGACTCGACAAAGCGGTCGATCCCACCGCGATCGAGCCCCTCTACCTGCGTCGTCCTGATGCGGTGGCGAAGTGGGAGGGGGCGGCAAGATGATTCTGACGTTCGCCGAGATGGCTCTCCGCGACATCGAGTCGGTCCGTGCCATCGACGAAGCCGCCTACCCCAACCCGTGGTCGGTCGCCACGTGGCGCAAGGAACTGGTCGCGGCCGATCGCCTCCATCTCGTGGCTCTCGACGGGGATGCCGTGGTGGGCCATGCCGGTCTCCTGTTCGTGCTCGACGAAGTCCACATCACCACGGTCGCGAGTCGGACCGAGCGCGAAGGCGAGGGCATCGCCACCGCGTTGTTGGTGCGGCTGCTCACCGCCGCCCGCGAACACGGGTCCTCGGCGGCGACGCTCGAGGTGCGAGCGGCCGACCAGCGACCGCAGCGGCTCTACACGCGTTTCGGATTCCGCCCGGCCGGTATACGCCGGAACTACTACCAGGATCCGGCCGACGACGGAATCGTGATGTGGCTCCACGACCTCGACGGTGACGAATGCGGACATCTGCTTACTGACTTGCGCGGACCGGCGCCCACCTCCACGGGAGATCGCGCATGAGCGGCGACGTCATCCTCGGCATCGAGACGAGCTGCGACGAGACGGCCGCGGCGGTGGTCGAGCGGGCCAGTGATGTGAAGTCGAACGTGGTGTCGAGCCAGGTCGAAATCCACGCGAGGTACGGCGGCGTCGTCCCCGAGGTCGCGAGTCGAGCTCACGTCGAGACCATCATGCCGGTGGTCGAAGAGGCGCTCAGCGGCTCTGGAATCAGCAGCGCGGGCATCGATGCCGTCGCGGCCACCCATGGTCCCGGGCTGGTCGGTGCGCTCCTCGTGGGAGTGTCGGCCGCAAAGGCGATGGCGCTCGTCTGGGACGTGCCCTTCGTCGCGGTCAACCATCTCGAGGCGCATCTCTACGCGGCCTTCCTCGAAGAGCCCGATCTCGAGATGCCGCTGGTGATCGTTCTTGTTTCCGGCGGCCACACCATGTTGATCCTGATGGAGGGCCACCTGCAATATCGGGTGCTCGGCACAACGGTCGACGACGCGGCGGGTGAAGCCTTCGACAAGGTCGCTCGCTTCATGGACCTCGGCTATCCGGGCGGGCCGGTCATCGATCGCCTCAGTGCCGACGGTGATCCCGACGCGATCGCGTTTCCACGAGCGATGTTGAACGACGGCTGGAATTTCTCGTTCAGCGGCATCAAGACATCGGTCGTCAATCATGTTCGCAAAAACCCTGGTGTCGCGGTCGAAGACGTTGCCGCGTCATTTCAAGAGGCCGTCGCCGACGTGTTGGTCACAAAGGCGAGGCGCGCAGCCCGAGAACATGGCGCGAAGGGTCTCTGCCTCGCCGGCGGAGTGGCGGCCAACTCGAGATTGCGCGAGATGATGGCGGCTGCGGCGGCTGCCGATGGCTTGCGGGCGTTTCTGCCGAGCCGGGCCATGTGCACCGATAATGCGGCGATGGTCGCCGCCGCCGGATGGTGGCGTCTCCGTGCCGACGGGCCGTCTCGTCTCGATGTGGGCGCCGATCCCTCGCTTCGCCTTCCGGGCTCCTGACGCGTCGACACGAAATTCTCCTGGATCCGCAGTTGTCCACACCGTGACCCGGTCGTATCGTTAGCACTCGGCACATCAGAGTGCTAACGGCCGTTCTCCACACCGGAAGAATGCCGAATCGAACCGATCTCGGAGGATCGAATGAGCTTGCAGCCCCTCGAGGACCGCATTGTGGTCCGCTCGAACGAAGCGGAATCCACCACCGCCAGCGGTCTTGTCATCCCTGACACCGCCCAGGAAAAGCCCCAGCAGGGCGAAGTCATTGCCGTCGGCCCCGGCCGTCGCTCTGACACCACCGGCGAAATTATCCCCGTCGACGTCGCCGTCGGCGACACCGTCGTCTACAGCAAGTACGGCGGCACCGAGATTGCTGTCGAGGGTGAAGATCTTCTCATCCTCAACGCCCGCGACGTACTCGCAAAGATCGGCTGAGGTAACCACACATGTCCAAGGAACTGAAGTTCAACGAAGACGCGCGTCGTCGCCTTGAAGCCGGCGTCAACAAGCTTGCTGATGCTGTCAAGGTCACGCTCGGCCCAAAGGGTCGCAACGTCGTTCTCGACAAGAAGTTCGGCGCACCCACCATCACCAACGATGGTGTGTCGATCGCTCGCGAAATCGAGCTCGAAGACCACTTCGAGAACATGGGCGCCCAGCTGGTGAAGGAGGTGGCCACCAAGACCAACGACATCGCTGGTGACGGCACCACCACCGCCACCGTGCTCGCTCAGGCTCTCGTCCGCGAAGGTCTGCGCAACGTCGCCGCCGGCGCCAACCCCATGGGCCTCAAGAAGGGCATGGAGAAGGCAGTTGCCGCCGCGGTCGAAAACCTCGCCGGTCAGGCCGTGCAGGTCGACGACAGCAAGGACAAGATCGCCCAGGTCGCATCGATCTCGGCCGCTGACACCGCCATTGGCGAGGTCATCGCTGAGGCCATCGACAAGGTCGGCAAGGACGGTGTTCTCACCGTCGAAGAGTCCAACACGTTTGGTATGGATCTCGACTTCGTCGAGGGCATGCAGTTCGACAAGGGCTACCTCTCGCCGTACTTCGTCAGCGATCCCGAGCGCCAGGAAGCAGTGCTCGACGAGCCCTACATCCTGTTCAACCAGGGCAAGATCTCCAACGTCCAGGAACTCCTCCCGGTCCTCGAGAAGGTCATGCAGTCGGGCAAGCCGCTGCTGATCATCGCCGAAGACATCGAGGGCGAGGCTCTGGCCACGCTGGTCGTCAACAAGATCCGTGGCACTTTCAACTCCGTCTCCGTCAAGGCCCCTGGCTTCGGCGAGCGTCGTAAGGCAATGCTGCAGGACATGGCAATCCTCACCGGTGGCCAGGTCATCGCCGAGGAAGTCGGGCTCAAGCTCGACACCGCCGACATGAGCCTGCTCGGCACCGCCCGCAAGGTTGTCGTCACCAAGGACGACACCACCATCATCGAAGGTGGCGGCGAGACCTCCGAGGTCGAGGGTCGGGTCAACCAGATCAAGGCCGAGATCGACAACACCGACTCCGACTGGGATCGCGAGAAGCTCCAAGAGCGTCTTGCGAAGCTGGCCGGCGGCGTTGCTGTCGTGCAGGTCGGAGCGGCCACCGAAGTGGAGCTCAAGGAAAAGAAGCACCGCATCGAAGACGCCGTCTCGGCCACTCGTGCGGCGATCGAGGAAGGCATCGTCGCCGGTGGCGGCACCGCTCTCCTGCGTTCGCGTGCCGCAGTTTCCGAGATCCTCGGCTCCCTTGAGGGCGACGAGGCCACTGGTGCTCGCATCATCCACTCCGCGCTCGAAGCGCCGGCCAAGCTCATTGCAGCCAACGCCGGTCACGAGGGTGCGGTCATCGTGCAGGGAGTCGAGTCCGAGAGTGGCTCGACCGGCTTCAACGCCGCATCCGGCGAGATGGTCGACCTCATCGAGGCCGGCGTCATCGATCCGGTCAAGGTCACCCGAGCGGCGCTGCAGAACGCAGCGTCGATCGCCGGCCTCCTGCTCACCACCGAGGCGCTCATCGCCGACAAGCCCGAGGAAGCGCCGGCCATGCCCATGGGCGGCGGCGACCCGATGGGCGGCATGGGCGGCATGGGCATGATGTGATGCCCCGCTAGGAAGTTGAAGCGGCCCGGGTCTTGTGCCCGGGCCGTTTCGCGTTCGGGGGTAGGTTCGGCGGCCGTGGGACGAGCATCGTTGCGAGAGCGTGAGATCCAGCCGTGGCTGCCGGCGGTCGCCGCCGTGGCATCGGTGCTGTGCCTACTCGCCCCGTGGGTGCGCAGTGGCCGAGTCGACCGGTCGACGATCGAGTTGCTCTCGTCGGCGAGCGCCCTCGACCTCTGGACAGGGCGTGAGGAGGTCATCGCCCTCTCGGCCTGGTACGTCTTGCCCGTCCTCGCCGCCGTTTCGGTCCTGGCCGCGGGTTGGAGACGAAACCGCTTCAGCGCGTGGTGCGCGATGCCGATTGGACCGCTGATGGCTGCGGCGTGGGCTGCGGTGGCGTGGTCGCCCTTCGAGGTTCGATGGGGCGGGTGGGCAGGGATGATTCTCGGCCTGATGACATCGCTCTTTGCGAGTCTGCTACTGATTGTGGAGCGCGAGAAGCGCGGCGGAAGGTACAGCAATGGCTGATGACGTGACCGGTGACCAGAATCCCTCAGACGACCTGAGCAACCTCAACCCTGCAGAGGTGGCTTCGGAGTGGCAGCCCCCGGCGTCCATGCCGCCCTCGCCGCCGGTCGAACCGTCGGCCACTGGGGGCGCGCCGATCGCTCCTCCTCTGGCCCCGAGCTCCATGGTCTCCACGGGTGTCGTCGCTGAGCCCGAGTCGGGCCGGCCTCGATGGTTCGGGCGCACGATCGGCCTGGCCGCGGCGGCGATCCTCATCGGCGGTGGTGGCTACCTGGCGATCAACGCGGGGGCCGAGGACGGCGGTGCCGACTCACCTCGCGACGCGCTCAGCGGTGCCCTCTCCTCGCTCTCCAACGAAGACTTGATCGGAGCCGCCGTCTTCGTCGAGCCGACCGAGCGCGAGACCATGATCGATGCCGGCTTCGAAGTGGTGCAGGAACTGATCAGGCTCGATGTCTTCGATGAGTCTCTCGACCTCGGGTCGATCGAGGGATTCGATTTCGAGTTCGACGATGTCGAGATCAGCGTTGTCGACATCCGCCCCGGACTGGCCCACCTCTTCATCGAGTCGGGTACGGCGACCGCCGAGGTCGATGGTGCGTCGATTCCTCTCGGCTCGCTGGTCACCGATCGTGTCGATGCTGAAGATCTCGCGATCTCCGAGCGAAACACTGAAGAAATGTCGCGGAGCGACATCCCCATCGTGGCGGTGCAGCGCGATGGCCGCTGGTACCTGAGCCTCTGGTATTCCGTGGCGGAGGGGGCGCTCATCGAGACGGGCACCTCGCGCCCTGGCGCGTCGGAGCGACTCGCCGAGATCGGCGGCGACTCACCCGAACGAGCAGTCGAGAACTTCATCGGAGCGCTCGAACATCTCGACATGGCGACCATGATCGGCATGCTCGATCCCCAGGAAGCCTCGGCTCTCTACGACTACGCGCCGGCCTTTGTCGGCGACGCCCAGATCGAGGCTGATCGTTTCATCGAGGAGATGGCGCAAGAGGGTTGGGAGTGGTCTGTGACCGATCTTCAGCTGCGGGCCGACACCGACGGGTCGCTGGCCACGGTCTACATCGATCGGGTCGCCTTCGAGGCCGCCGGACCCGACGCATCGCTCGAGGTCTCGTTCGCCCCTGACCGGATGGAGCTGTACTTCGACAGCCCTGACCTCCTCATGGAGTTCGTGGTCGAGGGCGACTGCGTCACCTTCACCATCGAAGACCGCTACGACCGCGACACGCAGAGCATGTGCACCGACGAGTTGTTGGCCGAGGCCGGGCTCAGCAGTCTCGACTCGGGCATCTTCAGCGGCATGTCCACCGTGGACGAGTTCGGTGTCGTCGTGCGCAACGTCGGGGGCCGTTGGTACATCTCGCCGATCCGCACCGGCTCGCAGATGATGCTGCAGACGATTCGAGCCCTCGATGCCGATGCTGTCGCCGAAACGGTTGACGCGTTCATCTCGCTCGCCCAGGACCCGTTCCTTCTCGGCGACGCGTTCGGCGACGACTTCGGACTCGATGACGGAATCGCGATCGCGCCGACGACGACCTTTGGCGTCGACAACGACTTCCCGCCGTACACGGAGAACAATGTCGGCCTGCTCGACGACACCCTCGAGTACTACTTCGTATTCGATCTCGTCGAGGGCTATCGCACTGATGTGTGGTGGCGCTGGCTCGCCGAGGTCGAGGAGCTTCCGTTCGGCGAGGGAGTGGTCGCCAACCTCGCGCTCGAAGAAGATCAGGTGGTCGATCTCGTCGTCCTCGACGATCTCACCTTCGACTCCGACGAGGCGCTGGCGGAGTGGCTCGGAGGCAACGTGGTGGCTGAGGGCGACTTCGCCTACGTCGCGTACGAGAACGACTGGGGCGACAGCATCATCGTTGCCCGATCCGCCACCGGAATTGCTTTCATCTCCTCCTACGAGGGTCTGGGTCAAGACGCAGTGTCGGCCCTGCGCACGCAAGTGGGACGCTGAGTTAGCTACCGACGGCGGCGGGCTTGCCGGAGGCCGTCGCCATCAACGCGGCGGCGAGCGAACTCAGAACCGCGACCATCAGCCACGCCCACCCGAATCCGTGGATGTCGGCGATCACGCCGAACGCCGCCGGGCCCGTCATCGCGCCCAGGAACATGCCAGCCTGCACCACACCGGACGCCGCTCCCGTGGAGTCGGGATTCTGTTCGACCGTGCCGAGATGCACGATGCCCGGCCAGGACCAGCCGAAGCCGTAGGCCAGAATCGCACCGCACACCATCAACGCTGCGTGACCACTGCTGATGAGTGGATAGGAGAATGCCCCGACGACCAGCAGACTCGTCGCGAAGCGGAATCGGTCGTAGCTCCGGCGATCCATCAGAGCGCCCCACCCGACCCGACTCGAGATGAGAGCGATGCTGCCGATGACCTGCACTGCTCCGGCGGCACTGCGAGAGAACCCCGCGTCTTCGAGCGTCCGCACCAGGAACGCGCCGATGTTACTGACGGCCGCGGCCCCAAACGCGGCGCCGATGCCGACCCGCCAGACGCGAGGCGAGGGCCGATAGCGGACACGAATCTCCGGCGGTTTCACCGGTGCGTCGACATGAGGCATGGCGACGATTGCCAATCCAGCCAACGCCGCCGCCCCGACGTAGGCCGCCTCCCACCCGAGTGACACGGCGATGGTGGGCAGTGCCAGTCCCGCTAGCCCCGTCGAGGTCGGGATCGCGGCCTGTTTGATACCCAGCGCGAAACCGCGGCGATGGACCGGAACGCCGCCCGAGATGAAGGTGTTGTTGGACGGCTGGTTGATGGCATTTCCAATGCCGGCGACACACAGAGCGATGACCACCATGCGATAGGACGACGCAACGAGGACGCCAAGGGTGCCCAGCCCGGCCATCGCGGTGCCGAGGCGGAGCGCGGGCGATGGACCGTATCGATCCGAGAGCGCGCCTCCCCACGAGGACAGCGCGGCGGAGACTGCGAAGTAGGCCGCGACCGCGTAGCCCTGCTCGGCATCACCGAATCCGAACTCCTCCTGGATGTCGGGCGCGAGGGCACCAAAGAGGTGAACCGGCGCGATCGCCGCGACCATTGTCGCCAACGACACCGACGTGACATGACGGGGGTCCGGCGGGGGCATCGGTGCAGTATGGGGTCTCGATAGCCTGATCCCCATGGATCGACCACCACCCGACGCCGCGAAGCTCCTGTCCCAGTGGGACGAGTGGGAACGGGGCGAAACACCGCCCGGCCGGGTGATGAGCAATCTCAAGACCGGTGGACTCCCCGAGCTACTGAAGAGCCTCATCGAGGGCGAGTCCTGAGCGACCCGACGTCTCCCGTCGAAGGGTGGCCTGAGGCCACCTCACCGCTCGCGCCCATTCCTGCTGGCCGCGGTGGACCACAACGAATCCCGAGACCCGAGGGCGCTGCTCTGGGAGGCCCTCCACCGTGGAGCGATGTTGCGCCGACGGATCGCGTCGTCGACCTCGATTCGGTGGTCGGCGCGCTCCAACGTCGTCAGGCGCCGCAGGTCGTCGGCTCGGTCCCCGAGGGGGCTCGCGACAGTGCCGTGCTCTGCCTGCTCTACGAAGAGGCGGGCGAGCCCTACGTCGTCCTCACCCGACGTTCACCCACGATGCGACTTCATGCTCATGAGGTGGCGTTTCCGGGAGGCCGCAAGGACGAAACCGATCGGGATCTCTGGGCCACCGCGCTTCGAGAAGCCGAGGAGGAGGTCGCCCTCGATTCCTCCACGGTCACCCACGTCGGGGCGCTCGACAGCTTCGTCACGGTGGGGTCGCGCACCCTCGTCACGCCCTACGTGGCCGTCACCGACCGTCGTCCGGTTCTCACGGCCTCCCCCGACGAGGTCGAGTCGGTCCGTCATGTCGCTCTGTCGGAGCTGCTCCTCGATGAGGTGTGGCGGGAGGAGATCTGGCCACTCCGCCATTTCGGGGCGCCGCGGGCGATCACGTTCTTCGAGCTCGAAGGCGACACAGTCTGGGGCGCGACGGGTGCGATGCTGCGCCAGCTCCTTGCCATCGCGACCGGCACCGACGACTCAATTCGAGGTGGCCCGGGCTGACTCGGCCCGGGGTCGTAGACTCGCTCTCGTGCCTGAGATTCGATTCCAAGCCGACACTCACCCTGAACTCGTTCGCCAAGTGACCGTCTGGCTCGAGTCGACCGATGCCGAACGTACGGCCGCAGACGTGGTCACCGGTAGCGCCGAGCTCACGAAGGACGCACTGCGTCTGATCGCCTCGGCGGCGCCCGCGCCGCTGGCCGACAGCGACCTCGTGAAGGGGCTCACGGAACTCGGACATCGGGCGACCGACGCCTCTCGGGATGCAACGCTGGCGGGGCTCGACGGTCTTGCGAAGGCGACTGACGGCACGCTTGTCCGGCGGGTCTCGGAAGAAGGCGCCAAGGCGGCCTACGAGATGAACACGAAGGTCGCCAAACAGCTCCTGAAGTCGATTCTCGGCGGCTAAGCTCCTCTCTTTCCACACGGGCCTTACCTGTCGGTTCCGCCCGATGAAGGGGTCAGACGCGTGGCCGAAATCGAGATCGGACAAGGCAAGAGCGGACGTCGTGGGGTGAGTCTCGACGAGATCTCCATCGTCCCGGCTCGCCGCACGAGAGACGTCGCCGATGTCGACCTGTCGTGGAAGATCGATGCCTACAAATTCGGCCTTCCCTTCCTCGGCGCTGGCCTCGATGAAGCGGTCGACGCCGACCGGGCAATAGCGCTCGGCGAGCACGGCGCCCTCCCTCTGGTCGATCTCGAAGCGCTGTGGGTCGAGAACCCCGACTCAGGCTCGCTCAATGCTCACATCGCGAAGATCAAGGCCGCCGACATCCGAGTCGCGGCCTCGGTGAGCGGCGCTCGGGTCGAGGAGCTTGCCCCCCATGCCATTGCCGCCGAGGTCGACGTGCTCGTCATCCAGGACAGCGTGATCTCGGCTGAGGCGGTGTCGACCGAGGGCCCCAGCCTCAATCTGAAGACGTTCATCCGCACGCTCGACATTCCCGTTGTGGTCGGCGGGTGTGCGAGCTACGCGGCAGCGATGCACCTCATGCGCACCGGCGCAGCCGGTGTCATCGTCGGTGTCGACCGCCCGGAACTGGGCATCGGAAGTCCGCTGGCCACGGCCATCGGCGACGCTCGATCTGCTCGCGTTCGCCACCTCGACGAGACCGGCGTCTATTGCCATCTCATTGCTCGCGGCCCGATCACCACCGGCGCCGACGTTGCCCGGGCGGTCGCGTGCGGCGCCGATTCGGTGCTCGTCGATTCGTCCGTACTGCTCGACTCCGACAGTCCGGGCTCAGATGTGCAAGAGCAGCTTCGAGAAGCAATGGCGTTGTGTGGCTACACCGACGTGAAGCAGTTCCAAAAGGCCGAGGTGGTCGTTCGATGAACGCCTCTGCTCCCGGTAGCGATGAGAAAGTGCTCGTTGTCGATTTCGGGGCGCAATACGCCCAGCTGATCGCGCGACGGGTGCGCGAGGCCCACGTCTACAGCGAGATCGTTGCCCCCACAATCACGGCAGCGGAGGTCGCGGCGAAGTCGCCGACCGGCATCATCTTCAGTGGCGGACCCGACTCGGTCCATGCCGACGGCGCCATCGCCATCGATCCCGACGTCTACGGCCTCGGTGTGCCCATTCTCGGCATCTGCTACGGAGCGCAGTTGATCGCCCAGCAAAACGGAGGCCTCGTCGATCGCACCGACCGCGGTGAATACGGCCGAACCACTCTGACGCTCGAGGGCGACGGTGGCTCGCTCCTGGGTGGCACCCCGACGGAGCAGTCGGTGTGGATGAGCCACTTCGACGCGATCGTGAAGCCACCGGAGGGTGTGGCGGCCACGGCCCGCACTCCCGACGCACCGGTCGCCGCGTTCGAGGACCACGAGCAGAAGCTCTACGGCGTGCAATTCCACCCTGAGGTCATGCACACCGAGCACGGACAACACGTGATCGAGCGCTTCTTGCGCGACGGCTGCGGTGCTTCGGGCACGTGGACAATGACCTCGATCATCGACACCGCGGTGGAGCAGATCCAGGCGCAGGTCGGTGACCGTCAGGTCATCTGCGCACTGTCGGGTGGTGTCGACTCCGCGGTTGCCGCGGCGATGGTTCACAAGGCGATTGGCGATCAACTCACCTGCGTCCATGTCGACACCGGCCTCATGCGCCTCAACGAGGGCGACGAGGTCGTCGAGACCTTCGAACGAAACTTTGGCGTCCGTCTGATCTACGTCGATGCCGGTGAGCGGTTCTTCTCGGCCCTCGAGGGCGTCACCGAACCCGAGGCGAAGCGCAAGGCGATCGGGGAGCTCTTCATTCGTATCTTCGAGGACTCGAAGTCGCAGGTGCATGGCGCGGAGTTTCTCGTGCAGGGAACCTTGTATCCCGATGTCATCGAGTCGGGAAGCGAACACGCCTCCACCATCAAGAGCCATCACAATGTCGGCGGATTGCCCGACGACATGGAGTTCGAGCTGATCGAGCCCCTTCGCAGCCTGTTCAAGGACGAGGTGCGTCAAGTCGGCCGCGAACTCGGCCTGCCCGATGAGATCGTCGAACGCCAGCCGTTCCCCGGTCCGGGGCTCGGCGTGCGCATCATCGGTGAGGTCACGCCCGACAAGGTGGCCACACTGCAACACGCCGACTTCATCGTGCGCGAGGAACTCAAGAAGGCGGGTCTCGAACGCGAGATCTGGCAGTCGTTCGCCGTGCTGCCCGACATTCGCAGTGTGGGCGTCATGGGCGACGAGCGCACCTACGGCTACCCGATCATCATCCGCGCCGTCACCAGCGAGGATGCGATGACCGCGGATTGGGCTCGTATCCCCTACGACGTTCTCGAGGCAATGAGCAGCCGCGTGATCAACGAGGTTCCCGGCGTCAACCGAGTCGCGTACGACATCACCTCGAAGCCGCCCGGCACGATCGAGTGGGAGTAGACGCGTGACGACCTCGATGTCGGCCGCCGACGCCTACCAGCGAGCTGCGGCGATCTTCGGTGAGACCATCACCGTTCTCGCTGACCACGAGTGGGAAGCCGAGACGGGCGAGAACTGGTCGGTGATCACGACCGTTGCCTGGGTGGTTGTCGGTGACTCCCACATCGCCACGGCCGTGGCCGGAGAACCCCTCGAATCGGTCGGTGAGTTCGACGCCGCGGTGCTGGGCAATGCGCCGGTCGCCGCCTGGCGCGGCACTGCCGTGGGAGCGATCAACGCGCTGCGCGAACCCGGAGCCCTCGAGCAAGTCGTGCGTCACCCCGAGGGTTCGCTGTTGGTCGCTGATCTCGTGGGGCAACGCGTTACCGAAAATCTCGTAAGGGCCTGGGACATCGGCCGTGCGCTCGGCGATCCGGTGGCGATTCCTGATGATCTAGCGGAATGGTGTCTCGACTTCTGGGCTGACCACGCCGACGCAGTGATCGCCGGTGGGGTCCTGCCCGACACGCCGATCGAGCCGTCGGCAGTGGCCACCATGGCTGAGCGACTCCTTGCTCTCACCGGCCGCGCGGCCTGACCGGCGACCGGACACGCGGTTCGCGTTGCGACGACGACGACGGACGCGGCCGAGTAGTCAGCGCCCCGACAGTCGCTCCACCACGGGTGCCATCGTTTCGATGGCGTCGGCGCTCCAGGTGACGTAGGAGATCCCCCAGCGTTCGCGCCAGCGCTCGATGTCGGCGCACATCTCGCCCACTGTGCCGACCAGCACGTGGGGCATCTCGGCTGCCTCTTCCGCCGTGAGATTGAAACCCGGCGCCATCGAGTCGATCAGGCCGGACCGGTCGTCGGTGGGGAGGACGAAGTGAATCCGGGTCTGCAGCACAAGCGAATCGAAGCGCTCGCCGGCGGCCGCTCGGATCGCGCCAACCTTCGTGTCGGTCGCGGCCGGCGCGCCGGTGGCGCCTGCCGCGGCA
>Ga0315336_1004887_pt1 | contig 15268 bp, 13 predicted proteins | sample ASW5metaG_FD_204512 | JGI IMG/M metagenome (GOLD analysis project Ga0315336, IMG submission 204512) | Ammonia-oxidizing marine archaeal communities from Monterey Bay, California, United States - ASW #5 | ecosystem: Environmental > Aquatic > Marine > Intertidal zone | place: USA: California...
ACACTCACAACAACATCTCGACGCGGTCGCTCGCCAACTCAACGGACGACCACGTCAGACGCTAGAGTTTGAAACGCCCGCGGAACGCTTTAGCGCTTGTGTTGCATCGACCGGTTGAGCTCGCAGGCGTTCGCCCCATCCCTGCCCGGCCCCGAGGCGAGAGACGCGGGTAGACACCGCAGCGTGGGTGAGCAACCCCGAAGCTACCTCCGTGTCTCCGTCGCTGCTATTGCCGCCGCAATAGCGCAAGTCGTGTGCGCATGACAACAATTGATCGCTTCCCGAACAGCTAAGCTGTCTCCATGGGGCGCTGGGTTCTCTGTCTGCTCGCCGCGATCGCGGCGGTCTCCGCCCAATCGAGTGACGGAAACTGGTCGCAGTTCCGAGGCCGTCAAGCAAGCGGCGGCGCGGAGGGCCACATCCTCCCCGTCCGCTGGAACGTCAAGACCGGCGAGCACATCAAGTGGCGGACCTCCGTGCCCGGGCTCGGACTCTCCAGTCCGGTCATCTGGGGTGACAAGCTTTTTCTAAGCACAGCCGTCAGCGAAGACGACAACGGGGACCTGCGACTTGGGCTCTACGGTGACATCGCGCCCGTCGAAGATGAATCCGAGCATATCTGGAAAGTTCTCTGCTACGACAAGAACACCGGAGACTTGCTGCGGGAGCGTGAAGTCCACCGCGGCATCCCGAAGGTTAAGCGTCACACCAAGTCGTCCCACGCGAACTCCACCCTGGCGACCGACGGTGAAAGGCTCATCAACTTCTTCGGATCAGAAGGACTTTACTGCCTCGACCTCAACGGCAAGGTTCTCTGGAGCAAGGATTTCGGCAAGCTCGACGCCGGCTACTTCAAGATGCCTGACGCGCAGTGGGAGTTCGGCAACTCACCTGTGATCCATTCCGGTCACGCTATTGTCCTCGCCGATGCGCAAGAGAACGGCTTTCTCTCTTCCTTCCGGCTCTCCGACGGCAAGCAAGCCTGGCGAGTCGAACGAAGCGACGTCCCGACCTGGGGCGCACCCCTCGTCGTCTCAACCGGCGATACGACGCAAGTCGTCGTCAACGGCTTCAAGCACGCCGGCGGGTACGACTTCGAATCCGGCAAAGAACTCTGGCGCGTTGACGGCGGCGGAGACGTTCCGGTCCCGACACCCATCAACGGCGACGGACTCTTCTTCCTCACCAACGCCCACGGGAACCTCTCCCCGGTATACGCAGTAAGCCACGGGCAACGCGGTTCCATCAAGCTGACCAACGACAGCTCCGAAGGTCTCGCCTGGATCGCCCGTCGCATTGGCAGCTACATGCAAACGCCTTTGCTCTACGGCGACCTGCTTTACGTCAGCCGCTGGAACGGAATTCAAGTCTGCCTGAGGCCTCAGTCCGGTGAAATTGTCTATCGCGAACGCTTGGCTCCCGGAGCTTTCACGGCGTCTCCCGTCACGGGCGACGGCAAGATCTACATCGCCAGCGAAGAGGGCGATGTGTACGTCGTCGCCACCGGCGAAACCTACCGGCTCCTAGCAACCAACCGCGTCGGCGAACCACTGCTGGCGACTCCCGCCATCTCCCAGGGCACCCTCTATTTCCGCACTGCGCAGTCGCTCATTGCCGTCGAATACCTTCACATCACACAGCAAAGATCCTCCGGATGACGTCCAGGCGCACTTCGTTCTTACTCATCAGCACCCTGCTCGTCGTAGCGTTGGGCTACTACGCCGCTACGGAGCGGCCCAGATGGGCCCGGCAAAGCTACTACGCACTGACCCATGCTCTAGGCCGCGCGGAAGGATGCTGGTTCGCAGACAGTATCACGCTTGACTTGAGTAACGGCCTGCAAAGGAAGATGGCGGAGATCGCCGCCGTTTCCTCTGCCGTTCCCGCCGAACGGCAGGAGATTCTACAGTGGCAGACGCCTGACGGAGAATTCTGGGCGCCCGTCGGAACCTTGCGCCCCGAGGTCGTTCATTTCGTCCCGCCGGAGATCTAAACCAATTCCACTCCCTCCGATGCCTGACTCTCAGCACAATGCCTTCCGTCGGACACAGCGATTCGCCCTCGCGCTCGCACTTCCGTGCCTGTTGGTGTCGTGCTTGTATCGCCAATCCATTGACCCCGAGTTCCACGACTTCGGCCAATACTACATGGCGGCGGTGATCGCCCGAGCCGGCGCTTGGGACTCGCTGTATCCCATCCCCGATCCCGCAAGCAACGACAACGCCGGCTGGGCCCATGCCTCACGGATGACACCGCGTTACGCCCGACTCGCCGCCGAGCACGGCGTCGGTGACGTCAATCGCTTCATCCAGCCACCTCCGATGGCTTTGCTGCTCACTCCCCTCGCTTGGCTTTCTTTCGAACACGCACACCTCGTCTGGTTGATGTTGATGACGCTTGCGGCCGGCGGCCTCGGGCTGACAGCCTGCCACATCTACCGCCTCTCGGGCGGACAAGCACCCTGGGTCGCCTTCGGTCTTGTGTTCTCCGTTGTGTGCTCGCCGCTCATGGTGCGATCGATTCGCACGGGACAGGTCTCTCCGCTCGTCGCCCTCTGCCTTGGGGCCGCCGTGATCACCCTGGCGAAGCACGAGGACATCAAGACAGCCCTTGCCGTTTCGGTGGGCGGCCTCGCGAAGTACGTCACCTTTGCCCTTCTTCCGGTAATGCTGATCGCCAAGAGAGGGAAGACACTGGCGGGGCTCGCCGCTTTGAGCGTACTCGCACGGGGGAGCACTCTCGCTGTAATCGGCAGGGGTCCTTTCGAGATATTCATCCGGGATCTTCTGCCGACCTTCTCGCGGCCGAATCCATGGCGGGGGAATCAGAGCATTAGCGGCTTCTTGATGCGTGTCCAAGGAATCGAGGTCTTCGGCTTTTCCGAAGCTGCTGTCATTCGCGCGATGGCCGCCGCTGTGCTTGCTTGGCTCGTCTGGATCATCTATCGACGAGGCATGACCGACTCCGTCCGCTGGCTGCTTCCTGCATCGTGTACGCTCGTCTGCTGGTTCGTCATCTTCAGCCCTATCGCCTGGGAGCACTACCAGCTCTACCTCTGCCCGTTTTGGGGTTGGCTCATCCACGGGGCCGAGCAGTCCGTCCGCTGGCGTATCACGATCGTCGCCGCCATCGCCTCATCCGCTTCGTCACTCGCTGTGTTGCCAGTCATCGCGTTACCAGAGCCGCTCCTATCGCACATGTTGTGGTCAGGTATCGTATTCCTCACCTATTCCGCATATCAGCTCGTCCACCAGGATGACGCCCACCCCACCTGAGGCCGCCAGAGCAGAGGACCTACGTTTCGCGAGGGACCAATTCAGCGAAGCGCGGTCTGAACTAAACATGTAGAGCCAAGCAGCCCACCTATACTCGTTGCAACGGAGAGAACACCAATGACGCAACGCACGACCCGCCGCCAATTGCTTCAGCACGCGCCCGCCGCGATGGCGGCCCCGCTGTTACTGGGCGGTACGCCAGCTCTGAGTGCGGCGGGCCGAGCTTTTTCCACCGGTGGACTGCAAGGCTGCCAGCTCCTGCCCGGCGCGGAGTTCTACGTCAGTATTGACAACAAAGGGCTCTGGCCGAATCTCACGAAACTACCCAACGGCGAACTGGCCGCGGCGGTGTACAACCATCCAAGTCACGGCTACGGGAGCAACAGCGATGTCGAGCTTTGGGTGAGCGACAACGGCGGCAGAAGTTGGGCGTTTCGTAGCCAGATTACCGACCATCCCGAAGATCCCAATGCGATTCGTATGAACCACGCGGTGGGCCTGAACGCGAACGGTGAGCTGATCGCGCTCGTCAGCGGTTACCACGAGGGACAGAAGAGACCTGTATTGCCGACGCAGCGGTGTGTTTCGAAAGACCATGGGCGGACGTGGCAGCGCGATTTGCTGGCGTTCAGCGAGGTACCGCACGGCGACATCGTGCTGCTGCCGGATGGGCGGCTGGTTTGTCCGACGTATGCACGGGTTAGCGCCGAACCGAAGTGGTCGCGATCGGCTGTCTTCTTCAGCAACGACGGCGGGCGGAGTTGGGGTAATGAGCGCAAGATTACTGACGCCAGCGAGACGTTCGTTCTGCGGCGGCGTGACGGCGTCTGGTTGGCGGCTGCGCGGACAAACTGCGTCGATGGTATGGATCGAGTCTTGCCGCATGGCGCCGGCGAGATTCTGCTCAGGTCCGACGACGAAGGCAAGTCGTGGTCGGAGCCGAAACTGCTTTCACCACAAGGGCAGGAGAACGCACACTTGCTGGAACTCTCCGACGGCCGGTTGCTGTGCTCGATCACGAGCCGGATCCCAGGGCTATTTGGAATCGTGCTTCGGATAAGCAGTGATGCGGGCGATACGTGGTCGTATCCGGTCGTGTTGCTTTCGACGCCCGCGTACGACTGGCACAAGACGGACTCGGGTTATCCGTCAAGTGTTCAGCTTGATAACGGATCGATTGTGACGGCGTACTACTTCGGGCCGAAGAGGCCGGAATGGGCAGCGCATGGGTTGCCGTGGCATCAGCGCTATCACATGGGCGTGGCGCGTTGGGATTTGTCGATGTGGCCGGAGGGTGTGTGACGGCCAGTACGGGTGCGCCGCTGACTGTTATCCGGAACAACGTTTGGTCCCCGCGAAGCTAGAATAGGTGCACCTTGATGCATCGGCGCGACTTTCTGCGGACGGGGACGTTGGCCTTGGCGGCTCCCGGCCTCGGGGCCGCGCAGGCGAGCGAACCGCTGAAGATCCCGTTCAAAGGGGATATGTTTCAGAGTGACGACGGCCGGCTGGTGCTGGCGGCGCGCGGCTTGCAGTATTCGGTGTCAGACGATGGGGGACGGCGCTGGTCTCAGCCGCGGGAGCTTTATGATTCCTCGCTACCAGGTAAGGGGCGCCCGATCAAGAGCGACTCGCACGTACTTGGTCTGCTGCGCCTCGCATCAAACCGGGTGGGCCTCTGCTATGGGCGATGGCAAGCCGTCAGCAACGATCGCCGCCAAGAGATCTTCTTTCGCTCATCGATCGACGAGGGGCGCAGTTGGCTCCCCGAGACGAGCGTGACGCCGCTGCCGGGCGATGACCTCTACGCCTTCCACGGCAGCCTGACACAGCTCTCGAGCGGCCGGCTCATCCTGCCGGCATACACGAACTTTTCGCACAACTATGTCGGGCGACCCAAGGGCATCGGACACTCCTGGCTACCTGAGTATTACGCCACACACATGCTGTACTCTGACGATGAAGGCCAAACCTGGGACGCGACCGGGGCGCTCTTCCACTGGAAGGATATGGGGCACGGCGGCACCGCCCCGTGCGGCGAGGCCTGTATTGCCGAGACGGGTGACGGGCGGCTGCTGATGCTCGCGCGCTCGACGAACATGCGGGTTTTGCGGGGCTACTCCTACGACGGTGGCGCAACCTGGACGATGGTTCAGATGACCAGCCTCAACAACTCCAATGCACCTGTCAGGCTGGCACGGATTCCGTCCACCGGGGACCTGCTGATTGTGTGGAATCAGGTTTCCGCGGAGGAGCACCGCAACGGCTATGGCCGTAGCCGCCTCTCGACGGCGATATCACGCGACTCGGGACGATCGTGGCGGCACTTCAAGACGCTTGAGCTTTCACCCGGCATGGAAGGCGTTGCGCGCGTCGAGGACCTTGAACGACCGCGCTTCGTCCGCACAGGCTCTGACACCTCGCCCGGCACTGTCCCGAACAATCCAATCAATGGCTACATGCGCTCGTCGTATCCGAATGTCCATTTTTTCGGGAACAAGGTATACATCGACCATGACCACTGGTTCCGGGCGAGTTTGTGGTCGAGCGAGAAGCGCAATGAGTATCAGAAGCTGCATGTGCTTCCCGTAGATTGGCTCTATTCGTAGCCCGCCATGGCCGAACCTCGCACTCACCGACTACTTGAGTACCCGGCGCAAAAGGGAGGGCTTGTCGAGTTGAAAGACGGCCGCCTGATGGGCATCATCCGGGGAATGCTTAAGTTCTACTCGGAGGACCGCGGCCTGACGTGGACGGAGCCCGAGCCCGTTCTCGACAACGGCAGACAAATCATCGCGGAAGGCGACCCGGTGGGTGTGTTGCGACTGCAGTCGGGCGCGATCGGGATCACGAGCTACCGCCCTGTCCGGTCCGACGAGTTGCCCAACAGGGGCGACTCTACGGCCCACCGTCTTAGCCAACAACCTGCACGCGGGCTCTTTTTTCGCAAGTCGTTTGACGAGTGTCAGACCTGGACTCGGGAAGTGCTCATCGTGCCACCGGGCATCGTCCGTTGGTACGCACTGAACGACACGATGATACAGCTTTCGAACAGCCGCTTGCTCTGGCCCTGCTACGGAGGCAGCGCCGCGGCGGAACCCAATCCCAAGCCACTCATCGAAGGGCAAGAGCGAGGCATCGGTCATCTCTGGAGCCCGGAGAACGTTTGGGCAACGAAGTTCTTTCACTCCGACGATGAGGGCGAGACGTGGCAGGCAAGCGACGGCGAGCTTATGCTGTGGATCGACCAAGGGTACGGCAACCTTGACTCTATGCACGAGCCTACTGCCGCCGAGACAAGTGACGGTCGCATCCTGTGTCTGGCCCGCTGTGCACAGATGCGCGCCGTTCAAACTTACTCTGGCGACGGCGGAGCCCACTGGACGCTCCCCGAACTGAGCGAGTTGAATACGGCGAACGCGCCGATCCGCGTGCGGCGCATCCCCTCAACAGGCGACTTGATGGCCGTATGGAATCAGGTCACCGCGCAGGAGCATCGCGAGGCCTGGGGGCGCTGCCGCTTATCCGCTGCGATCTCAACCAACGGCGGTCGCACCTGGACAAACTTCCGTAACATCCACGTCAGCCCCGGCATGGACGAATCCCCGCGCGTTGCCGACCCGGAGCCGCCGCAATTCGTCCGGCCGGGTTCGGCAACAAAGCCATTTGACCCGCTTCCCGACAACCCGATCGGCGGACGTCTACGCGCCTCGTACCCGAACTTCTGGATCTTCGGCAATGAGGTCTTCATCGAGCACGACTACTGGTATCGCGTCGACCCGTGGGGAACCTACCGCGTGCCGGACAAGTGGAAGCACCTCACCAAAGACCGCAACCGGCGGACATCCACCGGCCACCTGCTCAGCTCGTTACCGCGCCGGCTGCACATCCTTCCCTTGCAGTGGTTCTACGAGAACGCCTAAACCGGGTTCACTCTGGCACCTCGGACGTTAGCGACGCCCACCAGCTTTGCCAATCAGCCTCGTCGTCGATGCGTTCTATGGGACTGCCTTGATGAGCCACAGGTCGGTCCGGTTCAGCGAAAAGACGAACCGGCCTTTGTCGTCGGTGCGCGCCGTGAGGGGTTGGGAAGGATCCGCGTCGGCATACACGGCGACAAGGCGCCTTCCAGAGGTTTGCTTTCGCCAGCAAGCGGAGGGAGAGTTCTCCCCCGCCTTTCAACACGTAGGGGGCACTATCGAGGATGAGTTCGACAGGGAATTGGAACGAGTGGCCAAACCCAACCGCGGGAGCCACCAGCCCAACCGAGAGCAACGATTTGACGCAACGTGCAAACAGTTCCTTGCCGGGCTTCTGGCTTTCCCCGAGACGAGATTTCTATTTTGGCCTGCTGGCCGTGGTCAGGGTAGCCGACGAGCAGCTGCGGTGAAGGGTCTTTCGTGTCGCTGTGTCAAGGCCGGGCTCGTTAGATATTCGAAGGCCGCGGAACCGCCTGCAACTCTGGGCGGCGGAAGTAGGCCCGCACCAATGTCTCGGTGTCGGATGTTACGTTCGCTGTAACCCAGTGCGTCGCCCACCCTCGTCGCCAGCGGTCCGATTCATTCCGGTGGGACGTGTGCAGCGCCCTTGAGTGATGAAAGACTACTGCGCCTTTTCGCGCAACGGCCAGCGACTCTTTATTCAGATCGATCAGTTCCGGCGGCGGAACATAGTTGTGATCCTCGCCAGGCACTTGATCGTGCGACAGGATCGGACCACGGTGCGAACCGTCGATGTAGCGCAGGCAGCCGTTCTCCTCGTCCACATCGTCGAGTGCGATCCAGGCGGTGATCACCTCGTCGTCGGGGCGGCAGCGGAAATAGTAGTTGTCTTGGTGGTAGGGCTTGGCGGACCCAAACCGCGGCGGCTTCAAAAGCGCCTGATCGACCATCAGCAGCGGCTCTGCGTTGAGTAACTGCCGGAGACAATCGCGCAGCCGCGCATCCAGCAGCATCCCTCGGCAATACGAGTCCTTCACAAACGGCTCGTTGACTTTGCGCGGCGCACGTTCGCCGTCTTTCGAGATGTCAACGTTGTAGCCGGCCTTGGCCGTGTCGCGTTCGCGATCGGCGATAGCGAGAATGGCTTCCGCGGCACGGTCCGCTTCCTCGCGTCGGTAGAGACCCTCTACGCACACCCAGCCTTTAGCGCGATAGTCGTCGAGATGGGCTTCGGTGATCGCCGATGAGGTGGACATTTCATAGTAGTGTACAACCCGTTCCTCCCAACGTAGTTAGGTGCCGCAGAACTCGCCACGCCCCCGTGGTGGACGGTTTCCCGTAGACTGTGTGCGATGCGTTTACGTGTGCTTCTCTTGATCGCCACAGCCCTCTCCGTAGGCTCGGCGCTGACCGCCTACGAGCCCCTCTTAAACCACCTGACCGAGGACGAAGCCCGCGAAGGCTTCACTCTTCTCTTCGACGGCGAAAGCCTAAACGGCTGGGACGGAGCCCCGGGCCTGTGGCGCATCGAGGAGGGCGAGATCGTCGGATCCACCGACGGGCATCCGATACCCCACAACTCATTTCTCATCCTCGACCGGCCCTACAGCGACTTTGTGATGCGCTTCCAGATCAAACTGCGGAACGGCAATACGGGCGTCCAGTTCCGCAGCCGGCGTTTTCCGGATTGGGTCGTCAAAGGCTATCAGGCCGATGCCTCCGACGCGGGTGACCGCTCCGCCTGGGGTAACTTCTACGAAGAGCAAGGCCGCGGGCGGAACGTGATGGCGACTGAATCCGAAGGCTGGGAGCGCGCGAAAGACGTGGTCCACAAGGGCCAGTGGAACGAATATGAGATCTACGCCAAAGGTGACCACATCCGCCTGACGCTGAACGGCAAGATCACGATCGATACCCGCGACGGCGAAGCATCAGAAGGCGTCATCGCCGTGCAGTTGCATCGTGGAGACCCCATGGAAGTGTGGCTGCGAAGTGTGCGGATTCGCGAATTGCGTTGAGAAAGGCGTCTCTCGCAAAGGAAAACGATGAAGTTTGAATGGATGAGGTTGGCTGTTGGGATCTGGCTTATCGGCACCACGTGCCTTTCGGCTCAGACGCCGGCGGAGAAGGTGGAGCGACTACTGGATGAGCTGCGCCTTCCCGGAGTAATTCAAACATCAATCGGCGTCACTCGAACAGGAACACCGATTCCGGCACTGACCACGAAGGACGACCTGGACTACTTCACTCCGAAGACCCGCGTCCTCCTGGTGGGTGGCCTGGACGGTTCCGAGGCTTCGGTTCTAGCAACACTCAACGCTCTGCGGTGGTTCTACCTCGACGACGAAGCCAAGCCAAACCGCGACAAGGTCGCGCTATCGGTCGTCCCTGTAGCGAACCCTGATGGCTGGGCTTTGGGCGTCGGGCCATCGAATGGCTCGGGCGGACATCCAACAACCGGCTACCCGCCTGAAGGCACGGCCTACAACAGCGCTACCGACCCCGAGGCGGCGTACCTTTGGCGCTGGATCGGGATGCATGCGCCGGAATGGGTCATCGAGCTGCGCAGCGCCGATAAGGACTCCATCGGTGTGCCGAGGATCGATGACCAAACCTCGCCCTCTGAGTTCACCCATATCGGTGTCAAATTCCACGTACTGGAGGCCGATCAGCTAGCGCAAGCCCTCTTCTACTCCTCTCCCAGCGGCATAGCTTCGACCTCGGCGGTTCAGTACCTTTTGCACACTCAAGACGCGAAGCATTTGATGCGCGACTGGGGTGTAGGCGTGGACGATCAAACCGGCCTTTTCCCGGTCCCGTCATACGCACGCCAAGCCATCCAGCAACGCCTCAAGCGCACCCCTATCGAAATCGCCGAACAACTCGCCCAACACTACGGCCACAAACTCGACCAAGTCGCCTACATTCCCGCCCTGGCCCTAGTCGGCCGCATCCGCCTAGCCGACCTAAGCGGCGATTCAAGCCACCTCACCGACGTAGAGCAGATCACAAAACCCTACTTCGACGGCACCAAGCCCACCCTCCCCGAGCGAACCAGCGGAAGCAACCTATCCGGCCACCTAGTCTTCTCAGAACTGGCCCGCGTAACGAAGAAAGACCGCTACATCGAGCTAGCAAAGGTCGCATCAGACCTGGGATTCGACGACCAGGGCAACCCAAACGAATCGATGCCCTTCCACAACGAGATGAGCGACGCCTTCTTCATGGGCATCCCGATCCTCGCCGAAGTCGGACAACTCACCGCCAATCCCAAGTACTTCGACATGGCCCTACGCCACATGAAGTTCATGCAAAACCTCTGCCTGCGTCCCGACAACATCTACCGCCATTCGCCGCTTAACGAAGTGGCCTGGGGACGCGGCAACGGCTTCCCTGCCCTCGGGCTCGCGCTCAGCCTCAGCGCCATGCCCGTCGATCATCCCGACCGCGCCTTCCGCAACCACCTCGAAGCCCTCACCCAACACCAGGACCCCACAGGCATGTGGCATCAAGTCATCGACCACCCCGAAAGCTACCGCGAACTCACAGCCACGTCCATGATCACCTTCGCCATGCTCCGAGGAATGCGCTCCGGCTGGCTCGACCGAGACCTCTACGAGCCCGTCGCCGATCGCGCCTGGGAAGCCCTCAAGACCCGCATCGCGCCCTCCGGCGAACTCGTCGACGTTTGCACCGGAACCGGCAAGCAGAAAACGCTACGCGACTACTTCGACCGTACGGCCATCCTCGGACACGACGACCGCGGCGGCGCCATGGCCCTCATGGTTTCCACTGAAATGGCCTACTGGCGGCGCGAGCGCTAATCCCCCTCGACCGGAGCAGGAGTAGCAGCCAGCGCCTGCCGCCGCCACCAGAAGTACAACGGCACTCCACTCACAATCAGGCCCAGCCCCGCCAGCGACGGCAGCGGCTTCTCAATCAGCGTACTCGCCACCAGCCAAGCCGACGCCAGCCCGAACAACACCGGCGTCACCGGATAGCCCCACATCCGGTAAGGCCGCTCCCACTCCGGCCTCTTCTTCCGAAGAATAATCACGCCCACCACCGCCATGCCATAGAAGATCCAAGCCGCGAACATCGCGAACGAAAACAAGCCCGTGTACGTCCCACTCAACGACAGCAAAGCCGCCCACACGCCCTGCAGCAACACAGCAAACGCCGGCGTCCCGTAACGGTGATGCACCTCGCCGAATATCTTGAAAAACAGCCCATCGCGCGACTGCGCATAGTAGACCCTAGGGCCGGTAAGGATGCCCGCGTTGATCGCGCCCGTGATCGAGATCAGAATGATCAGCGAGATGATCGTCCCCCCGGCCGAGCCGAACACTCGCTCCAGCACAACGGCGGCCACCCGCTCCGTACCCGCAATCTCCTCCACCGTTAGCACCCGCATATAGGCGACGTTCGCCAGCAGGTAAAGCACGATTACGATCCCGACACCAGCGCCCAAACTGATCGGCAGATTGCGGCCGGGATTCCGAATCTCACCACCCACGAACCCCGCCTGGAACCATCCGTTGTAGGCCCACAAACAAGCCAACATCGCGATGCCAATCTCCGTACCGCCGAAGTCCCCGGTGGGCGCGGCAACCGCTTCCACCCCGGCCGGGGCCGCGTAAAACAATGCGATACCCGCCACAAACAGCAGCCCGCCGACTTTCAGCACCGTCGTCACGTTCTGCATCAGCGCCCCGCCCACCAACGTGCGGTAGTTCAATGCGGTCAGCAACAAAATGATCGCCGGCGCACTCAGTCGCTCCACCAATGGCGGCATCGGAATCAAATAGCTCAGGTAGATCGAAAACCCCACCGCAAGCGTCGCCGTCGAGCCCGAACGCACCACCAACAGCAACACCCAACTGAACAGAAAGCCCCAAAGCGGCGAGTACGCTTCGCGCAAGTAGACATACTGTCCGCCCGAATGCGGCAGCATCGCGCCCAACTCGGCAAACGCCAGCGCGCCGCACAACGACAACAGCCCCGCGATGACCCAAATCGAGAGCATCCACTCCGGCGACGGCAGAGCGCGCGCAATCGCCCCGGGGACAATGAAAACGCCGGAACCAATGATGGTGCCGATCACAATCGCCTTGGCGTCCCATAGCCCAAGCCGACGGGTCAGATCACGTGTAGCCATCGGACTAGCATAGACCAACGAACGTCCTGCTATCTTCGCGATGGAAATTCAGAACCTTAGGGGCCGAATGTTAGAATTGAGGTTTCCCGCCTAAACGCCCAGTCATGCCCATTTCTCGACGCAAATCAGCCGTCTGCGACATCGACGGCGTCAAGACCGGCGGCGACCACCCGATCGTCGTCCAGTCGATGACCAACACCGACACGGCCGACACCGCGTCCACCGTCAACCAGGTCATGGAGCTGGCGCGCGCCGGTTCGGAACTCGTCCGCGTCACTGTCAACACCGAGAAGGCCGCCGAGGCCCTTCCCAAGATCGTCGAGTCGCTCGACGCATTCGGCGTGCGCGTCCCCATCATCGGCGACTTCCACTACAACGGACACCTCCTGCTCAAGCAATACCCCGAGTGTGCCCGCCTACTCGCGAAGTATCGGATCAATCCCGGCAACGTCAACATCGGCAAGAAGCACGACGACAACTTCCGCACCATGATCGAGGTCGCCGTCGAGCACCAGAAACCCGTTCGTATCGGCGTCAACTGGGGCTCGCTCGATCAAGCGTTGTTGACCAAGTTGATGGACGAGAACGCGGCGCACCCCAATCCCAAAGACGCCGCCCAAGTCACCCGCGACGCCATCGTCATCAGTGCTCTCAACTCCGCCGAAGCGGCCGAGCGCTATGGGCTGCGCCACGATCAGATCATCCTCAGCGCCAAGGTGTCGAACGTGCAAGACCTCGTCGCCGTCTACCGCGACCTTGCCGCTCACTGCGACTACCCGCTCCACCTCGGGCTCACCGAGGCCGGCATGGGCAGCAAGGGCATTGTCGCTTCCTCGGCCGGTCTCTCGATCCTGTTGCAGGAAGGCATCGGCGACACCATCCGCGTCTCTCTTACGCCCCAACCCAACGGCGACCGCACCGAAGAAGTCCGCATCTGCCAGCAGATCCTGCAGTCACTCGATATCCGCAGCTTCACGCCGCAAGTCACCGCCTGTCCCGGCTGTGGCCGCACCACCAGCACCTTCTTCCAGCAGATGGCCGACGAGATCGAAACCTATCTGCGCGAACAAATGCCGGTCTGGAAGTCGACCTACCCGGGCGTCGAAGAACTCAAGGTGGCCGTCATGGGCTGCATCGTCAACGGGCCCGGCGAATCCAAGCACTCCGACATCGGCATTTCCCTGCCCGGCACCGCTGAAGATCCCAAAGCGCCGGTTTACGTTGACGGCCGTATGATGTTGACGCTTAAGGGTGATACAATTGTCGCCGACTTCATCAAGATCCTCAACGACTACGTGGACAACCGCTACTCGCCCGACGCGGCCGAAAGCACTTCACCGCAGCCCATCGGTGTCGGCGTCCAGTAGCCGAAACGTCAAAGCCTTGTACAAAGACGAGGCAGACAATGTAGGGGCACAGCATGCTGTACCCGCTAACCCCACAGTTCCAGATTGGGGATGATCGGGATACAGAAAAGGTATTCACGCAGGCTCCTTCATGTCCCCCCATCCACGCTGGAGGCAAGATTGACCACTCGACGCAATGTTCTCAAAGACCTCACCGCCGTGCCGCTCGTAGGTCTCTGGGTGCCTGTTCCAGCACTCCCGCCACCCCAGACACTTCGGACACCCCACCCACGCCGGACAACCCCCTAGCCCGCGAAGTCGGCGTCACCACATCCTCATTGGGATCCCACGTCGCCCTTCATCCCAACTCCGACCAGATCGCTCTATTCGACCTGCCGCGCCTGCTTCTCGACGAGTTCGACATGCGGGTCATCGACCTCAACACAACGACGCTCGGCGAATCCGGCCCCGCCGACCTCGACCGTCTGCGCAACGAAGCCGCGAAGAGCGGCTCTCACCTGATCAACCTCAAGATGAACCAACGCGGCCTCAACATGGATTCGCCCGACGAGCAGGTCCGCGCACACGCCGTAAGCGAATACAAGAAGTCGATCGACACCGCTGCGCAACTCGGCTGCCGCTGGGCTTGCCCGCTGCCCCTCGCCGAAGATCCGGACTTCTCCATCCACGTCAAGAGCTATCGCGAACTCGCTGACTACGGCGCGGAAAAGGGCGTCGAGATGCTTGTCGAGAACTTCGGCTAGATGCATGACGACACCGGCGCCGTCGCCCGCATCATCGAGGCCGTCGGACACAACATCGCCCCCTGCCCCGATACCGGCAACTGGGACAGTGAGGAGCTTCGCTTCGAGGGCCTCGCCCGCATCTTTCCCACAGCCGTCACTTGCGACTTCAAGGCCCGCGAGATCTCACCCGAGGGCGACCACCAGCTCTACGACCTCAAGCGCTGCTTCGAGACCGGTTGGAATGCCGGCTTCCAAGGCCCCTGGTGCCTGGAGCACGCCAACCCCGACCGCGACGCCCTCTTCCGCGAGCTCACCCTCCTCCGCGACATGCTCCACCAATGGATGGCCGAGGCCACCTAACCACCGCCCTCCCGTTCGCAACCCACCCAATAACACTCAGAGCCACAGCCGTAAGGCTGTGTTGACCAAGCACCTTGAGTTCAAACAAACCAACAGTCCATTGAGCCACACCGTCCGACTCGCGACACTGGATTTGCTCGGTATTTCGGAGTGGCGCGGAGCACAATGGAACATTTGGGAACACGGAGCGCCGCCTGTTCCGGGTGTGATGGGGCTTGGGCCGTGAGACATTCTGAGACTGGAATGGGGAGTGAGAACCGGGCAAATCGGCGAAGCGGAGGCGGGCTGTGAGGTCGTAAATTGCTGATTTGCTGTGTGACCGGCCCCCTGAAAACGAATCCGAATCTTGAGAGAGAATCGAAGGATTCGGGTGTGTGTAAGGAGGCAGGAAATGACGAGGAAGCGATACACGAGCGAACAGATTATCCACAAGCTGAGGGAA
>Ga0315336_1004888_pt1 | contig 15265 bp, 9 predicted proteins | sample ASW5metaG_FD_204512 | JGI IMG/M metagenome (GOLD analysis project Ga0315336, IMG submission 204512) | Ammonia-oxidizing marine archaeal communities from Monterey Bay, California, United States - ASW #5 | ecosystem: Environmental > Aquatic > Marine > Intertidal zone | place: USA: California...
CGTTTGGGGTCCGACGATCACGGGTGCGACCGTCCTGACCGGTTTGCTCAGCAACGATAAATTCGGCGCGGATGGGGTCGATACCGATAATTCGCCGGTAGCAGGACAAGTTACTGCAACAAACGGCGCCCACGGAACTGTTGTCTATAACAACGACGGTACGTTCACCTACACACCAACCGGCGTGTATGTTGGAACGGATTCCTTCACCTACACGATCAAGGACGGCGACGGCGACACCTCGACGGCGACAGTAAATGTCAACGTACAGACCAATACGGTTCCGACCACGCTTGATGGCCTTTCGGCATTGACTGTCAATGAAGCGGCTCTCGATTCGTCACAGGATGGATCGGACCTTGCAGCAGGCGTTAAGACGGGGACGAACCCCGGTTCGACCGCGGAAACATTCGTCGATACCAACGGCCTGCAGTTCCAGGCGGCGGCCGAGAACATTGTGTCGATCAAGTTTGCCGATCCAAACAATCTGGTTGATGCCTATGCAACGCCGACCTTCTCGAATCTCGCAAGTGGCACACCGCACTGGACGCTTTCAGGCGATGGGCGCACGCTGACGCTCGATTTTGGTGGCCAGACAGCGCTCATTCTGGCTCTTAGCGGCGCCTCATCGATCCTTGCAGGCGCAACCGGAAACGTCACTGTAACTGCGACACTGGTGGACCGTTTCGCTCACCTCGTGCCGCCCAGCGCACTCGACGTGATTCTCGACGGCGTTAAGGTAGTGGCTACGGATGCGTCTGGTGACGAGACTTCTGGCACGGTCAGCGTCAGCATCGTTGACGATGCGCCGCTCGCGTTCACGCCTGAGACGATTTATGCCGAGGACGTGACGCATGCATCGGCCATTACCGGAAAGTTGAATTTTTCGGCTAATTCCGGCGCCGATGGTGTGAAGGACGTTGTATTCAACGTCACAACTGGCAACGCCGTGCTAGATGTTGGCGGTCAGAACGTATTCTTCAACGGCGAAAAAGTTTATTATAAGGTTGTCGACTCTCATACGGTCGAAGGCCGCACCTCGATCGCGGACGGCAACGACCTTGCCTTCACAGCGACGCTCGATCCCGTCACGGACACTTGGTCGTTTACTCCGGTTGGAACGCTGTATTCTGGCTCGCCATTTACAACGGCTGGGTTAAGTGCGTCGGGCGGCAATAATCTGGTGAATGCCTTCGATATTCCCGGAACAATCAACGATGTGCTTGTGACGGCTAACGGTGGAAACACCGTCAATACCAGCGGTTCGTTCGGCGTCGATGGTGGACAGGATATTTCGTCCGGTGAAACCATCAGATTTGACTATGTCACCAATGCTTCCACTAACGGAACGACGAAAGTATTCGGTGCGCATTATGGTGTGTCCAGCTTCTCCACGAGCATCGTATTCACCAATAAAGAACCGATTGTGAGTATTCGTGCGGTGAATGCGAATGACGATCAGAATTTCGTGGGTGACCTCGCGGATACATCAGTTGCCGGCATTACGGTTATTGTGACCAATGCTTCGGGTGGTGCAGCCCCGATCGTGACCTACAACCTTGATCACTCCCTGGCGACAATTACCGGTCTCGATGTTGGTGACGGGATTCAGGTTCTTGCTGGAGCGCAGTTGTTCAACGCGGTCGAGATCTCCGGCGTCGCCAATCCAGCTACCCCTCAAGACGATGCCTTCAAGCTGGGCGCGGTGTCGTTCACAACTACAAGCGCCGTTACTCCGTTCAACGTGGCTATTCCCGTGCTCGCTACAGATAATGACAGTGATTCGGTCTCGGCGGCAGTCAATGCTCAATTGCTTCCTGACTCGTCGACGCAGGAAGGTACGAGCGCGGGAGAGAATCTCACGGCAACGACAACCGTTCATAATCTGTTGGGACTTGATGGTGACGATACGCTCACCGGCTTAAACAGCTTGGTTGAAACGCTGGCGGGTGGCCGCGGAAATGATACTCTCGTGGGGCTCGGTGGAGCAGATACTTTGTCGGGAGGATCAGGAGCCGATCACTTCAAATACGTTGCAGTGACCGATGGCGGTGGAACCGGTGACCACATCCTCGACTTCAGTCGCGCTGAAGGCGACTCCATCGACCTGCTTCTCAGCGCCTTCTCGGCGTTGTCTGGTCCGGGTGGGGGTGCTGCAGTTGCCGCGAGCGACTTCAGCATTCAGACTTCTGCGGCAAATGCAGCAAACGCGGATATAGGCACTGCACATCTATCTTACTATCAGGGCACCAGCGCAGCTGATCCTGGTAAGCTATATTATGACAGCGATGGAGGAACTTCAGCTAACCGCGTTCTGTTAGCCATTCTCGACAATCACGCGGCATTGACCGCGAGCGATATCCACAAGGTTTAACCTTTCATAACCTTGACCGAAAAGCCCGCCAGATCATTTCTGGCGGGTTTTTTGTGAACAGAATTTCAAGACGATACTAAATCTTTCGCCCGGCAGCTCCGTCGCCAACCGTCACGCTGATCCGCTGCACCTCAGTACGCCCGCCGGGATATTTCACCTCGATGGTCACGACATCGATACCTGAGAAATCTGGTTTCGACCGGTAGAAGGCGATAAAGCCCGGCACTTCGAGCGCGAGACATTGTTTGTAATTCGTAGCGGTTACCTTGCCGCGCTTGATATTCACCGCGCCATTGGCTGGCGGATTGAGCAGGCGGATTGCGGGCAGGGTGCCTGATGTACAGTCCGCCTGTACGTTGAGGTAAACTCCGACCCGAATGTCCTTCGCTGTAGGCCCCTTGGCTGTCCGCTCTACCGTTTGCACCTGAGTCTGGGCAACCGCCTTATTGCTCGCGGAGAAAATCAGGCCAACAACGGCGATAACCGCCACGTACAAAAGTCCGCGAAACAGCGTTCTGTTGCCCGATACCACGACATCCTCGTAAGATTTGCTCTCTGCTCGACGCGAGCAGGCTTGCTGTGCCGAAATGCTAACACAACGGCTGCCGGTTCGCATCTTGTCCCGCACGCATCACGCCAAACTTGAGGCGCCTGAGACTGTCCTTACATCAGGACAGGCAAGGTCCCTGGGCCAGCGCCACCGACGAACGGCATCGCTTCTGCGAAGGTACTGGTAGCTGCCAGCGGCTCTTGCGGCCAGATTGCAGGAATGTCTTCGCCCTGAAGGGTGTCGGAGGCTGGCAGAACCCCGCCGGCCTCTCTGTTGAGCCGCTGCGTCAAGTAAGGTGAGGCAAAAAGATTTACCCCGCCGGCGTCGAGTGCGAAGAGTGGTGTGAAGTGAGGCAACTCGCTGTCCAATGATAAGTTTGAACTCCGGTTGTCGAGCACTGCCCATGAACTTTCGTTCCTGACGACCAGGACAGCGTGATCTTCCCGAACTTTCCGGTCACGAACCAGAAGGATGCGCATGTCCTTCTCCGGAACACCCGCTTCCCGCAAAATGACATATTTGGCGATCGCATAATCCTCGCAGTCGCCCCGGCCCATCTGGAACGATGCAAGGGGGGCGGACCAAACGTCAACCGCCGCGTGCTGCGTCAGATCGCTCATGTAGCGAATAGCGGTGTTGACGAGGCGATTGACCGCTTCAATCCGTGCAGTTCCGCCGCGGCTGCGAGCCTCATCGACCATGAGAATAAAGCGCCGCGCTGCGCCGGTACAGTCAGCACCGTTCGTCCTGCAGTTTGCGACAAGCTTCAACTCGGCAGCGATGTCAGATCTTACCGCGTGCCATTTACGCCAAAGCAGGCTGTTTGGTGCCCGAAAGGTCAATAAGCCGAAGGGTTCATTCGTCGGGAGCGTGTCCGGGCGAATCGCGACGAATTCACTCGGAGCGTCGGACATAATGTTATCGCTCGTCGCGGAAGCCAGCCGAATGGGCTGATCGGGCGAGAGTTTGCCATCGAGCTTCGCGAGGACGCTGTTGATTGAAAAAAAACGCGCTGTTCCAGCTTGTGGACGGGCAGGCGCCGAAGGCATCACCAGCATGGAAGGTGTTACGAGGTCGTCGAAGATATACTTCCTGGTCTTTGACTTTGATGCCGCCTCACCCGAAAGCGTGCCCGCCGTCAGAATTGCCAGACTCAAAATTGTTGTTGCGACGGTACGCGCCGTTGAAAAACTCGCCATGATAACGCCCCTGTATCCCGGGGGCGTCGGCCAGCTCTGGAGCTGATCCCGTCCCCGTGTGATGGGGCGATCATTGAATCGGAGGGCCTAGGGTCGGGTTAAACAGACCTTGTGCCAGCGTCTATTCTGCGCGGGAGCGTGAAGATGGGAAAACAGAATACCTAGAATTTGAATCGATTTATGAGGTAACGGCGCATTAATGCTGACGTTTCGTTACCGGTTTGATCATTCAGCGCTCTCGGAGAGCTTCCTCGCGAAGCATGCGGGCGGGTTTTACAACATAATCCAGGACGGATTTTGCACCCGTCAGAACTTCAACCGTAGCAACCATCCCTGGGATAATGGGAAGTGGATGTTCAGTCGTTCCGAGATGGTTTTTATCGGTGCGAACCATAACCCGATAGAAAGTTTCCGCCTTCTCACCGCGCTCAGGCTTATCGTCGGCAATAGTGTCCGCGCTGATCCGTTCAACTTTTCCCTTAAGAGAGCCGTAAACGGATGAATCGTAGGCTGTAATCTTGACCACCGCGTCCTGGCCGGCGCGAATGAATGCAATATCCTGCGGACGAATTCGTCCCTCAACGAGAAGGTTGTCATCGAGTGGAACGATGTCCATCAGGTTCGCCCCCGGTTGAACCACGGCTCCGACTGTTGTCACATTCAGTTTGTTGACGATGCCATTTACCGGAGACTTTAGATCAGCCCGGCGGACGCGATCCTGAGCCGATTTAATGTTCTCCTCCAGTACCGCCAAATCTCCGCGGGATTTAGCCAGATCTTCCTCTGCCTGTGACCGGAAAGCAGTCTTGATATTTGTGATGCGAGATTGGGTTTCCGCGAGTTGTCCACGAATTTCACTGGCCTGACGTTCCAGGCGCAACATTTCAATTTCGGGCACTACTTTTTGCGCATACAGATTTCGTGTGATTTCGACCTCTCGGCTAAGTAGTTTGAGCGAGCCGGCGAGCCTGGTTTCCTGCTGCGCCAAGACATCGACGTCTTGTGACACCTTCTTCACGCGGGCCGTAAACAGGTTTTGTTCAGTTTCGACGATTTGTGGGGCGAACTTCAGAAGCTCGTCGGAAAACACAGGCTTTTCCGCGCCGGTAACTTCGGCTTGAAGTCGCGCAACACGCGCAGCGTTTGACGCGCGCCGCTCTCGCACCTCGCCAAGGTCGGCTGAGAATTTTGTGTCATCAATTCTCATCAGTACCTGACCCTGCTTTACGATATCTCCTTCCCGAACCAGAATCTCCAAAACGAGCCCGCCTTCGAGGCTCTGCAGAACCTGGGTTTGGCGGGAGGAAATCACTTTGCCGTTGCCGCGCTTAACTTCGTCAAGGACTGCAAAGTGCGCCCAGATAATTCCGACGACAAAGAGAGCCAGCATGCATAGCAAGACGAGGCGTGACGTGCGTGGTGTCCGCAATTCAACCGCGGCGCGGATATCGTTAGCGAATGCGAAATCAGATTGCTGCATTGGACTTCACGATCGGCTTGTCGAATTTTGATGCTTCTTGACGCTTTGCACCTGCCTGAAGGTTAGCAATGATCGCTTCACGAGGCCCGTCAGCGACGAGCTTGCCCCGTTCGAACACCAAAATTCGGGTTGCGAGCGACAAGAGCGAAGGGCGATGGGTCGAAACGATAATTGTCATGTCTGACTTGGCGATGGCTTTCAGGCGATCCAGAAACTCGGTCTCACTGCGCACGTCAAAGTGAGCGGTTGGTTCATCCATAAAAATTATCTTCGGGTTCCGGATCATCGCCCGTGCCAGGCCAATGGCTTGTTTTTGGCCGCCGGAAAGACTTCGTCCACCTTCCGAAATGGGCATATCGTACCCGAGCGGATGCCCAGCGATGAATTGTTCAACGCCCGAGAGCCGGGCAACTTCGATGACCTCTTCGTCTGTCGCCGATGGTCTTCCGAGAGTGATATTGTCGCGCAGCTTTCCGAAAAACAGGTCTGTGTCCTGCATGACGAAGCCTACGCCAGCTCTCAGATCCGCTGGATCGTACTGTCGTGAGTCGATGCCATCGATAGCAATGCTGCCTTCGAGTGGTTCATAGAAACCTGATAGGAGCCTGCCGACGGTCGTTTTCCCAGAGCCTACGCGACCGATAATGGCCACCCGTTCTCCCGGTGCAATCCTGAATGAGACGTTATCGAGGGCGCTTTCCTTGGTTCCGGGATAGCGAAAACTGACATTTTCAAAGCTGACCGCGCCTTTTTCGATTTTACGCGTGACGTAAGCACGTCCCGGCGGCCGTTCTCGTTCCAAAGACATCAAACGATCGATAGAGCGCAGGGCGCTGATTGTTTGAGTAGCCCTCGTGATAACGGAGGCGAGGCTGGAAATCGGCGCAAGCACGCGGCCCGACAACATGTTCGCCGCGATCAAGGCGCCCATTGTGATCTTGCCGTCGAGGATCAGAAATACGCCGATCACCACCAGCAGCATGCTGGTAATCTGCTGAGCGGAACTGGAAATAGTGAGAGCTAACGAAGACCAGAAATGAACGTCTTCGCCGGAGCGGGCGGTCGCGGCGACGGATCGCTCCCACGCAGTTTGCATGCGCGACTCAGCGCCTGTCGCGCGGATGGTTTCGATGCCTGACAGAGATTCGATGAGCACACCGTGCCGGGCAGCCGATTCAGCCTGTAGCCGTTTCATCGCGCGATCCAAAGGTCGCTGCAAGATGAAGCCCGTTACGATAACAATAGGGAGCATAAGTAACGGGATCCACGCAAGTGGACCGGCGATGATAAAAAGCACGCCAATGAAGATGATTGCGAAGATCAGGTCCGTCGCTGCGACCACGGTTCCGGATGTAAAAAACTCTCTGACCGAATCGAAATCTCTCATCTGGTTGGCGAGAATTCCAACAGACGTAGGTCTGTTCGCCATCTTCACGGCGAGGATGTGCTCGAAGATATTTGCCGCCAGCACAACATCGATCTTTTTGCCTGTGAGATCGATGATGCGGCTTCGCACGATACGAATGACGAAGTCGAAAACGATTGCGAGGCCAAGTCCGATAGCAAGCGCTACGAGCGAAGGAATTGCGCCGTTGGGGACAACGCGATCGTACACGTTCATCGTAAAGAGCGGTGCTGCAAGGGCGAGCATATTGACGAGCAGCGCTGCCAGCGCGACGTGTCCGTAGTTCGATCCGAATCTACGAACGACCGACCAGAACCAGTGCGTCTCGGGAAGGTCGCCGGCGGCAACCGTGCGGGCATCCGCAGTTGCCGCGGGTTTTACCAGGAATGCATAGCCTGAATAGGTGGCTGCAAGTTGGGGAAGGGGAAGAGTCCGTATCGTCTGCGGATGTTCCGGGTCAATGAGCCGAGCCAACTGCGAAGTTTCATCTACGCCGTGAAGGATCAGCGGCATGCCATCCTTCAGGACAAGCAGGACTGGCAATACCAACGCTGGAATGTCTGAAAGTGCGCGCTTAACCGGCTCTATTTCCAGCCCCGCTCGCAGCCCTGCTCTCTCGACCAGCGTTGCTGTCAGACGGCCATTAACAATCGGTAGACCGGCTATCAAGGCTTCGCGGCTGATTGCTCGTCCGTGGTGGGCGGCGAGGCAGACGAGCGCCTCCGCAAGTGGGTCTCTCATGTGGTCCGCGCCTTCGACCCCACCCGATTTCGCCGCAGTCCGACTAAATCCTGCGTTCATATTCACTGATCGTGGTCCTGGCTAAGAGGTCGACTAGCCATCATACCCGCATAGGGTCCCAAGGCGTGAAAACCTTGGGATTAAGCCTAATATGCCTGCCACGCGGCCGGGCTAGACCAGTATTCGAGCGCAGGCGAATTCCGGCGAAAAAGCCGAACGTGCGTTAGCGAGCCCCGGACGCGCGCGAGGTACCTCTAACCGGCCACTTGGCCGCGGCATCCACCAATTCCTGTGCGGGATTTGACCCCTGCCACCGGGTCGCAAAATTGTCATTTCCCGCGACATTGGCAGGTCCACCGGCAGCGGCGTAGTTCAGAGCCGGAATCGGCTCCACCTTCATGACCGGCAAAGGTTCTGGACCAGAAACTGGGTCGTGGAGGTGGATCGGAGGCAGCTTTGTCGGAAACAGACCGAAGGGCTCGACGTCCAGTGGCGATGCGTCCGCCGGCGGAGGTGCCTTGACGTACTCGATCAGGTTTCCCATTGCCGCAAGCAATTGATAGTCGGCAAACACAGCCACGCTCTGTGCTGAGATCAGTGAAATGAATCCATTGAAGAGCTGGTTTTGCCCGTTCAGCAAATCGACCAGCGACCGCTGACCTAACTCATACTCCTTCTGGTAGGACGTGATAACTTTGCGGTCTGATGCAATTTGACGATTAAGCGCCGCGATCCGGTCCGCGGTGAGAGTGCGCGCAGCCCAAGCCTTGTCGATCGATTCGACGGCATCGCGCTGCAAGCGCGCATGTCGCATCGTGCCTTCGACGTATCGTTCTGCCATTTCATTACGGCGCCAGGTATCTTGCCCGCCGCGGAAAATATCCCAACTGACGACAACCTTCCCGCTCACGTCGTCTCGCTTGCCGACGTAGCCGTTCGCGTCAACCCCGGTTGATGCTCGTCCCTCAAGGTATACATTAGGGACGAAAGCGCCTGATGTGCTTCGAAAGGCGTATTTCGCTGCACGGGCATCAGCTTCCGCAGCTTTGATCGTAGGGTTGAATTTAATTGCAACTGCGAGCGATTCATCTTTCGTGGTGGGCAGACCTCCGAGACGGTGCGGATTTCGGAGATTGAAGGGTTCAAGTCCGACGGACCTTCGGTACTTGGCTCGTGCCTCATCCAGACTCTGTCGGAAGCCTGCGAGTGCGGCTACAGCGTTCTCGACACGCTCCCGGGTCTGCTCAAGATCGCCTTCGCCCGCGCGGCCGCCCTTAAACCGAGCCTGCACGTTGCCGAAAAGCCCACGATGCACTCTCACATTGTCTTCGGCGATTGAAATGAGGCGCGTGTACCGAATGACGTCAATGTAAGCCTCGGCCGCATCCAATGCGAGCAGTTCGGTTCTTTCATGAACGCGAGCGGCTGCGGCGTTCACGCGCGCAGACTGACGCCAGATCTCGTTTAGCGATGTGAATCCGTCAAAGATGAGCTGACGGCCGACTACCGAAACGTCACGGCCGTTTCGCCAAGTGTCGTTGCCCAATGGTGCAGGAACGATCTGCTGATTGAAGCGCTCGGGGCCAGCTCGTGCTTCTACCCGGACTTGGGGAAGCAGCGTCGATTGTTGCTGTCTCAACTCTGATTCTGTTGCACGCCGATTTGCAGCGGCCTCTCCGACGCCCGGATTCGTAGCAATTGCCTGCTTTAGAGCATCGTTGATTAGAAACGCAGATTGACCATGCGCCGCGTATGGAAGCGAACAGCCCAGGAGCAGTGCCGAAACGGCAAACGCCAATGTACGCATCCCAAAAACCCCCCAACGCCTAAAACTTTAACAATTTGTAAAATTTCTAAAAAACCGTAGCACGGTACCTAAAGTGCTGGAATATCGCGATATTCGACTCTTTGCGAGTGTGGCTTGGAAGCAACGAAAGAGGGTAAAAAAGGTATTTTATTACCTCTTCCCAGCGATCGTGTGGGAAGATAAATGGAGTTTTCGATCGCGACGATCGCTGTTTCGGCGGCCGAAAGGCAGTCAGCGGGCTGGCGCGGAAGGATGATTCTTGCGGTCGCAGTTATTCCGGCAATTTATGGAATGATGAAGGGGTTCCCCTCATCCACGCCGGTTACGGGATAAATCCCTGATTTTTAAAATTTATTCCCTGTTGTTTGGCTAGGAAATTTCTCAAAAGTAACTGCAGTACAGCGGTTTTAACTTTCAAAGTCGCCCGGTAGCGCCGGAAAATCGTGCAATCCCCTGTTAGCAGGGAATCCACGCAGAGACCGGTGCGATAAGCACTGCGTCGCCAGCCAGCATCGGCCATCGTCTCGATAACGCCGAAGCTGTTGATCCGCTGCGCAGCCCTGATCACCAGATATTTCCGGGTGAACTCGTCGATCAACATCAAGAGCCGGAGCTTGCGGCCATCACGCCAATCAACAATCTCAAGCGATCATTTCTCAATCCGCGACGTCAGGACAGCGAGTTTCCCTTTATTTTTCGGCACGGCGTCGCCGATGTGGACGACATCTTGACGATGTGGGCGACGGAACTCGCGTGTAGCAAATCCTTTCGAGTGAGGAATCGCAGAGTGCCGCGAGGATACGCATCGCAGAACGCCGAGAGAGTCGCAGCCGTTGCCGCAACACCATCCTGCTTCGGTATGACCGCGATCCCGCCATCCCTCAGGATGAAGGCGTCCTTGACGTTCGACAGAGCGATGGTCGCAAGGCAAATCTTGAATAGTCCCTGATAGGCTTGCGGAGGCTGCATCAAATCGCCGCCAAGACTGCTGAACAGATGATCGCGGCTTTTGGTGCAACTTTCGGCCTGCGCAGGGCTCCCTGCAATCAATATCAAGAAGATTCCGGCGGCGAAGGTCTTCATTACCTGCGGCCAACGGAAGCCGCGCGCGGCAGGATATCGCCCGCATGTGCCTGATCGCGCGCTGGCGTCTTGTCCACGGTCTTGACGTCTTTTCGTTCGCTGGCTCGTGGCAGGTGGTAGGTCTCGGCAGCGCACCGTTCCCACGACAAGGCGCGTGCATGCGCAGCGGCGCCTGCGGCCAGGATCGATCGCGTATTGCTGTCTTCGACGATGTCCGCGATGGCCCGTGCGATGGCTTTGACATCCGGCTCAACGAGCAATCCGGTCTCGTCGGCCAGAACCGCATCGGGAACGCCGCCCACCGCCGTTGCGACGCTCGGCAGGCCGCCTGCAGCAGCTTCGAGATAGACCAGACCAAAGCCCTCTACGCGCCCCGATGATTCCGGGATGCCGGTCAGGCAGAAGAAATCGCTGGCGCCATATATATCGCGGATTTGTTCGTTCGGCAGAGGTCCAAGCAGGTGAACTTCGCAATCGGTCGTATCGACCATGTCGCGAAACTCCTCAACAAAATCGGCCTCTCCGTTAGGACCGATCACCAGCCAGGCGATTCGTCTGCGCAGTTCATCCGGCAGGCTCGATAGCGCCGCGAGTGTCTTGAGATGTCCTTTCCGCCGAGTAAGACGGGCAACGGTGACCATCACGATTTTGTCCGCATCGACTCCATAGGCCCTGCGTGTCACTCGGCGTCCTTTTCGCGGGCCAAACCAGAAATCCGACACGCCGAGCGGGATTGCGATAACTCGTTCGCCTTCGATCGAGAACCGTTCGCGAAAAAGTTCGCGTGTAAACCGGCTGTTGGCGGCAACCTCGACCCGCGGACCGAAAACGCCCACGGCCTGGATTGCAAGCCTCTTAAGTGGCGTTTGAGTTTCGTTGATCTCTGTGCCGTGAACCGTCATCAGCAGGCGCGCCTGCGTCCGGTGACGCGACAGTGCCAGCGGAATGAAGAACGGCCAATCGGCGGCGTGGATCACATCGTAATCCTCAATCCGGACCTGGTTTCGTGCGAGAAGAATCTTCGAGGGAAGATCCCGCATAGAATGAAGTCCACCGTGAAAGCGATGAAGCTGAAAGGGATGTGACTTGTCTTCGTCCAGTGAACTTGTGGAGTAATCGGGGGCGACAACGGTCACCCGGGCACCAAGATCGGCAGCCGCGGTTGCAATTTCACGCGCGTAGGTACCGATGCCACCGGTCGCAGGTGCGAATTCACTTGTCAGCATGAGAATATTCATGACGACGCGTCCTCAATGGAGAATCGGATTGATCACCAGGCCGCGTGTGTTCTGGATTTCCTGGTGATAGCGAAAGACGCGTGCAAGCTGGGTACTCGGCGTGAACATCCGGATGCTGGCTGCGATCCGCGATGATTCCATCTCTTCATGAGCGATTGCATCGCGAACATTGATGAAGCGATGTACCAGTCTTTCCATCATGTCGGCTCTCGAATCGCTTCGCGGAACCAGATATCCCGACTCGCCGTCTCGAATGACGGCTTCGAGCTGCGGCAGGTGCGTGGCGACGACAGGGCGGCCGACAGCCAATGTTTCAAGAACAAACCGCGGCATTCCTTCGAATTCCGATGTCAGGATTCCTGCATGTGCGGATGCAAGGGTCGCGGCCATGCCAACTGCGTCCTTGAATCCATGGCGGACCGTGATGTCTTCGATCGCGGAGAATTCGGGGTATCGGTGCGGATCGCTGGTTCCAATGTAGTGAAACTCTATCTTATCCTGCATCAGCTGACGCAGGCGACGGATCGCCTGAAACATCAGAGGCGGATCTTTGAACTCGTCGAGGCGCCCTGCAAAAGCAATCCGGAATGGCGCGGTGTTGCGGGGCAGGGCGCGCGGCAGGAAAATATCGGTGTTGACCCACGTCCATAGTGTATCGATCTTGTCCCGTTGCCGTGGATACTCCTTTTGGAGCCGTTCGGTAATGTACGGATTAACGCACAAAAACTTCGCGCTGGTCGCCATGGCGAAGCGCTCGCCCGCGTTATGGACAAACGAGTATCTGCGAAGCAGCGAGTCCATCTGTAGTTTCGGAACGCCTTCGCCGTGAAGCATCTGGATAAAGGGGAGGCGAAGGATAGCCGGCAGCCAGGAAAATTCCACGCGGCGCAAGTCGATCGAGCATCGCCTTGAACGGATATGCCTCGAGACCAAACCGAAGTTGCGCAGGAGAGCTACGAAAAATTGACCGGTGAGAGATGCTCCGATGGAACGGGCAGCTTCACGTGCCTGACTGTCGGAATAGCGCAAGATAGGAAGAAAATCGAACGTGCGGCCCCTGAAAGTAAGTTTGTGAATTTCGCCGGGTTGCAGATCCCCGATGGAATCAACGCCGATGAAAAGAAGATCGGTGTCGGTCGGGTGGAACGTGATGAAATCACGGATGTAGGTTTCGAGGCCGCCGACTTTCTCTCCGCGCGGATCGAATGGATGAACCAGGCAGATCTGATACCGCGGGAGCGAGTGGTGAGAATTGCGGGCGCGCTGGGCCAGTGTAACCGAGGATATCATGCCGCTTTCCTTGTCCTGGCGTTTACGATCTGCGGGATACTGCGCGCCACCAAACGGGGAACGATTGTCATGCAACGCGCATAACGGGGCGCCATGCGACGGGGATCGCGCAGCATCCGCCATGCCCACTCAAGGCCAATCTTCTGGGTGATGAGCGGCGCGCGGTTCTGTGTGTGGGCAATGAAATCCAGAGCGGCACCGATGCAGAGCAGCCCGACGCCTGGAAGCCTGTCAAGGCAACGGGCGGCGAAGATTTCCTGCCGTGGCGCGCCGAGCGCGACGAAGCAGAGTCTCGCGCCTGAATTACGGATTCCGTCAATCGCGCGATCAGCTTCGTCCGAATATGGATCGAAGTTTTCGCCGGGTGCATAATAGCCGGCGATCTGAAGTCCCTTGTATCGGCTCGCTAGCCGTCTTGCAGTTCTGTGAAGCGTGAGGCGATTTGAACCCAGCAGATAGACAGGAATACTCTTGCTTCCCGCCCGCTCGCAGAGAGGTTCAACCAGATCGGCGCCGGTGGTTCGCTTGATCTTCGTCCCCGCGAGCCGTCCGAGCGCAACGATGGGAAATCCATCGGCAGTGACAAAACGGGCGCGACAATAGGCGGCGCGGAAGTCAGGTCGCTGTTGCAGCTGCGCAACGTGATCGAGGTTAAGAGTACAGACGCTGAAGCTATCGCCAATCTGGGCTGCCGACACGATTGACGATACTGCTTCCGGCATAGAGAGGATGTTGATGGCGATCCCATCAACGATCATATCGCGCGATTTGTGCGCCTGCGATTCCATCATGTCGATTCCCCCATGACAACGTGGCCGAGTAACGCTTGCTTTAACATCGACATCATTTGCGACGACGACAGGAACTCAACGCGCCGAGTGTTCTCATTCACGAACGGCGTAGTCATGAAATCGCACCATTGCGACGCAAGGATGGCGTCGCGTCCATGAAATCAAAATGAGAATGAAACCAAATCATTCTCACAGCGGAGATCTGCCATGCATGTGAAAATTTCGCGGCGACGCGCGATGTCCGTTCTCGCTGGCGCGGGAGTTGCAATACGCGGTGCCAAATCATTCGCTGCTGGTGATGAGAGTCTAGGCGCAATTGCGGCAGCAAATGGATTCGTATTTGGAGCCGCGGCTGGCCCCGTGATCGACAAGGATCTTGCGTATCGTGAGCTCTATACGAAACACACGCGGATCGTGACGACCGATGTCGCCATGAAAATGGGCACGATCGCGCCGCTGTCCGGCCCTAAGCGATTTGAGAGTGCGGATCGTTTGCTGCAATTCTGTGCAAGCAACAGGATCCCGATGCGCGGGCATTGCCTCATTTGGAACGAATGGGTTCCCGCATGGGTGAAGAGTATGGACACGACGGAGCGGCGAATATTCTTCGATCGCTATATTGAAGAGGTCGTTGGCCGTTACGCCGGAAAATTGCAGTCATGGGATATCGTCAACGAGCCGTTCTGGCCGGGGCATAAGGCGCCCGGCGGATATCGGCTCGGTCCCTGGTACGACGCGTTCGGAACAGGCTATGTCCAGCGAGCATTCGAGCGGGCGGCGCTTGTAGACAATAAAACGAAATTTGTACTGAACGAAGCGCAGACGGAGCGGGATGATGATGTCGGCCGGGCTGTTCGCGAAGGACTGCTGCGCCTGGTCGACGAACTGAAAGACGCAGGCGTTCGGCTCCATGCGGTTGGGCTGCAGGGACATCTTCAGCCGCGCTACCCGCACGACGCATCGCGCTTTGCCGATTTCGTGCATGCACTCGCCGAGCGCAAAGTCGATATCTACATCACGGAGTTTGACGTGCGTGACGATACGTTCCCCGACGACATTCCAAGCCGAGACGCGATGATCGCGGAGACGGGTGAGAAGTTCCTCAACACCGTATTGCGCATTCCGGCGGTGAAGATGGTGATCGCGTGGGAGTTGTCCGACAACTATTCCTTCTATACGGACGCCGCGAAGAAAAAGAATCCGTTGGCCGAGCGGCTCCCCCGGCCGTTGCCGTTTGATGATACAATGCAAAGAAAGCCGCTTTGGTTTGCGATGGCGCGCGCGTTCAGGAATGCAAAGAAAACATA
>Ga0315336_1004889_pt1 | contig 15262 bp, 9 predicted proteins | sample ASW5metaG_FD_204512 | JGI IMG/M metagenome (GOLD analysis project Ga0315336, IMG submission 204512) | Ammonia-oxidizing marine archaeal communities from Monterey Bay, California, United States - ASW #5 | ecosystem: Environmental > Aquatic > Marine > Intertidal zone | place: USA: California...
GAATCTCGGGCCCCCCCTGTTTCCGCCCAGCGGAAAGGAAGGGCACGACGAATGCATCCTGCTGCATAGTCCAAACGCGCGTGGATCCCAGAGGGTCCACCGGCCTCTCTATCGTCCTGAACCGCAAAGTTTCACGAGCCAACTTACCGGCAGACCTACAAACTGAGTCATACGCCTCCCCAAATACGGGTGGCCCATCTGACATGCATGCGGAGGAACACGGCGCGCCAATCAATTCGATCGGCAGTCGCCAGCGGATTTCCAACTCCACCCGACGCAGAAACGCGGACGACTCGAGCGGAAATTCAGACTGGGAGCTGCTCACCGTGGCGACCCGTTACAGACCGCCAGCGGTCATGACGTCGGGAGCTTGAACCACCGGCCCGGTGGTTTCCAATCCGCGCCGGGCCACGCCGCGGCCCCTCGCCTTCGCCTCGTTCCGCGAGCCCCGGCGCGCTGCGGGCATCCGTCGGGGACAGGTTGCCGTGGCGCGGCGTCAGTCCAGCATCAACCGCTGATCGCGGTCGGCTGCCCGCGCCGAGCTCCCGGTTCAACTCGGCGGTCGCGGAGCGGCAAACTTGATCTTTTCAACATACGGGATCAAGTCGTAATTGGGTGGCGGTCCCAGGCGGCCGCGGCACTTGCTGATGGCTTCAATGATGTAGGAATAGTGCAGGTTGTAATCCGCATCAATTTCGACTTCCATGTCCTTGGTCAGCGGATTATTGGCACCACCGATCACCTGCTCGATCTTGTGATTCAGCCGCTCGAAAGCTTCCTGGCCGTTACCCAGACTTTGTCGCCCCAACTGCAAATCCACCAGTTGCCCCGTATCGTTGGAGATCAAGCGCACCTTGATATCGGGCAGATTGATTTCTTCGCTCGTTTGGGTACTGGGCGCCCCGATGGGCATGTTGATATTAAAATCCCCTTCGGGCTCGACAATCTTAAGCGTGAGCATGAAGAAAATGAGCAGTTGGAACACGACGTCGATCATCGGCGCCATCTGTGCTTCGATTTTCTCGCCCTTGCCTCTGTTGCGAATTTTCATAAAGATCTCCAACACCCAACCGGTGTCATTGCGGCGGCCGACCAACGCCGGTCATCGCCTCAATCGAACAGCCTGTCAATTGGATTCCTGAGTGGCCCTGAGCGCGAATTTCTCAAACCCGGATTCTTGCGACATCTTGATGAGTTCCTGGACCTGGCCGGTCGGAACTTCCGCATCGGCGCGGATCTCGACAGTCACCTCCTTGGGATCCGTCCCGATGGTCTTGAAGTATTCCTGCTCATCCTTCAGCTTCCGCCCGGCCTGTTCGACTCGGAATTGTTCATCGCCGAAGAAGACCCAGGCCTCGGGATCGATCTTGTTGCCCTTCGTGTCCCGTTCGAAACCAACGTTGATCGTCAGGGGAAATTCCCGTTTGACGGTCGGAGGCTTGGCCAATGCGTCTTTCGGCAATTTGACGCGTTCGTCGGCTTGGGTCTGTTCAAAATTGGTGATCACCATGAAGAACGCGATCAGCTGAAACACGATGTCGATCATGGGAGTCATATCGACTTCGTTTGCCTGTTCCGCCTTGGATTCGATTCTCATTCCAGCTTCTCCTCGAACGACCGACGATGCACGGCCCACCAGCAGCGGTGTGACACATGCGTAGCCTACGCATCGGTCACTGTTGTGGTGCGGCGGGGGCCGCCGCCGGAGCGGCTCCGCCGGCAGGCTTGCGCGTCTGGAAGCGACTCATCAACCCTTCACTGACCATGCCAACTTCGAGCACGAACCGCGACACGCGATTGCGCAGGATGCTGTAGAACACCATCGCGGGAATCGCCACCAGCAGACCTTCCAACGTTGTGAACAGCGCCGTCGAGATGCCTTCGGCCAATTCCGCCGGTTTGGGCGACACCGTCGACTGAGCGATCTTCTCGAAGCTCATGATCATGCCGTACACGGTGCCCATCAAACCGATCATGGGAGCAATCGATCCGATCAAAGCCAGGTAGCTCAAGCGATGCTCCAGAGCCATGTTTTCGTCCTCGCCCACTTCCTGCATGCCTTCAATGGCTTCGTTGTAGCCACGATTCAGCTTGCTCAGTCCGGCCACAAGCACTCGGGCTACGAACGAGTCGTCACTTTTGGCGGCTTCGTAGGCTCCCTGATAGTCCTTGGCCGTCAATCGCTGTTCGAACTGTTCGATAAACGCCGACGGCAGCAGGATATCGCGGCGCACCTGCAGGACATTCATGGTGATCAACGCGACCATCACGAAGGACAGGAGTAGCAGGACGACGCCGAAGATGCCCGAGGCGTCGATCAGCCATTCGAGAAAGCTCTTCGATTCTGCCGATCCCGTCGCATCGGCATCACTGGACTTCTCGGTTTCCTTGGTTTCGGCTGGCGCCTGTTTCTTGGCGTCAGCGTCATCGCCTTTTTGGGCGACGGCCGTCTGCGCGCCCCAGGTCGCAAAAACCGTCAATACTCCGCCCGCCACAACGGCGGCCAGAATGATGGCGTAGGAAGGACGCAAGCCTGCCTTCAGATTCAACATATCACTCTCCCGAAACACTGCTCAGAAACAAGCGTTCGCAAACGCACCGGACTCGGTACTCGCCTCGGTGACCACACCGGACAGCACTTCCGTTCCGGATCACTTTCACATCAATGTGAACCACATCAAGTTCACTCACTTCGTATTTCTCGCTCCAATGCGACAGCTGTCGCCATTCCGTCAGCAGGCCTTGCCTGTCGCGGCTCACTTGCCGGCTGCGAATTTCTTCGCCCACGGATTGTTGGGATACCCTTCGCTCAGTTTGTTCTGAGCTTCAGCGGCTCGTTGGGGATGCCCCACCACGGCCCACAAGCGTGCCAGGTGATATAAGGCCTCCGGGTGTAAAGATTTTTCGTTCGAAAACAACACGTCCACGTGCAAGTAGGCCAGCACGGCCGGCTTGATCTTCTTGGCAGCTTGCAGGCAATCGCCCTGTCTCAGATAGGCCTCGGCCTGGATGTGAGAATCCTGCGGTGATGCGTTCTTGATTACCGCATCCAACGTGTTGATCGCCTTGTCAAACTGACCGGCACGTTGCTCACAGGTGGCCTTGCCCAACAGGGCTTCGTGCTTCAGCGACACCTCCGTCGGCTGCTGAACCTGCTCGGCAGCCACCTGCGTAAACAGTTTCTGAGCGGCATCCACGTTCTTTTCAGCCAACAGCACACGGGCCGTTGCCACGTCAGCCGACATCTGAAACGCCTTGAGCGGAGCGGATCGCATCTCGGCAAACACGGTTTTCGCCTTTTCCAAGTCCTGTTTGGCCAGGTAGACCTGCCCCAGATAGTTCAGCGTCTCGTAGAACCGAAAACTCGTGGGATGTGCGCGTCGAAACGCCTCCAGCTTCTGAATCGCAGCATCCTGTCGCGACGGGTCGGTCAAGGCAAACCGGGCATGCACGCGGGCAATCAAGAAATCCAAATCGACCTTCAGGTTCTTACTCGACCCTTTGTAATCGGATTTTGCCTTCTCGTAGCTCTGCAGGCCTTTGTCGAGGTAGCCGTTCTTTTCATGAGTTCGCCCCAGGTTCAACCCGGCCGGTTCGCCATCCCAGCGGACGCGGATGATGTCGCTGATGGGAACCTTGATGGTCTGGCCGAGGCGCGGTTTGACGGTGATGGCCGTTTTGGAAACTTCGGTCACCGTCCCCTGAGCCGGCGTTGTATTGCTTTTGCGATACACGGCGTCCACGGCGCCGACCGGCCCCGCGGACACAACGCACACGATCAACAGTCCGCAGACACTGCCTGTTCTCATCGTCACCTGACTCCCAAAACAGAGACCCGTCTCCCGACCAAACACAGTCCGGCCGTGTTTCCAATTGTCCCCAAAACTCTCGAACCGACTCGACAACCGCTCCGTTTCCGCTGCGATTGTTCTCATCCCGCCGGCAATCTCATTCCGCTCTCGTTTTGCATTTGTTCCAGAATCCGCGCCACGCACCTCACCCCTGAGGGGGCTTTCTCTTCTTTCTTGCCCGCTGTTCGGGAGCTGCGGCGGGACGTGACGAACCACTGCGTCTCTTTTTGGGCCCGACACCCTCGGGAGCCGCGACACTCGGCGGCGCCGCTGTCCCACCATAGCTCACGCGCGACCGTCTGGGTTTGGCCATGACGAATACAAAGCCTCCACCACCGGCCAGTCCCGCGACCAACAATACGCCCAGCATCAGGGTATTCATACCGCCCGACGGTTTTGCCGCTGCCTGTTTGACCGGATCGACTGCGTCACTGGCTGGCTGGGGCTGCTGCTGTTGATTGTCGGTTGGCGTACCCGCTGACCCATTCCCGGCAACGACCGCGGTTATGGCGTAGCGTTCCGGCCGTGGCAGGGCCACGGGATCCTGGCCCAGATCTTGCTGAATTTCACGATACAGGGAGTCAAACTGCTGCCACCACTGCTCGTCGAGTTCCCCGGTCACCGAGGCGAAGACTTCGAGTTCCCGTTTGGCGGCTTCAGCTTGACCGTAGTGTAAGCGGCACCGCGCGGAACCCAAGCGGGCCATCAGCAGCTTCTCTTCCTGAGCCGTGCTGGCTTTACCGGCATCCGATACCGCCTGCAGCTTACGTCCCAGTTGTGCCCAGCCCCAGATCGGATCCTCACCGCGAATGGCCAACAGCAACTTGTCCTTGGCATCTGCTCCACTGCTCCCCCAATCCTCCAGCAGCTGCGCCCCTTCGTACTGGGCGTTCAGCGCCTTGGGACTGTTACGCAACAGCCCCACAATCAACTCGTGCGCCAACGGAAAATCGCCTTCTCGACGCTTGCAGTTGACCAGTCTCAGAGTGATCGCGGGGACTTTCTGTGGCGCAACAAAGTCGCTGCCCTGTTCTGCACCTGATTTCAAGATCGCCTGGTACGTGCTGGACGCCTTAGCAAAATAGGTCGCCGCCGCCGCAGGATTGTCGTCGGTACCCAAGCCCAAACCGTAATAGGTTTCTGCGATCCAGATCAGTGAATTGTAGGTCTGCCCTTCCGAGCGTTCGTATAGCTCGTTCAAGAAACTCTCGAACGACTGGCGAACCTGGTCCAGGCGTTCCTGCTGATTCAATCCCTTGAGTCGTTTGAGTTCCTTTTCGAGCTCCTGCCCCAGCTGGACATAAACGCTCGTATTATCGTCACCTCCCAGGGCCTCGAGTTGATTCATGATCTCGAGCGCCTGGTCGATCTGTCGAGTTCCCACGTAGCTCCTGAGCAACAACTGCATCACGAGTTGGGCAAACGGCAGACTCTTGACACCTTTCTCTGGGCGCTCGACATCGGCGTCGACCTGAATGGCCTTGACCACCGAATGCACGCCGGCATTCAGTCCGTCGACAGCCTGACGATAGTCACCGCGGCTGATGGCGATCTGTGCCAGCGACACCTTGGCCGCGGTCAGGGACTCGGGGGCCTCCGCCTGTTCCGGCAACTCCTGGGCCGCCTTGGCGGCACCCCGATTCAAGTGTTCTTCGGAAGTTTTTTGCCAGGCAGCCAACTGAGCGGAATCCGGCCGTTCCGCACCGGTCAACAGCGCGGCCCTCAGATAGGCTTGCCAGTAAGCTTGACCGGCTTCCAGTTGAGCCACCGCGTACTGAGGAGCCGTGGCCGGAACCTGACCGTACCATTTGGCGGCTTCGACGGGTTGATCATTGCCCGCATACAAGCTGCCCAATGTCAATCGCGCATCGTTTGCGCGATCGCTGGACGGCCAGTTGTTGGCGATATGCTCGCAGGCCCTTTGCATCAACTGCAGTTCCACATCGCGATTCTGCCCTTTGGGAATCGCATAATATGCCTGCTGATACGCGGCCATGGCCAAGTGTCCCGCGTCCAGCGCGGCTTCAGGAGAGTCCTTGATGAAATGCCGGGAAACGAACTCCGACAAAATACCCGACTCGTAACTCAACCCGGACAGAAAATAGACATAGGACAATAGGTAACGCGCATTGCTGAGATCGTTGATGGGAGTGGATTCATCGGCCAGTCGGACGGCCAGATTCAACATGCGGGCCGTGTCCTTCAGATGCAGATCGAGGTCGATTTTCGCCTGTTGTTTCAGCTTCGGGGTCGCCGCGGTCTTCCGCTTGTCCTTGAGCGGTTTCACTTGTTTGACCATGTTGCGACCCAGCTCGAAAGCTGTGCCGAAGTCCTGTGGATCTCCACCTTCTCTCCCCAATGACACATTCAGCCGGCGGATCATGAATGTGGACAGGTCCTTATAGGCGCCTGGATACTGATTGACCTTGCGCGCCTGCGACAGCGACTGTTTCAGAAGTCGTTCCCGATCGGCCGGCTTCAGTGTCCGATTGGCTCCCAGCTGCTCAAGTGATCTGGCCAATTCCCAACGAATCCCCAAGCCAACTTCGGTGCGACTCCGCAGCTTGGATTGGACCAGCCACTGATCGGCTTCCTGAGCGACAAGTTGATAGTCCTTCTTGGTATCGTCGTTGAGGCAGATGAATCGAAAATGGCGGGCTTGATCCTGCAACTTACGCATCACAGGACTGGAGTCGGAGTGCAACAGCAATTCGTTGTAAATCCCCAACGCCTTGCCCAGATCGCCCTGCTCTTCGAAGCACTTGCCCTGCCATAACCGAGCAAACAGGCCACCGACCATGCCCCGGTACTTGTTGTGAACTTCCTCGTACTGCTCCGAAGCACGCGTCAGAGTTTCGCCCCGAAGTTTGGTCCCGGAGTCGTAGGTCTGACCTTCCTCATAGGTACAGTGAGCCAGGTCCAACTGGGCCTTCATGTAATCCAGTTCGGCCCGCGCCCGCGCGGCGTACTGCTTCTTTTCCTCGGGCGGAATGAACTTGGCAAAGGACTCGTACTTGGTTCGAAACTGATCGTGTGCCGTCTTCAGGATCAGCCGTGCCCTGCCAATCAGTTGTCGCGCATCGGTCCGCAGCTGATCCTTGCGTGACGCATTGGACGGCGACCGCGCTTGCCAGACATTGACCTGGGCGCGACCCAACAGAATACTCGCCTGTTGGCTGTTGGCTTCACCGGCCTGGGCATGATTGGGGTGAGCTTTGACGAACTGTTCGAACTGTGCCTGAGCGAGATCGAGCCGTTTGCTGCGTGCTTCCGGGCTCCGATCCGAGCGTGACTGTTGCAAATGCGTCAAGCCCCGCTCGAACAGAATCACAGCTTTGATGTCTGCCGGTACATCCTGCTGCGTTTCGATTTCAGCCAGATAGTCCAGCGCAGTATCAAAATAACCACGCGCTCGCAAACCTGCCACAAACTCCAGATAGGGCTCGGCAGCATCCGCAGAAGCACACGCCAGAACGACCACGCATGTGGCGAAGCGAAGCTTCAGGTCGGTCATAGTGATGCATCCGTAATCGAAAAACGCGCTGCGTGTTTGGGTCAAGACTGACTGTCCAAAAGAACGGACGGCCCGTCACGACCGTTCCACTCAACGGCGACACAAGTAAGGCCCAACCGTCTCAAACTGCGGACACCTAAAGCATATAGTCCAACAATTCAGTTGGCAACAACACAAAACTCAAATCACGCGGCGGTCGACTGCTCGTAATGGTATGCCGCATGCGTGGCGCGCGATCCGCACTCCGCCATTGAGACACTTTGCTGATCACCATAGAATTGGAGATCATGCGATTCCATACCCCGTCATCGCCACCCCCCTATTTTAATCGACGCGACCAGCGGCGTCTGTTGGCGATGGTGGCCTTGCTGTGCCTGATCCTGGTCGCAGCACGTCTGTCCAGCCGCGCAAAATTCTGGCACTGGCTGTTCCCGGCCGACGGCAATTCGTCACGGTCCACCGCGCCGTCACAACCGGTCTCAAGCACAGACCGTCCGCCGCGGCCCGGTGGAACCCTGGAACCTGACGAATTCCGAGTCTCCAGCGGTGCCACGACACGGGAGCCAGGCCCTGCTGCGAATCCCCAACAGGCCGCGAAATCCGGAGAGGCAAACCGCAGACCCGCGACCGGGGTTCCCCCGGGGGCAGCCGATGGGGCCGGGCCAACCGACGCGAACGCCCTCCTCATGACAACAACCATCGGACCTCAGTTTGTGATCCGGCCACAGCTGTTGACCGAAGTCCGAGATAGCCGACTGGGACTGCGGCGTTCCGAAGCGGAAGCTTACTTCACCGTGCTGGCCACGATCCGCGACCTGCCGCCGAACGCGGCCCAGGGTGCCGCATTGCGGGGAGTAACCTATACGGCGATGATGGCCAGCCCGGCCCACTACCGTGGCCGCTTGATTCAAATGCAGGGAGAAGTCAAACGGATCAGCGCGTTCACCGCCTCGGACAACAGCCACAACATCGTCGATCTGTACGACGTGTGGTTTCTGACAAGCCAATCGGGGGACAAGCCGTTGCACGCCCGCTGCACGCACATGCCAGTGGACATCGTGGATGCCGTGCGGCAAGGGCAAACCGTGCGGATGCGGATCACCGGGTACTTCTTTCGCATTGAAGCCTATTCGGCCGTCGGTGGTGTCCGTACAGCGCCGCTGATTCTCGCACACAGTCTGCGCTGGATCCGTCCGCCGGCGGAGACGCGCAGCCAACGCGGGCTGGTCCCCTACGTCATTGGATTTGTGACCCTCGTGTCACTCGCCAGCGGCCTGACGATCTGGATGTACAAGCGATCGGACGACGCCTTCGAGCATTCGCACTTGAAGCGGCTTTCCGAGCCCCAGGCTCCCGTCGTCGGTGCGCTGCAAGAGTTCGAGATCACCACTCCGAACGAGCTGTTCCGCGACTGGTCTTCCGAGATCGATGATCCGGCGGAAGACGCATCTTGAATGATCGGCGAGCCGCACAGGCGGCGCTCAAAGCCGGAAGTGAAAGGTCTGCCGCAAATAGCGCCAGCCCCATTCCCCTGCCGTACGTCGGTCGACCAGGAATCGCGTGCGGCCCCGCAAACCGGGCAACATCAGGGATTGGTCTTCCTGCAGCACCACGGTCGCCTGATAGGCAATGCTCGTCAGACGTTCGCGCCCCTGCTGGTCGGTGATCGTCGAAAGATCCCCACCACTCTTGTTGGACAGCGCCTGGGGGGCAAATTCGATATGACGTTGCGAGATATCCTTGACCGTCGCATGGTAGGTTTTGTCAGGGACATGTGAGAATTTCAGTTCCACAGGTTCGCCGACACTCATATCGTTACGTTGGCTCTGATCCACCAGCAGGACCGCTTCCAGTTCGCTGTTGGGCGCAATGCTCAACAAGTGCGTTCGCTCCTGCAAGAAACAGTGCTTGTTCTTGTCCTGCATCGGAGATCCCGACCAGCGGGGCAGGGTCTGCTTCTGACTCTCCAGATCACTTTCAGGCACCGGTGGCGGCGCCACGACGGTGCCGTTGCAGGGCGCCAGGACACTCAAGCTGGCAATCCGCAGTTCCACGTCCCGCAACTGGTTCTCCAGACTCGACCGCTTTTCCTTAGCCAGGCTGAGCTGCTTCAGGTCATCCACGGCCTGCTGCATTTCGACTTCCTCGTCCTGGGCCTGAATGTCGTTCTCCAATTGCCTGCGCTCATCTTCGAGTTCGCGGTTTTCCAGAACGGCCACCACCTGGTTCTTCTGCACCACGTCGCCCGGCTGCACATGGAACTGCAGCAGTTCGCCCGGAGCCTGGTTGTAGACATGCTGAATGCCGCGAGGCTCGATCAGAAAAGAAGACTCCAGGTGCCAGGGGATCGGCATCGACAGCAGCCCCCCGGTGAGACCAAAGAACACGACCAATGAAATCGTCATCTTGATGTAACTCAACGGTTCGATCCTTGGAGCGGAAATGACCTTGTAGAGATTACTTCCCATGTTGAAGAAAATGCTGCCCATCGAGACCAGGGCCAGGACGATGCCCAGGCTCTGCAGGCCATACGGCTTCAATACGGTATACAGGAAAATCGTGATCCCGAACAGAATGACCCAGCGATAGAGCCAGGCCGCGATGGCAAACAGAAAAAACCAGACCTTGCCCGTCTCGGGCATAAACGGGTCGGGCCGCGGCTCGATGCCCAGGCAGTGCCACGCGAATTGTTCTCGAAGCAACTTATCGGCCTTGGGACGCAGATTGGGAATCTCCAACAAGTCGCTCATCATGTAGTAGCCGTCGAACCGCATCAACGGATTTGCGTTGAAGATCACCGTGGTGATCGTGGTCACGAAAAACACGTTCAGGCTCAAATGATGCAGCAGGCCGGTATCTGTGTTCCACCACACGAATATGGCCAGAGCGGACAAAATGACCTCGATATACATCCCGGCCCCGGCGATGATGATCCGCTGCCACTTGCTGCGCAACATCCAGGAATCCGACACGTCGCAATACAAGCAGGGACTGAACACCAGCAGCATCACTCCCATCTCGTGGCATTCTCCGCCGTAATGCTTGCAGCTCAGGCCGTGTCCGAATTCATGAATCACCTTGGACACCCCCAAAGTGACCCACATATAGATCAAATTGGGCCAGCCGAAGAATTGCTGAAATTCGGGCAACCGACTGTGAAAATGGTCAAACTGAATTGCCAGGAGTGTCCACGCGGAGAACACGAGCACAGCGGCGCAGCCGATCGTCCAGGGCCGGAACATCCAGCGGGTCAACGGATAGAGCAACGTCAATGTCCGCTCGGGATCCCAACCGGGCAACCGCAAAAAGAGCAGGTTGCGCGCCGCCTTGACCACCCGCTTGCGGCGTTCTTTGCGATGACCTTCGATCAAAGTCGCACCCTGCCCCGTGCGATTGCTTTGAACGAGTCCTTTCTTGTGCAGGTCCGTGATCAGGTTCTGCACATCGGGCAGAGTCAAGTGCATCGTGGGAAACTCGCGATGCAGTTCATCGCGGATCTGCTCCAGACTGCGTTCCGAGTCCAGCAATCGCAGCGCCCGGTATTGTTCGGCCTGCAGCCTGTGGTACTTGAGTCCCACGGGGTCCTTGATCACCCAATAGCCGACCCCCTGAAAATCGTTGAGAGCCACGACCAGATCAGCACGGCCTCTCAGGGGTATGGGCCTCTGACTCGAGGCAACCATGGCAGCGGAACTCATGAGCAACTCGCCGAAATTGAGAAGGTGTAAAACTGCGTCTCAATCCATCTCACGGGACGCCCCGGCGGGCGTCGCTTGCGGGACCGCGGCCGATCGTCCCGTTTTCGGGTTCTGAAACTTGACCAGACGCTCGGGAAAAATGTCCATTTGCGCCGTGAGCCCGGCCAGGAGCTGAGCCGTTTGGGTGCCGGCCTTCGATGGCAGTGGGCGGTTCTCAATTTCGGCGTACAACTTGACCTGAGCACCCACAAACGTGGCCCTCCGATCCACATTGAGTACATAACCGGGGTAACGATGGCCACGGGAAGTCACTTCCACGTAGCTGCCACGTTGAATGCGTGCGACATCAACCACGGGCACATAGCCTTCGGCCAGCATCCGTTCCGTATTGACGATCTCCACAATGACCTCACCTTGAGCCACGGCTTCACCGGATTGCTTGTGCACACGACTGACAAACCCAGTGATGGGTGACGTGACCTTGAAGGAATCCAACTGCGCCTCGGCCTCGCTGACTTCCAATTTCGTGAGACTTAACTGGTGGTCGGCCTGCTCAATCTGCAACTGGCTTTTCTCCGCTGTCAACTTCAGCTTCTCGACTTCGGCTTCAGGAACAGTGGAAGCCAGGCGTAGGTTGGCTTTCACTGCGCGATCGTAATCCTTGTCCGCAACTTGTTTGGCCTTTTTCGCAAAACGAATCTCGATATCGGTACTCGCCCGTTCCTGGGCGGTTAGAAAACTGGATCGCGCCACGTCATCTTTGAGCTGAACGATCAGATTGTCCTTTTGCACCGCTTGTCCCTGTTCGACCTCGACGGAGGCAATGATCCCCACCCGTTCACTGGCCAGCAAGCGGTGGTCCTTGAGCTTGATACGACAATCCGGAACCCGGATGAACTGGGGGGACTTTTCCGGTCGGGACGTCTGGCCCGACGGAGTCCGCGGCGGCTGTGCCCCGACAGGTTGCCGTACCCAGATTGACGCAACCAACAGCACGACACCCAGACCGCAGAGGTAAACAGGCACACATCTTCGCATGTCACAAACTCTCCAGCACAGACCAGACGATTGCAATCTCCGACATCAATCGGCCGCGGGTCACCCTGTTGGAACCTGTCACTGTGCTGCCCCACATCCTGTTGGCAGCACGCGCAAACCAGGATACCCGGCCGCAGTGCATGTGTTTACCGGATCGCGGTCCCAACCATCGGTTTCCCGATCAACAGACACGACGCGTATATTCTATCAAATCCAACGCCCCAGTACGGGTCGAGTGCAGAATTTCTTCGAATTTACAAGGCCAGCCAGATACAGATTTGCTATAACGATCTCTGCTCCCGTTTGCGCAGGCCATCGGTCGAGGACGAGTGGCAATTGCTGGCAGTCACCCGCCCTGCGGTGGGTTGAGCACAGAGGCAGCCGCCTCTCTGCGGCCGCGATTTCGCGATCGTCCGTGCAAATGGCTTCCACCCACCGCAAGGAAAACGTGTGGCATGTCAAGTGAGAGTGTCCAACAAGTGCGCGATCGCGTACTGCAACTCGCACGTGAAATCGAACAACTGTGCAAGTCGCAAGTGCCGCCGGATCGGTTCTTCGAAGAATTCCTGCAACGCTTGACGGCGGCTGTCGGAGCACAGGCTGCGGCCGTCTGGTTTGTGCACGCCAACCGCCTGACGCTGCGGAGCGAGACCCGGCTTTCTGAAACCGGGCTGTTGGAAGATCCGGTCAAGCAACAGGCGAATGAACGTCTGTTGTCCAATGTCATCTCAACCGGCGAAGCTGGTACGTTTTCGCCGGAAGACTCAGGAGAGAATCAGTCTCCCACTCCCCACCTGCTGGTCCTCGCGGCGCTGCATTGCAATAAGGAATGCGTGGGCGTCGTCGAGCTGTTTCAACGCGCCGATGCTCCCAAAGAGGCCCGACCCGGATACCTGCAGTTCCTGGAGCAGATGTGCGGATTGGCGTCGAAATACCTGGACCAGCAGCACGCGTCCGGCACCACGGATACGGGTGAGTTTTGGCAGAGTTTCGAGCAACTTCTACTGCAGTTGCAGCGCTCGCTTGACACGCAGGAAGTGGCCGGCACGGCAGCCAACGACGGCAGGCTGCTGCTGGATTGTGACCGTTTGAGCATCGCTGTCAAACGGGGAAAGAAAACGTCGATCGTCGCCATCAGTGGTCAGGATGCAGTCAACCCGCGAGCCAATCTGGTCCGCGGCATGGCGGCTTTGTCCAAGAATGTGATCCGGATGAGCGAACCGTTGTTGTACACCGGCCAGATCGACAATCTGCCACCCCAAATTGAAAAGCCACTGGCGACCTACATCCAGGAGAGCGGCTCGCGGATGCTCATCGTGCAACCGCTGTTCGAAAGCCAACCGCTCATCAAGCGAAACGACGATGACGACCACAAACGGCCAGCGGAACAGCAACGGAAGGCCATCGGCTGCCTGCTGGTGGAACAGATGTCGGAAAGCCAGCCCAAACCTCAACTGGAATCCCGGACTGAGTTGTTGGCCGAGCATGTGGCGGCGGCGGTGTCGAACTCCCGCCAGCACCAGCGTATTTTCCTGCTCAAATTCTGGAAAACGCTCGGCCGCGGTCTCGAGTGGTTCCATGGTCGTAAACTCGCCAAAACTCTCCTGTTCCTGCTGGTCGTGGGTGGCGTCGTGGGTTCCCTGGCCACGGTCCCCTGGGAGTATCGCGTTTCCGGTGAAGGCATGCTGATGCCGGTCATCCAAAAGGAAGTGTTCGCCCCCAGTGACGGTGAAGTCATCGAGCTCAATGTCGAGGGTGGCAAACGGGTCAAAGCCAACGATGTTCTGCTGGTCTTGAAAAACAAGGAACTCGAATCACAGTTGGTCAACGCGGAGAACTCGTTGGCCGAGAAACAACAACTCCTCGCATCTCTGAAGGCTCAGATCGACGAGGACCGACCAGAGACGAACGAAGTGGAATTGACGCGACTGTTGGGCCAGAAACGAAAAACCGAGGTTGAAATCCGGGGCGTGCAGGAGCAGCGAAATATTCTGAAACAACGTGTCGACGACTTGATTGTCCGCGCCCCCATCGACGGAGTCGTGGCCACGTTTCAGGTCGAACAGCGCCTGATGAATCGTCCGATTCAGCGCGGTGAAGTTCTGGTCGAGATCATGGACGACCGCCAGAAATGGCATTTGGAGTTGAATATCGAAGAACACCGCATGGGACACATTCTGCGAGCGAAAGACCGGCTCGCCAAAACAAATCCGCAAGACCATTTGAAAGTGGGATTTCGGTTGGCCACCGATCCCGAGACGACGTTTGAAGGGCAGTTGACCACCATCGCCACCCGCGCTGCGCCCTCGTCGGAATTGGGCAACGTGGTGGAAATGTACGTATCGATCGACTCGGAAGAACTCGCCGACCGCCGCATCGGCGCCGAAGTGCGTGCCAAAATCGACTGTGGTGAGCGGAGTCTGGGCTTCGTGCTGTTCGGCGATGTGGTCGAGTTCATCCAAAAGTACTTCTGGCTGTAACGGCACGGCCCGTGCCGACAAAGCGGAGCACCGGGCAAACTCCGCAGGTGCCGCGTTTGCTCGGACTGCAGTGGATGCCGATCCGATGTTCTCTGAAGGTCGTCCCCGAAACGAGACGGGCAGCAGCATGCAGAACCAGGCTCCACCGTTGATCGCAGCCGACGCGTTGGGCATGGCGTTTTCGACCGCGACACCGATTCTCAAAGACCTCGATTTCCGCATCCAAGGCGGCGAATTCGTTTCGCTCGTCGGCCCCTCGGGATGTGGAAAGTCCACACTTCTGCGACTGATCGCCGGACTACTTGCGCCCACCGCCGGTCGGCTCACCGTGGGTGGAGCACGCGCCAGCGAACCCCAACCCGGTGGTCCCCAGGCCGGATTCGTTTTTCAGGATCCAACGCTGTTGCCGTGGAGAGACGTCCGGACCAACATTCGCCTGCCGCTGGAACTGCGGAAACAATGGCACGCCGGGCGACAGAGCGAGGTCGACAGCCTGCTCGATTTGATCGGCCTCAACGCAGCCGACGCGCGCAAACGGCCGCGGATGCTGTCCGGGGGAATGCGAATGCGGGTTTCGCTGGCTCGAGCCCTGGTCACGCAACCCGACCTGCTGCTGCTCGATGAACCGTTCGCCGCGCTGGACGACATGCTGCGTCAATCGCTGAACGTTGATCTGCAGAG
>Ga0315336_1004891_pt1 | contig 15256 bp, 16 predicted proteins | sample ASW5metaG_FD_204512 | JGI IMG/M metagenome (GOLD analysis project Ga0315336, IMG submission 204512) | Ammonia-oxidizing marine archaeal communities from Monterey Bay, California, United States - ASW #5 | ecosystem: Environmental > Aquatic > Marine > Intertidal zone | place: USA: California...
GCGTCGATCAAACCCTCCCAACCCCGGTCGCGTTCCTTCGGAAACGCTGGTCGGGATCGATCGGAATCAGTGGTCGCAATCATTCGGAATCAGTGGTCGGGATCGCTCGGAATGCGCATCTATGGCGCACATTATACTGAGTTTTGGATTTGGCGGTGAGCAGGTGGCGATTTCCATCGAAATCCACAAGGAGATCCGACGCCGCGTCGAGGCGCACCTGCTCAACCTTGGCTTTGCCTTCAGTCGGACCAGCCTCGAGGCAGGCCCTCTCGCCTCCTGGCTCTATGCCGGCACGATCGAGATGGGCCTTGATGCAGGTCAATGTGCTTTTGGATCGGAGAACTAGAAATATGGTTAGAACGTTTTCACAATGTGATGGTGGACTAACCAGAGACTTGGGCAGCGAAACCCTAAGCTGAATTCCAACGCGAAACATCTGATCCAGAGGTCAAATACGCTACGCAGTCTAACAGGCCAAACTCGATGCATTGACTAAGCGAGGTTCCCTTAACGCAAACATCGTTAAGCAAAAAGAACTGGCATGTGAGCGGAAGCAGCAGGAGTGTTTGAGGTTATGAACGAAGAGACGAAGAAACATGCAAATGACGTCGGACAGGAAAGTTCGGCAAGCGATAAGAATTCCCGCCGCGAAATTCTTAGAACAGGAGCCTTGGGACTGGCAGGCCTCGCCGGTGCAACTGCGCTGGGCATACAGCCCTCGCAGGTGAAAGCGCAGCAAGGGTCTTCCGACAAGAAACGGGTCGCCATTCTTTTCGACTCATGGAACCACATGATGCCAGCCCTGGCCCGCGAGATGGTGCGCCGGAACCACGACCTGGTCCTCGGCGATGCCCGGGATGAGGAGTTGGTCGAGGAACTGCGCGAGCTTGGGGCGAAGGTCGAAGTGGTGCCGGGCACCGAGGACCAAAACAAGCCAGACACGATCCAGAAGCTGGTCGATCGCGCCAAGGAGACCTTCGGTGGTTTCGATTCCGCCTGTGTCCGCACCGGAACCCACGTAAACGGCAGCGTTCTCACGGCAAACGCCAAGGATCTCGACACTGTGTATGAAGGAAACATCAAGTCGGTATTTTACGCGCTGCGAGCGTTGCTCCCCCCTCTGGTTGAGCAAGAATCAGGGCAGGTGGTCATCAATACGAGTGCCGGTGCCATGCGGCCTCAGCCCGAGGTCGCGCTCTACTGCGCGACGCGCGCGGGAGCCAACGCGCTCATTCGTGCCACCGCGCTGGAGGTCGCACCGCACGGGGTCACCCTCAACGGCACCGGAACCTACGGGATGGCCTACCCCAGTTTTCTCCACATGGTGGGCGCCGACAAGGACCCGGCCAAACGTAAAGCGGTAGGGGACGCAATGCCGATCAAGAGGCTCATCGAGCCCGAGGATGCGGCGAGTTTCGTGGCCACACTGATCGATGGCAGGGCCACCGGTATGACCGGCCAGTTTATCCCGATCGACGGTGGCTGGAGCTTTATGTAATCCGCTTCATCGCGCAGGGATAGCGAACGAAATCACAGCAATAATTGACCGCTCCACCGCCTGGAAGGTGGCCAAGGGGCATCTGAACAGGTCGCCCCTACGGGCAGAAACGAGAGGAATGTCTCATGAAACGCAGAGAGTTGCTCAAGAGCTTTTCGGCAGCCGCGCTTCTACCCGCCGTTGTCAGTGCAGGTGCCAGCGCGGCCGATCCGAAATCATCCGGTTCCGGTGTCGGCGGCGTCGCCCGCCCGAAGGGTTTCCGTGTTGCGGACAAAACCTTTGACGATCCGAGCGCCTACGATACCGGCGTCCATTGCGACCAGTTTGGGATTGACCCCGACGGCAAGCCCATTGCGGACAACCTGACCGGCACGGGCTCAGACGTGGCCCCGAAGGGAAAGGGCCATAAGATGACCCTGACCCAGGAGGAGCAGGACATCCTCAACGGCAGCAAAGGCGAAGTGATGGCCAAGGTGCTGAAGACGATCGTCATGCACGGCGAACTCTTCGGAGCCGAGCGGCTGGCCGATTGCGGTGGAGCGCCGCACTCGTCGCTCTACACCGGATCGCCGTGGGTCGAACCGGTTCTCGAGATGTTCGAGGAGATCGCTGACGCCGGACTTAAGGCGCACGCTCCCTACACTGTCAACCCAATGCCGCTGGATCTCTATTCCGTCGGGCAGGACCCGGTGAAGCGGAACATGATGCTTCAGAGTTACCCGCTGCAGGGTCGCCTGATCCAGGCCCATACCCGACTTGGCGCCCGCCCTCTCGATAACTGGAGCTGCGCCTGCTACCTGCCGGAAGTGGGCAACACCGCCGAACCGGGCACGGTGGTAAGCTGGGCCGAGTCCTCGGCCGTGAATTACGGCAACTCGGTGCTCGGGCTACGCATCAACCGCATGGCAACCGGCATGGAAGTCTTGTGCGCGATCGCCGGGAAGGTACCGGTATTTGGTACGCTCACCGATGAGGGCCGCCGGGCCAAGTGGCACATCGACGTCAAGCTCTCCAAGGAGCCGCATTGGGGCGCTCTGGGTGGCGCCATCGGCGCCAAGGTGGTTGAGCAAGTTCCCTACATCACCGGTATCGAACAGTGGATCGGTATAAGGCAAGGCAAGCCCGACCTGGTTGCGATGGGCAAGTTGAAGGCCATGGGCTCTGCCACGGCGTCGAGCGGCGCCGTGGGGCTGTATCACGTTGAAGACGTTACGCCGGAAGCGAGAGAGCAGGGTCGCAAGCTCCTGGTTGACGATCACCAGACCTACGTGATCGACGACGCCGAGATGGCACGGGTGATAGGCAGCTTTAAAAACCGCTGGAAGGATCCGGACGGCGATCCCACCGCAGTCTACCTCGGTTGCCCGCACAACACCTACGACGAGATCCTCTATTGGACGAAGAGGCTAAATTCCGCGCTTAGGGCAAAGGGACAGAAGAGGGTCGCGATCCCGGTCATTTTGGCCTGCCCCATCGTGGTGAGGAACAAACTGCTGGACCAGTATCCCCTCTTGCTCCGGGAAGTGCTCCGCGCCGGTGTGCAATTTACGACCATTTGCACCCCCGCTTTCCAGGGGCTCAAGGGCATGGCGGACATCGATCGGGGCGTGACGAACTCCAACAAGGCCCGCTACTACTCGAGGCTGCGGCTCTTTGGGGACGACGATCTCCTTGAGATTGCTATGACCGGGAAAATCCCCGTTTGATGGGGCCGAGGCCACAGAAAGCGATTCGGATAACACGCTAGCAACGAGGAGACACCAGTCATGGCAAAGAAGACATTCAAAGGCCGCGTAGTCCTGCCGGGAGAGATCAGCGGCAAAGCAACGGTGTCCAAGCAACCGTTCAACACGAGTGGGTCGTATATGGAGAACATGTTTGCGGGACGAACTGACGCCGCGCCCTGCACCGATGCCAACAACAAGGAACTGTTTGGCAAAGACCTTTCTGGCGCGATCCTCTGCACCCCGACGACCGTGGGATCGACGATGGGCGGGATGGCGCTGATGGGCGTGAAGGCGATCGGGGTGGGGCCGCAAGCCCTTCTATTCTCGCAGCCGATCGACACGCTGGCCGCCGCCGGCGTGCTCATGGCCGACATCTGGAGGGAAGAGCGCATTGTCACCGTCGACACGCTCGGCGACGAGTTCATGAAGACTGTCAAGACGGGCGATCCGATCTCGGTAAAAGAGGATGGCACCGTCGAGGTCGGTTGAGCACGCGATCGTGAGCCGCTCGTCTTGACGGCTGCATGTGGAGGCAAGCATGAACGCTGACTTGAGATTCTGTACTGCGATCGCGCTGCTCGCGATGTGCGGATGCGCGTCAACCGGGGCCGCCGAGCCGGTACGCAGCCATCGGGACGCCACCAACGCTCTACCGCTAGCCGAGCCGGATGGAGGTGGGGGGCTGCACGGTGCAGCGATGGCGGATGCCTCTGGAGCTCGATCCGCGACGGACGTGGCAAGGCCCGCCGGGAATGCAGTCACAGAATCGGCTGAGGATATCACGCCGGTGGCTGGCGAGCGGCGCGCAGCGTCAGGCCGACATCTCTCCCTGCGGCAGAAGCGGATCTTCGTGCTGGGGCTAGCGGCGCAGGGGAATAAGTGATGACGAGACGACACAGCTTGCGCCTATCGATTGTGTGCATTCTTGGGGCGGCCGCGATGGCCGCAATCACCGGCTGTGACTCGATCGGCCCTAGCAAGCTCGTTGACACGCATCAGGGGTACAATGACGCTGTGCAGCTCGCCGCGTCGCGCGAGATGGTGCTCAATATTGTCCGGCTTCGCTTTGGCGATTCTGTCCAGTTCCTCGAAGTCAGCCAGATCAATGCCCAGTTCTCCGTCGGCGTCTCCGCTGGTGGGGGCGTCGCGAACATAGGTGGCGCCGGAGGTTCGGTAGGGTCGATCAGCGGCTCTGTGAGCTACAGCGACTCGCCTAACCTGACTTTCGCCCCCCGCGACGATGACCAGGCCCATCGCGACATGCTGCTTCCGGTGCATCTCTACGACGCGATCTCGTTCACGAACCGGGGCGGATCTTATGATATGTCGTTCCTCGCGCTCATTACTTCTGGTATCAATGATGCGCCTGACATACCCGGGCCGAACGGCGAACTCTACTTGAAACGGCTAGAAGCTCTGCGAGCGCTGGTGCACAGTGACCTAGCATGGATTGGCCATGGCAAGCGGTGGGTTCCTAAATCCGCCATCCCGATCGCCGTGGAAAAAATCAGCGCCTTTGATCACGTTTGGGCGACCAACAACAGCTGGCAGTGGGTAAACGCCGAGCCCTACATAGGAGAGGCGGGCCACGGCAAGGCGCTCATGGCCTACGAGTACCACACACCACTGCTTGTGCTTCGGGATCCCGACGATCCGGACGCGCAGGAACACGTGCGCACACTGGGCCTTGTCCCCGGTAGGCGCGAGTACCTGATTCGCTCCGTGAACGACGAAATTGCATTAGGTGATCTGGGCGCGCCGCCAGCCGGTATCTACCTGGGCTTCAGGTCACTAAAGGAAATCATGGGTATCGTCTCGGAGTATGTCGAGGTGCCAAGCGAGCTCACCGAGCGCGATGTCGCGCCGCCAGATCGCTATTTGCGAACGAGTGAACGAGCGCTCCCGTTCAAGGTGCGATCATCGAAGGAAAAGCCACTGGACCAGCAATACAAAGCCATGGCTCACGGCTACTGGTTCTGGATCGACGAGACAGATCATAAGTCGAAGGCGGTACTGGAGGCCCTCAACTACTTGTTCGTGTCGCAATCGGGTGCGTCGAAGCCGGGCGATCCCATCCTCACGCTGCCGTTGAGCCCACCAGGACAATGAAGCTGTCGGCCGCCTTGGGTATGGCCGACCGTGACGGCCAGTCTCAGCGACCTGGGCACCAATGACCCGCACCATTGGTAACGAGCGCGGCGAAAGCCAGGACAGCAATTGGCCGATCGTCGCCGTCCATACTGACAGTACGGTGTGAGGAACGAGGCCATGACCGCTACGGTCGAATTGTTGCGATCTGTTTCCTTGGCGACCTTGACTTTAACGATTGGCTCGTTCGCCAGGGGCATGCCTTCGCCTGCCGGCGATACAGCAAGGATTATGTTGGGGCGGAGAATGCGGCGCGAGCGGCACGCCGGGGGCTCTGGGACGGTGAATTTGAGCTGCCGTGGGAATGGCGTAGGGCGAAGCGATCAAATAGCGCTGGCCCGGTAGCGGTGGCACCCAACCCACCAGACCGGTTCCGGTTTGACATTAGCCCTGACCAATCTGTCATACCAATGACGCGGAATGTCGACTGTGATAGAATCCCGCCATCGGATCGAAGCTCTTTTCCACCATGCGGAACAGACGGATTAATGGGGCTAATCGTCGGAACTAGGTTGCGCCACCCGTCGGTGATTTGTTGTGTGTTAATCTTGTTCGCTGTAACCGGTTGCGCAGCCTTCGGGCCGAGAACGATTCCGCCGGATCGGTTCAACTACAATCAGGCGATCGCCCAATCCGCCAAATCACAGATGCTACTGAACTTGGTCCGGCTACGCTATCTTGACGTGCCGATTTTTCTGAAAGTCAGCTCCGTCGTCGCCCAGTACACCTATGAAGGCGAGGTCGGCGTCAACGCCGTGCGCGGCTTTCAATCGGCCCCCAATCTAGTAGGCGCGGAAGCCAATCTCGGCTACTCGGAGCGGCCAACTATTTCCTATCTGCCGCTTGCCGATCGGGAATTCACCAAGCGTATGCTGTCGACCTTCAGCCCCGAGGCGATCTTTTCCTTCGCCGAAGCCGGCTGGCCGGTAGATTTGATTCTGAAAGTCGGTGTCGAAAGGATCAACGACGTTCGCAATCTGTCGTTCGCAGCAGTGCCGCCGCCCGGCGAATTGGATCTCCGGCGGCAGATTGAAAGAAATTTACGGGACGCTCAGATTTACCATCATGTGATCCGGCTGATGCTGACCTTGTCGGCGCGCGGCGTGTTAAGGACACGGCATTCGTCGGATGACAACGACAAAACGCGCACGATTGTCTTCAAATCGAACGGCCAAGAGGAAAACGACGCACTAATCCGGGAACTGAAGCAGCATCTTGGCCTCGATTTGACGCGCGACGAATACCGGTTCGCTAACCGCATTGCGAAAAGAAAACCTAATGAGATTGCCGTGCAACCCCGATCGCTGCTGGCAATGATGCAGTACCTGTCGAAAGGTGTCGACGTGCCGCCAAGCCACGCCGACGAAAGCAACGTTGTGGAATATTTCAAGGACACCGATGCGGAAACGAGGCGCGCACTAGTCCCCCTCACCATTCGCTCGTCAGCTGTACCACCCGCGCGCGCGCATGCCGCAATCAAATATGAGGATTATTGGTACTATATCGAACGCACCGACTTCCTGAGCAAACGATCCTTCGCACTCTTGTTGTTGTTATTGCAAATGCAATCCGATGGCGGCAACGTCAAAGGCCCGATTTTGACCCTGCCCGCCGGTTGATGACACCGATGCGATGTATTAGGGCTTTGACAAAATGCCCAGAAACATCGCCCGCCTTTCCGGTCAATGGGAGAGGACCAAGGTGGTCATCAGCGAGGCGTTGTAGTTGTCGGTGCCACCATTGAGGGGTCGCGAAAACGTAAAGAGGCCGCCGGCGTGTCCAATCCGGCGACCTCGATCTACTAAGTATAACAGCGTGTTTAATCCAATTTATCGGGAATTGGTAAATGGGAAGTTGATGCCGACCGCGCGGGATGAATGAGTGGGCGAAACCTTTGAAAAGGTGAGGCCCGGTGTTACTACTGTTGGCGAACAGGAGGGTCATCCTCGGGATTGTGTTTGGCATTCTCATTTAGGGCACATGTCATTCGAGGGAGCGAACATGAAAAGTCTAATCTTGTGCACAGCCTTTGCGGCGTCTGTCTATTGCTCGCAAGCTTTTGCTGATTGCCGAGACCAACCGGCGCCGGGCGCGAATTGGGCAAATTGCACTATGGTTGCGCCCCAACACACGAGCCCAAATCTTGCTGGCGCCGACCTCAAAGGCGTTTCCATCAGTGGTGGCAAAATGAAAAATGGCAACTTTTCGAGCGCCGATTTCTCCAAAGCACGGATTACAACGATGGATTTCAGCGGCTCGAATTTCAGTGACGCCAATTTTGAAGGTGCTCATTTGACCGACGTTAAGATGACAGGAACCAATCTGACCGGCGCTAAACTCAACAATGTGGTGGTGACAAATATAAATTTGGTGGATGCCGATTTGACAGGCGCGACTTTCAGCGATTCCATCGGAAGCATGGCCATATTCTGTCGCACGAAAATGCCGGACGGCAAGATCAATAACCGCAATTGCGACTGAGTAACCGACGTCAAGCGTTCACACAGGACCGGCGACCAGCCGCCAACCGCTGCTGTCCTGGTGAAATCCGTGATGATACCCCCGCTTGATTGTTTATTCGCGGGCCTGGAGGCATGCTATGAGGCAGAGGATCTTCATATTGTTGGCGATTGCTTTGCTCGCCAATGGCACCGCTGCGTGCAAAGGTAGTGGCAATGTCAGTTACAGCTACCCGAGCGGGGGCAACGGGGGGCCGTGATTGCGACGCGTCACATGATTGACCAAATGCCAATAGCGTCAAATAACGAAAATTATAATGTGATTTGTGTCGGTGAACCGGTGCGCGCCTACGGCGACTTCCACCACATGCCGCAAACCAAATCCTGGGCTCTGCCGCGCCGGGTCATCGCCAAGGCCGAACACCGACCCGGCCAAGCACAGCGCTGCCGCTTTCTGGCGACCTCAGATATCGACAGAATTTGCGAACTGATCGACGCGCGGGCGCCGAAATCAGGTCGTCCGAAGACCTATAAGAAAAATAATTCAAACTGATGCACTACCCGTTTTGTCAATTTCTTCGCCAGCCAGGCTCAGAGTCCGTAAAGGTCGGCCATCTCGTCAATCAGGCCCCGCTGGAAGGTGGCAAAACGCGCCGTCGGCTGCTGGGCTTCGAACAGCTCCAGGTATGGATCTTCGACGCCCATGTTGTGGCCGCACATGACCTCGATCAGGGCATGGCCGCAGAACGGGACGCAAGTCTCAGCATAACCGCCCTCGTGGGTCACCGCGACACGGCCATCGCAAAGCGTATCGGCCATGGACATGACCATACGCATCATCTCGCGATACGACTCGCTGTGCAGCAGCATGCGGGCCAGTGGATCGACCCCGTTGGCATCGAAACCGCTGGCCACGACGATCAGGTCCGGCTTGAAGGCCATGACCGACGGCTCGACGATCCGCCGCATGGCATACATGTAGGCATCATGGCCGCCACCGGGTACCAGCGGCACATTGGTGGTCGCACCTTCGCCGGCGCCCGCGCCCCGTTCCTCCACCGCGCCGGAGCCTGGCGGGAAGCAATTTTCCTGGTGCAGGGACACGGTCAGCACCTCGGGCCGGTCGTAGAAGATCGCCTGGGTGCCGTTGCCGTGATGAACGTCCCAGTCGATGATGGCCACGCGTTCGGTCAAGCCGGCCGCCAGTGCCGCCTCGACGGCAATGGAGATATTGGACAGCAGGCAGAAGCCCATTGCCTGGTCAGGCAGGCAATGATGCCCAGGCGGCCGGGACAGACTGTAGGCGTTGCGGAACTCACCCTTCAGCACGCCTTCCACAGCGGCCTTTGCCAGCCCGGCAGACAACCGGGCAATCTCGTAGGAACCCTTGCCGAAGGGTGCGTAGAGGCCAACTTCGCCGCCGCGGTCGTCGCTTAGGGCCTTGAAACGGGCCAGGTAATCCCGGTCGTGCACCCGCAGCAAGTCCTCTTCCGTGGCCGGCTCGGCTGTTCGGTTGTCCAGTTGCCGGGTCAGGCCTGAGACATCCATCAGTGCCTTCAGCCGGCGCTTGCTTTCGGGCGATTCCGGGTGGCCGCCGGAGGCGGGCGGCTGCACCCAGCCTCCGACCGGCAACGTCAGCGCGTGTTCCCCCGCCGTGTGCCAGAGGCAGCGCTCGTCATGAAAGAAAGCTGTCGTCATATGGCTCACTCCTTGGTAACCGCCTCGCGCCGCCGCCCTATCTCGGGACGGAAGGCCCTGTTACGCTGAGGCCTTAGCGTAACGCCATGGCATGAGTTCCTCAAACTTGGTGATCTTATGCTCGGCGATACGTCCAAGTACATCGGTCAGCCAGGCTTGGGGATCGACATGGTTGAGCTTCGCCGTTTCGATCAGGGTGTAGGCGATGGCGGCTGATTTGCCGCCACCCTCGGGGCCCACGAAGGGTGCTGTCAGATCAATGCGAACCATTCGCTTGAAACTTTTCACAATCGGCGCCCGGGTGACTACCTCGATCCGACGCATCAAGCTCTCACTGCCCGACGCCTACCCTTACAAGGCTATCTTCTTCCGAGCTCACCAAGCCCTGATCCCGCCGGCGCCGACATAAATATCCGTTCCCAACAACCCGTGCCGTCCAAACCCGTCGTTCGCGGCCTCTCCGCATGCCTGGAAACCGCCATATCAGTCTGGAAAATCAACCTGGTCGCAAAATTCCGGGATACGTTGGACCAGACATCACTCGACCCCGACCCTACAAATAGCCCATAAATCATCAGCAAAAGCCCCTGAAAAATCTTAGTGAGATGTCCGGGACGAAGACACTTTGCCTCCCGCACCGTGAAATGCGCATCGCCAGCGGCTGCGAATCACTCGTTGGCGGCCCCATATGAGGTAAACAGGAGGGACAGGAAAATTGGCAGGATCTGGTTTGAAGGTCAGGTCTTTCTCTCCGAACGTTAGTAATTCACAGATTCGGCGGAACCGCCGTCCACGGCGATTGACTGACCGGTAATGATATCGGCCATCGGCGAACAAAAGAATAGAACGGCATTTGCTATATCTCGCGGCACGATCAGTCGTCCCAACGGGATGTTGGCGATCTGCCCCGCCTCGATTTCGTTCACGCTGGTATTTGCGTCCTTCGCCTGTCGTTGAAAGCTTTGCATCATGCGGTCGGTCGCCGTTGTGCCGGGATGGACGCAATTGACCGTGACGTTGTCGCCCGCCACATGGCCGGCAAATTGCTTAGTGAAGTTGGCGACACCGGCATTGACGATGCCGTTGGTCACACGCAATGGGGCGGCAATCCGCGCCGTCATGCCGCCGATATTGACAATGCGGCCGCTACCTTGCTCCTGCATGAAGGGCAGGACTTCACGAGCACAGCGGATATAGGCCATCAGCTTGACGTCGATGTGATAGCGCCAATGCTCGTCTGTCTGCTCGTCGAACGGAGCGCTCATGGAAGTCACGGCGTTGTTGACGAGGATGTCCACGCGCCCAGCTTCCGTTGCCGCTTCTTCGACAAACCGTTGAACGTCTTCCAGGCGACTGACGTCGGCGACGATCGGCCAAGCGCGTACGCCGTGGCCGCGGATCTCCTCCGCCGCGCTTGCCAAGGTTTCCTCGGTGCGGCCGCAGATGGCGACATCGACGCCCTGCTCGGCCAGTGCAACGGCGACGGCGCGCCCTATGCCCCGGCTGCCGCCGGTTACCAGCGCCGCCTTGTCCCGCAAATCAAAATCAATCATCCCGGCGCTTGCTCAGGCGACTTCATAGGTGGCACGCTTGAGCTTGGTGACGTTCTTGCCCTCGATACGGATCAGTCGGGTTTCGCCCACGCGCTTGGGTGAATGGATCTGACCGACCTCGTAGGCGACGGCCATGCCGGGGGCGAGACGGTAATTCTCGGTCGGCTCAGCTTTGCCGGGAGAATCGTCTTCGGCCGGCGCCAGCATCCGGTATTCGGTCATTTCCGTAGTGCCGGCAACCTGACCGTAGATCGCCCAGGTCGGGCCGTGATCGTGCGGAGGCGATTCACTGACGCCCTTGAAGACATGGGCTAGGATGCAGAATTCCAGTTCCGGATCCTCGTAGATGATCTCGCGCGGTTCGTCCGCATCGGGTCCTAAGTGGGCGGTCACGACATCCTCGTCCACCAGGACCGCTTCCAGGCCCTGGCGCACCTGTTCGAGCTGTTCCGGCCCGTGTCCCTGCATCAAGATATCGTGGCAGCGGCGGCCCAACTGTTCGATTTTGTCGGTCATCATGCTTTTCCTCTGTTTCCCCGCGTTTGTCGGTATTCAATTATCACGCACCTCGCGGAGTCAAATGGTTTGGTTTGGGGGTCGAAGCGACTGGCCATGGCGATAGCGCTCGGTTGCGCTCCTTGTCGCCAGGTGATGCTGTCTGTTGCGACCTATGTGCTACCTGGAAGATTTCGCCGGTTTAGGCGTCTTCTGATAAACTATTGATATTGTACGATGAGCGACCCGAGACATAGGTGACGTTTTGTACCGGACACATGGGTAACACTTTTAGCTTCTGATTCGAAGCTGGAGGTGTTGATGCCGTGGAAGGAAAGTTCGGTCATGGAAGAACGTCTACGATTTGTCGCCCGCCTGCTTGATGGCGAAGGCATGAGTGATGTGTGCCGGTCTTTCGGGATATCCCGAAAGACCGGCTACAAAATTTTCAACCGCTATAAGGAGCACGGCCTCGAAGCCCTGTATGATCGCTCGCGGCGCCCGGTGCGCTATGCCAACCAGCTTCCGCAACCGATTGAGCAGATGATCGTGCGCCTGAAGCGGGAGAAGCCCCACTGGGGCGCGCGTAAGATCCGGGAATTGCTGCTCAGACGGCTGGCCGGCGATGTCCGCGTGCCGGCCAAAAGCACCGTGCATGCGGTGCTGGACCGCCACGGCCTGGTCAAGCGTGGGCGCCAACGACGGCGCAACAAGGCGCAAGGAACGGCGCTTTCAGATGCCAGCGCGCCCAATCAGCTGTGGTGTGCCGATTTCAAGGGCGAGTTCAAGCTCGGCAATCGGCAATACTGTTACCCCCTGACGGTCACCGACCAGGCCTCGCGCTTCGTTCTGTTGTGTGAAGCCCTTGAATCGACAAAGACGGTAACCGCCTTTACGGCCTTCCAGCGGCTGTTTGAAGACCGCGGTCTGCCTGATGCCATCCGGACCGATAACGGCTTGCCCTTTGCCTCGCCAAACGGTCTTTACAATCTCTCAAAACTATCCGTCTGGTGGTTCCGCCTGGGCATCACTATTGAGCGCATCAAACCCGGTCACCCGCAGCAGAACGGCCGGCATGAGCGCATGCATCTAACGCTGAAGAAAGAAACCACCAGGCCGCCACAAATGAACAGCCTGCAGCAGCAGGCCCGCTTCGACGAATTTGTCTGCGAATTCAACACTGAAAGACCTCATGAGGCGCTCAATATGAAGTGCCCGCATGAACTCTATGCACCCGCCCAGCGACGCTACAACGGACTGCCTGAAGTCGACTATCCGTTCCACGACAAGGACAGTCTCGTCACCGCATGCGGACGCATTTGCATGCACCGAAAGAAGATCAACATATCAACTGTCATGGCTGGGCAGCGGCTCGGCATTAAGGAGGTGGACGATGGCATTTGGCTGGTGAGCTTCATGCACTATGATCTCGGATACATCGATCTGGAGCAGAAAACTCTGCAAACCATCGACAACCCGTTCGGCTCGAGGTTGTCACCCATGTCTTAGGTACGATCTGTTACCTATGTCTCCGGGTCGGACACGATAAAGTTGGTTGCGAGGGCACGCAAGCACCTTTATAGAACTCGGTTCCGCGCCTAGTTCTTGGTCATGTCTGGGTCGAAATTATCAATTGGTTTCAGATTGTTAGGCCAACCTGCCATCGGCGACCCAGGTGGTGACATTCTGCATCAAATTGATTGTTGGCTCGGTAGTGACCGACCGTGCATCGACGCTCATGTCATTTTGAAGGAGCATACCGGACGCCAGCTTGGCGATACCGAAAATCGATCGATTCAGTTCCGCTGTAGCCCCAAGTTCGGGCGTGATCGGCGACCAAGCCGTACGGTGATTTTTGACCCTGGATGTGTGAAAACGCGGGGTGATGTATAGTCCTTCAAATAGGTGGAGGGCTTGATGAATCGCTTTATCGAAGGGATCGATCGCAGCCAGGTAAGCCTATTTCCTGATCGACTTGAGGACTGGATCGACGAGGACAATCCGGTTCGTGTGATCGATGCTTTCGTTGACGCGCTTGATTTGAAGGGACTGGCATTTCAGCGCGCCAGTTCGGCAGCGACGGGTCGTCCGGGATATCATCCTGCTGTCCTGTTGAAGCTCTACATCTATGGCTATCTCAACCGGGTCCAGTCGAGCCGCCGGCTTGAGCGCGAGGCCGGGCGGAACGTCGAGGTGATGTGGTTGGTCGGCCGGCTTGTTCCCGATCACAAGACGATTGCCGACTTCCGAAAGGACAACGGGAGCGCGATCCGTAAGGTGTGCTCTCAGTTTGTCGCGCTGTGCCGGCAGATCGGGCTTTTATCGGTGGCGAGCGTGGCGATTGACGGCAGCAAATTCAAGGCCGTCAACAATCGGGACCGAAACTTCACCAAGGCCAAGATGGCGCGGCGTATGGCGCAGATCGAGGAGAGCGTATCGCGATATCTGCACCAGCTCGACAGCGCCGATCGTCAGGAGCCAACCACGGCGATCACATCGCGTGTCAGCCGGCTCAAGGAGAAGATCGACAAGCTGGGCGAGGAGATGGATCGGCTGAAGGCGCTTGAGGTTCAGATGCTTGGTGCAGCGGACGAGCAAATCTCCCTGACCGACCCGGATGCTCGCTCGATGGCGACCAGTGGCCGGGGTTCGGGCGTGGTCGGCTACAATGTCCAGGCGGCAGTGGAGACCAACCACCATCTAATCGTCGCTCATGACGTGGTGCAGACCGGCAGCGACCGCGCGCAGCTTGCGCCGATGGCGGCAAAGGCCAAGGCGGCGTTGGGCGTGGACGAACTCGATGTGGTCGCCGATCGGGGCTATTTCAGTGCCGAGCAAATCCTTGAATGCGCTGAGGCCGATGTCACACCGACGCTGCCCAAGCCGCAAACCTCGAGCAACCGTAAAAAGGGCATGTTCGTCAAGCCGGACTTTCGCTATGTGGCCGATGGGGACGTCTATATCTGCCCGGCCGGTGAGACACTGACCTGGCGCTATGTCACCGAGGAAGGCGGGTTGGCTCTAAGCCGCTATTGGACGAATGCCTGCGGCAACTGCGCCCTCAAGCCCCAATGCACGACTGGTTCCGAGCGGCGTATCACCCGTTGGGCACACGAGCATCTGGTCGAGGCGGCGCAGCGGCGGCTCGATGAGAACCCGCAGGCCATGCGTCAACGCCGCGAGACGGTCGAGCATCCGTTCGGGACCATCAAGATGCGCATGGGCGCGACCCACTTTCTGATGAAGCGGCTGAAGAACGTCCGCACCGAGATAGCGTTCGCCGTACTGGCCAATAATCTCACCCGGGTCATGAACATCATCGGCATCAAGCCCCTGATGGCGGCGATCCGGGCGTAGTCCGCCGCCGACCACACCGAAAATCGCCCTAAAAACCACTCAGATTGCCAATCCGCGGCAAAGCGGGGATGAGCAAAGCCCAATATTGGAAAATACGCAAAACTGACCGTGAAAATGCCGGTTTGATCGGGGCCGCCTCTCGGCGCCAAATCTCCAACCGTTTCCACACGCCCAAGACCCCAAGCAGACATAAAAGTGCGCATTCCGAGCGATCCCGACCACTGATTCCGAATGATTGCGACCACTGATTCCGATCGATCCCGACCAGCGTTTCCGAAGGAACGCGACCGGGGTTGGGAGGGTTTGATCGACGCCGCCGGG
>Ga0315336_1004893_pt1 | contig 15250 bp, 9 predicted proteins | sample ASW5metaG_FD_204512 | JGI IMG/M metagenome (GOLD analysis project Ga0315336, IMG submission 204512) | Ammonia-oxidizing marine archaeal communities from Monterey Bay, California, United States - ASW #5 | ecosystem: Environmental > Aquatic > Marine > Intertidal zone | place: USA: California...
CGATGCCGGGGGACAAGTCCGACAGTCCCTGGGAACCCGGCTGGATCAAATCCAGGTCCAACGCGGCACGCTCAAATGGCGTGTCCGAGACCGACACTTACCCGCTCCGCGATTCGGCAAGATCGCGCGGCACGCGCGACGACTGAAAATCACCGGTCTTCCAGCCGGCAATTACGTGCTCAAGATCGACGGACAGCCGGTCGCTCACGGCTCCGCAGCCGAATGGAGCCAATCGCGAACACTCGACAATGGTCCCGAATTCGCCCAGGCAGAACAGTTGAGACGGACCATCGTCGCCAAGAACCTGAACTACTTTCATCGCTGGCGTCCACAAAACGTCACGTACCTGTTCGGTTTTCGCAAACACGAGCAGGGACAGAACGCCAAAGAGGTCGCTGAATTCGATGCTCTGGTCAGGAATGCGGAAACGCGGATCCGCGCCTTGAGCAAGCCCCAGGACCACTCCTACGAAATCGTCGCCAGCCCGTGTGAGGAGCGTGTCAGACCATGAAGATTGAGAACCAATCCGCGCCGTCCATCAACCAGCAAACGGCCAGGCACTGCCAGACACGCATCTGCCAAATCCTGGTATTCCTGGGCCTGCTGATCCCAACCGTAAACGTGCAAGCCCAGCGCAACCTGAAGGACATCCCGATCCCCGACCCCGCGTTGGAGCTCAAATCTTTCCAGGTCGCCGATGGTTTCGAGGTCAACCTGTACGCCTCCGACCCACTGATCGCCAAGCCGATCCACATGAACTTCGATTCGGACGGACGCCTCTGGATCGCGAGCTCCGAAGTGTATCCGCATATCAAACCCGGACAAGCCGCCAACGACAAGCTGGTTGTATTGGAGGATCGCGACGGCGATGGAACGGCGGAGATCACGCGTGTCTTCGCCGACGGTTTGCTGATTCCCACTGGAGTCGAACCCGGCAACGGCGGTGTGTATGTCGCCAACAGCACCGAACTGCTGCACCTGCGGGATACCAACGGTGACGGCAAGGCGGATCAGCAACGCGTCGTGCTTTCCGGCTTCGGCACGGAGGACACACACCACATCCTGCACACGTTGAGGTGGGGGCCCGCGGGCCATCTGTACTTCAACCAGTCGATCTACATCCACAGTCACATCGAAACTCCGTACGGTGTCAAACGGCTCAATGGAGGTGGCATCTGGCAATTCCGGCCGGAAACTCTCGAGTTGAATGTCTACGCGCGAGGACTGGTCAACCCCTGGGGACATCAGCTGGATGCATTCGGGCAGTCATTGGCCACCGACGGGGCCGGCGGTGAGGGGATCAACTACATTGTGCCCCAAGCGGCCTATTTCACAGCCGTGGGGGTTCCCCGCATTTTGCGCGGACTCAATCCCGGCAGCCCCAAGTACTGCGGACTGGAAATCTGCAGCGGTCGTCACCTGCCGGACGACTGGCAGGGTTGCGTGCTGACCAACGACTTCCGCGGCCATCGCGTCTGCCGTTTCACACTGACCGACAACGGAGCCGGATTCACATCACGGCAGGAGGTCGAGCTGATCAAGACGAAGCACGTGGCTTTCCGCCCCATCGACATCAAAATGGGCCCCGATGGAGCCATCTATATCGCGGACTGGTACAACCCGATCATTCAACACGGCGAAGTCGATTTTCGCGATGCGCGGCGGGACCACACACACGGTCGCATCTGGCGCGTGACCTATCGCGGCCGTCCGCTCGTCCAGCGACAAAAACTGTCCAAGCTCTCCAGCCCCGCTCTGTTGGAACTTCTCAAATCACCGGAAGGTTGGACCAGGCACCACGCCAAACGTGTTTTGTCCGAGCGTGCCGAGCCTGAAATCGACACGCAACTCGTCGCCTGGCTCCGCGGGCTGGACGCCCAGTCCCCCAAGTACGAACAGCACATGCTGGAGGGCGTGTGGTTGTGCCAATCCCGTCGGAACCCGCAACCCGCGCTGCTACTGCAGCTGCTGCAGGCACAGGACCCGCGAGTGCGTGCCGCGGCCACACGGATCATCGGCCCTTGGTGGCACACTCTGCCCGATGCCATGGGATTGCTCACGCGACAGATTCGGGACGAGCATCCGCGCGTGCGCCTGGAAGCCATCCGGGTCCTGGGAACCCGCGATGAGCTCCGCGCAGTGCAAGTGGCCCTGGGGGCTTTGGATTCAAAAACCGACCGTTTTCTGGACTATGCACTGTGGCTGACCTGCAGAGAACTCCAACCGCGGTGGTTGCCAGAGCTGCGTGCCGGGCGGCTCACCTTTGGCGGCCAGTCCCGACACCTGGCCTTCGCGGTCAAGGCTGCCGGATCCCAGGACATCGTGAAACCGCTCATTGAAATGGTCCGCGCCGATCAGGTTGAAGATCGGGTGGTCACCGATATTCTGCAAGTCATCTGCTCGCTGGGCCAACCAAACGACTTGCGGATGGTATTCGAACTGGCCACGGCGGCGGCGAGTCCCCAGATGCGCAAGCGCACGGTGCTGGGGTCCTTGAATCGTGCCGCGATGGAACACGGGCGGCGGCCCAGTGGCAAACTTGACGCGGTTGCCCAGTTCCTGGACTCCGAAGATCCGCTGCTGCGAAAACTGGCCACGCAACTGATCGGCCGCTGGAAGCTGGCCCAGTTCAGCGGAAATCTGACGGCCATGGCGCTCAGTCAGACGGAAACGGAACAACAGCGGCAGACGGCCATCACGGCACTGTCTGCGATTCGTGGAGAAGCAGCGCTCAACGCCGTGGGCCAACTGACATCCCCAGAGCAGCCGCGGACGATTCGCCTGTCCGCTGCGATCGCCTTGAGCACAGCACGATTGAAACCGGCCGCGGCTGCCGCGGTGCGTCTGCTGTCCCAGAATTTGTCCGCAGCCGAGACGACGCGCCTGATCATGGCGTTCGTGGAACAACGTGGAGGTCCGCAGGCGCTGGCAGCCGCTCTACGGCAGAAGACAATCCGCGGCGACAACGCAAAAATCGCTCTGCGCGCGGTGAGCGCCGCCGGACGCAAGGAAGACAAACTGCATGCGGCACTGATCGCCGCGGGATCCGTCAGTGCCAAGCCCGCCGCGTTGACAGCTGAAGAGATGTCGCGTTTCGTGAGCAACGTACAACAACACGGCGATCCGGACACGGGCGAGGCGATCTTTCGCCGACGGGACCTCAACTGCCTGAACTGCCACGCGATTTCTGGTGCCGGTGGCAAGGTGGGGCCGGATTTGGCAAGCGTGGGTGCCAGTGCACAGATCGACTATCTGACCGACGCGCTGCTGTTGCCGAACAAGGCCGTGAAAGAGAACTTTCATACACTGGTGGTGGCAACCGACCAGGGAAAACTGCTGACCGGCATCAAAGTCGGGCAGACCGACACGCACCTCGTACTCCGCAACGCCGAAGATCGTGAGATCTTGATTCCATTGAAGAGTATCGAAGAACAGGCACCGGGCAGTTCGATCATGCCGGGTGGCTTGACCGAGAAACTCACACGCGAGGAAATGGTACATCTGGTCCGCTTCCTTTCCGAGTTGGGCAAGATCGGCCGATTTGGTGTCAACCGCCAGCGTCTGGTGCGACGCTGGCGTGTCCTGCAATCCACTCAACAAGCCAATTTCCGGCTGCGGCGCACCAGCTATGATGCGATCACCGAGGACCATCCCAGTTTCGTCTGGCAGCCGGCCTACTCGACCGTGTCCGGAGAACTGCCCCTCGGCAACCTGCCCGAACTGCGGATCCGTAATCGTTCCGCTGGGCGCCGCGGAGTGTCCTTCGTGCACTGTGACCTGTCGGTCACACAACCCGGACCGATTCAACTCGCACTCGGTTCCGTGGAGGGCCTGAGCCTGTGGGTGGGATCCCGGCCGGTCAAACTGGCGGACCGCATCACGTTGTCGGTCGCACCCGGCACACAGCGCCTGACATTCGCCGTCGACCTCAACCGCCGACAGGAATCGCTGCGCGTGGAACTGGTCGATGTCCCGAACTCTCCAGCCCGAGCGGAAATCACAGGCGGCAAATGACGTGACTCAGCGACCGCCCTTGCCGCGCCTGCCGGCAGGATTCCCTGGCCCCCGGTTCCGCTGCGGCGGCGGCCGGGGTTCTTCAATTTCGATCAGAGCCGCCTTCTCGATCACGGCCGCGGCAGCATCGAATTCTCCCAATCGGTCCAGGCTGATCGCCAGGCTATCGTAGATGTGCAACATCAACCGACTGACACGTCGATCTTGCGTCTGCTGCCAGTATGCGTCGATCTGACGCGTAGCCAATTCCAAGCGGTCTTTGGCCTGTTGACTCTGGTCATGATCCTGCAGAAACTCCCCCCACGCCAGATTCGATTCGGCCAACTGCCGCATGAACATGGTCTGACCGGCGTAGCGCTGATTGTATTCGCTGAGCAGCGTGGCGGCGCGTTCAAATGACCGATCCGCGTCTGCCAGCGAAGCGACACGTCCCGCACACAGAGCCAGTCTTTGCTGAATCCGTCCGTGCAACATGGCGTAGGGTACGATTTCGCGATGCTCGCTGCACAATTCACCCGCAATCTGATTCGCGCGTTCCAATACGGGAATCCACTTCGATTCGACCTGAGCGCGATTGAGAGTGTCCAGTGGTGGTGTCATCGACAGCAACGAACACAACTCATAACGATACTCCGGAACGCGGGGATACAGCGAAATGAGTTCTTCGAGAATCACAATCGCCTTGTTCTTGGGTGCGATCACTTCGGGCCCTGGCGGATGAGGAGGACCTGCCTCACCCGAGCGCCGACGTCGAAACCATGACTCGCGCGACAGCGCCGTCCACAGATTCCGATAAATCTGTGCCTGGGTGTATTTGTAGTCCGCTTTGTCCAAACCCGCGTCCAATAATCCTTCGATCAATGTCCGCGCAGACTCCAACGCATCCCTGGCCGTTGAAAACTCGCGCGACCACCACAAATCACACTCACCCATGAAATTCAATGTCCGCGCCATCTCATATTGGACGCGTCCCGCACGCCGATCCGGTTCGTCCAGCAGCTTCAACAGTGCCAGTGCCCTGGCATGAGACTCACGGGCAGCCGGCATCCGCCGCGTGGCCTGGCAGATCAACCCAATCTGGTTGAGAATCGTCGAACGCTCGACCGCATAAGCCGCAGACGCTGCGCTCTGAGCCTGGCTCCGGTAGACGCTCAGTGCTCGACCGTAAGCCTTTTCGGCTTTGTCCAGGTGTTGCAGCCGGCGTTCGATATCGCCCACCCGCCAATTGGCTTCTGCAATCGTCGTCTGCAATTCCGGATTCGCTTGGTTCAATTCGGCAAACCGGTCGTAGAACGCCAGCAGGTCCTGCAACAACACCGCCTGATCTGCGCTGACAACTTCCATTAACAGCGGACGAGCCCCGTCCTCGTCATCAATCTCACCTTCGACCGAGGGAATGCTGTTGGTGGAAATTCGGTCAAACAAGCCTTCAAACGCTTCCAGAGCCAGTTGCAGATTCGATTCCGCCCGCTTCTGTTGCGTCTGCGTCAATCGTCGGTCAGCGACGGCGCGAAAGTAACCGTATGTCGTCAACATGACGACCAGAATCAGTAGACCAGCAACAGCCGAGCTGGCAGCCGCCAGTGCCGGATTCCGCCGACACCATCTCCACAACCGCTCGATCCAATTGGTGCGCCGAGCCCGGATCGGCCGATCATCGAGACACAACGCCAAGTCGTGAGCCAGCTGATCGGCCGTCTGGTACCGATGCTTGGGCTCAGTCGCGATTGACTTGAGCACAATGGTTTCCAGATCCAGTGGAATGCCTGACACAATCTGCCGTGGAGCCGGTGGCGCTTGACCAAGCACCTGCTGGAATAAACGCCCGCGGTCTTCCTCGTTGAATGCGGGTCTCAAAGTCAGCAGTTCATACAGCACCAACCCCAAACCGTACACGTCCGTTCGCTCGTCCGCGTGCCCCTGAAACTGCTCGGGGGCCATATAACGCAGGGTGCCCACCACGTCACCCGTCTGTGTCAAATCAGCCTCGGCGGCCAGTTTCGCCAACCCGAAATCCGTAATCCAGACCTTGCCCTGCCGATCTCTGATCAAGTTCGCCGGTTTGATGTCGCGGTGCAAAGTTCCCTGCCGATGCGCATAGTCCAGAGCCTGAGCGATCTGGCGACCGATTTCCGCGATCACGGTCCAATCATGACAGGCCCCGCGCTGTGGATCACGCACAGGCTGGGGCCGCTGAAGATGATCACCTGGCCGCGCCTGGCGACTCCCCGTATTGGGTGTATCGTCTTCTCGAACATCGGCGTCGACATTGGGGGCGTCAAACTGCGACGTCGCGTCATCATGCGTTCCGAGTTTCTCACTCCCGACGTTTGAGTCGTTGGAGGAATCACACGCGCCCACGGAGGCCTGCGTGGCGTCCGTTAGTCGATCTGCGGAGGCCTGTGACGGACTGGTCTCCACGGCCAGAGCTTGCTGGCGAATCCACTGGTCGAGCCCCTGTCCGGAGATGAACTGCATGACGTAATAATGGTGACCGGCGTGTTCACCGACACCGAACACGGGCACGATGTTTGTGTGGTGCAAAGCAGCAGCCGCCTGAGCCTCGCGCTCAAACCTCTGCCTCTGCACGTCGTTCATCGCCGATCCGTGATGCAGAACTTTCAAAGCGACATGACGTCCCAGAGATTCCTGTTCGGCCTTGAACACGACCCCCATGCCGCCACGACCCAACTCACCAATGATTCGGTAATCCCCCAGGCGGTTGAGATTCGCCAGAAACGCCTCCGTCTTGGCCGCGGCGGCATTCTGCCGAGACAGTTGTTCCAGCATTTCGACCGCCGGCAGGACGGCTCGGATCTCGTCGGCATGCTCAGGGTACTTTGCGACGAAATCTTCGACCGATGGACTTTCGCCGCGACGCATGCCCGCGGAAAATTCCTCGGCAAAGTGATCGATAGGATTGCGGTCAGAACTGTTCATGCGAGCTAATGTCCTTCAATCGCTTCAGCGCGCGAACGTAACGATTGCTGGCTGCTGACTTGCTCAATCCCAGAATCTCGGCGACTTCCCCGTTACTCAATTCCTCAAAGTGCCGCATAGCCAACACTTCACGGTCAAGCGGATCCATCCGTTCCAGGGTTTCTTCCAGCTTCTGTATGCGTTCACCAAGCTGCGCTCCAGCGCTGGGTGTCGGCAAATTGCCCACCAGTTGAACGGCGATGCAGGCCGAAGTTGCCTCGTAGACTCCCGGTTGATTCAACGACACATCCTGTGCGGCATTTCTCTTTTCGGCTCCCAGATGCCGGCGATGGATGTCGATCATCCGCTGCGTGGTCATGATCCGCAGCCAGACAATCAGTGGCATCTCGGGTTGACTAATGAACCGGTCGATATATTGCGAGACATCCACGAAGGCATCCTGCAACACATCCGACGCGTCGACGCGACCACGCAACCGGCGGTCCAGGCGAAACTCGACCATTCTGTGAAGCTGGCTGCGATAACGCTCAAACAAAGTGCCCAAGACCTGAGACTCGCCACCGCGCAGACGCTCTACTAATTCCTCAGTTGCGAATTCACCCGCGTTCATGTTCCGCTCCCAATTCTCCTATCTCTATTCTCTATACTAGCATGGGCCTTGATCGGGTACAGCGTCTAACGACATCCAAGTTCCAACGACCCATGCTAGAACTGACAGAGCATCCTTTCTATAACGGTGTGCGTGCGCGGACCGCCCACGTCCCGGCAAACCGGGGCCAATTCGCTATGCAGGTTGAATGAAGGAACCGCGATGATTCTGGACCTTTTCAAGCTCGACGGTCGCGTCGCGCTGGTCACCGGCGCCCGTAGAGGACTCGGACAGGCCATGGCAATCGGACTGGCGCAAGCCGGAGCCGACATTGCCAGCGTTTCACGCAGCGGCCAGTCCGACAACACGCGCAGCCTGGTGGAACAAGCAGGCCGCCGATTTGTGGAACTGCAAGCCGACTTGGGTGAGGCCGGTCAGCGGCAGCATTTGGTCTCGCAGGTCGTCGAGCAACTGGGGCGGATCGACATCCTGGTCAACAATGCCGGCTCCGGAGAACGGATGCCACCTCAAGATTATCCGCTGCCGCAATGGCAGTATCTGCTGGATGTGCATCTCACCGCTGCCTTCGATTTGTCGCAGCAGTGTTATCCTTTTTTTGCCCAACGTGGACGTGGCAAGATTATCAACATTGGCTCGGTCATGACCTTCGAGGGCGGACTCAATATCCCGGCTTACGCCGCGGCGAAACACGGACTTGCCGGTTTGACGAAATCGTTGACGACCGCCTGGGCCGAGACCGGCATCAACGTGAACTGTATCGCTCCCGGCTACTTCGACACCGACATGGCCGAAGCGTTGCGGAATGACCCGGTGCGCGCGCCACAGATCATGGACCGCATTCCCTGCGGTCGCTGGGGCATGCCCGATGAACTGGCTGGACTCGCCGTTTTCCTGGCATCCGACGCGTCGAACTACATGCACGGCAGCGTCGTGCCCATCGACGGGGGATGGTTGGCTCGCTAGAAATCGAGCGGTCCCAGATCATGGACATTTCGGTCATCATCCCGACTCTCAACGAAGCCGATCGCATCGAGCAGACAATTCAGCGACTTCGTGAGTGCGGTGCGTGCGAGATCGTAATCGTCGATGGTGGCAGCACAGACGGAACTCTCGAACGGACTGGCAACGCCGACTTGGCGATTGCCGGCCCCCGGGGACGGGCACTGCAACAGAATCACGGTGCGGAACGCAGCCGAGGAGACGTGCTGCTGTTCTTGCACGCCGACTGCGAACTGCAGCCTGGAAGTCTGGAAGCGATCCGCTCAGCCCTGCAAGACACGCGTGTGGTCGGAGGCTGTTTTTACCAACAAATCACCGCCGCGGGACTCGTCTACCGCAGTCTGGAATGGGGCAATGCGCTCCGCGTGCGGTTGGCGGGCTGGGCCTACGGCGACCAGGGCATATTCGTTCGTCGCTGCGTGTTTGAAAGCCTGGACGGGTTCCCGATATTGGCTCTGATGGAAGACCTGTATTTCTCTAAGCGACTCAAACGCAAGGGGCCATTGCGGTTGTTGCGCAATCCACCACTACTGGTGTCACCGCGCCGCTGGCAACAACAGGGCGTGTTCCGACAGACGCTGCGCAACTGGTGCCTGATCGGCCTGGCCATGATCGGAGTCCCACCGCACAGGCTGGCCCAACTGTATCCCCATATTCGCTGACACGCCGGTCGTCGACCCCGCCAGTTTTGCGGAACGGTCGCGGGGGGGCAGTGACCGGATTGCCTAACTCAAGAACCTGAGCGCCGAGTGGCAACTTTGCTGAAAAACTTGCAAATGAGCCTTTTCCCGAATCTGTGTTTCTGCTTAAATCGAATGGGTTCAGTGTTCACGCAGGTTGACCTCATGAATCCCGGTGAACCACGAATCCCGTAACCCACGACGCGACTTTTCGGGCAAGGAACTCTCAGCCATGCTGCACTTCACGTGCGATCTTTGCGGCCAACAACTCAATGACGATCGCTACGTGGCAAAGATCGAGGTCTTTGCCGCATTTGACCCCAGTGAGCTTTCCGAACAGGATCTGGATGCCGATCACCTGCAGGAAATCGCATCACTGATCGAAGACATGGAGCTCAAAGGAGACTCGGAACTCGCCGAGCCCGAAACGAAACAATTTCGTTTCGATCTATGCCCCGAGTGCCGCAAGAAGTTCGTGAACGATCCGCTGGGTCGCGAGACGATGCGACGGCTCAATTTCAGCGAGAATTGATTTCGGACGGCATCGACCTCAAGGCCCGGACTTGGTTTGCAAGACCAGCAGAGTCCGGTCGTCGGCCCCGTCGTTTCCATGTGTGTGCGAGTCCAGATTGCTGGTAATGGCGTCCAGGATCTTGCGTGGTGTTCCCGATCGGCAACCTCGAATGGCTTGCATAATGCCGGACGAGCGGAACAAACGTCGGTCACAACTCATGGCTTCACTGATGCCGTCGGAGAACACCACCAGCGTGTCTCGCGACTGCAATTTGATCAGCGACCGATCGTAATCCTCGTCCTCCGACGCTCCCAACATCAAACCGTGCGACCGGCCAATTTCCCTGGTCTGACCTCCGCGGACGAGAATGGGATTGGGATGCCCGGCGCTGGTAAAACAAAACGTACTGTTGATCGTATCCACTACCCCCAACAGCAACGTCATGAATCGCCCCGTTGGCGCGATGGCATGCAAAGTCTGATTGAGCTCCTGCATCACAACATCGGTCCTCTCGATTGAATCTCGATGGGACGCCGCCGCAGTCCTCAACGAACCGCGCACTGAAGCCATGATCATGGCTGCCGGTATGCTCTTGCCACAAGCGTCTCCAACAGCAACCAACGCCCGCCCTGCCCCCATCGGAATCAACTCGCACAGGTCGCCGCCGACCTCGTACCGACTGTTACAAACAGCAGCCACGTCAATGCCCAATTCGTCGGAGACGCCTTGCAGGAAATCGATGTTCTGGGATTCCGAGGCCACCTGCAATTCGCGCCGCAATTGGTATTCGCGGTCGCTGTACTTGCGCAGTACGAGGCGTTCCAGTACGGCCGAAATCTGATTCGCTATCGATTCCAGTACGTGGTTTTCCTTGACCTCGGGACCTGTCCGCTGGCGGCCAAAAGCCCACAAGCTCCCCAGGGGACTCGTATCGGAACGAACGGGCAGACACGTGGCCAATGGACAATCCGGAGGCAGCCAGCGACTCTGGCCAGCAGTAAGACGGCTGTCGAGCACAATCGCTCCAGATGCAAACGCGCACACGTCCGGAACATCGTCATGCAATGGTCGGCGTGGATAGGGAACCGGAGAGCCTCCGCCACGCTGGCTCACGCGCAGTTGCAGCTCCTGTTCGTCAGGATTCAACAGGAAAAACGCAGCCTGATCGAAACCCGTCAAATGCACCACGGAGTCCAGCAGGTCGCTCAAGGCAGACAGTGTATCGTCGGTCGAACGCGTCCGACGACCCAGGTTGACGATGCGCGAAAGTTCATCGGTTCGCGAGGCTAGCCTGCCGTCACCCACCATGACCCGGCCCATCAACTGAGCCACCATCTCGCCGACCTCACAAGCAAAGGGGAACATCGCATCCGACACTCCCTCGACCGGCAAACCAATCGACAAAAAACCAAGCCGGCCTTCGCCACCGTTTACGTCTGTGATCCAGCAGTAATCGTCCTGCGATCTCAGCTCGCCTTCCACGCGGTTCGCTTCGTCCGCCACGACCGGGTGGTACTCAAGCGGAAAACCGGTGGCCCGTTGAAATTGACCACAGGTTGACGCAATCCATGAGGCGGCATTGATTGTGGTTTCGGCCATGGTGACTCTGACGCACGACAGCGGAGGTGACCGGCACAACGAGCGTTCTCGCTGCAGCCACACATACATCCAGAATCGACCGATTCCGGGCGCCAAGTGGAGTCAGAGGCAAAGACGGAGTATTGAATGGCTGGTGCGGGGTGTGAGGAAAAAACGGGGGATTGCCGCCGATTTTAACTCAGGGATCCCGGCAGATACGTCATTCTTCCGTGGGTTTTTCCGCCGGAATCAGTGCCTGATCCCGCTGAATTTGCACCCGCAGTCTCTTCACCAACGATTTTCTCTTATCCGGTGCCACGTAATCCCGGTTCGTCAAGCGGCGAATGTGATAAAACGACAGATCACGCACCGCTCGATCGTCGTGCTCCAACCAGTCCACCAACTCCTGCGATCGCTTCTCCTGCTGTACGTCCTCACGACTGTATCCCCACAGCAATCTCAAGACCGTTTCCGCAAGCGGCTCTGGAAACACACTGCGCAATTCTTCCATCAATTTCGCTTCGTTCTGCGGAGATCGTGGAAGCCAGTTTCTGATGGCATCGATGGCCGCAATCCGCACTTCCTCGTGCGCGTTGCGTTGCAACACTTTGACCAGCGACGGGATGTGTGAGATTTGTGCGAGACACTTGACTGCCATCAATGCCAGCCGCGGCTGAGCGTCTCGTACCAACGGAGCGATACTGGCCGCAACCGGCAGCTGTGGGTCGAACTCCCGGGCAAAACGCTCGGTAAATCTGCGGACAACACTCGAGGAAGGCCCCGCGTCGGTGATCAGCCAGTCCGGCACATCGGTCAGCGGCTGCAGACGCTCGTCGTCAGCAGCGGCTGCATCCTTGGTCGGCCGGCCAGCGGGTGGCGACAGCAACAGCTGGTGATTCTTGGCAATCACTTCCACTGTCTGACCGTCGGAAAACCGCACGGCCCCCTGAGTCACATACAGGCGACTGAAATCACCGTTCGAACTCAAATCGTCGTGAGGCTTTTCAGGCTGCCCGACCACAACTTCGATTCCGCAGCGTGTATCGACCGTCAACAACTCCAGCCTGCACAATTTGCCGGCAACAACGATCCCCATAGGATTCGACGCCTGCCCGGGATCGTCGGCAGCGTCCCCGGCAATCACAATCTGTCCCCAACGCAGTTCGAAGCTGGTCGCGGCGGCCTGCGTGGGCGGCAGCAGACGAACGGAAGTTCCTCCGCACAATTGCAGGGGGACCGAAACCCCGGCAAGCCTCAACTCGCATCGGAACGGCATGGGAACCACAACTTCATTCGCGTCGCGGATCGGAACATCTTGAGACTGGACGTACCAGTTCTTACGATTCGACTCCCAGCCCAACACAACCCCCTGCCCCTCGACTGCGTGCGCCACGAAAGCCGAGTGAGCAATTGCAGACTCCGCCGGTTCCACCTGTGGTTTGGGGATGGAAGCCTCGCCGCCTGTCGCAGCCGGTTGAGGTGCCGTTGCCGGTTTGGTCTGCGCCGCCGGCGGAGAGGTTGAGCTCGCCGGCTTCACAGCCGGCGGCTGAGGCGTGATGACGGTCGGCTGCGGAGCCGTCTGCGGTCCACCGACTGGCAGACCGGTTCCCAGTTCATCACGCGGTGGCTCCGGATCGATACCCTGAGTCTGCAATGTGGCCTGATTTGCGACAGCTGCTACCGATTTGGCTGGACTGGACGACCGGGTCGACGCGGCATCGGCCCCCTTCAGCGAATCCGGCGGCAGCGTTTTCGATTCCCGAGCATGGGTGGAGGCCATCTGTTTCGAAGAACCTGATCGGCCGAAATCGCCAAACCCGATGGGAAACACATTTTCGTCCAACACAATTGAACGCAACCAGACTGCGGCCACAATCGCCACCAACAGGTATGGCAACATCCGTTTCCATCCGGATTTCCGCTTCAGATAATCGGGAACGCTGTCCTCAAATGTCGACGGCGTCACTTTCGGGTCCGCTGCAAAACTGCCCGCAGAGCCATTGGAATTCTCGGGCTGTGCCTGCGGACTGACATCGGGACGCCGCGGCTCAGTCACTTGAACGCTGTTCGACTCGCCCGCGGGTCCCAGCATGTACATGCGGGACCGCGTCGACTCAGAAACATCAACGGCTTCGCCAAGAACAAGCGTCAGGATTTGGTGACAAGCGGCAACCTCAGCCAAGTGAATATCGGAATCCAGGCAGACTTTTTCCACGTCGGCCACACGGCTGCTCGACAGCGTATTGTCCAGATACTCGGCCACAATATTGGGATCGAGTCCCGCTCCGGGCCCGTCCACGTCCGGCGCTGTCAAGCGACGGCGGCGCACCACGTCGCGGACACGTCGCACAAGTGTCGACGCGCAGTCGCTCTCATCGATCTTTTGACCGATTTCCTTGGCCTGCGTCGGTTCCAGGATATCGTCGAGATACGCCAGCAACGTTCTCAATGTTAACCGCATGACCGGAAACTCCCTTATCGATGCCCCGCTGACAATGCACACCGGCCAGTGCAATCCGACCGGAAGTTGCCTGCGCTACCTGGAAATAGTGGCGGGCTGGCGAGAAATCCGTACACTTTTATCTGTGTTGTCACAAATTCTCAACGAGAATGTGGCAGCGGGGCCGGACGGAACGGGCTGCAGCGATGGAACCGCGCGATCCAATCCACATCCGGTCCCTTCAAGCCCACATCAACTGGCGGGAACCAAGCAGATGACCAGACTCATCGGAGTGACACTACTGATACTGGTGCTCAACGCCCAACCGAGCAGGGCTGAACCACCCACGAACGTGCAAGGCGACGGGACGGATCCCCGGTCCGGCTTTCGACGCGTTCTGCTCATCGGACAAGGTCCCGACGGGCACCCGTTTTCCACTCACGAGTACATGGCGGGCGTCCGATTGCTGGAACACCTGTTACAACCGATCGACGGGTTGCAGCCGTTGGTCGTCCGCGCCGACGGCCCTTGGACTCGGGGACCGGAACTGATCGACGGTGCCCACGCCGTGGTGTTATTCGTATCCGAGGGGGCGCGGTGGATCCGGCAAGATCACAAACGACTGCAAGCGTTTCAACGGCTGTCGGCACGTCAAGGTGGCTTCGTGTGCCTGCACTGGGGTATGGGCACTCGCCAGGCCGAAAACATCGCGGACTATGTCAAACTGTTCGGCGGCTGCCATGGCGGACCGGACCGGCGATACAAAGTGGTACAGACGCGCGCACACATCGCCACAAATCACCCCGTAACACAAGGGCTCGCCGACTTCGACGTCAATGATGAATTTTACTACGCGCTCAAATTCGCCAAATCGCCACGGATCACACCGTTGCTCAACGTGACGATTGAAGGAGCGCCCCACACGGTCGCCTGGGCCTGGCAGCGTGCCGATGGCGGACGCTCATTCGGATTCTCGGGTTGCCACTTCCACCGCAACTGGTCCTTGCCGGAGTACCGTCGGTTGGTTGTCCAGGGCGTGCTGTGGTCGGCCAACTTCGCCACTCCCAAGGGCTTCTCCACAAATGTGCCGCAATCAGCACTGCGGCTCGAACCGCGAACCGACAAGCCGTAGGGAAATGGTCAGGCGCCGACGCGCCACACCGCGCAGTGCAGGCGGGGACGGGGGCGTTGGAGCCATGGCGATCTGGCCCAGCGACAGTGGCTGATCACGCATCGCCTTCGTCAAACACCGGTGCCGGATCCTCAAATACGGGTGCCGGATCATCGACCGGTGGCAGACTCTCCGGTGCCCGCGGCACTCCCGGCTCAGGCAAAACCTCGCTGCGGACCAGGGAAGCATACGTCAAAAACAACAAGACTCCGTAGGTCAATACGTTGGGCAGCAATCGGCGGCCGCCGAACTTCAACGCGCTGCCGGCCGATTTGCTGAGTTTGATCCGCACCCCGCTCCATTG
>Ga0315336_1004894_pt1 | contig 15247 bp, 12 predicted proteins | sample ASW5metaG_FD_204512 | JGI IMG/M metagenome (GOLD analysis project Ga0315336, IMG submission 204512) | Ammonia-oxidizing marine archaeal communities from Monterey Bay, California, United States - ASW #5 | ecosystem: Environmental > Aquatic > Marine > Intertidal zone | place: USA: California...
ATAGACTGAATTGGATATTCGGTCTTTACCAAGGATAGGAAGGGCTGTCAGATGAGTGAGATTCTTGCTCCACCAAACGACCCGCCGTCAGGTTCAGGTACGACCATCATTGGCAAGAAAGCGATTCAGTGGGCCATTGACAAGACTTTTGGTCCACGACGGACCGAAATCCGTTTGGACGTCAGCTATTCCATTGTGGATCAATCCATAGTGGTAGAGGGGAAGTGCTTCGGAAGAATTCCTGTACACGTGTCGATTGTTGTCACGCGCCCAAAATCTGCGCGTGTACATTCCATTGCTTATTCGGTCTGTGATTGGGAAGGGCGTTTTTCATCACCTATTGACGCGGAAGCGGGTGATCGTGTGCATGCGGTCACAAATCAAATCGATCGATTTGATGTCGAGCGGCGTAAGGTAAGTTCGAACGTGGTCATCTTGCAAGCCGATATCGCCAATCCGAATCAGATGACGATCTCGTGGTAATTTCAGCCGCGCGCTACCGAAACACGTTGTACTTCACTACGCACCAAATCGCTCGGACGCCATCGCGCCAGCCGACTTTTTTTCCTTCGTCGTAGGTGCGTCCGTCGTAGGCGATGCCGACTTCGTAGATGCGTGCGCCTTGTTTGGCGACTTTTGCAGTGATCTCGGGTTCGAAGCCGAATCGTGATTCTTCGATGGTGATGTTTTGGATCACTTCCCGCCGGAACATTTTGTAGCCGGTCTCCATGTCGGTGAGATTGATGTTGGAGAACATGTTGGAGATGAGGGTGAGGAAGCGGTTGCCGACGGAGTGCCAGAAATAGAGCACGCGGTGGCTTTCGCCCCCGAGGAACCGTGACCCAAACACGACATCGGCCTTACCCGCTTCAATGGGTTGCAACAGCTTTCCGTATTCTTGCGGATCGTATTCGAGGTCGGCGTCTTGTACGACTACAGCGTCGCCCGTGGCGGCGGCGATTCCGGTGCGGAGTGCAGCGCCTTTGCCTTGGTTGCGATCATGAAAGAGTGCGTGGATCTGTCCCTGCTGATCGAGTTCACGAATTAGGTCGATTGTGCCGTCGGTTGAGCCGTCGTCTACGACGATGATTTCGGTGTCTTGTGGGGTTGCGGTGACGCGCCGTACGACCTCTGCGATTGTCGCGACTTCGTTGTAGGCGGGTATGATGACGGACAGCTTCATAGAGGGATTTGCCGTTGGGTTGGTACTTGAATCCTAATGGCGCACGCTAGACGAACGGGTGAATATTCGCAAGTTGTCTTGGTGGGGGTGCGGGTGTACACTCGCTACGACTGAATTGACTGAATCTCAGGAGAGCCTGAAGACTTTCTTCTACCCGGCATTTGCAGCGCCATGAACATTTCCCTCCCCGGCGCTTCACCGTAACCGGACTGGCATGTATCCACCCGAATGACCTTTGACGATTTTGAAATCGATCCACGCTGTTTGAGCGTGCTGCATGCGCAATCCATCGAAACACCGACGCCGGTGCAGGAGCAGACGATTCCCGTAGGATTGACGGGGAAAGACGTTATCGGTGTGGCGCAGACAGGCACGGGCAAGACGTTGGCGTTCACATTGCCGAGTCTCACCCGGCTGGCCCAGGGCGCAATGCAGAAGAACATGATGCTGGTGCTCGCGCCGACGCGGGAATTGTGTCAACAGGTCGAGACGGTAATCGCGGATATAGGCCGGCCGCTCAAGATTAAAAGTGTCGCTATTTATGGCGGTGTCGGTATGCAGCCTCAGATCGATGCGTTGAGAAGAGGTTGCGAGGTTATCGTTGCGACTCCTGGCCGGTTGCTCGATCACATGGGCCGGGGCAACATTCGCTTCGACGATCTTGAGATTCTGGTGATGGACGAGGCGGACCGGATGTTGGATATGGGGTTCTTGCCCGACATCAAACGGATTTTGGCGAAGTTGCCGAAGGATCGCCAGACGCTCATGTTCTCGGCGACCTTCCCGGATGAGATTACCCGGCTTGCACGGGACATGATGAAAGAGGCTGAACGCATTTCGGTGGGCGCCATCAGCCGGCCAGTGGATACAGTCGATCAACGCGTATATCCCGTGTGGCCGGAAGAGAAACTAGGCGTTTTGATCGAGCTACTTGAAACGGAAGACATCTCGTCGGCCGTTATTTTTCTACGCACGAAAGATCGCACGGAACGCGTTTCGCGCACATTGCGGAAACGCGGGATCAACACCGCGACCATTCACGGTGATCGATCACAAAAGCAACGCCAACAGGCGCTCGATGGATTTCGATCGGGCGATTATAAATTCTTGGTGGCTACCGATGTCGCCGCGCGTGGGCTGGATATCGAAGGGGTAAGCCACGTAGTCAATTACGACATTCCGCCTACTGCGGACGATTATTTGCACCGTGTCGGTCGTACGGCCCGGGCGAGTGCGGAAGGCGATGCGATAACGTTTGTCTGTCCGAACGAAGTGAGTTTTTTGGAGGCGGTCGAACGGGCACTTGAAAAAAACATTCCCCGAGTGGAGCGGCCTAATGCACCCACGATTTTGTCGCTTTATCACGCGCCTGGTAAAAAGGGGACGAAGGCCAAATCGCGACGAGGCGGACGTCGTGGGGGCCGCATGCTCAGACGGCGGTAGCTTAGTCCGCTAACATCGCGGGCCGTTCGATTCGTTCCGGTCTGACAATCACTTGGCCTGGCCGGCGGCTTGTCGGTTTACCATCTGCTACCACTGGCGTCCCGCCGATGAACACGTGTTCGATGCCCTCCGCATATTGATGCGGCTCAAAAAATGTGGCCGTATCGCGAATGGTTTCCAGATTGAGTACAGCGATATCCGCGTGATGGCCCACTCGAATCAACCCACGTGCGCGAAGGCCTAAGATATCCGCGGGGAGCGATGTCATTGATCGGACTGCTTGTTCGACGGTGAGAATGCCACGGTCCAACGCGTACCGGCGAATTTTTCTCGGGAAGGTTCCGTAAAAACGGGCGTGGACTCGGCCATCTGTTTGCAACGTGATGTCTGCGTCACTCGCGGTCGCGGTCCACGGTTCTGCGGCAAACCGTTCGACGTCTTCTTCTGACATGGAATAAGACCGGAGCTGCGCGCCGCCCGGTCGATCGGTATCACCCTCAAGCTGTAGCGCGATGGCGAAATCGACGGGGGACAGTTCCCGATCACACGCGAGTGTGAACAAGTCTTTGCCCACGTAATCCTCATTGGAATATTCCATCACCACAATGTTTTCAGGGCCGCCGCGCCGGCGCATTTCATGCGCGATATCGCCACGGATCAGATCGACCAGCTGCGGATCGGCGAGGGCATTGGTTAGTGCTTCGGCGTGGTTGAGGCGCCTGCCACTGCTATCCGTTTCGCCGTGCCGAATCCAGGATGGTATCAACACGCAACGTCCATCACTTCCACTTGTTGTGTAGGGGTATTGATCCGCGTAGATGGGTACGCCGCGTTCACGGGCTTTGTTAATCAAGGTCACCATCTCTTCTCCGGATCCCCAGAAGTCTGTTCCGCGTGCTTTGATGTGGGTCGCGACGACGGTGATTCCGGTCCTGTCGGACACTTCGATGAGTTCGCGGATGTTGTCGATCATGGATGGCGGTTTTGAATGGTCTTGACTGGGCACAAACCACATCGGGTCGACGCCTGAAGCCCGCTCATGGACGATATACGATCCGCCGTACGGCGCGATTTCTTTGGCCAATTCGATCACTTCTTCGGTGTTGCTCCATCGGCCCGGCACGTATTCCAATCCTGCCGTCATCCCGAACGCGCCTGCGTCCATCGCTTCGGCTACCAACCGGCGCATCGCGGAGATCTCTTCACCAGTGGCGATGCGCTCGTGGGACGCGCGCATGACTTGGCTGCGGATCGTGTTGTGACCGGCCATCAAGATCACGTTGGGGCCGAAATCCGTCGCCTCGAGCTCATTGCGTTGATCGGCAACCGAATAGGGCGATCGGCCATCGGGATTTACCGTTACAGTGGTGATGCCTTGAGAGACGAGATTGAGCGCGGCCCGCCGTTCGGGGTCGCGCGATCGGAGACCGCCGGAGGCTTTGCTCCCGTCGGCGTGGCTGTGGAGATCGATGAATCCGGGGGTAATAATGAGGCCGGTCGCATCAATAACGGTGGTCGCCGTTCCCCCTTCAATTAAGCCGATAACGGCAATGCGGCCGTCTCGGATAGCGAGGTCTGCTCGGACTGCGGGCATGCCGGACCCGTCCATTATGCTTCCGCCGCGAAGGAGGACATCAAACGTTTCGGCGTGGGATGGAGCCGGGCATAGCGCAAGGAGAACGATCAGCACGCTGAACGCGATTATCATATAGTGCATTTTGAATGGTATGTGCATGATTTCGACTTCGAATCCCATACATTTGTTGAAGGGACAACAATAAGGATAGCCGATGCAATTGGGGTGTTTCGACCTTCGATCTATCTGGTCTGTCCTGCTGCGGTCCCGCGCTCAACCAATTTACTAACATTTTCGGGATTGAACGGTAGTTTCAGTGAGTTAATATTGGTGGACTTACTTGCCATCCGCCGATGACAATTTCATAATCGGGGCGGTGCGATGCGCGTCATGGACGCGATGTATAGTAGGATTGACGCTGGGGAATCGATGGTCACCCGAAATACCGGGATGTGGTACCGTTGATTCTGATTGTTTTGGTTGGGTTTCGAGGAGAAGTGTGGTGCAGACAGCAGTGCGATCGGCTTTTGTTGCATGCCTCTTGGGCGGTGTGGTTTTGGGATTTCATGGATGTCCTCCCCCCGGGAGTCAGACCAACACGCCGGATCGTGACCGACTCACACAAGCAGAGATCGACAGCGGAAAGTACAACCTCCATGAGTTGATGCGTATAGGACGAGATCTGACACTTCATCACTTCGTTGTTTCCGAAGGATATGGCAACGGGCGCAACGGCGCGACGCCACCCAATTTCAATCGATTTCTAGGACCGGATTCGACATCGTGCAACAGTTGCCATGGCCTGAGCGGCATCGTTATGGGCTGGGGAACGAACGTGGCTAACGTGTTGGTCGAAATTGACGATGTATCGAATCCTAGTGTTGCGGGGTCGAATGAACGTCAACCGCCGATGGTACAGGGCGCGGTTTGGCTTGAATTGTTGAGCAAGGAAATGACGCAAGATTTACGGGCGATACGCGATCAGGCTATTGCGGATGCGGCCACGACGATGATGCCGGTCACGCTGCCGCTGGAAACAAAGGGTGTTGAGTTCGGCATGATTACCGCTAACCCGGACGGGAGTTTGGATACGGCGGCAGTTGACGGATGCGATCCCGATCTCATGATTCGACCGTTCCATCAGAAGGGTATGGCATCTTCGATGCGGATATTTGCGCGGGGCGCGCTAGAGCGGCATTTTGGTATTCAATCGATGGACTTACTGCTCAAATTGAATCCTGCACGTAATCCTGCCACGTGGGATGAAGATGAAGATGAAATGGTCGATGAGTTCAATGAGGCAGAATTGACGGCTATGACCTTGTTTAATGCTGGGTTGCCTGCTCCGGTCGAGACCACCAACGGTGAGACGCTGACGGAATTGGGGAGGGCTCAGATGACCGCGCTTGGGTGTACGGAATGTCATAAGCCTTTCTTAACGGTCGAAGATCCGACGTTTAGGGATGTCTCCTCTACTGGCAACGTGATCGAAGTGGACCTACTGGACCCGGCGTTGGGCATGCCTCGCCTGCAAGCGGAAGCGGACGGATCGGTGAAGGTCCCTTGTTGGACCGATCTCAAACGCCATGACATCGGCCCTGCTTCAAATGAACCTCTTGATCAGCCGGGCGACAACACGCGCCCGAATTGGGATGGTGGTGGCCGCGGTGAGTCGTTGCCGTATACCAATCCGCCGATCGCCAAAGAGCTGATGTTGACGATGAAGTTGTGGGGCGTTGGGGATACCGCGCCGTACTTCCACGATGGATCAATGGCGACGATTGAGGCAGCGATTCTCGCGCATGGCGGCGATGCAACGGCCTCGCGCATGGCCTACGAGAGCGCGACCGCAGGGAATCAACTCGGCCTGCTCGCTTTTCTCGCTCAGTTACGCGTCGGACTAGTCGGCGAGGTATTGCCGATTGAGCGGGAAGCTGGAGTATTTGATGTCGATGCGGCAAGGATGCCTTTTAATAGCGTTACGGAAGCACTATCCCCGGTCCACTGATGGGCCCAGTAGGCCGCCACCAATAGGAGAATAGTGAGAAATACGGATAATATTGGTACTTCAAGATACGAGCATTTGCGTTTCGGATAGACTAACGACTAGATTGATTGAATTCAGCTATGGGGAACTTCAGCATCAGTTGACATGTGATTCCTTGTTTGTTACGCTGAAAAAGAAGTTCAGGTCTGACATATTGGGTTTTGGTGCAAAAGGGGAAGGATTTACATCAACGTAGACGCTGCGCACGTTTTCATACGGGCTGCATTGGACTCTTTCATATCGGGGAAGTTGGGTCTGGTCAGAGTGTAGAGTTTAACGGGAGTGTAAATCCTGTCTTGAATGTTCAGAATCTGGTATGCAGTTTTCCCGATGAGGGAGGAGGTGATTGATATTATGAAAAAGCTTCTTACAGTAGCAGCCGTTGCGCTTATGGCGAGCGGCGCCGCATTCGCGGGAACATTGGCGTATGGTTTCATCAATGACGATGGTGCCACCGTGACGGGACCGAATGGTCCTTCAACGGGTACTGCCACGTTCATTCGTGTGCAGAACTTCGGTTCGAGTACTGTCGACATGACAGCCGTCATGGCGGACAATACCGGTACCGCGTTCCACTCGAACACGGGCTCGCTTACCGCGGGTAACTTCTTCTCGTGGCGTCCTCGGAACTTCCAAGGCATCGCGCCGAGTGGTAGTGGTGCGTCTGCGAACGGCAGCATGACTGTCTTCCATACCGGTTCACCGGGCGTCCTTGGTGGTAACGTAGTCGTTATCTCCAGTAACGGTTCACGCCTTGCGTTCTTGGCACTGGAACAGATCTAACGTTGCTTATTTACTTGACTTTGTCTGAGTGCTGCGTCGTCTAGGCACTTCACTTAGATATTCGGGGCAAGAACGTCGTAAGACGTGCTTGCCCCTTTTTTTGTGTCTTGGGCCTCGATTGACTCTGGCGTGCGGGCCGTTGATTGGGCCCTCGTTGAATCGCGATTGCCTTGTTGGGCAGCCTGCTCGGGGTTAGAGCAGGTTTGTGATTAGCGACGCATAGATTTGGGTTACGCGTTGCACGCCGGGAGGTGAGAAATGAACGCCATCAGCGTTGTAATCGACATCTGAAATGCCCATGTCCTCGGGGCGTTCAATCCAAGTTAGTTGTACCTTTGGATCGTCGAGATCTTCCAGCAATTTCTTGAACTTGGCGCGACTCGCGGTCATGGTGGACGACTTCGCGGCGATGTCACGCACGTCATTGCGAAACGGTAACCACAACAAGATCAATTTGCAGTTCTCGGGCGTCATATCTACGATTCGGTGAAGTGCATCCGTTTGGTTTGGGACGGTTTCTGGACTTGCGAACAGCATCTCGGCAAAGGCATTGACGAGCTCGTTTCTTTGATCGAATTCGTCCAATCGTTTTCGATGAGAAAGCCACAAATCGAACTGATCCAAAGAAACGCCGTCTAAATAGAGTTCTCGATTTTCTAAAGTCATTCCGATGCGAGCAAATCCCTTCCGCCATTGATAGGGGTCTTGCGCATGTGATCGTGCGGGTACAATCAAGTCCGCTATGGCAGTGAGTTTCGACAACGCACCCTGCGCGTGCAATCGTTGAGTCAGGGACGCAACTCGGAGGAAGAATTCCCCGCGTTCGTCGTAATTGAAATTCCCGACCGCTTGCATGGGCATGACGTCTAGCACGATGACTTTCGCATTGCGTAGGACTTCTGGATTTCGCCGCATGACGGTCTCGATATATACGAAGTCTGCACCGGGGCTTGCCAGATTGGCGATATTGTGTTCGTTTAAGCCGAGCGGCTCGGCGAGACTCTTCGGTTGAATCTGCTGCATTCGAGAGGTGCCGATCAGGATGATTTCTGGGGGATCGGGGGCGAAGCGTTCACTCTTCAGGTCGTTGCGAAACAAATCGCGGGTACGTCTCGAATCGATGTACGTCACGATATCGGAATCGAACAGGGCGAGAGCAAGCCGAACGCCCATGAGAATCAGTAGGGCGAGAACTAGCGACTTCGTCGGTCGGGGCCACGTGCTATGGTCGCTAGAATTGGAAGTAGATGAACGGTTCACCGCTCCCTCCTCGAACAAACACCAGGACGAGTAGTCCTCCGGCGTAAACAACACTTCGGATCAACCAATGCTGAGACATGGACATCGGTAGTTCTCGGCCTTTGGTCCAACAGAGGAGGTCGATTAGGGCAACTAGAAGTCCGTAGAAAATAAGATTGTCGACGATTCCAGTCGATACTAGATCGTTGAATGTATGGGCAACCTGTCCGAGCAAGAGACCTTCAATGTAGTCCAGCATTCCCTGCCAACTCTCGGCGCGAAACGGAATCCATGCGAGGATGACAATGTGGAATGTCGCGAAGATTTTGAAAAAATAGATCAACCTATCCGACAGGCCATTCGCGTTGGAGTCATCTTTGAGTTGCGATTGCGAACGTAGAAATCGGTGAACGGCGAGTAAGAGTCCGTGAATCCCGCCCCAGAGCACGAATGTCCACGCCGCGCCGTGCCAGAGGCCACCGATGAGCATGGTGAGCATCAGATTGCGGTAGCGCTTCAGTTCGCCGTGTCTATTTCCGCCGAGCGGTACATAGAGGTAATCGCGCAACCACGTTGAAAGGGAAATGTGCCAGCGCCGCCAGAACTCGGTGATGCTTGCAGAGAAGTATGGTTGTCGAAAGTTTTCCATGAGCCGGATGCCGAACAACCGGCTGGTGCCTCGGGCGATGTCGGTATACCCGGAAAAGTCGCAGTAGATTTGGAGTCCAAAACAATACATGGCCAGCCATAGAAACGGGGTGCTTTGGGCGGACGGATCGGCATACGCCTCATTTACGAATCGCGCGAGTGAATCCGCGACGGCCACTTTTTTTACGAAACCCCAAAGAATAAGTTGGGCGCCTTCGTTCCAGTCGTTCTGTGTGACGTGGCGCGGTGCGCGCAATTGTGGCAGGAGGCGGGTCGCTCGTTCGATGGGGCCGGCGACCAATTGTGGAAAGTAACATACGTATAGGGCGTAGGTGATGAAATCGCGTTCGGGCTTTTGTTGACCGCGGTAGACGTCTATCGTATATGCCAAGGTTTGAAAGGTGTAAAAGCTAATTCCGACGGGCAATACGACGTTGAGTAGTGGAACGTTCGCATTGACACCCATCGAGTTTAGGGCCGAAACGGCAGATTCCGTAAAGAAATCGTAGTATTTGAAGAATCCCAGCGTTCCGAGGTTTGCGCAAATGCTGGCGAACATCAACCGTCGGCGTGCCGGTTGCGTGACCGCGGATTCCATGCGGATTGCGATGAAGTAATCGACGAGGGTGGATCCTGCAAGGAGCGCGGTGAATCGCCAATCCCAAAACGAGTAGAACACGTAACTCGCGACGAGGAGGAGGATGTTCTGAATGCGCCACCGACTGACGTGATAAAGGGAGACAACGATCAAGAAAAAGAGGGCGAAACTCCAGGAATTAAAGAGCATGAAGCGGGACCTCTTTAAGCATGATGATTTCGCTTGACCTGGTCGGAATTGTCTCTGGGGGTGCGTGCATCCTACATATGGGCATTCGGTATTGCAATGGACCTTGCGGGATTGAGGTTCAATGGCCGTGCGTTTTGATGATTATCTTTGAATTGATTCGACGCAGGTCAAAACGTGTGATCGGGGCGTGTTATTGATGACCGCGCGTACGGAGTAGTTTGTATTCGATGCTGTCGACGAGCGCTTCGTAGGAGGCGGTGATGATATTTTCGGATACGCCGACGGTGAACCAAGTTGCCTCGGCGTCAGCCGATTCGATGAGTACACGGGTTTTGGCTTCGGTGTGTGCACGTGAATCGAGAATGCGGACTTTGTAGTCTTGAAGATGCACTTCGGTTAGCTCGGGGTAGGCCTCTTCGAGGGCATGGCGTAGGGCAACGTTCAGCGCGTCGACTGGGCCAATGCCTTCGGCCGCGGTGTGCTTGCGCGCGCCGTCAGGTAAGTCGATTTTGACGGTCGCCTCGGAGATGGAATCTTGATGGGCATCGCGCCGCTGGACGCTGACGTGATACCCGTGCAGTGTGAAGAACGTCCGATGGGCGCCGGTCGCGCGTCGAATGAGCAACTCAAGCGAGGCGTCGGCACCCTCAAATTCATAGCCTTCCTGCTCTAGTTCCTTTACCCGGCGCAATGCTTGTTTGGTTTCGTCTGCATTGCGATCGAGTTCGATACCGAGTTCGGCTGCTTTCTGCAATAAGCTGGAACGGCCGGACATTTCGCTAACCGATATGTGGGTGTTGTTGCCGACCGTTTCTGGTGGGATGTGTTCGTAGCTGGATTTGTACTTCCGAACGGCATCGGCGTGCATGCCGCCTTTGTGGGTGAAGGCATCCGATCCGACGTAGGGCGCGGAATCCCGGATCGCCATGTTGGCCAATTCGGCCGTAAGATGGGAAAGCTTGGTGAGGCCGACGAGTTGTTCTTCGTTGACAACAGACATCCCCATCTTCAATTGGATGTTTGGAATGATGGTGCATAAGTTGGCATTTCCGGTGCGTTCGCCATATCCGTTGATGGTGCCTTGGATCTGGACCGCGCCGGCTTGCACGGCGGCAAGGGTATTGGCCACGCCGCAGCCGGCGTCGTTGTGTGTGTGGATGCCGAGTTGAGTTTCTGGTATCCGGTCGCGTACGGCCTTCGTCCAGGATTTGATTTCCCAAGGCATCCGTCCGCCGTTGGTGTCGCAAAGAATGAGCACTTCGGCGCCGGCATTTGCACTCGCTTCCATGACGGCAAGGGCGTATTCGGGGTCTTCGGCATAGCCGTCGAAAAAATGTTCTCCGTCAACAAATACGCGCCGACCTTGATCGATCAGATAGCGAACGGATTCGTCGACGATTGTGAGATTTTCGTCTAGGTCAATGCGCAGGACGTCCTTCACCTGAGTCGGTGACGACTTTGCGAAAATGGTGATGATTTCCGTCTTCGCCGAAAGCAACGCTTTTATATTTTCATCGTCTTCGACCGTGGATTGGGCGTACCGCGTGCTGCCAAACGCTGCCATTTTCGCGTATTTGAGATCGAGGTCCCGGGCTTGTTCGAACAGTTCGGCTGCTTTGGGATTGGACCCGGGTTGGCCGCCTTCGATGTACTTCACGCCGAAACGGTCAAGTTCTTGAACAACGCGGAGTTGATCGTTCGAAGAGAATTTTACCCGCGGACCTTGCGCGCCGTCGCGTAGGGTTACATCATAGATTTCGATGGTGTTACTCAAAACAATCGTGCTCCAGTTGGATTCAAGATTTGAGGTCCGATTCACTGATGGCGTCATCCGTTAGGAAGCGGCGAACCAGTTTGAATCCCGGGTCGACATTGATTGCGCTTGCAACGGCGTCCGCTTCGGTGTAGGCGGAAACAGCGTTTGGTTTGATGCCGGATCCGCACATGGCAAATGGAACGGGGCCGTCTTCATGGGCTTTGGAGTGTACTGATGTAATGTGATCAGGGCACACCAAAATTCGGGTGTCCGAATGTTCGTGGAGAAAGTCCACGCACGGCTGAACAACCCGGTTATCAAAATCTTCTATCGCTTGGACCTTCAGATCGGCTCGGCCTTGGTGAGCTGTTTCATCAGGCGCTTCGATGTGGATATACGTGAAATCCGTTTCGGCAAGGGAACTTAATGCTGCTGACACTTTGCCTTCGTAGTCGGTGTCGAGGTATCCCGTAGCGCCGGGTACGTCTATGATGTCGAGGCCGGCCAGCGTTCCAACGCCTTTGACGATGTCGACCGCTGAAATGACGCTGCCGGTTAAATCGAATAGCGCACGATATGATTTGAGCGACGGCGTGCGGCCTTGGCCCCAGAGCCAAATTGTAGTCGCCGGTAGTTGCCCTTTTGAAATGCGGTTCTTGTTTACGGGGTGATCTGAGAGAATCGATTCTGATTCGTTCATCAGGTCGAGGAACAGCGATGATCCCGGACCGTTCGGCAAGTAGGTTTCGATTGGTTGTTCTGCAATGTTGTGGGGCGGCGTACAGATGACGGCATCCAGTTCTTCGATGGATTCTGGTTCGGCAGTTAGAATGCCGAGATGCCGATAACCAACGCCGTTGTGAAATTTGATTGGGTAATCGGTTATCCGTTCGTTCAATGTTTGTATTATTGATGCGCCTTCTTCGGATGAGATGTGGTCGGCGGTAAAACTTTCCATGGTGTCGTCTTGCGAAATGGTTACTAAGTTGCACCGTAGTGCGATGTCGTTTGGGCCTAATTTGATGTGTCGACTGGCCGCTTCGATCGGTGCGCGTCCGGTATACGTTTCGGTTGGGTCGTATCCGAAACAGGAGAGATTTCCAACATCGCTGCCCGCAGGAAGACCGGCAGGGATCGGGTGAAATAGTCCTGAAATGCCCGTTGTCGCAACGTGATCCATTGCCGGTGTTTTTGCTGCAGCGAGAGGAGTTCGATTTTTTAGCGACTTTATCTTGAAATCGGCCATTCCATCGCCGAGCAAGATAATGTACTTGGTTTGCTTCTGTTGGTGAGACATGGTCAGGGTTGATGGTATCATTCGTTGTTTGTTAGTTCAATTCTATGTTGTTGTGGGATAAGGGTTTGCGTTTGGGAGTGGCCATCTTGGAAAATTGGAATATTGAGAAATATGCGAAATATGATGCCGTCGCTGATTTGCTTGAACGTGAGGGTTGCGAGCTTAGCTCGGATACCTTAATTAGGCTAAATGCCCACCTTTCTTTAATTCGGTCGCATGGTAGTGTTTTTGGTGTTGTTTCTGATGGCGACATCAGGCGTGGCGCGCATGATCACGTAGTTGATTCTTTGAGCCTTGTTCCCCAACTGCGCGAGATTTCAGGGGATGGAGTTCGTTGGGTGGATGTTGGATCCGGGGGAGGTTTTCCCGGCCTTGTTTGTGCTTCGGTGTTTCCTGACGATGAGGTGGTACTAATTGAGCGTTCGAGTAAGAAATGTGCGTTTCTTCGCCGATGTGTTGCTGAGCTTGGCCTTTCCCACGTTACGGTTTTGGATATTCTTTTTGATGATTTTTCTTGGGAGGACGGGCCAGTTTTTGTGATGGTCCGTGGTTTGGAGCGCGCCAGTGTTACAGTTCCTGTGCTTGTATCCCGTTTGGCAGTTGGGAGTCGTTGTTTTTGGTTGACGGGTTCGAAGGTGGATGTTGATTTCGATTCAAGGTTCCACGTGGAACAAATTGTGGATAACTGGTCGGCGTTGGGATTACGGCGAGGTACCTTGTTCTCAATTGAAGTAATCGAACAGGAGACCGATTGACGGTTTTATCGTCAAGAGGAATCATGCAATGGTCGACGTTCCACGTGGAACATAGGGTAGTGTGCGCACAATGGGCCACCATATAGGGAAGAGACCCAAGAAAAAGAGGAAATAGCTCAACCGCCAATCAAACTAGGCATCCACATTGAATCCACAAAGAATACACAGCGCAAAATTCAGCTAAAACACACTAAAACGCGCATTTAGAGATGGTGCGGCACACCCGATTGGTTCAGCAGTTCGACAGCTGCCGCATAAACCTCCTCCATTTTAACCGCTTCCAGTACATCCACACTCGCCTCGAGTGATACGCGATCCATCCGATCACCCAGCGTAACACCACCGAGGACCCGGGAAGACGCACCCACAGGGCTGTGCATCAATGGTGATGTGCCCCCGAAAACAGCCACAACAGGTGTACCTACAGCGGCGGCGATATGCATTGGGCCGGTATCGGTGCCAATGTATAAGGACGCCTTCGAAGCGAGTCCAGCAAATTCACGCAATGATTCACACTGTGGCGGAACGATGGGCTCATGTTTACACTTTAAGAGTATCGTCGTGAGCATCTGCCGTTGGCCTGGTCCATGGGTAAGGACAACGTCGAAACGACCATCTTCCATGAGCATATCGATCAATTTGGCAAAGCGTTCAGCGGGCCATCGCTTCTCGGGGCGATCGACAGGAGCGTGAACCAGGGCGAGCCATGGGCGGTTTTTTCGCTGTTCGGTAACCGTGCGAAATACATCTACATTTATCTGTTTATCTATCTGAAAGTGGTACCTGATTGGCTCATTATCGCCGGTGATCGTGCTGCACAATTCGAGGTTCTCGTCGACCCTATTCATGATGGGCGCGGACAGCATTGCCCACTCATTGGCGAAACGGTGCGAACCTTCGCGGGCTCGGGGCGGGGCGAACGCGATACGCCGTGGTGCCTGCGTAGCGCGGAGAAGTAGACCGCTCTTGAAAATGCCGTGGAAATCAATCGCAATATCGTATTGCTGGTCGCGCAAACGGCGCATCAGATTCCAAAACAATAGCGCGGATTGGAGCCAGCGAGGACCACGATCAAAAACAAACAAGCGATCAAGAAGGGGATTTTCGCGGAGGATGTCCGCGGCAGTATTTTCCACGGCCCAATCAATTTGCGCGGAAGGAAAGGCATTTCGAAGAGCAGCAACAGCGGGCAGCACGCGCACTACGTCGCCTATTGCGCTGAGCCGGATTACTAGGATTTTGGGGTGGCCGCCGATCACGGTTGTCAGAATCTCGCTTCACCGGGCTGAAATCACGGCCAGTAATCGGTTGGTACGTGGTCTCGGCGTGGTGAAAAATGGCGGAGAGGGCGGGATTCGAACCCGCGGTACACCTTGTGAGCGTACACTCGCTTTCCAAGCGAGCGCCTTCAACCACTCGGCCACCTCTCCGCAGAACCCGTAATTCTAGGCGTCGAAACAAGAGTCTGTCAATCACGCAGACCGGGCATTGTCGGTCGAGTTAGAATCCACTATACTTTGTGGCTCTCTACACCTTGGGTGAGATGACTTGCCGGGTGGCGGGAATACATCGAAAAGAGGGGTGCTTTGGCGCCCGTACGTAACGGAGGTTATACCGGATGAGTTCAGCGCAAGACCTCACAAACGACAACTTTGATAGCACAGTAGGGGATGGGGTCACGCTTGTAGACTTCTGGGCGGAATGGTGCGGACCGTGCAAAATGATGACACCGG
>Ga0315336_1004895_pt1 | contig 15244 bp, 6 predicted proteins | sample ASW5metaG_FD_204512 | JGI IMG/M metagenome (GOLD analysis project Ga0315336, IMG submission 204512) | Ammonia-oxidizing marine archaeal communities from Monterey Bay, California, United States - ASW #5 | ecosystem: Environmental > Aquatic > Marine > Intertidal zone | place: USA: California...
CGTCCTCCCACCGACCCACCAGGCCGCCCAGCTCCATGGACAGCGACGGCCCCCGCATCGGCAGCCCGCGCCGCGTCTGGTATTGCCAGCGGACCCGGTCTTCCTCGTGGCTCACTGCGACGTGCCAGAGCGCCTCGCCGGTGGTGTCGCGCCAGACCTGGCGCAGAACGCGGCCGTCGTCGTCGTAGTCCTGAGTGATGGCGCTCGCCCACGGCGCGAAGGCGATGTGTGGGGCCGGACCGGGTTCCCGCCAGCCGGGTCGCCAGGCGATGGACTCCACCTGGCCGCCGCGGTGGGTGATCCGGAAGCCCGTTGGCCCAGGGTCACCGGGCAGGTCCCCGACGCCGATCCACCCACCGGCGAACATCGACACCGAGGTGGTGTAGTCCACCTTGAGCCGGCCCGCGTCCCAGACCCACAGACCCAGCGCGGCGGCGGCGACGGCGGTGGCGGTGACCGCGGCGATCGGCAGCCGGTATCTGGCCAATCCCAGGCGTACCCGGCGGGACATCCCCACCGGCCGCGCCCGGATCGGACGCCCGTCCGCGACGGCGCGCAGGTCCGCGGCCAGGTCGGCGGCGGAGGCGTATCGGGCCTCGACATCTCGGGAGAGTCCGACTGCCAACACGGTCTCCAGCTCGGCGGGCAACCACGGGGCCGCGGAGCGTGCCGGCGGGATCTGGCGCTGGAGGATCTGGGTGACCAGCTGCCCCTCGGCGCTGCCGTCGTGCGGGGGGGCTCCCGTGACCAGCTCGTACAGGGAGGCGCACAGGGCGTAGACGTCGACCCGGTGGTCAACCTCCAGCAGCCCACGCTGGAGCTGTTCCGGTGCCATGTAGCGCAAAGTTCCCAGGATCTGGCCGTCCTCACGAGTCAGGTCGGCGCCGTCGGTGAGTCGCGCCAGCCCGAGGTCCACCAGGACCAGCCGCCCGGCCTCGCGCGGCAGGAGCAGGTTCGCCGGCTTGATGTCCCGGTGCAGGATGCCGGCCCGATGCAGGGCCTCGACTCCCTCGGCGACGTCCGCGAACAGCCGGCACGCGGCCTTCCAGCGCGGTTCGGAGGGCGCGCCCAGGGCGTCGGCACCATGGGTACTGGAGTCGGGTCGGCCCAGGCGGCGGGACAGTACCGCCAGATCCTCGCCGTCGACGTACTCCATGATGAACGACGGGCAGCCCTTGTGGGATCCGGCCGACAGCAGCCGCACGACCGCGGGGTGATCCACCCGGGCCAGCGCCTGGACCTCCCGCTGGAAGCGCTGGGCGGCGATCGGGTCGTCGGCGCGCTCCGCGTCCAGCACCTTGACCGCGACTCGGCGCTCGAGGCTGTGCTGGACCGCCAGGTGCACGGTGGCGGTGGCCCCGCGTCCGATCACTTCGAGGAACTCCAGGTCTGGGTCGTCCTCGGTCTCCTCAGTCTCGGTGGACTCCACCAGGGCGAGCAGGGCCTGGATCGCCGAGAGATCCTCCAGGGCGAAGTGCTCTCCGGAGGCGTAGTCCAGATAGGCGGTGCGAACGACCTTCTCGCGTCGCTGTACCACCTTGTCGAGGAAGCCCACCTGGACCCGTCCGAGGAGCGGGTGGGCGCGCCAGCACACCAGGGGTCCCAGGTCCAGCACGGTCCGCCCGCTGAGGATGGCCAGGGAGCCAGTGCCCACGGGGCTCTGGGTGAGCTCGTCGATGGGGACCGGGATGCCATCCTTGAGGATCGCCAAGTGCAGACCCGCATTCAGGGTTCCGGCGAGGCTCCGTGCAGCGCCTAGCCAGACCTCGCCGAGTCGGGCGTAGAAGGCGTGCTCCCGCCAGACACCGTGGCCGAGCACCGCGTTCCGGTAGGCCACCGCCATGTCCAGGCATCCGCCGACGGATCGCTTGGCGGAACGGGCCACGTCCGCGGTGACGACGCCTTCGGTTGCGCAGGCCTCGGCCAGATCGCGCAGCGCTGGGGGGCTCTTTTCCTGGAGCAGGCCGGCCAGCCCGTGGCCAGGTCGGGCGGTCTGCAGCCAGGCGTCCAGCGCCCGCAGTCCCTGCGCCCAGGTGCCGAGGCTCGCCCGCTGTATGCGCTGGAGAAAACGGGAAACACCTGGGTCTTCGGGGGCTTCCTCCCTCCAGATGGCCAGCCGGGTGGCGACGGCGATGCGCAGGCTCGCCTCGACGGCGTAGTAGGCGCAGTGGTGCCGCTCGACGACCGATGCGGCGGCCTCGGCCCGGGCGAGCAGGTGCTGGACGGGATCGAGGTGCTGCACGCCCGGAGGATACAACGCCGTCCTCGCCCAGTAGCGCTCTCAGCCGTTATCGGCGCCCGATGAACACCTTCCTCGCGTCGCCTGTCCTGATCGTGGCCACAGTGACCGCTCAGGCCGACCCGGTGGAGGACGCGGCGATCGACGAACTCGACCAGCGCATGAAAGCGCTCTTCAACAGTGGAGATGCGGGCGGCGCCTTGCCCCTGGCCCTGGAGGTCCGGAAGCGACGGGTGGCGCTCCATGGCGAGGGCCACGTCAACGTCGCCCGGTCCGACCTCAAACTCGGGCTCGTCTACAGCAGGTTGGGCGACGACCGCTCGACGACCCACCAACTCCAGGCCATCACCGCCTTCGAGCGCATCGATCCGCACCATCCGCTTCTGGTTACCGCGCTCTCTGCGTACGGCAGCTTCCTCGCGAGCAGGCGACAGTACGAGCAGGCCGTCGCCCAGTACGAGAAGGCGCTGGACGTGGTCGCCCGCCTCGATGAGCCCGATCCGTCCATCCACGCCAGCATCCTCACCGACCTCGCGCCCCTGATTGCCCAGACGGGCGACCGCATCCGACCGATGCAGATGCTGGAAGAGGCCCTTCGAATCCGTAGGGCCGCCGGTGACGACGGACCCGGCCTCGGCACGACGCTCCTGAACCTCGGCGATCGCTACCGCGTGCACGCGCGCTTCGAGGACGCGATCTCCATGCTGGAGGAGGCGTGCGCCGTGTTGATTCCCCTGGTCGGCGAGGCCCATCCCAACGCGATTGCGGTCCTTGGCGACCTGGCGCTCGCCCGTCGTGACGCGGGCGACTTGCGCGGTGCACGGGAGGGCCTTGAGCAGGTGCTCGCCGTCCAGCGTCGGACTCCTTCGGCGGACCCCCGACGCACCGTCAGCATGATGATCACCCTGGCTGCCGTCTTCACCGATCTGTACGAGATCGTCGATGCGCGCGCGCTGCTGGAGGAGGCCCAGGGCATCGTCGAGCGAATCCTGGGCCCCGACCATCTGACCATGGCGAGCGTCCTCTCCGGCCTGGCCGGCGTCGAAACCGCCGGGGGGGACAGCCACGCCGCCAAGCGCCTCAGCCTCCGCGCCCTCGAGATTTCCGAGGCGGCGCTCGATCCCGATGATCCGGGCCTGATCGGCAGACTCACCCGGTTGGCGAATGCCGAATTGGAGCTCGGAGAGCACGAGTCGGCCCTGGCGCACCATCAGCGGGCATTGGAGAACCAGCGCGCCTTCGTCGGCCAGGAGCACCCGTCGGTTGCGATGCACCTGCACAACATCGGCGTGGTGTACCTGCGGTCGGGCCAGCTGGACGAAGCCGAGGCGAGCTGGAAGGCGGCACTTCAGATGCGGAGGAAGTTCCTGGGCGAAGAGAGTCCGCAGGTGGCCGTCACCCTCGGCCGGCTCGCCGCCGTGCACGACAGGCGCGGCCACCTTGCCGAGGCAGCCGCGCTCCAGGCCAAGGCCCTTGCGATCAACATCGCGGTCCTCGGAGAGGACCACTTTCGGGTGACAACGGGCCAGGTCGTCCTCGCCGAGTACCTGCTCAAGCTCGACAGACGGGACGAAGCCCTGGAGCTGTACGACCGGGCGACGATGAGCACCGACCGTGGGCTTCGCATGCTGGATGGCCTCTCCGAGCGAAAGGGTCGCCAATACATCCTCAGCGCGAGGCCGCCCATGGAGGGCTGGCTGCTGCTCGCCGACGGGCCGGAGGACACCGAGCGGGCGTGGGCACGCGCGATGCGCTTCAAGGGTGCGGTCGCCGCTCGCAAGCGCCGGGCCATGCGCTCGCCGAGTCCCGCCGCGGCCGAGGTGGCCGCAGAGCTGGCCGAGGTCCGACGAACCCTCTCGCGGGTCGTCGGCAGCGGCGGAGAGCCGACCTATCGGGCAGAGAAGATCGGCGAACTCACGCCGCGAGCCGACGCGCTGGAGCTGGAGTTATCGAGGCTGAGTGCGAGCTTTCAGGCGGAGCAGGCACAGGCAGAGGCCACACCCGCCGACCTCTGCAAGGCCCTGGGTCGCGGCGCCACCCTCGTGGACTTCTTTCGGACCGAACACTACGAATCCCGCTACATCGCCTTCGTCGTGGATTCGAACTGCCAGCCCCATCGCATCGAGCTCGGTTCGGCACCGGAGCTGGACGCCACCATCGCGTCGTGGCGCGCGCTGTTGGCATCGCCCACCGCGGTCGCGGCACGCACCCACGTCCGCGGAAAGGCGGTCGCCGAGCGTCTGCTCGCACCCCTGGAACCGTATCTGGATCGCACGGAACGCCTCATTGTGGTGCCCGATGGCCCGCTGGCATCGGTCCCTTTCGCGGCGCTGCCATTCCGGGACGGACGACTCGTGCAACACATGCAGGTGAGCTACCTCGATCGCGCCGCCGACGTCCTCGACGCAGCCAAACAGGGCAGGGGAGCGGCGCTGGTGATCGGCGGCGTGGACTTTGGAGCCCCCGTCGCCGCCGACCCGTCAGCCGAGTGCCGCACCCGGACGGACTGGAGCCCGCTCCCGGCCACATCCGAAGAGGCCGACGCGGTCGCCGCTGTCTGGCGAGGTCCGGTGTCCCGGCTCGGCGCTGGCGATGCGACGGTGAGTGCGGTGCAGGAGGCGATGGCGGACAAGGCCCTGCTCCACCTCGCCACCCACGGTCTTTTCGCAACGGGTGAGGATTGCCTCGAAGCGGCCGGAGAGGTGGTCGACCCGATGCTCCTGTCTGGACTGGTGCTCGCGGACGCCAACGGCGGCGGGGGTGTTCTCACGGCCTCGGAGGTCGCGGACCTGGACCTGTCGAACACCGCCTTGGTGACGCTGTCGGCGTGTGAGACCGGGCTCGGGGAGATCCAGTCGGGTGAGGGCGTCCTGGGCCTGCGCCGGGGCTTCTCCATCGCCGGGGCGGGCTCCCTGCTCCTGTCCCTGTGGTCGGTGGGCGACGAGTCGACGTCGCGGCTGATGGGGGATTTCTACGCCAACTATCGCGGCGGAAAGCGGCATCCGGCCGAGGCCCTGCGTCGCGCACAGCTGGCCGCCATTCGGCGTGGGGAGTCGACGTTTTCGTGGGCGGCCTTCGTGGCGTCTGGCGCCGATGAGGCGCGGCGGTGACTACGGAGCATTGCCCGGTAGCCGCTCGATAGTGGCGAGAGAGGCTGGACGTCCAACGCTTCGGTCAGGAATCCAACACCACGCCGAGGATCTCCGCCATCGGATTGAGGTGCAATACCCAGGGATAGAACAGGCTGCCCAACCAGCCATGACACACGGCCAGCGGCCACAGATTGCGCCACCGCTGAAAGAGGTAGACGTACACGGCGCCCATGATGCCGGTCGCGATCACCAGCATTGGATGCTGGATGTGGATGGCGCCGAAGCCGATGGCCCCCAGCGCCATGAGCCACGGCAGCCCAGCGCCCGTGAGCGCGCGGGCGTTGTCGACGATCAGGCACTGGACGAGCCACTGCTGAATCCCGCCCCACAGGGGATAGAGCACCATCGAGACCCACAGGTAGTCGGCGATCAACGGCTGGCCGGTGGTCAGGGCATAGGCGCAGCCGGCGGCGACCAGCAGAACCAGGAGCGGGCCGAGGTGTGCGCTGGGAACGAGTCCCCATTGTGTCTTCAGAGCCGGATCGGCTCGCACCCGCCAAATGAGGAAGAACGCCCAGAACGAGATGCAGGTGGGGATGAACACAGCCATCGGCAAGGTCGCGTCTGGCGGCTTGGGAATGGCGAGGAAGATCGCGGCGGTCGTCAGGACCAGACCGATCTCGATTCTTCGCATGACGATGTCGTCGGGCATCCACGGAGAGTATCGCCCTGGCTGTGACGCGACCTTGCGCGGAGGGCGCGCACGCCCGCGCGCCGCGCAGCCGAAATCGCCGAAAGATTGGCTTGTAGCGATTTTATCCGCCATAGGCGGTCGGCACCAACCTGCAACTGACTCGCGTCAGTGCAGGAACGGGAGGGACACCCGCCGTACCTGTAGCGACACCGCTGCCTCCGACGGCAACCAATAGCGCTCGTAGTCGCGACTGACGCTGCCATCGGGCGGTTCCAACCTGGTTTCGGCCGACCCTGGCGCCACCTCGCCACTCCCTTGGTCGGTGCCATACCAGCTGCCGGAGCCCTTGAGAGGCGCCGTCGGCACGTCGCCTCGCAGACCGCCCCACCGAGAGCCGTCCGGCAGGTGCACCCGCCACTGCAGCGAGCTCACCGGCAGGTCGAACGTCGGCAGGAGGAGGTCGATATCCGAGGTCCAGCCGTCGAGATCGACCTGGCCATCGACCACGACCTCCAGCTGCATCGCCCGCCGGCCGCCGGTGCGCCGCAGCGGCAGGAGCAGCTCGCCAGTGTCCGCGCGGGCCGGTCGGACCGTCTCTCCGTCGGCGGTTGCGCGCACGACCTCGCCGCCTTCGGGGATGACCACCGCGATGCTGTGGCGGGCCTGATTGCGGAGGGACAGCGCGATTCGGGTTCGCGTCTGCCCGTTCTCGGAGACCACGGTGCTGGCTTCGACGCGGTCGATGGCCTCGGATGCCGGTTCGACGGCGGGGAGCTCGGTGGCGCGGAGCTGGAGTGTGGCGCCCGGTTCGACAACGCGCCACGCACCGAGGATCGGGCTCACCGCCGAGGACACGACCTCGTGAGGGAGTCCGTTGACCCCGATCTCCCTCGCGCCATCTGTCTTTTCGGGGACCAGGCGCATGCGTCCGGGGACCTCGACGCCCAGCCAGCCCCGCTCCCGCTCGACCCCCAGGGCGCGGGGAAGCTGGACCGCGAAGGCCTCGGCGTTGAGCTCCCGCTCCAGACGCAGGGACAGCTCGAAGGTGTTGTGCACCGGCAGATCGGTCTCGCCGTGGAGGATCCACCCGCCGTCGGCGGCGGTGAGATCGTACCGGAAGCCGCCCTGGCCGTCCGCTGAGACGATGCGGTATTCCTCGGGAATGAACACGTCGAACTGTCGGCTGCCCGCGTACAGGATGCGATAGCGGTACACGCAGAAGAGCTGCAACATCGATTCGTCCACCGACAGCAGGTCCAGGCTCTCCACGTACCGCCGGGCCTGGGCAGCCGACTGCTGGCCGAAGTCCTTCAGACCGACGAGCTGAATCCGGTGCGTGGGGGCCAGATCGGCGCGGACGACAGTCCGGCTCCCAGCGGTCTGTACATCGGTTCGCACCGCGCCCTCGACCCGCGGCGTCAGATCGGGAACCGGGAGACGCAGCTCGAGATGGGTGGTCAGGGTCTCGGGAACCCGAAAGTCGTACTCGATGCTTCCGCGGCGTCCGCTGGGAGGAATGAGCGACTCGACTACGACCCGACGCGGGCCGGCTCCGCTCCCATGCCACACGTGGTAGCCGTCCGCGACCCCGACAGCGACCGGCTGCCCGTCGACGGTGACCGACAGCAGGACAGCATCGGCACCGACCAGGGGAACGGTCTTGTAGCCGGCCCCCTCCAGGTGCACCTCGAGGGTCGACACCAGGCGGATGGCGAGGGTCTCGGCGTCGGTCTCCCCGCGGTGGTCGGCGGCGCTGACGAAGGCTTTGTCGGGGTCCATCGGCGACTGTGCGGCCGCGGCGCGTGCGGCATCCCACCGGTCCAGGGGCACGGTGACCTGGCCGGTGGGCTGGGCGAGGGCGGCGGACAAGAGAAGGAGCGCGATCACGATTGCCTCCACAGGGCGATGGTGAGACCGCCGATGCCGACTAGCGGCAGGAGGGGGCCCAAGGCGGACAGGCAGACCAGGGAGAGCACGCCCACCAGGACCATCGCCAGGCGGATCCAGGGCGACCGATTGGGATTTGTGGCCATCCGCCACCCTCCCGACGCGACCCAGGCGATACCGAGGCCGATGAATCCGCCCCAGAGCACCATGCCGTGGGCGCCGAGCACGTAGTTCCCCGCCGCCAGGAAGGGCAGCAGGGTCGCGACAGCCAGAACCCGCGAACCGATCCAGCGGGGGCGGAGTCCGATCAGGAGCGCGACCCCGGCCGCCAGAAAGCCCAGGGTCCAACGAACCCCGGTTGCCACGGAAGCGCTCAGGTAGTGCACCGTGACCTCCGGGGCCGAGGTGAGGAGCACGCCGCTGAATCGGTACTTGTCTCCAATGAGTGGGAAGGCGCGACTTTCCTCTCCTTTCGCCATCTGCTGCTTCGCTTTGTAGATCGCCCGTCGCTCGGAGAGCACGCTGCGGTACTCGCCGGCCAGGGCCGTGGGCATGACCAGGCGCCACAAGTTCCCCGCCGCGCCGTAGCGAATGCGGGAGCGTTGAGGAAGGGTCGACCGAATGGTGAGCGGCTGCACAACCTCCGGCAGATAGACGTGCCAGTTGGCGGCGAGCACGTCGATGTCCAGCTCCGGCAGCTGGACGGTGCGACGTCCGAGGGAGCCCAGGGCGCTTCCCTGGGTTCTCCAAGCGATCTCGAGCACGAAGCTCCGGGCCTCCGGGGCGTCGATTTCCACCGGGAGACTCAGGGTCTGGCCGACTCGCAGTGCGCCGTTGCCTGGGTTGGCGGCGCTGATGTCCAGGTACTTGTTGGCGTCCCCGTAGTGCTTCAGGGCCAAGCCGGTCAGGGTGTCTCCATAGGCGACGACGACCTGTTGTGGCGTACCCGGTGCCGTCCGCTGGCTCTGGCTGAGGGGCACCAGGATGCGTCCGGGGACGTCGCGATCGGCGGCCGGCTGCAGCGGCAGGCCGTCCCGGTAGCAGTGGGTGAGCTCTGCCCCGGGAGGCAGGTCCACCGCCAGGTATTGGCGCGAGGTGTTGCGGACTCGCATCCGCATCTTTGATACCTCGATGCCGTCGTGGGCCACCACGGTCAGGGCCTGAATGTCGTCGACGCGGGTGGTGCTGGTGACCACCTCCTCCTGCCGGCGAAGGTCGACGGTCGGCGTCGGCAGGGTCTCGAAGGACATCGCGACGTGGAGCGGATCGGGGGACAGCCCCAGGAGCTGTTGTGGAACGTTGCGGTGGGAGAGTGCGGTTGCTCCGTGGCTCTCGGCCAGCGAGACCGCCAAGGTGGGTGGCGTCTGCACCGCCAGGGCGCCCGTGACCTCGCCTTCGGTCACCGGCACGGGCATATTCAGCGGCACTTCGTCGTCGATGGCGATCGGGTACTGAAAGCGCACGTCGGCGGTGAACGCGTCGCTGGCCAGGTAGCGCAGCAGCACGGCCAGGGTGCCGCCGGCGTCGGTCTGCCACTGCAGGACGGCGTCGCCCGTGACATCCAGGACTTCGACTCCCTCCGGCAGACGCAAGTCGAAGCGATCCACCTCCCCGCGGAGCACGTCGACCTCGTAGCGGGCGACCCCGGTCATGGCGTCTTCGGCGGCCTCGAACAGCGTCCAGGCCTCGGCGCGGATGCGGGCGTCGGTGCTCGCCGATTGGTGGAGCTCGCGCTTCCAGGTCAGATCCAGACGGCCAGTGGCGTCGAGCCAGCCGCGGATCCGGGTTCCCTCTCCATCGCGTCTGGACTCGGTGATGAGGCCATGTCCGAGGGTCGCTTCGATGGGATGCTCGCCGATCCACAGATCGATGGCGGTGGGCCCGCCCGGAGCCAGCTGGAGATCGACGGCCCGGGCGAAACGGTCCGTCCGCTTGCCGACGACCAGGTCGATCTCGGCGGTATGTCGACCGGCGTCCGCCTGGAGCACCACGGTTCCGTCCCTCTTCTCGAGGGGCGCTGGCCCGCCGTCGAAGCGCCCGCCGATCAGCGTGACCTCGCCGCTCACCAAGGGGACGTTCGCCTTTCCGTCCACCTCGAAGCGGTCGGTCAGGGTGGCGGTGAGCAGGCCGCGCTCGAGGCGGCCCACCAGGGTACGCCCGGCTCGTGCCGACAGATCCGGTGCCGGGCGGGTGTGGTCAGACGCGCTCTGAAGGGCGCGCCAGTCGTCGAGGGGGAGGGTGACGTGGGCCGGGTTCGACCACGCACTGACCACAAACAGGAACCAGACCAAAGGCGACCTCCCCGTATTCAGTAGCCAGAGGGGGCCTGCGGGTTTCAGCAGTACAAGGCCAAGAATTGTGCAGAAACTGTGCACGCGATAGTCCCGAACCGTGGCGGGAATCAACAATCAACAGGTCTTCGAGTGGGTGAAGCAGTGGGAGAAGATCGCCCAGATCTCGTACCCGTGTGGCGAGCCCGATGATCTCCGCGGTGTGCTCAACGACCTCCGGTGGGATCCGGCCGCGATGTCTGGGCGGTGACGGCGTGCGAGTCGGGAGAGCAGATCCCGTACGTGGTGGCCGTCCCCGTGGAGGCGACGGACGCGCAGCTTCTGTCGTTCGCCCGCGACGCACAGACTCGGGGTGAAATGCTGGGATCTCCCAAGCGGAAGGGCCCGATGCGCGTCCTGAGGGAGAAGATGCCCCGCAAGGGAGTCGGCTCCCTGACCGACGGTGTCGATGACCTGTTCATCGAGGAGTGGACCAGCGAGGTCTACTTTCTGCGAGAGTCGGTCTATGGGCTCACGACCTACCACCACGTCCGGGATTGGATCCTGACCCCCGCCTACAGCGCCCGGATTCGCGCCGTCGACCCCTTCGAGCCGCAGTTCGAGCTCTGGAAGCGGGGCGCATCGGTGGTCTCGACCTGGGGTCCGCTCGGCGATGGGGTGGCCGTCTTCGTGAAGTGATCCGTCTCGATCAGGGACAGTCCCAGTGGAAGTCCTGCGGCGAACCATCGCCACTCACAAAGCGATGGGGACGCGTCTCGTCATCGTCATAGAACCAGGTCTCTCGAGTCTGGTCCTCGATCTGGATCTCGACGAGGCGGTCCTGCTCGTCGTAGACCAGGAACTCGCGGTCCTCCGCGTCCTCGGCGAGGTCGATGGTGACCTCGACGAGGCGCTCTCCGTCCAGTGTGCGCCCGTAGAACAGCGTGGTGTCGATGGCTGTGGGCGGGCTGTGAGAGGTCGTGGTCTTGGTGGGCCAGCCGCCATCCTGTCCGTGCCGTCGGACCCCAGCTGCACCGTCACGCCAATTCCTAGAAGACGATGAAGTCCAAGGCCAGATTCTCCCGTCTCATCGTCGGGTTCTGCTTGCCATCGGTGAGTTCTCTGACTCGCTCCGAGACGTAATCCTGAAGGGCCGAGACCTTGATCTTCCCGGTTTCCCCGGCCTTTCCGCTGAGTGCCTCGCGGACCGCGTAGGTGAAGACGCCATTCTGCCAGCTGGCGTCCTCGTAGGAGAACTCGCTGCCAGAGGAGGAGCTCAGGACCACCGCGCCCGTTCCTCTCCGCAGATCTGCGAAGGTCTCCGCCAGTAACGCCCCATTGGCGACCGTGGAGCCCACCTTCGGGACCAGTCCGAGTCCACGGAAGGAGCGGGTATTGACGCTGGCGTTGGAGACCTTTGCGAGCACGACTTCGTCCTTGTCGATTTCGCCAGAGTGGCAGGTGTCCATGAGGACCAACTTTTGTAGGGGAGCGAGGCCGTCGACCAGCCCTTCGATGGACTCGTAGGGCAATCCGCGGTCGGCGGGGTTGGAGAAGTCGAGGTCGTGGGTGGCGAAGTAGTAGTCTCGGCTCTCGCTCACGACTCCGTGCCCGGCCAGGAACACCACCACCTGGTCGGCGACGCCAGCCTGTTCGAGGAAGGTGCGGGCCTCGTCGATGCGCTCGCGGGTGACCTCGGCATCGGTGAGAACGAGGCTGTGTACATCGCCGTGGGCGCGGCCTTCGAAGAGGGCGGCGATGTCCTGGGCGTCCTTGGCGGCCCACTTCAGGTCGAACTCCGACGTGGCATAGGAGCTCACGCCGATGGAGACGACGTAGAGGTCGGTTGGCGCTGGCTCCAAGGTGCAGTTGATGGTGACGGTCTCTCGCAGGCTCTCGACGCCGACGCGATTGTAGGCACTCACCTGGACGGTGTGCTGCCCCGGCGGAAGGCTGAGGTCGAGCACCTGATCGACACGCTGTTCAGAGCCCGACAGCCGGATGCCCTTGGCGCCGTGGATGGGCACGTCGTCGACGTAGACTGCAATGCGATCCAGGGGGTGGTTTTCGTCGGATGCGGAGATGGAGAGCTGGATTTCGCCGGTGGCGGTCTCCGTTGGCGGGGACTTGGCGAAGGCGATCTGAGGGACCGCGAAGTCATCGCTGAGCATGTCTTCGGTGAAGCCATGCCGGCGGAGGCGGCGCTGGTAGGCGGCCTCGAGGGCCTCGATGAGCCCGGGTTCTGCATAGCCCAGTCGCCCGAGCACGATGTCGGGTCGGTTGTAGCGTAGGTCGAACTGCTCGAAGGCAAAGACCTGCCCACCCACTCGAAAAGACACGCCCTTGAGCGCCCCTCGGGAGGCGAGGAAGTAGTTGTCGGGGGTGTACAGCACAAAGTCGGCATTGTCCGGCCGCATATACGTCCAGGTCCGGGTGTTGAGATCACCGCCCCAGGCCTCGGACTCGGGTACAACCTCCCCCTCGAGTACGACGACCAGGGTTGCGATCCGCTCGCCTGTGCGCGCGTTGTGAATGCGCGTCTCTCCATCGGCTCCGGACCAGAGCAGGTAGCGACCGTCTCGGGTGAAGTCGACGTGGGTCGTGACTCGCGCGCCTCCGTCCAGGCGATATTGCCGGACACCTTCCCGGTCGTAGACATTGATGGAGTTGACGAACGCCGCCGCCATCAACTCCCCATCGAGAGTGATCGCCATGGAGGTCGCCGCATCGTCGAGGGCGACCACTTCGTGGCCACTGCTGTCGTAGCGGCGAATGGCGTAGAGACTGGAGAACATCGACACCCAGGCGCCCCCGTCGGGCAGCAGGGCGACGGCGTCGATCCGGTCTTCGACTCCGCTATACCCGTCGTACTGTGGAGGAGTGAGTTCCAAGCGCCATAATTCCTCCTTACTGGCCACGTCATTGACCGTGAGCATGTACCCCTGACGGACGAAGGCGGCCTTGCTGCTGTCGGGGGTGAAGGACATCAGCTCGTCGCCCCACTCCCGCTGGATAGCGACCCGGACCACCCCGGTCTTCGTGTCCCAGAGGCGGGTGAGCGTGGACTCCATGCTGAAGTAGGGGTCGTGTAGCAACGTGCCATCTGGGCTGATCACCACAGCATCGGAGGGCAAGTCCACCTTTCGCTTGCTGGCCATCTTGCTGTGGGGCAGTCGGCGGGTCTGGGTCGCACTCAGCACATCCCAGAACTCGTACTGTCCGTTGTTGTCGAAGGCGATGGACCGCCCGTCGTCGAGGGTGGTGATGTCTCCCATCGGATAGGTACCGAGCGTGCGAAAGTGCCCGGTGGAGAGGTCGATCAGGCCCGCGGTGGCGCTGGTTGAGCTCGCGAGGAGGTGGGGCAGGGGCCCGGCGTGGGTCTTCACCGGAAAGGCGTAGGACGTCAGGGGGAGCGCCTTCTGTCCGGTGGCGGAACTGTAGAGGTCGATGCCGATGGTTGTGTGCTTGCTGAACCACTTTCCATCTTGGCTGAATGTGGACAAGCTGACCGTGCGGGGGAGCTCTACAGTCGACTCTCGCAGCTTTTCGCCACTGTCGAGTGACCAGGTGGAGATGCCAACAGGCCGCGTGTCGCCGACTCGGTCCTTGAGCCACTGGAACGGCGTCTGTGCGGCGAGCATTGTTTTGCCATCCCTCGCGATGCGAAGGGCGCCACCTTGGGCAACGGGGACCGCCAGATCTCCCGGCAGAGACAGATCCTCGAACGAAGAGATGGACGTGGCGGTGAGGGTTTCTTGGCGCTCGTCGTCGCGGACATAGTAGTAGATACGCTCACTATCGGGGTGGAAGGCGGGACTGTGTGCCTTCTCGAATTTGTGCTTTTGATCGGGACCAAAGAGCGTGTACCCACCGTCATAGGAGGGGGTGGACAGCAGGGTGTGGATGTCTGGCGAGGCCGAGAGGTGTTTTCCGCCATCTGCAGATCTGTGGTCGAGATGGCTTCCCGACACGGACCCGTACTGGTCGTAGAACATGCGCTCGATGCAGGAGACCTGGGAGCCGTCGGGCGTCAGGGCCACGAACTTGCACGGACCATTGACATCGTGGTGGGCGATGTCGGCGCCAGTGTCGAGATCGACAAGTCGAAGCCCTGTGTTCGGATATTGCTCCCCAGGTTTCGCTGGAAAGGAGTCCGTGAAAGCGATGACCCGCCCGTCGGCGCTCAGGCCGAAGGTATTCTCAGTCCCCTTTGGGGAGAAAGAGCGCACCTGACGCCCGCTCTGGAGGTCCCAGACGATGACCCGCCCGTCGCTCTTGCTGTGGGTCACCAGGCGACTGTCATCCCTCGCATACACGGTGCGAATGGTCTGATTGTAGGTTTCCGCCGTGTGCCCGGTCTGAACGACCACCTCTGCGGACTGAGCGTGGGCGTGGCCGGCAGAGAGCAAGAAGAGGAAAGAAAACATGGCGGCTCCGACGGGCATCCTACAGACTTCGACCAGAACGGCGCCCAGGGGCTCGGTCTCCGAGCCCCGGTCCTTTGCCGTCAGACAGCTGAAGTCTTGGGCAGGAAATAGAATACCCATTTTTTCGGGTAATTGAATACCCAAATGGCAACGCATTTCCCAATGCGGCCATAGCGATTGAACTAATTACTTAATGAGTAGGACGGGGCTTCCGATCTGCGCCGATGTGGGATCTCGGCTGGGAAAGTCGGATCCAGGGTACCTTCCGAAAACGGGCGTTCTATCGTCGTGTCAGTGTTGGCACGGTCAGTGCAATGTGCCTCATCGACATCCGGGCAACCGGCGAACAACCGAAAAGATGGCTTCGGCTCTCTTCTTTCGGGAAGTCAGTCGAACTGATCTTTGACGTTGAAAACCCCATGGGGGTCGGCGGGAAACGCCGCGGAGTAGTGAGTCGCCTTCGGGTGGCGAGCGACGAAGCGAAACGGCCTGCAAACAGAACCACCGGACAGACTTCGGCGGCAGCGAGCTCGGGTTTACTCGAGCGAGCGGAACCGCAGAAGGGATGGTCGGAGCGGCAAGACAGAGCATTTCGGTGCGAAGTCGGGTCGGACCGCAGCGGTGGCGATGGACCT
>Ga0315336_1004896_pt1 | contig 15244 bp, 10 predicted proteins | sample ASW5metaG_FD_204512 | JGI IMG/M metagenome (GOLD analysis project Ga0315336, IMG submission 204512) | Ammonia-oxidizing marine archaeal communities from Monterey Bay, California, United States - ASW #5 | ecosystem: Environmental > Aquatic > Marine > Intertidal zone | place: USA: California...
TCGATCTGCCCACCGATCCGCTTCCGAAGAGCCCCAGTCCTGCGGATACGCAGGAATCGACAGTGAAAACGGTCATCGTCACCGACGACGAAATGCGTCGCCGCGAGCGTGAGAACATTCTGGCCGCGTTGAAACAGACGAAATGGAAGATTGCAGGCGAAGAGGGCACTGCGGAACTTCTGGGGATCAAGCCGACGACGCTCGCTTCCCGGATTAAGAAAATGAAAATCCGCCGTCCCGTTTGAGGGATGCGGGGGCGAGCGACGGCTTGGTGCCCCGAGCGTCTTATCTCCGGGTCTCATCCGTCGAGACGACCTGCAACTGGGAATTTCCCGTCAGATACAGCACGCCTTGGGGTCGCTCTATGGGTAAGATGAATTACGCGCACAGTGATGCGCGCATTGATCCGCAGGAGAAATTCCGGCTTGCCGTAATGTCGGTGGAAACAAGCAAATGACACGTCGAACGACTCCGATTCTCTTTGCAGCGACGCTCATCGTGCTTGGCATTGCTTTTCTCGGTCGAAGTAGAGCAACGCAACAGACAGGGCGTGGCAATCGTGAGGAACCAGAAGCAAGCAGTCGGTCGAGTACTGTCGCCGAGAAGGCAGACAAGCACCGCGAGGGCTTGCCGCAATCCACGACCACAGGCATCAGCCGGCTCAATCAACATTTCAACGATGCAACGAAAAGCATCTCTCCATGGCAGTTCGTTCCCAAAGAGAACATTAAGGAGTTCTCCACGGCGAGACATCCCGGACTCGCGACGATATTCGAAGCGGGTGAGGGGAGTGACGTCAAAGGCCTGTTGGATGAACCGATCGGCATCGACGATTATCGGTTGCCGTGGGAGTTTCAAACATCTCTCGTGCAAAGTTTTAACGCGACAGCGGGTGTCGGCGTCAAGACACAAGTCAACACCGCTATCGGCATGAACGTCGCGGTGACATTCTCGGATCCATCAGAGTGGCCGGAGGATCGATCACAGCGGCCTCCCGAAACTCACGAGTTTCAACTGTTGGTTGTGCATCTTGGTTCGACGGGGGAAGCGGGAACCGGGTTGCCACAGTTTTCAACGGAGCCCCACCCGGAGACGTACTTGGTCTGGGGCCGCGGCGATCTTGGCTATACGGTGATGGGTGACTGGGGCGTTCCCTATGTTTGGATCGGCGACGGTGCGAAGTACGGCGGCCCGGCCAGCCCGCAACTTTTTTTTCGCTGTGTGGTGCAAAGCCCGACACACCTATCGGTCGGCATAAAATTCGACGCCTCGCACGGTTGGAACATGCGATCGATCGACTGTTCCCAATTCGGCAAGATCACCGGAATTTGGGAAATCGGCCCGATCATCTCGGCCGACCGTTGGATCCCCGACGTGCTGTGCCGTCAATTGCCGCAGCGTAAAGGGCCGCATCCGCTCTTCATCGGCGATGCCGCGAACATGACGGACCGCATGGCGAACGTTCACGCGCCGGACCCCGAACCACCGAACCCGGACTACGAATACTACGTTGATTATTGTGTCTTCTTCGATGCGCCGCCTCGTGCGTTCGGATCCTTGTCGGACGATTTCAACATTGTCGGTTATCTCGGCAAATGGCAGGTGCAGGAGCAATGCACGCTGATGGATACGCATTCGCATCCGGGTTACCTAATGCTGAAGCTGTTCGGCCCCGGATTAGGAACGGGGTTTGGGGTAGCGGGCGGTTCGCAACTCGATCTGAAGAACTATCCGCCGCCGTGGGAAATCGAAGTTTGCTTCATCGCGCCGGACGATTCGATCCCGTGGAACTTCTTTATGAACTTCATCCTGATTGATAAGGAGGGCCGGCAACGGGGCGGCTGGACGCCGGGCGTGCAGAATCATCCGCAGACAGGCCGACACACGCTGTTTCGAAAATCGTCATTGCCGATTACATTTGAGGAAGAATTGCCCGAGTCGATCATGGCACACAAGCCGTTGCGGATGCTGATTCAATGCATCGACGACCGGCACGTGCGGCTCGGCTTTCGCGGCGATCCGGATGAACCGTGGGTTTTGTCGCGCGCGTGCGACGTCGGCCAGGTGTTGGGGACGGGGATCGGCATGTTCGGCATGCACAACTGGAGCACCGTCACAGGCCACAAGTACCGCGCGCCGCCGGGTGGGCCGATGTATCAAAAAACGCTTGTGGACTACATCCACTATCGCTACGGACTGACGGCCGAATGACTTTATCAGGACCAAGCAAATGCGCACGCACTTGATCTCGACGTCAAGACTGAGCGTGATTCTCGCGCTGGTCGGCGTGCTTGCGCCACAGCCCGCTTTCGGCGACCGGAGTCTTCCACTTCTCGCGGAAGACTTTCAGGTTCTTCAGCGAGACAGCGAGGACAAAGCAGTTTGCCTGATCAACGTCGACGGGCTAACGGAGGGCGAGGCCCGGTTCGACGTGCGTGTTACGTCCGGCAAGCGAACGACGCTGAGTGTCCGGGCAAAAGCGAGTCCCTCGTCGAACGGAGCCTCGGCCATTCTCGTCGAGAACATCCCTGTCGGCGGACCGTACACGGTTTCGGTTCAGTCGGCGGGTGCCGAAAAACCTGAACTGGTTTTTCGAAACATTCTGGTGGGCGACCTTTGGATTCTCGGCGGTCAGTCCAACATGTACGGTCTGGCTCGCATCGAAGAAGACCTCCCCGCGTTGCCGCGTGTCAATTTGTTTGACTTCACGCATATTCACCGCACTGGAAGTTGGTGCGCGGCGAAGCCTCCCATCCATCGCATTCCCGACATGTTTGCCCCCGGAATACTCAAGTCGCAAAGACCCGGACTCACCAATGAGCAAGTGAAACAGATTCTTGCCGACAAGATTCCAGTTGGCGGAACCGACTGTTCGTACTTCTTCGCGCGGCAGCTTGTCCGCGAAACGGGTGTGCCGATTGGGCTGATTCCGTGTGCGATGGGGGGCTCACTTGCTCTGTGGGATCCCGACGAGCGGGACAAGAATCGTTACGGTTTTTTGTATCATCACGTGCTGAGCAACGGCGGTCGTGTGAAAGGGATGCTGTGGTACCAGGGAGAGCAGGACGCGATCTTCGGTGATGAGACGGAAACAATTGCCAAGCCTTCGCCGACGAAACCTTATCCCACCTACGGCGACGAATTCAAGAAATTCGACGAGGCGATGAGACAAGACTTTGATAATCCGAAGCTGGTCGTCCTGTTGGCTCAAATCTGCCGTCACCACGGTGGAGAGAAACAGCGCGACAAAGCCTGGGAAACCGTCCGCGATCTTCAACGCCGCCTGCCGGAGCAGATCGCCCATGTTCATTGTGTGCCGACTATCGACCTCGATGTGATGGACGGCATTCATCTGGACTACGCTTCGCACAAACGGCTCGGCAAACGAATGGCGTATCTCGCAATTCCGTACACCAAGACCGGAGTGGCACCGCGAACGGAAATCCGCCTGAAGTCGGTCGAGACCACTGTGGAAACCGGGCGGCCGGCCCTGGCGGTTGAATTCAACGGTGTGACCGGCCGACTGCGAGCCGAGGGAAAACCGACCGGTTTTCGCTTGAGAAGCAAAGAATCCGGCGACGATCTCAATTGGATTTACAAAGTGGATTTCGATCCCCAGGCACCGAACCGCTTGATCTTAAACCTTTCACGCCCGCCGAGTCCCGCGGTGGCGTTGGTTTACGGCTCCGGGTCGTGCCCGTATGTCAACATCACCGACGAGAACGACATGCCCGTTCCTGCCTTTGGACCGATCGACGTCCCCTTGCCATGATTGCAAACTCGCCGTATGCCGATCGGAGCCGCGCGATGTTCTCGACTTCAAAGTTCGGCCGATGCGAGCCCAGGCTGCCGTTGAAAGCCGGTTGCAATTCAGGGCAACGTCGCTCGACAACAGGAATGACATCGTAAGGAATAACATCGTGAGCTTCAGCAGCACATCTGGTTCACCGTTGCGAAGTCCTGTAGGACATTCGCTGGCGATCTATCGTTCCGGCCGGCAGTTCTGTTGGATTGGCCTGATAGGCATGCAAGTTGTGATCATGCTGACAGCGTCTCTGTTCGCTGCCGATAAGCTCGTCGACAAGATTCTCTTGCCGCACGATCCCTCCCCCAAGGGTGTCTACCGCTGGTCGGGCATGGCGCTACTGAATCTTGATGAGAAACAGCACCTGCTGCTGCTTGCCACCGCCTATGGACAAGGGGGGCACGATCACACAGAGTCTAGAATTCTCGAATTTCACTCACGCGACGGCGGCTTGACTTGGACGCCCCTCGCAGAGGCGAAGGTGTTTCAAGAGAACATCGGCAAGCAGAACGTCTCGTCACCTTCGTTGTTGCGGCTACAGAACGGCGATATCTTGTTCTTCTTTACAGTCAAAAACCCACCCACGCTCACTGACAGCGGGGCATGGATGCGGCGGTCGACCGACAACGGCCTCTCTTGGAGCGAACCGGAAAAACTTCCCTACGAAAATTACGGCGGTGTCGCCCAAGACCGTGCGATGCAGCATTCGTCCGGCCGCGTCATTCTTCCCTGCTGGCTCAGCAAGGATCGGCTCGGGTCGACCCATGCCTACAGCTTCTATTCCGACGACAATGGCAGAACCTGGAAAAAATCACCCTTGATAACCACTCCCGCAGGTTCAACGGGACGCAAAACCGATCCGGCTGCCGAAGAGCCGACCGTCATCGAACTCAAGGATGGGCGTCTGATGATGTTTCTCCGCTGCTACCTGAAATCGATCTATGTCAGCTACTCGTCCGACCGGGGCGAATCGTGGAGTGAGCCGACCAGTTCGGGCGTCCCCTCTCCCGGTTCGATGGCGACGATCAAGCGGCTTCCGGACGGCAACATGCTGCTGATTTGGAATTTTGCACCGGTTGAATACATAGAAGGGCCGTTTCCACGCACGCAACTGACCGCCGCTGTCAGCACCGATGACGGAAAGAACTTCACGCATCTCCGTGCTTTGGATGGTAACACCGATTTTTCCGACCGGAGCAAAGTACCGAAAACGACCATGGCGTCGGTCGAATTCTCCGGTGATCGGGTCATCATCGTTTACAGCAAGTCGTTTTCGCGCAAGAATGCCTACAACCTTCGGCTGCAAGTCGTACCGGTCGACTGGTTCGTTGAAGGAGCAGCAGAGCCGGCATACGGCGAGAGCTACTTGCCGATACTCAACGGGAAACTCGCCGACAAGTGACCTCAGGTGGCGTCGATGCAATTCCATCACTCAGTTTCATCAGCCACCATGTGGTAGGATATTTTTCAGAACCGAGGATCAAACAACTCAGGAGCAGGTCCATGTCGAGACTCGAACCCTCTTTGCGAATTCTTTCGTCTCTGCTGTTCGCGTGCGCAAGCATGCTGCTGGCCACTCCGCTCTGTTCGGCTGAAGAGGGCAACAAACCAGCACCCACGTTCGAGAACGTCGCGTATGGTCCCCATGAGCGAAATGTGCTCGACCTTTGGCAAGCCAATTCGGACCAGCCGACCCCGTTGGTCGTTTACATCCACGGCGGCGGCTTTCGCAACGGAAGCAAAGAGTCAATCAAGGCCGGCACGCTACGGGCGTTGCTGGATGCCAAGATCTCCGTGGCCGCGCTGAATTATCGATTTACAAAGCACGCCCCCTTACCGGCCGCCCATTACGATTGTCGACGAGCATTGCAGTTTCTGCGGTCGAAGGGGACAGAATGGAATTTCGACAAAGCCCGCGTCGGCGCGTTCGGCGGTTCTGCTGGAGCACAACTTTGCATGTACCTCGCCTTCCACGATGAGATGGCCAAACCCGACAGTGACGATCCGATCGGGCGCGAGTCGACCAGGCTTTCGTGCGTAGCGACGCGCGGCGGCCAATCGACGATGGACGTCGAATGGTGGAAGAAACACGTGCCCGGTTACGACACGCCGCATCGAGACTTCTATGGGCGATTCGACGTTGAGACCAAGGAAGAATATCTGAAGAAAGTTGCCGAAGTCTCCGCCCTGTCGCTCATCACGAAGGACGATCCACCGATCTTTATGACATACGCCATGCCGCCCGACGCTGCTGTTCCGACTGAACCGCGACGGGCACGCGGCTGGAAGGTGCATCATGTCATCTTTGGGATCGAACTGAAAAAGAAGATGAAAACGCTCGGAATCGAAGCCGACCTGCACTATCCGGGCGCAAAGAGTACCTTTCAATCGAATACGGACTTCTTCATCGCCAAACTTGCCAAGCCGACGAACAATGACTAATAGGGGGGAACTGCGGGTAGCCGCTTATTAAGAGTCTCCACCAGTTCTTGCACGAGCTTCGGGTGGTCGGCGGCAATGTTTGCTGTTTCTCCCGCAGTCGAAGTGTGATCGTAGAGTTCCACGTAGCCGTCGGTATGCGCGATGAGTCGATGGGAATCCGTGCGTATCGTGCGCGCTCGACGATACGAGACGGCCGGGTGCCCCGCAGCAGCGGGCGAGTCGAGAATTGGGCGCAGAGAAACACCTTGCGCGAAAGCTGGTTTCGGAAGACCCGCTAGATCACACAGCGTTGGAAAGAGGTCCAAGGTCTCGACAATCGATTGCGTCGCCTGGCCAGGCTGGGGAATGCCGTTGTAGCTGACGATCAACGGCGAACGGAGCGACTCTTCAAAGAGTGTGTGCTTTCCCCAAACCGCGTGCTCTCCCAAATGCCAACCGTGGTCGCCCCAAAGCACGACGATGGTGTTCTTCCGCAGTCCGAGTTGGTCCAGGCGCTTTAAGATCTTGCCGATTTGTGCATCGGCATAACTGACGCAAGCCGCGTAGTGCTTGCGCACCTCTGTGGCGAACTCAGCCTCCTCGTTGGGGTTTCGGTTCCAGTGGTTGTACTTCATGAATTCGCCCGATCGGTGCCAGGTCGTTTTTCCCGACGGTTTGTCGGGGTGAGGAATTCCCGGCAGCGTGAGGTCACGATACGGCTGGAGGTACTTCGCCGGGGCGCCGAAGGGAAGGTGCGGGCGGATAATGCCGACCGCCAGCAGAAAAGGTTTCTCGACGTCGCGGCCGGCAAGCTGCTCGAGCTGACGCAGCGATTCCTCGGTAATCAGGCCGTCGGGATAGATCGTGTCGGGCCCGGTTGCGGATTGAAGCACGTCCATCTCACCCGCCTTAATGCGAATCTCCCCATTGGCGAGACCGTGCATCGCGCCACGCGGGTGCTGCCACGGACCGGCTGGGAGCAGGTGCCGATTCCAAGCCTCCGGCATCTCCGGCTGGTTCTCGTCATCCCAGTTGCTCCCGGCCCGGCCCCCCGGATGATGCGACACCTTCCCCACCGAGACGGTCGTGTAACCCTGCCGCCGAAACCAAGCCGGCAGACTGGGGGGGACGGAATCGGGCTGCGCCGCCATTTTTTGGGCGCGAGCGAACAAGGCATCATTCCCCCGCGGCCCGTAACGTCCCGTCAGCAACGTATAACGGGACGCCCCACAAGTCGGCGCTTGAACGTAATGCCGATGAAAGAGACGCCCACTCGCCGCCAGCCGATCAATGTGCGGAGACCGAACGTAATCCACCCCAAACGATCCCAACTCCGGCCGCAAATCGTCAACACAGAGCAGCAGCACGTTAGGAGTTTTCTCCGCTGCCAAAAGACTCGTCGCCGAGAGCAACAAGGCCAGGAGAAAGCAGAGACGGCGTGACGGCAACTCTTTCATGTTAATCTTCAAAGAGCAGAGAATGGCAGACGGGCCACGGACACGTGTCGAGGCCCCGTCAAACAAAGATCACTGGTTCCATTATGGCGACAGCGGCAACGGTTTGCAGCCAGCATGTAGGATTCGTCCGCACGGTCTCCCCAAGCCCAACCTTTGGCAACGGCAACCAGTACGTTCCGCGGTCAGAGGAGCGAGAATTCGGAGTTTTCGAGAATGAAGCGGGCGGTGCGGAAGACTTTCGTGGCAATGACCCAGACGGCACCGAGTCCGCCGAGCACATAGCAGACGGCACAGACGGCGCTGAGTGGGCGAAATTTCCATGCAAACGGCCAATAGTGCAGCAAGGATTTTCCGAATTGGTCACGCCATTGATCGCGTGTGAATTCCTTGACGCGCGCGGGGCAACAAAAAATGTAGATCGATGAAGCAACGGCCAGAAACATCGTTGAAACGAGTAACAGGAGCGATTGGCTAGGAATGGGGAGCGGTTGCAAGTGTTGTTGAATCGCGGAGATAGCGGCGTTGCCCCATGTGTGTGTTTGGTCCGGCAGGGGATTGAGCTGTCGTTCCGCAAGGACTTGTTTAGAGAATTCGTGGGAGGCACGGACGACGTTCTTGTTATAGAAAGCCAGTCCGTAGAAGAAGATCGGTATCATGATCAGGATGGTGTAGGACGCCCCGAATAAGGGGAGGCGACCAAATGTGCGAAGCACCTGCCAGTCGTAGCATCTTTCAATCTTGGGTACCCTAAATGTTTCGAAATACTTGACGTCCTGGTCAAGTTTCGTGATCGTCAGCCCCCGCGCGAGATGTGGATTTGTCACAGCAAGCAGGTGAGCGCCAGTAAAATCTGCTTCGAAAAACTCGGCATGTCCTATGTCTGTAAAGTTCAGAATCGCCATTGTCAGGTCGGCCCAGCATAGGTTCGCCCTGCTCAGGTCGGCGGTGGTCAGGGTGGCGTGGCCCAGGTTGGCCTTCCTCAGGCTGGCCTCGCTCAGGTCGGCCCCGTACAGGTCGGCCCCGTACAGGTCGGCGCCTCTCAGATCGGCCCCGCTCAGTCTGACCTCTCTCAGATTGGCCTCTGTCAGATCGAGTCGCAAATTCGGATTCTCACGGCGCAATGTGTCGATCGCATTTTTCCCCTGCTTCACGATCGCTAGATGCTCTGAATTCGCCACGGCTTTGCCTCCCGGGTGTTGAGAAACCTCAGCGGTCCCATGATCAACCGGTCGGGTGAGGAAATCAAGAAGCGTGCCGGACAGATCGTGAGGCTTACAACTCCGTGGGCACTGATTCGCAGCGGCGGACGAGTTGTAGGTTGCAACGCGTTGCCGGCGTGAGGCGGCGGCTCATTACGCGCGGAAGGACGGGAACCGAGGATGACCGTGAAACTATGAATATTGCAGTCGTCGGTCAGGTAGAAGATTTCCCAAAGCAGCGACAATGGACGACATCGCGCAGTCCCTGACGCTGCTCACGGAAGTGCGAATGATTGCACTGCGCAACCAAACAAGCGGAACGGTGTGGAGCTTTCCACCCCTCCAACCGCCGTAGATCGGGCGCAGTTTGCCCAAACCCTACGCGCATTTCGCTCGTAACGAAAAACGGAAAAATTCTGATTGACTAACTCGGTTGTTTGAAGTCAGATGGGTGTAATGATGGAGCGCTTGCGGCGCGAACGGAGTCCCCCCCTGAATCACATCTTTGCAGGGATTCCGGACATGTTTCAATTTTCTAAGGTTTCCCAGGGCCGGGCACGGGTCGTCGTCGAAGAGATTTCGATCGGTTCCGAGCCCCATCGGCGGTTCTATTTGCTGCTCATCGCCTCTGCGATGATTGCTTGCTTTGGTCTGGCAGCGAATAGCGCTGCGGTCATCATTGGTGCGATGCTCGTCTCTCCCTTGATGATGCCGATCTTCGGAATTGCGTTGGGCATGCTGCTCGGCGACATGAAGTTGTTCGGCCGAGCAACGCTGGCTGAAGTGGGGGGAGCCATTCTCGCCATCGGGTCGGCTTATGTGGCCGGTCTCATTCCGTGGACGGCAGGAATAGCTACGGCGGAGATGTTGGCGAGAACGCAGCCGAATCTGATCGACTTATTGGTCGCCGTCTTCGCCGGGTTCGCAGGGGCCTATGCCTTGGTTGACGAGCGGATTAGTCCTGCACTGCCGGGTGTGGCGATTGCGACGGCGATTGTTCCACCGCTATCGACGTGTGGGCTTTGCCTGTCGATGGGGGCCTGGTCGGGAGCAGGGGGCGCTCTGTTGCTGTTCCTGGCGAACCTGGTGTCGATACTCATCGTCGCTTTGCTGACCTTCAGTTTGACGGGGCTGGTGCGGCCGACCCACATGGGGACCTGGCGGGGCATTGTGCGACGGTACGGCGCGGCGGTGGCTGCTTTCGTCGTCTTGGCACTCATCCTCACCAATTCCCTGCTGCGAATTATGGAATGGCGGACCCTCAATCGGAACATCCAAGACACTCTGGTAGCCGAGCTTGTTAAAGACCACACGACCGATCTCGAAGAGTTCGTACATAATGCGCGCCGGGGGCGAATCGAAATCCTGGCGACGGTGCGGTCGCCGCGGATCTTGAAGTCGGCCCGCGTCGCTCAAATTCAAGAGTCGCTGCACGACGCGCTGGAGCTACCGGTTGATTTGGTCGTGCGCACAGTTCTCTCCAAAGACGTCACCCCGGCAGGTTCCACGCTGCATGTCACCACGCCGGATCTCGACGGTCGTTTTCTGACCGACAAGGTCGTTGGCGTGGAGGCCAAAGAGGCATGGGCAGAACAGATCATCCGCGAACGCTTCGAAAACGAACCGGGATTTGAACTGACCAACGTCGATTTTGGTCAAGCTTCGCGCGGCGAAGGAGTAGTGTTGGCCTACGTGAACGCGATTCGGAGATTGTCACGAAGCGAAATCGCAGACTTGGAGAAAGATCTCCGCAACCGGTTTGAAGATCCTGCGCTAAAGTTCTTCCTTCGCGTCAATTCCGCGCACCTGGAATTCAGCAAAGGCCCCATCCGGGTCGAATGGACGAGCTGGCGAGATGCAACGGACTCGGATATTGCCCAGTTTCCTAAGTACGAAAAAACAATCCGACAATCGATCGCGGATTCGCTGAAGGTCATCCCCATTCACGTCCACTTCAAATTGGAGAACGGCGTGAAACGTGTTCTAGTGGAAGTCGTGGGCCCGAATCCGATGTCGCCAGAGGATGCAAACGAGGTGGAAGCGGAACTCGCACAAGAGTTCGGTTTTCCGATCGAACTCCATCTCTGGTACCGCAACGAGTTTGTCGTGAATTCGAAAGGCTACACGACCTACGAAGATCTCACGTCGCCAGATCTTGATGAACGGAGCGATCAGCTGCGCGAAGTCTTCCAGCCGGAAGTTGCGACTCGCGAAGAGTAACCTCTCGCGCGGCCGGCGCAGCAAGACGGCCGGCGTTCCACGGACTATTCACGGGTATGCTCCGTCGGCTCTGCTTCGAAGTACGGCGGGTCTGAACGTTGCCGTGCCCCAAGCGAATCGCGAATCGCGCGAGGAAAGTCTGCATCGCGGCATCGCCATTCTTCCGCGTCTGGCTGGCCGATTGACCAAGAAGACGTCACAGTAGGTACCAGAGGTTGACTTCACAATACGTCGAAACAATACGTCGAATCATCCAGGAAAGTAAATTGCATGAGATTGACCATCGCACAACGCGTTTTTGCCGTCGTCTGGTTTGGTTCCGCCTGCGGGACGGTGTTCGGCGCGGAATTAGAACTCCCACCGGTGGCGCAACCGGGATCGGGTGGGTATTTGTCCGGAGCGCTGATCTACGAACTCGAAGGTCGGCAAACTCCCCAATGTCATGCGTCAACGATTGTTGAGACACCTTCCGGCCTGGTGGCGGCGTGGTTCGGTGGTACTGAAGAGGGGCATACGGATGTTGGCATATGGGTCTCGCAGCATAATGGCGGGCAGTGGTCCCAACCGGTCGAAGTTGCCGATGGCTCGGAAGGGGAACAAACCGATTTTACCTGCTGGAACCCGGTTCTGTTTCAGCCGAGGCAGGGGCCGCTAATGCTCTTTTACAAGACCGGACCGACCAGCGTCAGCCAATGGTGGGGGATGCTGATGACGTCGGCAGATGACGGCCAGACCTGGTCCGCGCCACGCCAGCTTGGTGAAGAGAGATCGCTGGGAGAGGGGAACCCGCACTTGATTGGTCCGGTGAAGAACAAGCCGATCCAACTTGAAGATGGTGCCATTCTGTGCCCTTCCAGCACCGAACATCAGGGCTGGCGAGTTCACTTTGAGCTGACCAGAGACCTCGGCAAAACTTGGAAAGTGATCGGACCGATCAACGATGCCAGCAAATTTGACGCGATTCAGCCGAGCATCCTTCGCTACAGCGACGGCCGCATGCAGGTAATGTGCCGGACGAAACAGGGTGTGGTTGCCGAAAGCTGGTCAGAGGATGGCGGAGAAACGTGGAGCCAATTGACGGCAACTCACTTGCCGAATCCCAATGCGGGGACGGACGCGGTCACGCTTAAGGATGGTCGTCAGCTCTTGGTTTACAATCACACGGTTCGGGCTAAGGGACGAAACGGAAGGCAGATGCTCAACGTCGCCGTTTCAGACGATGGAGAGAGCTGGCAACCTGTGCTCACGCTTGAGAATCATCACAACCGCGCTGGTTACTCCTACCCGGCCGTCATCCAAACAAGCGACGGCAAGGTCCACATCACCTACACGTGGCGACGTCTTTCGGTAAAACACGTGGTGCTCGACCCAGCGGCCATCAATTGACGAAACTCGCCGAGCAATTGCTCCATTTACATTGCCTTGTTAATACGTAAGCATGGAGAGCAAGAGACAGGCTTGTTTTTTTGGAAAGGTATTCATGACTACAACGAGACGCGAATTCCTCAAGCGATCGGCGGCGGCCGGCGCATTTTTCTCGACACCGCTCATCTGGACCCGTTCGACTGCTCTCGGGCAGGACGTCAACAGCCAACCCACCGTCGCCGCGATCGGCGTGGGGGGCAGCCGTGGCCGTTATAACCAAGGGGGCGCCATCGCGCGCAAGGCCGCCAAGTTTGGGAAGATGATTGCCTGCTGCGACGTCGACGACCTGCACACCGCCGAATTCAATGCAGACTTCGACAACCAGCTCAAGCTCTATCGCGACTACCGCGATCTGTTGGAGAACGACAAGCCGGATGTCGTCACCATCGGCACGCCCGACCATTGGCATGTGCCGATCGCCATTGCCGCCTTACGCGCCGGTTCCGACGTCTACTGCGAGAAGCCACTGACGCTGACCATCCAGGAAGGCATCGACGTCTGCAATGTCGTCAAGGAGACGGGCAGGGTGTTTCAAGTGGGAACGCAGCAGCGAAGCGAAAACCATTTGCGGTTTCTCAAAGCGATTGCCATGGTGCAAAGCGGCCGGCTTGGCAAGAACGTCAACGCGTATGTCGCCATTGGCGGTGGGCCGTCGGAAGGTCCCTTCGAATCGGCCACGCCTCCGGACGATCTCGATTGGAAAATGTGGGTCGGCCCCGCGCCGCAAGCCGCATACTCCGAAGAACGCCGCCAACAGTTCCGGTGGTTTTACGAGTACTCGGGCGGCAAGATGACCGACTGGGGCGCCCATCATATTGATATCGCGCAGTGGGCGCTCGGCTTCGACAAGTCTGGGCCGGTCAAAGTGAGCGCAACGGGTAGTTTTCCGCCGCTTGTGCCGGACGATCTCAATTGGAACGCGTTTCTCCAGGGTGATGTCTCCCTTCCCAACGGTTTCAACACGGCGGCCGAGTTCAGTATCGACTTGGAATTCGCCAACGGGGCGGTCCTCAACGTCAACGACCACTACAAGCGCGACGACGACCGGACCGACTTCGGCAACGGAATTCTGTTCGAAGGCGATGCGGGCCGCATGTTTGTGAACCGCGGCAAATTGGAGGGCAAGCCGGTTGACGATTTGACCGAGGCAGATAACCGGGAACTCGATGAAAGGATTGCCGAGCTCTATAAGGGGAAGAGCCCCGGCAACCACATGGCGAATTTCTTCGAATGCATCAAAGATCGCCAGCAGCCGATCTCCGATGTGATAACGCATCACCGCACGATGACCTCTTGCCACCTTTGCAACATCGCTTTGATGCTTGGCCGTGAACTGAGTTGGGATCCCCAGCAGGAACGGTTTACCGGTGACGATCAAGCAACCGCACTCGTCTCACGAAAACGGCACGGCTCGTACACGGCAGACGTTTGAGGGCGAGTTGGGCACCCTGGGTGGCACTGGCCGCTTGTCGGCCAGTGTGGATAAGCGACAAGTGAGAGCGTTCACGCGTGCTCGGGTGGCTGGCGGTCGAGCCGCAGGCGAGCCCCCAGATGCTTCGTGATCTGTGGGGTTACCGCGACTCCCGCTCGCCGAAACGGCGATCATTCGGCGGCATTTTTCTCGAGTTCGATCAGTGCCTTGTAGAGCTCTGGCGTTCTTCGGTGCAGAATGTCTCCGGAGCCGACGTCGTTGTCCAACACGATGCGGGCGAAGACGAGTTGATCTTCGCGTCCTTTGCTGCGCGCGATGATTTCGCCTCGCGGATGAATGACCAGCACCTGGCTCTGCCGCACGAAGACCACCCACACGCTGTTTTCCCACGCGCGCGTCCGCAGCAGCGCTTCGTTCCGTTCGAGGTCTTCTCCGTAGGCGGGAATCAGCAAAATTTGCGCCCCTTTCAAAGCGAGAATGCGGGGCACCTCGGGGAAGCGGCGGTCGTAACAAATCAACGCCCCCAGCCTTCCCAGGTCTGAGGAAACCACCGGAAATTCGCTCCCCGGCGTGTGGTAGAACTCCCCCTTGGGATGCGACTTCGAATACCGCAACACTGGTTTTCCCTCGGGGGAAAAAACAACCACCGTGTTAAACATCTTCTCCCCCCGCCGCTCGGCAAACCCGACCGCGAGATAAATCTCGAGCTCGACCGCCAGTGCGGCCACCCGCTGCATCAGGGGACCGTCGATTGGCTCGCCGATTTCTCTGTAGGTCTCCGGCGTCAACCTGGGATTCGATTTCGGGTTGTGGGCATAGCCGTCGAGAAACGCTTCGCAGGTGACGACCAGCTTGGCCCCTTTGCTCGCGGCTTTGCGGGCGTAACGGTCGAGCAGGCGGAAATTGTGCTCCTTGTCCCAACGTTTCGGCGCGACGCAGAGTCCGGCGACAATAAAACTGGGCGCGTCGGCCTCCGCTTTCTCGTTAGCTTTCTCTTCCCCCCGGATCTCTGGAACCGCCAGGACAACAGCGAGGAGTGTCAGCAGCAAAGAGCTTCGTTGCGGCAACCAGCGGGAATTCTTTGGGTATATCTTTGGAACAGACTGTCGCTGGTGCATCGTGGGAACTCCCGATGTGAAACGGAGACGCATCGGGTTTGATTGTACCCATTGCCGAGAGCCGATGGGAGTACGCGGGTGGCAGACGAGTCGAGAGCTCTTGTCCGGTCCCTTCTCCCTCTGGGAGAAGGTTAGGATGAGGGTTTTCTTCTCGCATTGGGAAAAAC
>Ga0315336_1004897_pt1 | contig 15243 bp, 10 predicted proteins | sample ASW5metaG_FD_204512 | JGI IMG/M metagenome (GOLD analysis project Ga0315336, IMG submission 204512) | Ammonia-oxidizing marine archaeal communities from Monterey Bay, California, United States - ASW #5 | ecosystem: Environmental > Aquatic > Marine > Intertidal zone | place: USA: California...
CCGGCAGAGACTAGCGCATCTTGCTGTAGAGGAAAATAGCCCCATGTGAATCGACGAGCCAACTGTGCGTTACGAGGGCGCGGGACCTTCAGCATAGGCTCTGCTGTGCCAACAGGGCGAGCTGGCTGCGTTTGTGGACAACCGGGTATGTGCCGCAAGTGCCTGACTGAACCCTGGGACCGCCGTGTTCGGGTCACCTATGGCAGCGCATTCTGGGTGCTCGTAGAATGGGCGGAGTAGTCGAATAGCCCCAGGGAGGACGCGATGAGTGACAGACCCGATAGTGACGAGCTGAGCGATGAGGAACTTGATGCCCAGCTTCGCGAAGTTGCCGACAAAGTTATTGACCTTGCCAATCAGCAGGCCCAGCGTTTCCACAAGGAGAATGTCAGTCAGGGCATGATGTATGGCACAGCGCGGTTCAACGCTTTCGTTGTGGCTTCCCATGCCGATGATGTTCTCGCTTATGATGAAGACCGCGATCGGGCAATTGAGTACTTTGTCGACCAGTATCGTGAGATGTTGATTAGTAACCTCGACGACTACCGGGGCAGTTTTGACGATCTCAAGTACACACACCTGATGAGCCGCCGACCCAACTGATCCTGGCGACGCTTTTCCCGGCAACGCCGTGACGACAGCCGCTTCACGGCTTGAGGATCAGGATGTCAGTAGATCAACAATCAGAGTAACGACATGTTTGAGAAACTAGTGCGGGTACTGGGGCTGATGCTCGCTCTGTCGCCGGCCATTGTCAGTGCCGGGGAGATACCCGGTGCCGCTGATACGGAACTCATGCAAAACGTCATCAGCCGTCAGCTTGACGCTTTTGCCCGTGGCGATGCGACCACTGCCTATGCCCAGGCCTCGCCGGTCATCAAGGCCAAGTTTCAGAGCAAAGAGATTTTCATGGCCATGGTCCGCCAGGGCTACGCAGTACTGATTCAACCCCAGCGGGTTGATTTTCTGGGCGCAAAGCAAACCTCCGACGGGCCCGTCTTCGGGGTACAGGTTTATGCCCGGGACGGCAGTTCCTGGATTGCGGCCTACCAGATGGTGCGCGACGAATCTGAGAACTGGCGTATCAACGGCTGCCAGTTGATGCGTCTTTCGGGTCAGCAGATCTAGCGCTCAGTCGTTCTCACGCCGGGTGCGTACCGAGCAGGGTGCATCCGGACCGTTGTCGGTCACAGAAAATACAATCGGCTGGCAGCAGACTTCGCAATCCTCGACGTACTGCGCCTCGTCTTCGCTGGGATCCACCAGCGCGGTAAACGCCTCACCGCAGTAGGGGCACTCGACGAGATGTTCCTCAAGGTTCATGATCAGGATATTCTGCCCGATTTAGCGCAAAATAAAAGACAGGTTGAGGTTCAGCCCCGACCAGGATGACCCTGCGCCAGTAAGAACGCCATGCCGGTAACGACCCGACAAAAAAGTTTTTGACGTTAGATGCATGTCACGGCGGCAGGTTAGCGTATACACCGCTGTGCCGAAAACCAAAGGAGAACATGAATGGATTACACAGAGATGGCCTGCGAGGCCTGCCGCGCAGGTGCGCCGCCGGCAACGGACAGTGAGCTCAACGGATTTCTGGAGCAAAGCCCTGACTGGCAGCGACTCGTGATTGATGATGAGCCGAGGCTTCGGCGGGTGTATAAATTCAGTAACTTTGTCTCGGCGCTGGCCTTTACCAATGTCATCGGTGAGATCGCCGAGTCGGAAGGTCATCACCCGGCGCTTGTGACCGAGTGGGGCAGGGTCACCGTTGATTGGTGGACACACAAGATTGGCGATATTCACCTGAATGATCTGATCCTCGCCGCCCGCAGTGACGTGGTCTACAACGCCAAGGCGTAAACCGGGCAACCGCCTTGGACCGCACTGAGCGCTTTTACACGATAGACCGCCTGCTGCGGTCGCGTCAGGGAACGACACTGCGCGCCATGATGGAAGAAATGGAAGTCTCCCGTGCCACCGTGCGGCGCGATCTTGAGTACATGCGCGACCGCCTGGCTGCACCGATCCTCTGGGACACCGAAACGCGCTGCTACCGCTATGACAGCGATGCGGAAGGAGAGGGCGAGGATCGTTACGCGCTACCTGGGCTGTGGTTCAACGCCTCTGAGGTGCATGCCCTGATGACCATGGAACACCTGCTCTCGAGTCTGCAGCCGGGGCTGCTGGAACCGCACATCGAGCCGCTGCGCAGCCGCATCCGCCGGCTGCTCGACAGCGGTGATCATCCTGCCGAGGAAGTGGCCCGCCGGATTCGGGTATTGCATATGGCTGCCCGCCAGGCAGACAGCGAGATATTCGGCGTGATCTCACACGCGCTGCTGCGCCGGCATCGGCTTGAGCTTGAGCATCTTAACCGCCGGACCGGGGCGGTCACCCGCCGTACGGTCTCGCCACAACGGCTCGCCCATTACCGCGACAACTGGTATCTCGATAGCTGGTGTCATCTCCGAAAGGGACTCAGAAGTTTCGCGGTCGATGCGATTCAGGCGGCCGAGATTGTCGAGGATCAAAAAGCGAAGGATGTCACCGAGGCGCAGCTCGAAAAAGTCCTGGGTACGGGTTACGGCATTTTCGCCGGTGAGCACACCAAAGAAGCCGTGCTGCGCTTCTCGCCGGAAGCGTCGCGCTGGGTGGCCCGCGAAAAATGGCACTCGCGCCAGCGCGGTGAGTTAAATGAAGACGGCAGTTACACCCTGACCATTCCCTATGCCGACGAGACTGAACTCGTGATGGACATCATGCGTCACGGCGCCGACGTCGAGGTGCTCGCGCCCGACAGCCTGCGCCAGGCGGTACATCGCCGACTCGGCGAGGCCGCATCGCGATACAGCGACTGAAGGCTTGCAGCCGGGCGCACAGTCTGAGGTAGGAATGTCCGGCAATCTGCGGGGCATCGTGTGGATGCTGCTGACCGGGGTGCTGTTTGTCGGAGTGACCGTGACGGTGCGCTATCTTGGCACCAATATGAATCCTGTTCAGGCGGCTTTTATCCGCTACTGCTTCGGCATACTGATGATTCTGCCGTTGTTATCCCGGGCAGGCGTCTTCTCGCTCACTCCCGGGCGCCTGGGTTTTCATGCGCTTCGCGGCCTGATGCACGGCGGCGGCGTCATGCTATGGTTCCTGGCGATGAGCCGTATTCCCATCGCCGAGGTGACGGCGCTCGGCTTTACCACACCGATCTTTGCTACCTTGGGAGCTGCCGTTTTTTTAAGTGAGCGGTTGAAGAGCTATCGGGTCGTTGCGGTGGTACTGGGCTTTATCGGGGCATTGCTGATCCTGCGCCCGGGATTTCGGGTAATTGATATCGGCGCGCTCGCGCAACTCGGGGCAGCACCGCTTTTCGCCTGCTCCTACCTGATGGCGAAGTCTGCCACCCGCAGGGAATCGAGCGCGATGATCGTGGTTCTGCTTTCCGTCTTCTGTACCTTGATCCTGGCGCTGCCGGCACTGCTGGTATGGCGTACGCCGACCATCGAGGAGCTGATGCTGCTGGGCCTGACCGCCTTGCTCGCAACGTCGGGCCACTACTGCATGACCCGCGCATTGAAGGCTGCCGACGTATCTGCCGTGCAGCCGTTTACCTTTTTGCAGCTCGTGTGGGCAACCATCCTGGGGCTGGTACTGTTTGGCGAGCGCCCCGATCTTTGGATCTGGCTCGGTGGTGCGGTGATTGTCGGGTCTGCAACCTGGATGGCCCATCAGGAGGTGCGTTCGATCCGCCGTGATCGACAGACACGGTAGACTGTCGGTCTGACTGCCCGCAACAGCACAATGAAGCCACACCGTCCGCTTTCCAGGCTCTCTACCCACGAGGTCACTAACGTACCGCCCCATATGGGTGACCAGAACCTCTGGGCGGATGACCGGGCATTGCGTGAATGGTTTTCGACCTGCGGAGGAGAGCACCACACGGCGCACATGGCCAAAGTAGGGTGTATCGCCGGCCTGGACGACACCTTTGAAAAAGCCCGGCAGGCCAACCAGCATGTTCCGCAGCTGCGGGCCTTTGACCGCTACGGCATGCGGATCAACGCGATCGAGTTTCATCCGGCATACCACGACTTGATGGATCTGGCGGTATCCCACCAACTGCACAACTTTGCCTGGCACCACGAAGGCAACGCCGGCCACCTCGGCCAGGCCGCGCTGACCTATATGTTCAGTCAGCCCGAGGGCGGGGTGATGTGTCCTATGGCGATGACCTATTCGGTGGTACCGAGCCTGCGCAGTACGTCCCTGATTGAAGCCGACTGGCTGCCGCGGGTCCTCTCCGATACCTACGACCGGCGAGACATCCCGGTCACCGAGAAAACCGGCGCGCTGATCGGCATGTTCATGACCGAAAAGCAGGGCGGTTCGGATGTGCGCACCAATTCCACCCGGGCGGTGCCAGCAGGAGAAGGCGCCGGGCCCGGGGCCGAGTACCTGCTGACGGGCCACAAGTTTTTCTGTTCAGCGCCCATGTGCGACGCCTTTTTGGTACTGGCGAAAACCGAGGAACAGGGGGTCTCGTGTTTTCTGGTACCGCGTTGGCGGCCCGACGGCGAACGCAATAACCTCGCAATTCAGCGCATCAAGGACAAACTGGGCAACCGCTCCAACGCCTCGACCGAGATTGAATTTGAAGACACCTATGGCCTGATGGTGGGTGAAGAAGGCCACGGGGTAAGAACCATCATTGATATGGTCTCGGGTAACCGGATCTACTGCGCAATGTCGTCGGCGGGGATGATGCGCCAGGCACTGGTGCAGGCACTGCACCATACGGCGCACCGCAGGGCGTTTGGCGAACGGCTTATTGATCAGCCGCTGATGCGCAACGTGCTTGCCGACATGGCCCTTGAGACCGAAGCGGCGCTGGCACTCGGGCTGCGGGTGGCGAGCGCAATGGACCACCCGGGTGATCCCCGCGAGGACGCCATCGCACGCCTGGGCACAGCGGTGGCCAAGTACTGGAATACCCGCCGCTGTCCGTATCTGGTGTTCGAAGCTATGGAGTGCCACGGGGGTCCGGGCTACATCGAGGACAGCATCATGCCCCGGCTGTACCGCGAGGCTCCGGTCAATTCCATCTGGGAAGGGTCGGGCAACGTGATCGGACTCGACGTGCTGCGCGCGATCGGCCGCGAGCCTGAAGCACTCGCCGCGTTGATGGCGGAACTTGAAAAGGGCCGCGGCAGCGATGATCACCTTGACCGTGCAATCGATGACCTTGCACGCGAGTTGGGTCATCCCGAGAAGATCGAAGCGAGAATGCGCACCATCACCGAAATGATGGCGCTGACTCTGCAGGGCGCTCTGCTCGTTCAGTATGCACCCGCGCCAGTTGCACAGGCTTTTTGCCTGTCGCGTCTGGGTTCGCGCTACCGCGGTGCTTTTGGCACCTTACCCAAAGAGTGCGACCTTTCGGCCCTGATCACCCGGGCGGTGTCGGGAAGCAGCGCCTAAGAACACACCCGCGGTCGGGTCATCCGGTCGCCCCGATTAGCGTGCTCACCCGGTGAGACCCCGGCAGGCCATAATTGTGCCAATGGTTTTTATGGTCACGATTGTCCGCTGAGCGGATACCCATGCTGCATCTGCACCACGCCAATTATCTGGAAGACCTCGCCGGGAAGCTCGAGCAAAATCTCAGAACACCGCTCGGCGAAATACTCATACCCGAGATCATTGCGATACCGGGTACGGCGATCAGCGAATGGCTGACGATTCGCCTCGCGGCCGATACCGGCATCAGCGCCAACATCCGATGGCTGCTTCCAGCGGGACTGCTCTGGCAGATTTTTAGGGATACCCTTAATGACGTGCCCGATGCCAACGCCTTTTCTGCAGATACCCTGGCCTGGCGGGTGTTGCCGATACTGGAAGACACCGGATTTACATCCCGGCATCCAGCGCTTGCGCGCTACCTGACCGGCGCGAGTGCGCTACACCGCTGGCAGCTCGCGCGGCAGATGGGCCGCCTGTATGAACAGTATCTTGTGTTCCGGCCTGACTGGATCCTGAAGTGGGAGCGGGGCGATGCCAGAGACTGGCAGGGGGCACTGTGGCACGGTCTCGCCAGCCAGGGCGACGCGCGTCACTGGCTGAAGTGGCGCAAGCAGCTTTTTGAGGGGCTGCGCCAGGGGTCCGTGAGCGCCAGCAAGCTACCCGAGCGGCTCTCGCTCTTTGCGCTTAGCGGACTGTCCCCGGCATTTTTGGAACTGGTGTCAGTTGTGGCCGAGCACACCCAGGTGCACATCTACCATCTTAATTTCAGCGAGGGCTATTGGGCCGAGATCGTCAGTGACCGTGAACGTGCCCGGCTGATGGCTGCGCACGGCGAAGATGCTGATGCCTATCTGGATCAGGGCAACCGCCTGCTGGCCTCCATGGGCCGGCTTGGCCGTGAAACGCTCACCCAGTTGATCGAGCTTGAGGGCACCGAGTCGGAGACCTACCGGGTTCCCGGACGCGCTACGCTGTTGGGAAAGATTCAGTCGGATATGGTCGAGCTTCTCGACAGCCGTGACGCACCACCCCTTGAAATTGCGCCGGACGACCGGTCCATCCAGGTCCACGTATGCCACGGGGCGATGCGCGAAGTCGAAGTGCTTCACGACCAGCTGTTGGATGCATTCGAGCGCGACCCCGAGCTCACCCCGGCGGATGTCAGAGTGTTTATTCCAAGGCTTGCTGAGTATGCGCCGCTGATTGAATCCGTGTTTGGGTCAGCGACCGGGCGCCGGCACATTCCCTACGCTCTCGCCGAACATGCCCTCACTGAACAAAGTGCCCTGGTGCAGGGTTTTCTGGCCCTGCTGCGGCTGCCGGAGGGACGGCTCGACGTCCGGGAGGTGAGCGCGCTGCTGGATCTTCCGGTCCTGCGGCGACGATTCGCTCTCGCCGAGGCCGATGTGGAACAGATCCTAACCTGGGTCGAGACGCTCGGAATTCACTGGGGCGTTGATGCAAAGGGTCTTCAGTCGATGGGGCTTTCGGTCAATCCGGTACACACCTGGCGCGGCGGTACCGACCGGCTCCTGCTCGGCTTTGCACTGGGTGACACGGGTTCGGTTTACGAGGGATGCCTGCCGGTGCTGCCCGGGGATTCGTCGCTCGCCGAGACTGCTGGACGCTGGCGCGGATTTCTCGAGCAGCTCATTGCGCTTCGCGATACCTTGTCCGGGACCTATCCCTTGTCCCGCTGGGTTGCCATCTGCAATCAGGTACTGGACCGTTTCTTCACGGTAGACGAAGCCGAGATGGATAACCTGATACGGCTTCGCCAGCGACTCGCCACCCTCGCCAGTGATGGCGCCATCGCCGGGTTCAGTACCCCGCTGTCGCTGCCGGTGCTGCGCGATGCTGTTGAACGACACATCGGTGACGCGATCGGGGGACGCTTCATGAGTGGCGGAGTGACTTTTGCAACACTGGCCCATGGCCGCTCGGTACCGGCGAGGCTGATCTGTCTTTTGGGTATGAACGGCAACGATTTTCCCGGCCGTGAAAGTGCACATGGCCTCGACCGAATGAGCCTCGAACCCCGGGCCGGTGACCGGCACCGGCGCGATGAGGACCGGCAGGCTTTTCTTGAGGTCTTGAGCAGTACCCGTTCGGCGCTTTATATCAGTTATACCGGTGCCAGCGCCCGCAACGACAGTGTGCAACCCCCTTCTATTGTGGTCAGCGAACTCCTGGAGGAAATCGATGCCCTGACGGGTGACGGCAAACAGTCGCAGGTACTGACCGTGCACCATCCGCTGCAGCCGTTCAGCAGACGTTATTTTGATGGCTCGGCGGAACTTTTCAGTTATGCGGGCGAAATGGTGCCGCCCTCTGCAGGCGCAAGCGGGGAAACGCCGCCGCTTTTTAAGAGTGCGCTTAATCCGCCGGAGCCGGGGGACCTCCCGCTGGAGCGGCTGGTGGATTTTCTGGCTAACCCGGCGCGGGCACTGCTCAAGGGTCGCCTCAATATCTCGCTCGAAGCAGGGGCTGTCCTGGCGCCGGTCCGTGAGCCTATGTCTCTCGATGCCCGCGCCCGTCGGGCGCTCGCGCGTGATGCGCTCAAGGCGCAGTTGTCTGGAGAGGATGCTTCAGACTTTACCGAGCGGGCCCGGCTCGGCGGCGGTCTGCCCTCCGGCACGCCCGGCGCACTTGCCGCGGAACGCGCGTGGAACGAGGCTGTGCCGGTGATGACGCATCTTGTACCGCTGCTGGATGCCGGGGCCTGCGGTGCCGTTTCGGTCGAAACCGGTCTGGCAGGCTGGCGGCTTACCGGGGTGCTTGAAAACGTGGGGCTAAAGGGACAGGTGCTGTGGTCGGTCGATGCGCTCAGTCCGTGGATGATGTTAAGGGCCTGGTGTGCCCACCTTCTACTGAATACCGATGCCAGTGCGCCCTCACGCCATACCCATCTGGTTGATGTTGAGGGCGTGGTCAGTTTCTCTCCGGAAGATGACGCGGTGTCCAAACTGGGCCACCTCGTTGATCTTTACCGCGAGGGCCTTTGCCGTCCGCTGCCGTTTTTCCCGAGGAGTGCCTGGGCCTATGTTTCGGCACCCCGTGCACCGCTTGGAGCCGCGCACAGAACCTGGGCCGGTTCCCAGCACGGTCCGGCCCAGGGCGAGTCCGCCGATCCCTTTTTTGCATTGGCGTTTCGCGACCGTCTCGACACCGCGCTTGACAGCGAATTTGAATCGCTGGCCTCACTTGTTTTCGGCGCACCAGCGCAAAGGGTGCGGGAGGTGCGCGGATGAGTGTCCGGCCGCTCGATCCTTTTGCGGTATCCCTTAAAGGCATCAATCTGGTCGAGGCGGCAGCGGGCACCGGCAAGACCTGGACCATCACAGCGCTTTATCTGCGGTTGCTTCTCGAGCAGGATCTGCCGGTGGCCAGGATCCTGGTGGTGACCTATACCCGGGCGGCCACGGGCGAGTTACGCCAGCGTCTTCGTGATGCCCTGGTTCGCTCGCTCGAGGCTTTTAGCAGCGGTGATGCCGGCACCGATCCGCTGGTGGCGCCGCTTCTGGCTGCAGGCTACGACGCGTCGGCGTGTGTCCTGAAACTTCGTCGCGCCGTGGCCGACTTTGATCAGGCGGCAGTGTTCACGATTCATGCTTTTTGTGAGTGCGTGCTTAGCGACAGCGCATTTCAGAGCGGCATGGCGCTTGACACCGAATTGATGCCTAACGACGAGTCTTTGCTGGCGGAGGTGACTGACGATCTGTGGCGTAAAGAGATCTATCCCGCGAGCCGTTGCTGGGTCAACTGGCTTTCGGGCACCGAGAACCTGCACAGCGCCGACCACCTTCGACAACGTTTGAGCCCGCTTATCGGCAAGCCATTTATCGACATGACCACCACAGCGGATGCGGAAGATCTCGCCGGGCGCGAGACCGCGCTCGCCGATGCCTTTCGTGATGCGGCTGACTGCTGGAAAGCGCACCGCGACGAGGTCAGCGCGTTCCTGACCGATCCCGAATCAGGCCTTAACCGAAACCGGTACCGGCTTTCCAGCATGCCGTCGTGGATCAGGCAGTTCGACGGGATGTTTTCACAGTCCTTCGCCGATCCCGGAAAACTGAAAGCTTTTCAAGGCATCAGAAAGCTGACCAGAACGACTCTGGCGACACCGGAGGCGGTCCGAAAAGGGGCAACGGCCGTAAGTCATGTATTTTTTGACCACCTCGACACGCTGGTGTTGCACCTCGATGCCTATGAAGAGGCCGCACGCTTGCGCTTTATCAACTGGCTTGATGAGATGCGACGTCGCGCCGATACCGGACAGCGAGAACTCAAGGTGCAGCGGGGCGTGCAGGCCTACGATGATCTGCTGCTGAACCTGAACACGGCGCTCTCTTCGGAGAGCGACGGTGCCCTGATCGCGCGTTTGCGTGCCGACTACCAGGCGGCACTGCTTGACGAGTTCCAGGACACCGATCCGGTGCAGTACGAGATCTTCAGGACGGTCTATGGTGATGGGGCGCAGCCGGTGTTCATGGTGGGTGACCCCAAACAGGCGATCTACTCATTCCGCGGTGCGGATATTTTTGCCTACCTCAACGCGCGCAAAAGCGCGACAGAGCGTTACACCCTGGACACCAATCACCGCGCCACGCCAGACCTTGTGACCGCGGTGAACGCACTGTTTTCCCTGCGCGGACGGCAAACCAGTTTTGTTTATGAAGCCATTCCTTTTGTGGATGCCGTGTCGGCGGCAAGTGCGCCGGTGCTCAAAGACCCCCACTGCAGCGGGTCAATGGTGGTCTGGACGCTAGCGCGCGCCGAATCCGGCGGTCTCATCACCAAAGGGACCGCCCGTGATCGGGGCAGTGCTGCGGTCGCCGCCGAGATCCGGCGTCTGTATGACTCAGGTGCCACGCTGGGGGACCGACCCTTGCAGCCCCAGGACATCGCGATCCTGGTGCGTAACCACTCCGAGGGCACGATCGTGCAGCAAGCATTGACCGCATCCGGTATCCCGAGCGTACGCCAGGGCCACGAAAGCGTGTTCGAAACCTTCGAGGCGATGGAACTTGAGCGTGTCCTACAGGCCATTGCCCAGCCGCGTCGGGAGCCGCTGCTACGCGCGGCATTGCTCACCGACCTGATGGGCGTCGATGTGGCAGAACTGCTTGTTCTTGAAACGGATTCGAGTCGGTGGGATGCCTGGCTCGCACGGTTTCACCAGTGGCATGAACGCTGGCGGCAGAGCGGCTTCATGCGGATGTTCCGCGAGTTCGCGACCGAGTGTGACGTACTGCCGCGTGTTGCGGGCCTCGCCGATCGCGAGCGCCGCCTCACCAACCTGCTGCACCTTGCCGAATGTGTAGCGGTCGGCGCCTCCCGGCACACGGATATCCCGGCGGTGCTTAACTGGCTGGCGGCGGTACGCCAGGAGCCGCCGGCGACAGAAGAGTCCACCCTGTTGCGGCTGGAAAGCGATGAGGACCGCGTGCGCATCGTGACGATACACGCCAGCAAGGGCCTGCAGTACCCGGTGGTATTTGCCCCCTTTGCCTGGGACGGCACCTTGAAGACCCAGCGGATGTCGAGTGTCTTCTTTCATGACCCGTCTGCCGAAGATGGTTTCCGTGTGGATGTCGGGTCACCGCAATTTGAGTCCCATAAGGCACGCGCCAAAGAAGAGGAGCTCGCCGAGAATCTTCGACTTCTGTATGTTGCCCTGACCCGGGCACAAAGCCGCTGCTACCTTGCTTGGGGCGCGGTTAACGGATCGACCACCTCCGCGCTTGCCTGGCTACTGCACCGTCCGCAGCGCAAACAAGAACAAGACAAAGAAGTGGGAGCTGCTGATCATCTTGCAAGCCACTTCAAGACGCTCACCGACGACGACCTGGACGATGCTCTGACAGAGCTGACCGAGGCGAGCGGCGGAACTATTGCCATACGGAGCATGCCTGACAGCGCGCCATCCCCAGCAGAAACAGATCGGGAAAAGTCGGACAGCCTGAAGGCCCGGCAAGCCTCGCGTCACATCAGTCGAAGCTGGCAGATGGGCAGCTTCAGTTCGCTATCGACCGGTCACGACAGTGCGCTCCCCGATTATGATCCGCAGGTCCAGCCCGGCGCGTCGGATGGTGAGCGTAGTTTTTTCACCTTTCCCCGCGGGGCCCGGGCGGGCACCTGTCTGCACAGGATCTTTGAGCTCATCGACTTTCGCGATGACTCTGGCACCGGGCGCAATGACACCGTTCAGCAGGTATTGGGCGAGTATGGTTTCGATGACCACTGGACACCTGTGATCAACAACATGCTGCAGCATGTACTGAGTGTCCAGCTCAATGATCAGGGACTGCACCTCGGTACGCTGGCAAGGTGTGATCGGGTCGATGAGATGGCCTTTTGTTATCCGGTCGATGAGCTCGATGGCATTCGGTGGCGCGGTGCACTGTCGCGGCATACGCAAGGGCTGCATCCCGCCATCGAGGCGGGTCTCAATAACGCCGGCTTTGATGCCTTAAACGGATTTATGCGTGGCTTTATCGATTTGGTGTTTTTCCATGACGGAAGATTTTTTCTCGCTGACTACAAGTCGAATTTCCTTGGCCGGGATTTTTCCGACTATGGCGCCGCGGCGCTTGATGCAGCGATGCATCAATCGGCATACACCCTGCAGTACCTCATCTACAGCCTGGCGCTGCACCGATGGCTGCGTTCACGGATAGACGACTACCACTACGATCAGCACTTCGGCGGCGTGTATTACCTCTTTTTGCGGGGAATGCATCCAGACCATCCCGGCAGCGGCGTTTTCTTTGACCGTCCCGAAGGCTCCCTGATCGAGGATCTGGACGTATTGGCTGGGGGGAGTCCATGAGCGCCGTTATCAACGCGCTGCAAAAGGCCTGGCGCGCAGGCAATCTGTCGGAGACCGCACTGCACTTTGCCAAACTGCTGCATCGGCTGGACCCGGAGGCGGATCCGTCTGTTGTGCTTGCGGGAGCGCTCGCCGGCCAGCGTGCGCTATCGGGCGATGTCTGTGTGAATCTTTCAACCGCGGCAGGCGGTTTCGTTTTTGAAGGCGAAGACGACGGGGCTTTGGTGGCGCCGGGGCTTGAGCCCTGGCGGGAGGCACTTCAGGATTGTGCCCTGATCAGTGACGGCAGCCGGACCGCCCCCCTCGTGCTTTCGGATGATGGGCATTTGTATCTCTACCGCTACCACGAACTCGAGCGTCGATTGGCTGAGTGCATCACTCAGCGTGTTGGGCAGATCAGTGACGCAGTCGATCAGAGTCAGTTGAACGACGCCCTCGATGCATTGTTTTCCAATGACCCGGCATCGGTGGATCAGCGCGCAGCGGCAGCGCAGGCGGTAGATCAGCAGTTGCTGGTGATCAGCGGGGGGCCGGGCACCGGCAAAACAGCGACCGTTGTGCGCATCCTGGCGCTTGTCCACCAGCTCGCCCTGGTTGCGCCGGAGCGGGCCCTGCTGTGTGCCCCAACCGGCAAGGCGGCAGCGCGCCTGCGCGAGGTGCTTGCGGATGCGCGCGGGATGCTCCCCGAAGACATGCATCGGGTCCCGCAAGCAGTGACGGTGCATCGGCTGCTGGGCTCACGGCCCGGAAAGCCGCCCCGGTATCATGCAATGCGGCCGCTGCCATGTGATCTCCTGATCCTGGATGAAGCGTCGATGGTGGATCTTTCCCTGATGGCCAGCCTGTTTGATGCTTTACCTCCCGATGCACGGCTGATCCTGCTGGGTGATCGGGACCAGCTCTCATCAGTGGAGGCCGGGGCAGTGCTGGGAGATATCTGTCGTGCTGCCGATAGCGGTGTTCTGGCAGGCAGCCTCGCGACCCTGAGGCATAACTGGCGTTTTAAGGCGCAAAGCCCACTCGGTGCACTTGCCGGTGCCGTAAGAGATACGCAGGTTTCTGATGCACAGACGCTCCTGGAGAACACCGATACAGCCGAGGCCCTGCTCATTCCAGTGCCGGATGCCGCTGGGCTTGATGCCCTGCTGGCCGAGCGCATCGTTCCGATGTTTGCCGAGCTTGAGCGGTTGGTACTCGATGGCGCTGATATCGAATCCGTCTTTGCAAAGCGTGATGCAATGATGGTGCTCTGCGCACATCGGCGCGGACCGCGGGGTGTGATTGACATCAATGCGCGTATCCGTAGCCGGCTCCGGGGAGGTGCCGCGCAGTCACGGAGCGGGCAGGTCTGCCCCGGAATGCCGCTGATGGTGATGCGTAACGATCCGGTTCTCGGGCTCTACAACGGAGACGTCGGTATTGTTGTGCCGGATCGCGAGACGCCGGGCCGCCTGCAGGCGGTTTTTCAGGATATCCAGGGCGAGATCCGGGCGATCAGCCTCGGTCGATTACCGGAGCATGCGCCGGCCTATGCTTTTACCGTCCACAAAGCCCAGGGGTCACAGGCGCCTGCGGTCACACTGATCCTGCCCGAAACGGTGTCGCCGATACTCTCTCGCGAGCTGGTCTATACCGGGGTCACCCGAGCTGAGCAATCGCTCGAGATCTGGGGCAGCCAGGAAGTGCTGGCCGCTGCCATTCACCGCAGTGCCAGGCGTTCAACCGGGCTGGCGGATCGCTTACTGAAAAAATAGTCTTAAATCGGAAGATCTTAACCCCTCCCATTCACCCCAAGCGCTTCACCGAATCATCTTTTTAATCGGATGAAACACATCTAGGCAATAGAGGATGGTGGGAAGGGGGAGTAATAGTCCTTTAATACCCAATTATTTTTTATTCAATCTTCCCAATAACCGTTACTACCCCTTCGCCTTCATGATAATGAGCGTCTCCTGAATCCCAATAAATCACGAATGGAAATTCGTCCCCCACCTCGGCATCCCACGGCACCACTATCTCGGGAAGTAAAAGTTCAGTCAAAGCGCCGTCCTCCCAACACCAGTCACCAAATGTTGACCGAAAGCACCCCTCCTCTTTAGCTAACGTTTCAATGTGAAATTCTGCCCCGATTTCCACAACTCCTGATACTTCGACTGGGAATGGATTGTTAATTATTCTGATACTCTCATGCTCGGTACCTGGGCATCGCGATAACGGCGTCCAGTCAGCATAGGCCAGCGCCAACAGGGACTCGCCTACCGGCAGGGCAGACTGATGCAAACCAGTCAGCGATCCATGGCCAAAACCAGTCAGCGAGATGGCGTCCATGCCTCCATCAGTCTCTCCTTTTCCAGGAAGGAATCCGGATACAGAGTAGACCAGCTTTCCCTTGCCAACGTCACTGTTGCTGCAATCCGGCTCGGCCGCATAACTTGTAACCCGAAACGTCTGCTCAATCGTAAGGCAGGCGACTAGGTTGTGACCCTCGACATTCTCCTTGATACTTTCAATAATTTCCTGGAAATTGCGTTCATCCAGAGTATCAACCAGCTCGCTCATGATGTTATTTTCCCATCCGGGATTAGGTCCGCCATTAGGATGGTAGTGGTCTTCGTGACCTAATAGATGCATTGCTTCATGAACCACCCTCCTGGGCTCTGCGTTACCGGCTACCCAGCCCCATTTATCGGACTGATAGTCACCAATGCCGGTCTTCGCCGTATCCTGGAAATCGTAGGAGTGCGCGCCAGGGAAAATATCAGGAACATACCAGTAGTCCCAGCCCTCTTCCCAGACACCATTTTCTATAAGAACTTGGTGCATCTCTTGCAGGCGAGCGTTCTGTGCCTGGGCATCATCACCAGCAGCTAATAGGTAGGACTCCCAAGGGGTAA